>Ga0154020_10006459_pt1 | contig 13730 bp, 8 predicted proteins | sample Klosneuvirus_201_FD_109709 | JGI IMG/M metagenome (GOLD analysis project Ga0154020, IMG submission 109709) | Active sludge microbial communities from wastewater, Klosterneuburg, Austria - Klosneuvirus_20160825_MG | ecosystem: Engineered > WWTP > Aerobic digester > Activated sludge | place... | reverse complement strand
TGATTCCGGCCGGCCTCAAGAGCGCCTCTTTCTGGCGAAGTGGGTCGGGGAGATCAGCTTCACTCGGACGGCAGAGGTCGGGATGCAGCCGCTCGGCCCTGATAAGGTTGTGCTGCCCGCAGCGTGGGTTTCGGAGCCGGACACATCCCGTGGATTTTCCCACGCGGAAACGCAGGCGGTGTTCGCGTGTGAGCTTCCGCCACCAACGCTGGATGCGCTGGAGCGCTTTCGTGACGGCGGTCGTCTGTTCGCCCGAGTTCAGGGTGAGTTCCAGGTTCTCTTCTTGGATCGTTACGACGCGTCCTTCGAAGTCGTGCTCACGCGCTTGGTCGAGTCCCTTACGAACCACCAGCGCGTTCTCTGGGTGCGAGTATGGGGCGACTCGATCGAGCTGACGCGCGACCTCTGGTGTACGGATATTCTCCCCAGCCTTCGACCGCCGGGCCGCTTCGTGCTCGAAGGCTCGCTGCCAAGGACGCAGGCGGAAGAAGAACACGGCCGTCGGGCTCTGGCCCATCTACTGGACGCCGATCGCGCGTTCGATGAGGGCCGCTACGACGAAGCCGCACGTCTCATCTACAAGGCGGGCGAGGCCCTACAGCAACTTGGGTGTGCGGTCGAGGCCCGGTACGGCGAGCTGGCACAGAAGGCCATCGCCAAACAGAATTCGGCCTTGCAGGCGCTCTGCCACCCCGAGCGACACGACGAATCCAAAGTGGACGGCGGGCACGATACCGATCGGGCGATGGCGGCGCACCTGATCACCAGCATGAAGTCGCTGGCATCGGTCTACATGGTCGGATGAACGCAAGGTTCCACGGCCAAGCCGGCGGTGCTGGTCAGTCATCCGCCCGAAGGCTCGTCCAAACCGCGCACCGGGTGACCAAGTGCGCCGTAGTCCAGGTAGCTTCCCTTCCACGACAAGAGCTTCAAGATCGCGCGCACCATCAAGGTTCTGTAGACGTGCGCGGTTCGAATGAAACCGACGATCTCCTCGGCGGTGTGAGCCCTCGTCGGGTGCACAGCTTGGTTGCGTGCGCGGAGGGCACTTTCCTCTGCGGGCCCGATTGGTAGCCCGATCTCGTCGAAGAACCATCGGAGCCTCTCATTGCCACTCGTCTCGTAAGCTCGCTTGATCTTCCGGACCATTCGGTCGCCAAACGGTACTCGCGTCACCTTCGTGGAGATTGCCGTCAGCTCGTCTTCCAGGAGCCTGTCGAAGTCGTCCTTTGGCATGTACGTTCCCTTGCTCTTGGACTCGACGTGCTTGAACCAAGCGCTCGCGAGGATCTCCAACCCTGATGCGAAGATGGGGACGTCCATCGTGGACGGGGCTTCGTTCCCGAGCCACAGTCGCCACAGGACGTCATCCAGTCGCAAGGGTTCACGCAGCTGCAAGTAGGTTGGAAGCAGCGAAGCAAGAGCTTGCTCAACGCTTGCGCCATTTTCGCGTACGAAGGAGAACGGAAGAAGCGGAAAATCCGGCTTCGCGCATACGCCGCGCACGTTGGTGCCCCAAGGGCTCACCATGGTTGATCGCTTGGGGAAACCCGCGGCGTCGAACCCAACCGAAGCAATCCTCATGAGTCGTCGCCCGAACACGAATCCGACAAGCTCTTCGAGCGCGAGACGGACATCCTTGCCTGGCATGGGCCCAGGGGAAGGAAGGTACGTAATGCCGACATTGCTCGACCACTCCGGGCCAATCCCTTTCGGGACGGCGTGGACAACACACTCCCAGCCTTCTGCGCCCAGGACGAAGTGGTCGATGCTGCCGCCGCCAGATTGCGCACCGCGGAACTCGGCGGGGTGTGACGCAGAAGTGCGCCACGAACGAGAGAAAGTCGATTTGAACGATCGCTTCGAGGCGCGCATCCATGGCGTGTCGCGCGGGCCGTTCAAGTACCAGTCAGTGAGCCATGCGATGTCCGCATCGTGCGGCGCGATCTCCGTGATTCGGTTGGTGAAGAACGCAACTCGAAACTGAGCGCGATCCCACGGCTCGGCGTGATCGAACGTCCAGTTCCTCGCCAAGTATCCCGCCACTTCCAGCGTCCCGTCCCTGGTGTGAAGGACAAGGTCGGGGCCGCGGACTAGCTCCCCAGGCGTCTGGGAGCCTTCGAGGCGATCCATGGCAGGGGCAACATGGTCACTCGGGCAGGTTCCTATGGTTGAGGCAGACAGGTGGTATGCGGCATCTCGCTCGACGAACACCGACTTGGTTCCATCGGGCAGATCGGCACAGCACTCCGTGAGGATCCACTCCCTTCTGGAGCGCAGTGGTTCCCACTCAATCCGTTCGAGTAGTCCGTCCTTGCTGGCCATCGCGACTGCCCTTCACCACTCCAAGCTCGCGCCAGTTCTTCGAAGCTCCCGCCGCCGTTGCTCGTAGTCGGGCATCATCCGCTCCACCTCGGCCCAGAATGCTCGCGTGTGGTTCGCATGCCGGAGATGAACCAGCTCGTGAACCAAGACGTAGTCGATATGCGATGGCGCGGCCTGGATGATGCGCCAGTTCAGCCGCACCGTGCCCTTGGTGTCGCAGCTGCCCCACCGCTTGCGTTGCTCGCGAACGACGATGGGTGGCACGTCGATGCTGAACCGCTTGCAGAGGGCGGCAAGGCGCAACGGTAGTCGTCGTTCGGCGTGGGCCTTGAGCCAAGCTCGAAGCGCGTGTCGTACAGCCTGCGCTCGATCGCTCCCATGCAGGTTTCCAGGGACAGGAACGTGCAGCCACCGGCCGTGGAGCGCTGCGGCCTCGCCTTCGCCGCCGGAAACGGCCTTCAGCCTGTACTGCCGACCGAGGTACAGCACCGTCTCGCCGCTCACGAATTCTCGGCGAGGGTGCGGCGGTGGAACGTCGCTCGTCCTCTTGATGCGCTCGACCACCCACCGAGCCTTGTTCCGCACCAGGCCGTTCAACCTCGTGATGCTGGCGTTGCGGGGGGCCGTTACCACGAGCTTGCCGGGAGGTTCGACCGTGAGAGCGACCGTTGTCCTCCGATTGCTGCGTCGAACCAGGAACGGGATTGTCGTGAGGCCGAATTGGATCTCGGACCGCTCGGTCAGCATGGTCACCGCCGTCTCCGCTTCATCAGCTCGACGATGCTCTCGGCCAGCGCATCGATCTTGTCCTTCAAGTAGTTGGCCGCCTTGAGCTGACGCTTCACGTCCCGGCGCATGTCCTTTTGGACATCCTCCTTGTGCTGCCAGTCCACGATGGCGACGTGCTTTGCGAGTTGCTCCTCGATGAGACTCGCCAGCGCGACCTTCGGATCGTCGATGGACACGTGCCCCTTGCTGTCCGCAACCTTCAGCACAGGCTCGGGGCCGCGAAGGAGACCGAAGATCGCAAAGCCCGTTTCGGAGAGCCCCAGCTTCTCGGCCGCTTCTGCGTGGCCGCGCATCTCCTTGGTCAGCGCCTCGAAGAGCTTGAGCTGTTGGGCGGCGTCGATGCGCTTGGCCCTTCGGTCTTCGATGATCTGCTGCAGTCGTTCCCGCAGAGACGAGTAGAAGGCTGGGTTCTCGTCGATCTTGACGTGGATTTCGTGCTTGATGGCGTGTTCCATCTCGCTCGCTTTAGCCTCTTCGGTCTTGAGCGCCGCGAGCTTGTCCTCGAATTCCGGGGTGAAGAGTGAGACCTGCTTCACCAAGATCTGGATGCCGTCCGCAGCGATGGCCTCTTCGATGAGCTTTCTGACCTTCGCGCCGCAGTCGGAGATGTCGAGCTTGTTGTCGCGGTACTTGGCCGCCGCAGCTCCCCGGATCTTGCCGAGCCAGCGCGCGTCCCTCACGTAGGGCAACGCCTTCGGATCGGGCAGCATCATGTCCAAGCTCTGGCTGAACTTCCGAAACGCCGCATCGAATTCTGCCCGCACGTCTTCGGGTTCGAGCACGGCAACGCAGGCTTCAAGATTGTCCTTGTCCTTGATGCGAACGAAGAAACGAAGAGCTGCCGCGTGTCGAGATTGGAGGCGGGGGAGTTCGTCCTCTTTCGGAGTGAGCGCGCCCTGCACATCGCTTGGGACGAAGATAGCGAGCGCCTCCTGTAGCGCTTCGGACACGCCCCAGTAATCGATTACGAGCCCATACGTCTTTCCGTCTGCTGGCCGGTTCACCCTGGCGATGGCTTGCAGCAGCGTGTGTTCCTTCAGCGGCGAGTCGAGATACATCACCTGCTCGACGGGCGCATCGAAACCGGTGATGAGCATGTCGCAGACGACCAAGATCGAAAGCGGGTCGTTGTGCTTGATGAACCTCTCTTTCAGGGTGCGTCGCTCGTCGTCCGTCGTGTGGTGCTTGGTCAGCCGGTCGTCGTCCTTGTTCGAGCCCGAGATCAAGATGGCCGAAGGCGGAGCGTTCAGGCGGTCGAGCGTCTCCTTATAGAGCGCGGCAACCTCGCGGCTCACCGTAACGATCTGCGCCTTGAAACCGTTGGGCCGGATGAACTTGGTGAAGTGGTCGATGATGTCCAAGCAGATGGCTTCGACGCGCTTCGGGGCTCCGGCGATGGCGGCCTCGGTCGCGTACTTGGCCTTGATGGCTTCTCGCTCTTCGTCGCTTCGGTCGGCAAACACGCGGTCGAACACGGCATCGAGCGTGTTGCCGATGATGCGCAATTCCGGAAGCCGGCCCTCGTAGAAGATCGGCACCGTCGCTCCGTCGGCCACGGCTTGCTCGATGGTGTACGTGTCGATGTAGCTGCCGAAGGTGGTGAGTGTGCTTCGGTCTTTCTTGTCGATGGGCGTGCCGGTGAAGCCAAAGAAGGCTGCATTGGGCAGGGCCTTGCGCATGTTGGCGGCCAGGCTCCCGTACTGGGTTCGATGCGCCTCGTCGGTCAGCACAAAGATGTTGGCTGCTTCGGACAGAGTCGGGTGCTCGTCACGCTTCTTGGTGTCGGTCGCGGCCAGCTCCTGAAACTTCTGGACCGTGGTCATCACCGTAATCCCGGTCGGCCCCGAGAGATGATGGCGCAGATCGCGGACGCTCTCGGCTCGAAGAGGATTGGGGAAGCCGCACGCGACAAGGGTCTTCTGGATCTGATCATCGAGGTCGGTGCGGTCGGTGACGATCACAATGGTCGGGTTCTCGTGGGCAGCGTCTCGGCGGAGCTTCAGCGCGAGCCAGAGCATCGTGAGGCTCTTGCCGCTGCCTTGAGTGTGCCAAACGACGCCGCCGCGCTCTTCCGCTTTCTTCGCCGTTCGCGCGCGCCGGGCGGCCTTGTTCACCGCGATGTACTGCTGGTAGCGGCAGAGCTTGCGGACGATCTTTCCGGTGTCCGCGTCGCGCTCGAACACGATGAAGTTCTGCACCAGATCGAGCAGTCGTTCTGGCGTGAGCATGCCTGCGAAGAGCACGTCCTGGGGCAACGGGGCTCGACCAAGCTCTCTGGCCAGCTCGTCTTCGCTCTTGGGCCAGGGTCGCTTCCACTCGGCGTAGAAGCGGTGCGGCGTGGTGACGGTGCCGTAGCCCGCCGCCTGACCGCAAGTCGCAACCAGGATCTGCACGGGCTCGAACAGCTTCGGCGCTCCCAAGTCTCGATAGCGCTCCTCCAGCTCTTGGTACCGGCTGAACTGGTCGATCGCCTCCGCTTTCCAGCCTTCACCGAGCGTCGGGCTCTTGCACTCGATCACGACGAGCGGAATGCCGTTAACGAACAAGACGATGTCGGGGCGGATGCTCTTCTTCGCTCCTTGAACTTTGAACTGCTGGGCGACGATGAATTCGTTTCGCTCGGGTTTCTCAAAGTCGAAGAAGCGGACGGTGTGGCTCCTCTTGCCGTCGCCTCGGTCTTGCTCCAGGGAGATGCCGCGGGTGAGGATCGTGTGGAGCTTCTCGCTGGCCTCGATCAAGCTCGTCGCGGGAATGTTGGTGACGGCGCGGATGGCCTTGTGGACGTTGCCGTCGGACAGCCAAGGGTTGAGCTTCTTGAGGGCGGCCGAGAGGCGCTTGGCGAGGACGCCTTCGCGGAATGAATCGCGCTCGGCTTCGAGGGCATCGGGCGGGACGAATGTGTAGCCGAGGTGGCAAAGCTGCTCGATGGCGGGCAGCTCGGAGAGGTTGGCCTCGTTCCAGCCTTTGCCGGGAGGGGTCACTGCCACTCCTTGGGCCAGATGTCCTGAAGCCCGAACGCGCCAGGATTGATGAGGGCGCGCGGCATGTCGTTGGGCAGGGTGAAGTGATCCACCGCGCGTTGGTCGGCGTCGAAGCGAGACAACAGAATCCACGTGTCTTCGGGCAGTCCGCCGCGGCCTCGTGTCAGGTCAACGCGCGCAACCGTCTTCCCGCCGAGCACGACGAAGACCGCCTCCCGCTCTCCGTCATCGGTTCCAATCTTGACCAGGAGCAGTCCGTGGTGGTGCGACGCGAAGTATGCGGCACCGGAATCTTCGATCGAGTGGTTCAGCAGGGCTGGCAATACATGGTCGAACGGACTCCCACCTTTGCGCGCGAAGTTGCGTAGCTCGTCGAACTCTGGCTTGAGGGCTGTCTCCGCGCCGAGCCGGTGGCAGACGTAGTTCAGCGCGACCTTGGCCAGGGCTCGACAGTACGGCTCAAAGTGAAGGGCTGTGGGATAGCTAATAGGCGCAGGCGGCTCTTCACTCGACCCGTTGGTGGGATTCGCCAGCCAGTCCGGTTGAAGGCCGCTCGTGCGGAGCTGGCTGGCGAGCTTGGCGACGGAAGCAGCCTCGAAACCGCGGACGAGATAGGTGCGCGGCTTCGAGCGGATGATCGCCAACCGAGGTGTGCCCTCCTCGCACAGGACGACGCTTTCATTGATCTGAAGCGTTGCTGGCTCGGCCAGTTCGGCGAACATCCACTGGGACTGCTCCACCGAGTGCCCAAGACAGCGCCACTCCTTCGGCCCGACCTCGTACAACTGGGGCGGGTACTCACCGAGGCCGTCGCTGCGCATTCGGGCGAGCACGCGGTGCCCGTCGTGCATGGTCGTCCCGAAGCCAAGCCCGCGGAACATGTTCTTCCCAAGATGGTAGAAGTTGACGGCCTCTACGAACTCCTTGTCGATCGCGCTGAAGGCCGCGTTACATTCGGCGCAGACTTCGGCGGGCAGCGTTGCCACCGCGCCGAATGCGGCTTGCAGCACGTGCTCGCGGGTTCGAGGAACGTCCGCCCTGCGACAGTAGATGCACGGTTGCTGCGTCACTTGGCGTCGTCCTTTGGCGATAAGTCGGCCGCCGTGATGTGGACGGGGCCTTGCTTCGCACGTGACCCCTTGGAAGCCGGTTCGGCGATGTCCACGAGTAGCGGGTAGAGCGTGCGGCTGCCCGCTCTCACGAACTCGGAATCGAAGACGACAAGTGGCCCGCCACGCCTGAACACGAGCAGGAACGCTTCCGGCACTTCGTACTGGCCGTCCAGTTCGTTCCACGTGTCCCAGACCTGCCACGCCGCCTTGGTGATGAGTTTCTGGGGCTTGTCCGCGTACTGCTTGGCCTCGACGTAGAACGCGAAGGGGCCAGTAGAATCGAACAGGTCAGGGCGCAGCTTCACGATCTCTGCGTTAAAGAGCGGATTCAGCCCCTGGTCGAACAGATACTTTGCGAGCGCGATCGTGAGGATGTCCTCCGGCTTTCGCTTCGGCTCGTTCGCTATCGCTGCGCGGAGAACCGCAGCATCAAACCGCTCACAACGCGTCTTGAAGCGGCGCACGAGCGCCCTTCGGGACAAGCGCAGCCCGATGCGATGCCGCACTTCCTCCGAGAATAGATCCAGGTCTTCAATGATCCTCTCGCGGTACTTCTCGGCATCGCCAATCGCGTGGTCGTACTGACCGAGCTTTAGCGCAGCATTGCTGACGCGAAGTTGGTCCAGAGTTCGCGTGTACTTTTCGAGGATTGCCCACCCATCGTCGTCGGGCGCATGCACCTCGCGGGGCGGAACGAGGCTTGCCGCGAACGCGACCAACCGATTCCAAGCGGCTCCAGGGTGGGTTCGCGTGACAACAAGGAAAGCGCGAAGAGCGCGTTCATGGTCGGCTTCGGCCTGGCGGACCGTGGCCATGAACTGGTTGGCCATCGCCTCGTCGCCAGTCCATGACTGGTTGTCCTTCAGGCACGCCATCCAGTGCCCGATTGCGGGAAGTACTTCCCCGATGGCGCTGGGGTCACCCGACTGCTCGAACTTGGGTAGCTCGTGCTGCCCGGCCCGCGCCAAGCGTTGCGGCAGAGTCTCTGGTGGCCCGCCGTACACCGCTGCCCACTCGGGCTTCGTTCGCTCCTTCGCGACCTCTTGAACCCACGCTTTCGTGAACCATTCTCCGTGCGTACGCCAGAGCGATAGCAGCTCCTGGGCGAGAGAGCGGTCGGCATCGGCGAATGCAGTTAGTGCCCGCACGTAGTCGGCGACGATGTCGTCCGCGATCGCCGTGAATCTTGGCTCTTCTGTCACGGTTCGAACGAACCGCGGAACGAGCAAGAGGAGCCGCTCACCTTGCTGTCGTCGGAGATATTCGACCTGACGGTCGAACAAGCTGTGCAACTCGTTCACGCTTGCAGGCCCTTCATCAGCGCGTCCGGGATCACGCGGCCTCCTCGTCCGGCTTCACGCGCACTTCGCCGCTGAGGAGGACGGACATGAGGGCGGTCTTCAACGCTCTTTGCGATTCGAGGCAGGACCGTTCCTCGGCCATTCGCACGTCCACGCTGTCTATTGTTGCCGCGATCTGCCGCTGCTCAGTCAACGTCGGCAACGGCATGCGCAGCGCACGGAGGTTCGCCTGAGACACGTTGCGCATGTGACTCCCCCCAGTGGTGGAGAGGAGTCTTGTTCGGACGGCCTCGGTGCCCATGGCGAGGTTCAGAAATGCGCCGTCAAGCCGAGACTCCTCGGGTCGAAGCCGCAAGAGCTTGTCGGAAAGCATCAGGCGTGGGCGAGTAGACCGCACCAGTACCGTCTTCCCCACAAGTTCTAGAACGCCGTTCGCACGAGCCAAGAGAACGTCGCCCACTCGAACCTGCGCATCTGGGCGTGGCGCGAGCGCCAGCGGAAGCGCCTTCTGTTCGGCGTCGAGATACACTCCGGAAGTCACCGAGCTGACTTTCAGAACCCCCCATTCATCGCCCGCTGCTGAACGGTTCTCGCACTGAGGACTCCAACCGGCATCGATCGTTCGAAGGACTGACCCGAGATCGACGACCTCCCAGCTCTCCGGCACGTCCCCGATCTCCGTCATCTTGAACTTCTTGTGCCGGCCCGGAAGCCCCCGCGTCAGCAGCTCGGCCATCATCGCCTTCTTCACGACGGCGAGCTGATGGATGACCGCTTGGGTGGTCGCGACGGCGTCGTCCACGGAAGAGAGAATGGCGGCGATCTTCTTCTGCTCGGCGACGGGAGGGACGTCGATTTCGCGGGCGAGCCATTCCTCGATCTTGAAGATCATCTTCTCGACATCGACGCCATGGCTTGAATGAAAGCAACTGCGCTGGAAGTACGGGGTGTGGCTGTAGTGGCGCAGGAACTCCATTAGGAATCCGGGACGCGTGCGGAGGGTCGAGTACTCGTTGGAAACAACCGCCCCATCCAGGTCTGGCGGAACGACGCCGCACGCCCCATGTATGATCTGCCGCCGCGAGATCAGGAAGTCTCCTGCTTTCGCTTCGAATTGAGTCTTGGTCAGGATCTCCCGCCCGAGGAGCTGCCCTCGCAGCGCGATGCCGCCACGGCTTCGCTTCGCCGTCAGCAGTCGATAGCTGGCGTCCCCGTCCAGCTTGAGTGGACGCTCCTTGACCTCGACTACGTCCTCGAACGTGGTGCGAGTCCAGCCCTTGGGCGTGTCGGGCAGTTCCGGAAAGCCGGAATCGACGCTGGGGGGATACAGCCTACCGCGCGCCATAGCCCAACTCGACAAGGAATGCGTTCATTCTGGCTTCGGCATCGGCTCGCTTCTTCTCCAGCTCGCGCAGCTTCGCCAGCGCTGTTGCCACGTCGAGCTTCTCCGCAGCATCGGCCGTCTCGACGTAGCGAGAGATGTTCAGGTTCCAGTCGTTCTTCTCGATCTCTTCGAGCCCCACGACGCGAGCATACTTCTCGACATCCTCGAAGGCATGAAATGCGGCAGCGATCTTCTGGACGTCCTCCTCGCGCAAGTAGTTCTGCGTCGTGCCCTGCCTGAAGTCCCTGGACGCCTCGATGAGGAGTACCTTCTTCTTGCGCTCAGGCTTCTTGCTCCGGTTCATCACCAAGACCGCCGCAGGAATGCCTGTTCCGTAGAACAAGTTCGTGGGCAGTCCAACGACCGCCTCGACCAGGTCTTCTTGGAGCAGGCCTCTCCGGATCTCTCCCTCAGCCGCTCCGCGAAACAGAACCCCATGGGGCATCACGACGCCGACCATGCCCGTGTTGTTCGTCGTGGCCACCATGTGCTGGACGAACGCGAGGTCACCCTTGGTCTTGGGTGGGATGCCAAAGCGAAACCGCCCGAAGCCGTCCTTCTCCGCCTCCGTGCGCCCCCAGTCGTCGAGGCTGAACGGCGGATTCGCGATCACCCGGTCGAAGAGCATCAGCTCGCCGTCCTTCAAGAGCTTCGGATGCCGGATTGTGTCGCCTTTCTCGATGCGCGACGAAGGCAAGCCGTGGAGCAACATGTTCATCTTGCAGATGGCCCACGTGCCGAGATTCTTCTCTTGGCCGAAGAGCGACAGATTCCTCGGGTTCTTCTTTTGCCGCTCCAAGTAGTGCGCGCACTCGATGAGCATGCCGCCCGAGCCGCACGTCGGGTCGCAGATGCGCATGCCTTCTTTCGGTTGGAGCATCTCGGTGATGAGCTTGACGACCATGCGCGGAGTGTAGAACTCACCGCCCTTCTTGCCCGCATCGTCGGCGAACTTCTCGATCAAGTACTCGTACGCGCGGCCCAGCATGTCGGGCTCGGAGAGGTCTGTGTTGCGTAGGCTGAGTCGCGCGAAGTGCTTCAGCAGGCGGTCGAGCACGTTGTCGCGGTTCCTTGCGTCGCCCAGCTTGCGCTCGTCGTTGTAATCGATGCCGGCCAGGACGCCTTCGAGCGCGGTGTTCTTCTCTTCGAGCGCGGAGCACGCCTTGTTCAGGGCCTCGCCGATGTTGGTCGCAGTCTTCTGAAGCTCCGACCATCGAGCACGCTTCGGAACGAAAAACTCGTGCTCGTCGGGGTCGCCCGCGTCGGCTCCCTCGGCTTTGAGCGCTTCGCATTCCTCATCGAAGCGGTCGGACAGACGCTTGAGGAAGAGCAGGCCGAAGATGAAGTTCTTGTAGTCCGAGCTGTCAATCTGCCCGCGCAAGATGTCGGCGGCCTGCCAGAGGTAGCGTTCGAGTTTCTCGCGCGTGAGCTTTTCGTTTGGGGCCAGCTCGACGTCTTCGGCTGCGACGCTCTTGCCGTTGCCCTTTCTTGATGCTGGCGCTGTCGCGGTTGCGGTGCCGCCGCCGTCAACGATCCTCTCGACCAGCGACGCCTTGTTCCGGCCCGCGTCGTCGAGGCCGAAGGCACGGCACAGCTCTTTCAGTCGGTCGCGGCCAAGCTCGGCGAGGATGGCATCGACTTTGACGGAGCGCGCGCTGGCCAGGCGATCGATCAGGATGTCGCGCTTTCGGCGGTCATCAACGGCGAGTTCATGGGCATCGAGCGCGTTGAGCAGCTCGTCTCGGCTCAGGGCGTCCAGGATGGCGCGCTTGGAAGGCATGGTCGGGATGGATAATCGCCCTGCTCCGGCCTGAGGCCAACCCCGTCGTTGTTGCCCGCGCGCTGTGGCGTTCTTCGTCCCACCTGCTGCCGTCCCTGCTTGTACTCTGGGTGCGTAGCCGAGGCAGCGCGCCGCGGAGGCACCTATGATCGCGAAGCCGTTTGACCAGATTGACCGTCCCGACCTCGAACGCCTGGTGACCGACCAAGTCCACGAAGGCCGGATGCTCGACTTCAAGCGCGACATTGCCCTGTCCAACGACGAGCACCGGCGGGAGCTGGCGCGGGACGTTTCCTCGTTCGCGAACGCTGCCGGAGGGGATCTGATCTTCGGTGTCGAGGAGGCCAAAGACGAGAACGGCAAGAACCTCGGTTACCCGGAGAAGGTCGTTGGCGTCGAGTGCCCGAACTTCGACGACACGAAGCTGCGCATCGAAAGCATCATCCGAGAGAACATCGACCCGCGCATTCACGGCATCGACATCCGGAAGATCGACGGCTTCGAGCGCGGCCCGGTCATCGTCGTGCGCATCCCCAGGAGTTGGAACGCGCCGCACATGGTCAGCTACAAAAGCCAGACCCACTTCTACTCGCGAAACAGCTCAGGCAAACACCCACTCGATGTTCGGGAGATCAAGGCGGCGTTCTTGGAGGGCACGGAGCAGGCCGCAAGGGTGCGCCGGTTTCGGGATGAACGACTGGGGAGGATTGTCGCTGGTGAGACGCCGGTTCCTTTCGCGGCCGAGAACGGAGCGATCCTGGTGATGCATCTGGTTCCGATCACGCTTGGGCACGACACCGAGTTGGATCTCGTCTCACTCAGCAAGAACCCCGCGAGCATGCCTCCTCCACGACCCGGAACGGGCTGGAATGGCAGATTCAACTTGGACGGATTCGTGACCTTCAGTGGGCCGAACGAGGGCCCGCAACGATCCTACCTTCAAGCGTTTCGGGGCGGTGCCTTCGAGGCTGTCGTCGCGTTGCCCTACGGCAAGACACAGCCGCCTGCATTGAACGCGATCGGCGCAGAGAAGGCGGTGGCGGACACGGGAACAACATGTATCGGTCTCATGCGCCAATTCGGAATCGATGCCCCCGTCGCGATTGCTGTGGCGGTGCTCGGGGCCAGGGGCGCTCAGATCAACAGGGCCGAGTGGGTGGAGCCGGGGGATGGCCCGCACCCGATCGATCGCGACCCAATTATCCTGCCCGACGTGCTGGTCGAGGAGGCCCAACCAGGTCTGCGGGTGCTGCTCCGCCCGATGTTCGACGCGCTCTGGCAGTCGAGCGGGTGGGAGCGAAGCTTCGGGTACGACTCCGACGGCTGTTGGAACGAGCTAACGCACCGGTGAACTTCGACGAGTCCATGCACTTCGTCGGGCGGAATCCGCGGAGCGGTTGCGCGTAGGCTTGCGCGATGCCCGCTCGACCTCGTGATCCCAACGCCAAGACTTTCTATCTGGACACCAGCACGCTGTCGTACGCCTACCAGCGTGCACAGATCGGGGCGCCGACCCGCCTGGGATTTCGAGTGGCGAGAGTCCCCCGCCCCGACGCTTTTCGGCCTGCTGTTTGCCGCGCGCACGCAGCGGCACGGTGGCGTCGTCACCACGCCGAGAGCGCCCTGTTGCCCCCTACGCGGACTATCCCATCGCCCCTAGGTCCGATAATTACACCTAATCGGCGGCGACTTCGAGGCGGCGCTCACGCGCGGTTGGAGTTGGAGCAAAGACCGGGTCGCGTGCTGCTGCCGGTCGCGTGCTGCATGCAACACACCGAGCGGCGGAGCACGCTCTACTTGAACGTGATCGTGAACGCGCCAGCACCGTTCCGACCTTTGCCGCTGCTGCCGGGCCCCGAGTACTTGGCGCTGAAAGTCCCGATGGGATCGTTCGCTGCGACGTCCTTGTCCACCGCGGTAACGGTCACGGAGTCGCCGGACGAGAGCTTCATCTTGAACGTCGCAGTCACGTTCTGCTGATCGTTGAAGGAGGCGCTGCCACTCTGCCCGCTGCTCGACTGCGCGCTGATCAACGGATCGGCAGCATCACCCGCGACG
>Ga0154020_10006458_pt1 | contig 13732 bp, 13 predicted proteins | sample Klosneuvirus_201_FD_109709 | JGI IMG/M metagenome (GOLD analysis project Ga0154020, IMG submission 109709) | Active sludge microbial communities from wastewater, Klosterneuburg, Austria - Klosneuvirus_20160825_MG | ecosystem: Engineered > WWTP > Aerobic digester > Activated sludge | place... | reverse complement strand
GTTGGGCGGGGTGGGGTGGACCGCGCTGGCGGGGAGGCCGAACTTGTCGAAGATGATCGGGCGGGCGTCGAGCTCGAAGAACGCGCCGTAGTGGTCGTTCTCGAGGATGGCCTTCATGACGGCTTTCTCGTCCTCGTCGATCTTCTGGGCGCCCTCGGCGGAGGGGCTACCGTTCAGCTCGTGCGTCGCCGCGTACTCCGCCAGGTTCTTGGCGCCCAGCGGCGTGATCTCGTCCAAGCCTCGGTGGCTCAGGCCGTCACCAGCGTCGGCGGGCGTCGTCCAGAACTTCTTGAAGAGGGCGTAGGACTCGATGTTGGCGGTATTGATCGGCATGGCTGCATTTCCCCGAATATCCTCTAAGGTGGGATATTGCAGACATTATCGAAGGACGTAGGGCGGGGTTGCGGAAATCACAGACCGCCGGTGCAGATCAACAAATTGTTAGCGAATACGGATTGTTAGCTACTGGGTCACGGCGCCCAGATCGGCCGGATCGAAGGTCTCGGCGGCCTTGAACCAGGCCTCGTCTTCCCCGGCCGGCTCGGGGTTGAAGGGCGTGCCGTCGAAGCGGACGCGGTCGCCCGGCCAGATATAGGCGCGGATGAGGTAGCGGAGGAAGTTCGCCTCCTCGAGCCGGGGATCGATGAAGGGGTGCAGCTTCTCGGCGTGCACCGCGGGAGCCTTGGACCAGTGCAGGCTCGGGAACATGTGGTGGATGCCGTGGAAGCCGTTGTTGAAGGTGAACCAGTTCACCAGGCGGCCCGTGAAGTTCCGGCTGTGGTTGTACTCGCTCGTGCCGTCGGCGCCGTCGTGCTGGGCGAAGTTGATCCCCATGATCCCCCAGGCCGCGTATTGGTGCGGGATGATCACGTAGAAGAAGAACTTCTGCCAATCGAGGAGCAGGAGCAGCCCGAGGAAAGCCACGAAGAACACGATCTCCACCCACAGCTGGCGGTACCAGCCCGGGCGATCGGTCCGCATGGCCTTGGCGTAGGTCATGTTGGCCTTGAAGATCGAGGGGCCCACCACCCAGCCGAAGAAGAGCTGGTTCAAGAGGTTCCACTTGAAGCGGGCCTTGGTGGTCCGCATGACGTCGCGGCGGGTCTGGGTGAAGCGGTGGTGGCTGAGGTTGTGGCCCGGCACGTACATGCTCACCGGGTGGCCGTAGCAGACGGTCAGGATGACCTGCATGGCGCGGTTGAGGCCCTTCTGCTTGAACATCGGCGCGTGGATCGTGTTGTGCGTGATGACGGCGCAGAAGAAGGACTGCAGCGAGATGAAGACCGTCAGGATCGGCGTGGTCTTCCACGACAGCTCCTGGGTGTAGCCAAAGGCGATCAGCGCGAAGAACCATGCGATGAAGGCCAACGTTCTGAGATCGGCGCGCTCCTTAAGCACGGGCCTCGTGTAGCCTTCGGGGCTCGGTCTTGTCGAGCCGACAAGTGAAGGCGGCAGGGCTCGAGACAGAACGACGAGTCGGATTCTAGGTCGAGGCCGGGCGGCGCTGCGCGGCGATCGTCCGGGCCACCGCGGCGGCGAGGATAAGCACCGCGCCCAGCACGGCCAGGAGACCTGGCCGCTCGTGCACCAGGAAGAAGGCCCAGACCGGGGACATCATCGGCTCGAGCAGGGTGAGCAGCGCCGCTTCGAGCGCGGAGACGGTGGCCACCCCACGGACGAAGAGGAACACCGCCGCCGCCTGCTGGATGACCCCGAGATAGGCGATCGCCAGCACATCGGCGGTGGTCGGGGCCGGGCCGCTCAAGGCCAGCGGCGCCATGGTGACTACGATGATCACGTTCCCCAAGACCGCGGAGGAGAGCCCCTCGTCCGAGCTCTGCTGGCGGTAGCGGATGATCAAGTAGGCGTAGGTGAAGCTGGCCAGAAAGGCCGCCAGGTTGCCCGAGGCGTGGCCGGCGTAGAAGTCGCCGAGGAAGAACAACAGGCAGCCCGCCAGCGAGACCGGCACCGACCACAGCTCGGCCCGCGTGGCTCGCTCGCCGAGCAGGCGCGCGCCGAGCAGCATGACCCAGACCGGGGCGGTGTTCTGGATGAAGATCGCGGTGGCCGCGCTGGTGAGGCGGTTGGCGAAGACGAAGAGGATACAGGTCGCGGCATAGGCCAGCGCGGTGAGGAGCGAGCCCTTGGTCGGCCGCTGGCGCGCGCCTGGGATCAAAGCGAAGAGCGCGACCGCGGCGAACAAGGCGCGGCCGCCGGCGATCGCGGGGGCGTCGAGGCCGACCGACTTGATCGCCGCGCCGCCGGTGGACCAGAGGAGGGCGGCCAGGGCGATCGAGAGGCGGGCGGCGAGCGGGGACAAGGGCGCTCTAGCAGGCTGCTCGAAGACGTCTTGCGGCTGCGAGCAGCGATCCCTTCGCGGTGCCGGGCAGCCTCCTCACCACAGAATCACTGCGGTTTGGGTGCTCTCTCCTCGGGTGTCGCGCGGGGCCTCTCGGCGATGCGCCGCGGTGATTCACTTCGCTCCGCCCTCCGCCATCATCGCCCGCAGCCTCGCCCCGACCGTCTCGATCGGATGGTGCTCCGCCGTGCGCACGAGCTGCATCAGGTTCGGCCGCCCCGCCCGGGTCTCCGACAACCACTCGCTGGCGAAGGCCCCGCTCTGAATCTCCCCCAAGATCTCCCGCATATTGGCCTTGGCGTGCCCGTCCACCACCCGCGGCCCGCGGGTGAGATCACCGTACTTGGCGGTGCTGGATATGCGGCCCCGCATCCCGGCCAGCCCGCGCTCCTGGATGAGGTCGACGATGAACTTCAGCTCGTGGAGACAGCAAAAATAGGCAATTTCCTCGGAGTAGCCGGCCTCGGTGAGGGTCTCAAAGCCGTTCCTGATCAGGCTGGAGACTCCGCCGCACAGGATCGCCTGCTCCGCGAACAAGTCGGTCTCGGTCTCCTCCTTGAACGTGGTCTCGAGGATCCCGATCCGGCCCGAGCCCAAGGCCTGCGCGATCCCCAGGGCCAAGGCGCGCGCGGTCCCGCTGGCGTCGGCGGCGATGGCGATCAGCGCCGGCGTCCCACGACCGGCTTGGAACTCTCGCCGGAGCAGCGGGCCCGCGCCCATCGGCGCCACCATGAAGACGTCGATCCCCGGCGGGGCCACCACCTGGCCGTACTGCACGCTGAACCCATGCGCGAAGCACAGCGCTGCGCCCGGCTTCAGCGCTGGCGCGATCTGGGCCTCGAACAGCTCGCGGTGGGTCTCGTCCGGGGTGAGGAAGATGAGGATGGGATGGCGTTCTGCAAGCTCTCTTGCACTTCGGACCACGAAGCCGTCGGCCTCGGCTTGCTCGCGCGAGCGCCGCCCGGCCGGGAGCCCGACCTCGACGCTCAGCCCCGAGTCCCGCAGGTTCTGGGCCTGGGCCCGACCTTGGCTCCCGTAGCCCAGCACTCCGATCGTCTTGCCGGCCAAGAGCCCCGCCGGGAGGTCCTTATCGTAGAGGGCCGGTTTCTTCTGGCTCACCCGAGGCTCATCGCGTTTCGCGCTCGAGTGGTCAATCTCCCCGGGGCTTCTGGGCGAAGATCCGTACGATGCCCGAATGTCCCAGCAGGGCGTTCACCAGCGTCAGGGGCACGTCGTAGAGCATCTGCGCGTAAAACACTGCGGTCAGAAGCCGCTGCGACGCCGGGCGCCCGGCCCCGTAGAGCTTGGGGATGAAGCCATGGAGGCCGAGCCCGAGCATCACGCTGGCCGCCAGCTCCCCGGGAAACCAGGGCCGGACCAGCCGCTTCACGGTGTAGCCCGCGCCCTCGATGAGCCCGGCCAAGGTCTCGGGCCGATAGTGGTACAGGTGCGTGGGCGGCAACAGGTAGAACCAGCGGCGCCCGAAGATCCGGGAGAGGAGATCGTTGGTCGGGGTCTCGATCATCAGCCACCCGCCCGGCTTGGTGATCCGCCACATCTCCTTTAGATCGGCCGCGGGATCATAGACGTGCTCGAGGTAGTGCCAGGCGGTGACGAAGTCGAAGCGCCCATCCTCGTAGCGCTGCGCGGCCAGCTCGCCGGTGTCCATGGAGAGGCGGTGGATCTCTTCGGCGTAGGCCACGCAGCGCGGCGAGAAGTCGACGCCCCGCACCTCGAGCTGCCCAATGTCGCGCACGAAGCGGGCGAAGGCACCCAGGCCCGCGCCGGCATCGAGGAGCTTCATCCCCGGCTCGACGGTGGCGCCGGCCTTCTTGAGCCCGCGCAGGAACGCGATGGCCCGGAGGCGCCCCGGTCCGATGATGCGGCCCCGCTTGGCCGCGCTCCGGAGCTCGGTGAGCAGCGGCTCGGTGTAGTAGCCGCCGTAGTACGCGCCGAGCTCCGCCGGGGGCGGCCGCGGCGAGAGGGCCCAGGCCCCGCAGCGCTCACAGGCGTCGTAGGCGAAGTGGCCGCCGAGGCCGAAGAACTGATCGGTGGCGTCGTCGATCACCCGGTGATGCGGGGCGTCTCGGTGGAGCGGGCAACGTCCCGTCTCCCAGTGCGAGGGGAAGGAGGCGGTCATCGGCGGCGCGGGGTGGGGCGGGGGTGCAAGATGTTGCCGGTCAGTCCTACGCCATAGAATCCCTCGTTGTCCTTGGCGAACTCGAAGTTCTTCAAGATCGGCCGGAGCAGCGGGTCAGAGCCGAGCAGCTTCTCGGTGGGCTTGAGGCCCACGGTGAGGTTCAACGTCGAGCGCGCGACCGGCCACAGCACGAGCAGGTTGCCGTCCATCGCGACCTCGAGATCCGTCCCGGCGAGCTTCACGCCCTTGAAGTCGGCCTTCCCGTCTTGGATGGGGACCTCCATCTTGAGGTCGCCCAGCGCCAGCTCCGGCACGGGGATCATGCCCATTTTCCCCCCTTTTTCGATGGAGAGGCCTCCGGTCTTGAGCGACAGCTTACCGACCGTCGCCTTGGGGTCCTTCTTGCCGAGCTTCAAATCGAGATCGACGTCCAGCTTGCCCGTCAGCGGGAGCCCGCTGGCCTCCAAGATCAGCCCGGCCTTCTCCAGATGCACGTCGGCCACGTGGGCGCTCAGATCGACGAAGTCGTCGCTGATCTTCACATTGGCGTCGACGTCTCCTCCGCCCAGCGGCATCCACACCGAGAAGCCGATCTTTCCGGTGATCAGCGCGAGCAGCGAGACGCGCACCCGCGCCTTGTCGATCTTGAGCGCGTCGTTCTTGTCCTTGCCGCCGATCTCCAGGCCCTCGGCCTCCACGCCGGTGAGCCAGCTCGGCTCGAGCTTCGCGGCGTAGATGCGCATCCCCGACTTCTGGGTAGCCAGATCGAGCACCCGATCCTTGGCGATGTCCCAGGGGAACGTCAGGTACAGCCCGACCAAGAAGGAGAACAGGAAGAAGGCGGCGTAGCCGATGACCCGTGTGGCGCGCATGTTCAGCTCGTCGTCTTGAAGGTGCCGACGGTGACGGTGGCGTCGAGCCGTTTGGCGTTGTCGAAGCGCTTTCGGACCTTGAGGTGCCGCACCTTCACCAGCGGGTTACCTTCTTCGATGCGCTTCAAGAAATCGTAGAGGCGATCGATGCTCACGTTCTTCACCGTGATCTCGGCGTCCTCCTCCTTGAGCGCGTCCGAGCCGGTGGCTTGCCCCGGTCGCTCTTGAGCGTTCTCCACGCTGACGCCGGCGTGCTTGCTGACGTCCTCGATGTAGGAGAGCAAGCGCACGCTGTTGTTGCGGCGAATCTCGGCGGCCAGGCGGTTCTGATCGGCCAAGCGTCGCTGATAGTCTCCGCGGAGGTTGGCCAGCTCCACCAACTTCTCGGTCTTGGCGGCGATGCGCTTGTGCCTGAGCCCGAGATCCTTGGACACGAAGAAGCTGGAGACGCCCAGCACCAAGGTCAGGCCGGCCACCGCGACGAACAGCGACATATACTGCTCGCGCTGGGAGAGGCGCTCGAAGGAGACGCTCAGATTGTCGAAGAAGCGCCTCATCAGCTGCACTCCATTTCCATGGAGAGCTGAAACTCCACCTTGTCTGCGTCGGGCTTCTTCCTCAGCTTGCCCTTCTTGATCTCCGAGTAGCACTTGTCCTTGGCGTACTCGGCCAAAATGGAGTCGACCGCGTCAAAGGTGGCGGTCTCGCCGCTGATCTTGGCCCGCTCGGGGCTGATATCCATCTCGTCGATGTCGACCGTGATGTCCTCGGGGATGCGCGCCGAGAGCTCAGCCGCGATGTTGAGCGCCGAGCGCTCCGGGAGGTGCACGTTGCCGAACTCGCTGGCCGGCTGGCGCATGGCGGAGAGCGCCTCCTTGGGCTCGCAGATCTCTCTGCCTACGGTGGCCTTGCTGATCTCGCAGAACTGCCGGTCGATCTCCCGCTCCTGGCGGATCGCCTGGTTGTAGCTGACGAAGGCGTTGAGGCCGAGCAGCACGGTGATCGCCACGACTGCCATGGCGAAGACCGGGATCTGCTCCCGCATGTGCATCATCTGACCCGCGAACTGAAACTCGCCGCTCCTCAGGTCGATGGTGTTCACCTGCTCATCGCCGACCGCCCGCAGGGCCAGGGCCAAGGACAGGGCGAAGGCCGAGCGCCGCGCTTGATCGACGAGGCGCTCGACGATTTGCTCCACGGCCACCCCTTGCGCCACCGGAGTGTTCAGCTCGTCCGCCAAGCGGTTGGCCAAGTTTCGCAGGCGGGAGCCGCCGCCCAGGAGATCGACCCGGGTGATCGTCAGGCGCTTCTCCGATCGGATGGTTTGCAGCGTCCGGCGCAGCTCACGGAAGAGCTCGCTCTGACCGGCGGCGACCAGCTCGCTCATCTTCTGGGCGTCCTCGGAGGGCGCCGGATGACGAGAGGAGGCGATGAAGCCGTCCCAGTGCTTGAGATCCTCGGCGCGATCCCAGTCGACCTTCATCCCGTCCGCCAAGGCCTGAGTGACCGCCCGTCCGCCGGTGCGGATCACGCGGCTGAACTGCACGCCCGCGTCGGAGGCGGCCAAGACCAAGGTCCGCTCATGACCGATGTCGACGATCAAGCGCCCAGGCGGAGGTCCGCCAGGGCTCACTCCCACGAAGGTCGAGGCGTCCGGAGAGGCCTGGCCCGGGGCCTCGGCCTTGGAGAGATCGGTCTTTAGGAAGTGGGTATAGAGGTTGTGGAGCTGGAGGCTGTCGACCGGCAAGAACTTGGGATCGATGTCGCTCTGAGAGAGCAGCTCCAGGCGCTCGTGCACCTTGGTCTTGGGCGCGACCGCCGCGACGTTCAGCGTGGTGCCGTCCTCGTTCTTCTGCACCACCTCGTGGCCAAAGACCGAGTCGTCGAGATCGAAGGGCAAGCTGTCGGAGAGCTCGCCGCCGATGGTCTGGGCGATCTTCTTGGCGTCGGCGTAGGGAAGTTGAATGAAGCGAGTGGTCGCTACCTCGGCCGGGATGGCCGCCACATAGGCGTCGATCTTCCCCTCGAAGCTGAGCTCGCGCAGGGCGGCCCAGATGCGCTCGGTCTTCGTCTCCGGCGTCCCGGCGGCGATCTTCACCTCTTTGGCCGCCTCGACCTTGAAGCCCCGGAAGGAGTCCTCGAGGAGGACGCCTTTGACCGAGTAGCTGCCGATGTCGAGCCCTAGAATACGTTGAGGCATGCCTTACTCCTGGCGATAGTAGCGGGTCTCGCCCGCCGCTCGGTCGTCGCGCCATACGGCGATGACGGTGGACGTGGCCTCACCGACCCGGCCCACGGCGGTGATCTTGTAGACGTTGGAGGTGTCGTCGAAGCGCAGGACGCGCTGGTTCTCCAGCTGCGAGAACATGTTCTGATCGATCTTGATCTGCGCGGTCTGGAGCAGCTGCAGAAAGGCCGGCTTGGAGAGCTTGTTCATCGGCGGCGGCAAGACCCGCATGATGCTCCACTCCTCCATGAACTTCTGAAAGCGCTCTTCGTCGCCCGGCTGCGGGCCGCCCGGCGTCATGGCGGTGATCACCGCTCGCATCAGCACCGGTTCGGCCGTGTTCAGGTTGATCCCCGTGTCGTCGGTCCACACGGTGAAGTACTTGGAGAACAGCTCCATGAAGGCGTCGTTCACGCCCGGGACCATGCGCAGCTCCATCAAGGAGGCAAACTGCCCGTTCTTGGGCTTGTACTGCGCGCCATAGGGCATGTTTCGGTAGCGCTGGTCCTCGGAGGCGGCGCCGGTCGACTGATCGCCGGTGATCGTGCAGACGGTGTCCACCGTATCGTTGCCGTCGACCCAGTCGGTGATGCTCGAGATGAGCTCCAGGCGATTGCGGGTCGAGTCGCGGCTGTCGCCGATGTGCTCGAAGAGCTCGTCGTACTTCGGATCGGCGAAGAGCCCGGCCATCACCACGTGCACCAGGTTCAGGCAGGTCGTCGTGGGGGGCTTGTTGATGTTGATCTTGCGGTTCTCGTCCACGACCTCTTCGATCCAAAACGAGCCTTCAAAGTCGCCGAACTTCTGCCCGAGGGCCCAGTTGGACTGCTTGCGCTCGTCCGTAGGCTCGCCTTTGCGCTCGGTGAGCAGGCCCTTCATGGTGTCCGAGGAGATGAGGTAGGTCGACAGCTCGAACAGCGGGATCGGGACGAACTGGGCCAGCGAGTCTTTGAGCATCGCCTGAAAGCGCAGGAGGAAGAGCTCGAGCTCCATGGCGCTCTTGGCGTGCATCTCGGCCTGGAGCTGATCGCGCGCGTTCACCGCCAGCTGGAGGTTCACCGAGGCCTCGTTCTGCAGATCCGCCGCCATCGAGCCCAAGATGGTGATGATCGCCAGGACCATGAACAAGGCCACGCCTCGGCGGCTCTCCTTGCGTCGTTTCCAGCGGCTCTTTCTGCGGATCTTCATGGGTGCTCCTCAGAACTTCGGCAGGGCCGTGGGCAGGTTGATGCGGGTCTTGGTGACGAAGGTGAGATCCTTCTTGCGCTCGTCCTCGACCACCAAGGTGATCTCGACGACGGTCGGGAGGCGCAGCGCGTTGTCGGGCTTGGTGGTGTCCCACTCATCGCGCCACTCGTCGTCCTTGGGATCGAAGAAGCGGAGCTTGAAGCCCTTCACGTTGGCGGCCAGCACGCTGGAGCGGCCCCCTTTGTCGGGCTCGCGATCGATGCGGGGATCGAGGCGCCGCATCAGGTTCTTGGTGTCGCGATCCTCCTCGTCACGGCCGACGTAGTAGCTCAGCTCGCACTGGTCTGACTCCTTGGCGTCCTCGCGCATCACCTCGTGGGCGAAGGAGGTGAAGTTCAGCTCGAAGAAGTCGCCGCTGCCCTTGCCGATGAACTGGGTCTTCCACATCTGCTCGGGGCCGAGGTCCCGCGAGGGCTGGGTGAGGAAGGCCATGGCGATCTCGCGGGACATGCGGTTCAGCGCCACGCGGACGTTGTGGTAGCGCTGGTCGATGTCGGTGACCGTCTCGTAGGCGTCGAAGCTCCGGGCGATCGAGCCCCAAGTGAGGGTGCCCATGATCGCCACGATCGCGATGGCCAAGGCGACCTCCATCAAGGTGAAGCCGCGCCGCCTCACTTGCCCCCCTTGGTGGGCTGGATGCCGCCGATGCTGGGCGCGCCGGTGGTGTTGAGGTTGCGGTGGCCGGGGACCTGCGCGCCAGGGGCGCCGGTGAAAGGAAAGCCTCCGGTCGCGCCGGGGATGCCGCCGATGCCCGGGATGCCGCCGGGCAGGGGTTGGCCGTCGGGCCCGAGCGCCGCTGCGCCCGCCGGGATGCGGAAGTTCGCGTTGGGCACCGCCAAGCGGCCGCTGGTCGTCACGTACTCCACGAACTTCAGCGACTCCTTGTAGGTCCCGTCTTTCCAGGTCACCTCCAAGGTGATCTCGCGGATCGACTTGGAGAGGGTGTCGCCGACCTGCTTGAGGATGAGCTCCAGGCCGCCGCCGCCGAGCACCTTCGAGAGATCGGAGCCCGCGATGGAATCCACCGCCTTCTTGTCGCCGCTGCCGTTCATGGCGCCGACGAAGTCTTTGATGGTGTCGGGGAGGTTGTCGGTGCCGACCTCACCGCCGAAGAGGCCTCCGAGGAGCTGGTTGACGTCGACCTCGACCGGACGACAGACCGCGTTCCACTTCACGCCCGGATAACCTTCGGCGTCGAAGTCTCCATCGTATTCTTTGTCGGTGTCGCCGAAGCCGTCCTTCCTGAGCTTCTCCTCGACGTCGAGCATCTTGCCGCGGGCCAAGAGGGTGGCCACCGTGACATAGCGCGCGTAGTTGGAGGACTCGAAGGCGTTGGCGTTGACGCCGGAGATCGCCACCAAAGCCAAGGCCAAGATCGACAAGGCCACCATGACCTCGAGCAGGGAGAAGCCGCGCCGTCTCATTCGTCTCCCTCCGCCCGACCGTCGTTGTCTTCGCGCGCTTCCGGGAGCGGGACGCGCTTGTGGATGCTGCGCACACGCCCGGTCAGCGGCTGCAGCTCCAGGCTGATGATGTCCTCGCCCTCATCCATCAGCTCGATGATCGCCGCCTCGGCCTGGCCGCTCTTCCAGAAGTGGATATAGGCCATGCCTGAGGTGAAGGCGTCCTCTTGGTGCTCGCTCCACACCCGCGAGACGTGGACCTTGGTGGGGAGGGAGGCCGGCTTCTTGGCGAGATCCACGTCGGGCTGAAAGCGCGCCGCGGTTCCTTCGATGATCTTCTCCACGTCGGACTTCTTCTCGGCCAGCTTCCCGCGCTTCTTCCGCTTGCCGGTCACCCGGTCGACGTCGACGTCCTCGTCCTCTTCTCCGCCGGTCTTCTCTCCGACCTCGCCGGTGGCCTTCTCCTTCGAGATCGCGAAGGGCGACTCGGTGTACTCAAACCACCACAGCCCCTTGTCGAGATCGATGGCCAGGCGCTGCGTCCTCCGCTGCATGATCGCCCGGTCGTAGCTGCTCTTCATGGCCCCCGACAGCTCTACCGCCGTGGAGCGGAGGTCGGCGTCGGTGAGCGAGTTGAGCGTACCGATCGCCACCGCGCTGAAGGACGCAGCGATGCCGATGGCGATGGCCACCTCGATCAGCGTCATCCCGCGGCGATGACGCATGCTGGAGCGGAGGCGGCGCACAGTTCATTTCCAGTTGGTGACGTCGTCTTCGTTGTCGGTGATGCCGTCCGGCCCTTTGGACTGGAGGTCAAACTTCCCCTGGTTGTGCTGGCCCGGATACACGTACACGAAGTCCGCGTCCCAGCCGTCCTTGGGGAGGCTGTCCATGATCGGCTTGCGGCCCTCGGGGGGCTTGGTCAGCTCGCCCAGGCTGGCCGGATAGCGGCCGATCTTGATCTTGTAGAGCTCCACCGCGTCGGCCAGGTTCTTCATCTGGATCTTGGTGGTGTCCTTCTTGGCGTCGTCCAGCGCGCCGACCACGCCGATGCCGACGATGCTGGCGATGATGCCGAGGATGGTCACGACCACCAGGATTTCGATCAGCGTCAGGCCGCGCTGCTTCTTCTTTGAGCGCCGGTACCACTTGGCCTTTTTCCTCGAGTTGTCCTTCACATGTGCTCCTTGCTTCGATTCCAATGACGACTAACGAACGTGCTGCGAGAGGGAGAGGATCGGCATCAAGATCGCCCACACCACGAAGGCGACGCCGCCGCCCATGCCGACGATCATGATCGGCTCGATCAACGTGGTCAGGCGCTCCACCCGCTGATCCACCTGGAAGTCATAGTTGTCGGCCACGTTCTCGAGCATCTCTTCCAGCTGGCCGCTCTTCTCTCCGGTAGCGACCATATGCACGACGATGGGGGGGAACTCTTTGCTCCGCTTGAGCGGGTCGGCGATCGACTCACCTTCGCGGATGGCCTCACGCGCCTCGGCCACGACCTCGGCCAGGCGCACGTTGTTGAGGACGTCTTTGACGATGTCCAAGGCGTTGAGCACCGGGACGCCGGCGCGGAGCAGGGTGGCCAAGGTCCGCGAGAAGCGGGCCACCGCCACCAGTCGGGCGATGTTGCCGATGATCGGGGCCTTGAGCAGGCTGGTGTCGAAGCGCCGCCGACCCCTGGCCGAGCGCAGCCAACGCCGGAAAAAATAGACGAGCGCGATGGCGACGATGATCAAGAGCCACCAATAGTCTTTGATCACGTCGGCCACGAAGATCAGAAAGCGGGTCTGCAGCGGCAGCTCGGCCTTGATCTGGGTGAAGATCTTGGTGATGCGCGGGATGACCACCACGAAGAGGATCGCCATGATCAGGCTGCCCACGCCCATCATGATCGCCGGGTACATCATGGCGCTCATGACCTTGGACTTCAGCCGGGCCTGGGCCTCGGTGAAGTCGGCCAAACGGATGAGCACCTTGTCGAGCGCGCCCGAGGCTTCGCCAGCGCGGATCATGCTGACGTAGAGGGTGTCGAAGACGCTGGGGTGCTGGCTCATCGCGCCAGCCAGGGAGGAGCCCTCGTTGACCGCGGCTTTGATCGCGCCGAAGACCCGCTTCATCTTCTCCTTCTCCACCTGGTCCACGATGGCGGTGAGCGCGTCGATCAAGGTGATGCCGCTCTTGAGGAGGGTGGCGATCTGCCGGGTCACCAGCGCGACCTCGGCCACCGTGATGCGCTCGAAGTACTTCTTGAGGTCGACCTCGGTGGAGGCCAAGGCCGCGGCGGTCCGGCGCGAGGACTTGGGGGCGTTCTCCTCGCGGTGTTCGACGATGCGGATCCCGTCTTTTTTCAGGGTGGCGCGCAGGGTCTTGGGAGACTCCGCGTCGAGCATGCCCTTGACCTCTTTGCCGCGGGCGTCGAGGCCTTTGTAGACGAAGACCGGCATGGCTTCAGATCTCGACCACCACGTGCTCGTCGGTGGCGACGCGGAGCACCTCTTCGGCTGTGGTCTGTCCCATCGCTACGCGCCGCGCCCCGTCGTCGAGGAGCGTCTTCATCTTCTCCTTCACGGCGGCCTGCCGGATGGTGCCGGCGTCGACGTTCTTGAGCACGAGCTGACGGATCTGGTCGGTGACCATCAGCAGCTCGTAGATACCGGCGCGGCCCTGGTAGCCGGTCGACAAGCAGGTGGGGCAGCCCACCTCGCGGAAGAAGGTGTCGCCCTTCTTGGCCACGTAGCTGATCTTGGCCAGCTCGGCCGCGTCTGGGACGTAGGGCTGTTTGCACTGCTTGCACAGCGTCCGCACCAAGCGCTGGGCGAGCACGCCGATCAAGGAGGAGGCCACCAAGAAAGGCTCGATGCCCATGTCGACCAAGCGGGTGATCGCGCCCGGGGCGTCATTGGTGTGGACGGTGGAGAGCACCAAGTGGCCCGTGAGCGAGGCCTGAATGGCGATCTCGGCCGTCTCTTTATCGCGGATCTCGCCGACCATGATGACGTCGGGGTCTTGGCGGAGGAAGGCCCTGAGACCGGAGGCGAAGGTGAGATCGATCTTGGAGGCCACCTGCATCTGACCCACGCCGGGGAGCTGGTACTCGACCGGATCCTCGACGGTGAGGATGTTGATGTCCGGCTTGTTGATCTTGGAGAGGGCCGCGTAGAGCGTGGTCGTCTTACCGGAGCCCGTGGGGCCCGAGACCAGCAAGATGCCGTGGGGCCGCTCGATCAGCGTGGTCAGGGTCTTATACTGGTTCTCTTCGAAGCCGAGCTGCTCCAGCGACAGGAGGACGGCCGAGCGATCGAGGATACGCATGACCACCCGCTCACCGTGGGCGGTGGGGACGGTGCTGACGCGGACGTCGATGTCTTTGCCGGCGATCTTGCGGCGGATGCGGCCGTCCTGGGGGAGCCGCTTCTCGGCGATGTTGAGGCCGGACATGATCTTCACGCGGGCGATGATGGAGGCCTGGGCTTG
>Ga0154020_10006457_pt1 | contig 13734 bp, 10 predicted proteins | sample Klosneuvirus_201_FD_109709 | JGI IMG/M metagenome (GOLD analysis project Ga0154020, IMG submission 109709) | Active sludge microbial communities from wastewater, Klosterneuburg, Austria - Klosneuvirus_20160825_MG | ecosystem: Engineered > WWTP > Aerobic digester > Activated sludge | place... | reverse complement strand
CCTGCAAAAACATGATATATTTCATGTTAATATACTAGTTGCATAAACAATTATTAGTATATTTGTGCGTTCAACATTGTTCAAGCATATTTAAAATTTAAATCTTATGATGGTTTCGTCTCAATCAAATGAGCAGGAGACTACGACCGCTCCTGCCGACGCATCAACAAATTCTTCCATTAATGTAGATTATCATGCGCTGAAAAAAGCAGCATTGGTGTTACGTGCCTTAAACCACAAGCTTCGCCAGCAACTACTTAAATTGATCGAAGAGGAAAAAAAGATCACTGTTACGGAAATTTACGTTCGCCTGCGGCTGGAGCAATCCGTTGCATCCCAGCACCTGGCCATTCTGCGTAAAGCAGGTATCGTTACAACGGAACGTGACGGAAAATTCATCTTCTACATGGTCAACTACAAGCGTATAGATGAGATCAGCCAGTTTGTAAAAAACCTGGTTGGTTAAAATTTTTTGAAAAGTTTAATTCAAAGCGGGTGTTAAAAACATCCGCTTTTTTTATTTTACCTTTACGGGCCAGATTTTTAAAACTACTGTCATGTTCATAAAACAACTGTATACGGGTTGCCTCAGTGAGGCCGCTTACTACATAGAAAGCGAAGGCGAAGCAGCCATCATAGATCCGTTACGTGATACGGATGAATACATCGGGCTGGCCAAAGAAAGGAACGCCGGCATAAAATATATTTTTGAAACACATTTTCATGCAGACTTTGTAAGCGGCCATATAGACCTGGGTAAAAAAACAGGTGCGCCCATCATTTACGGGCCCGGTGCAAAGACCAATTATGAGGTTTACAACAGCAAAGAAAACGAGATCTTTAAACTCGGTAAACTAAGTATCCAGGTACTGCACACTCCCGGGCATACGCTGGAAAGCAGCTGCTATCTGCTGCGGGATGAGCATGACACAGCCCATGCGATCTTTACCGGCGACACATTGTTTGTGGGAGATGTTGGCCGCCCTGACCTGAGCAGCGGCAACATGAGCAGTACGGAACTGGTGGGCATCATGTACGATACCATTCAGAATAAGATTCTTCCGCTGGCAGACAATGTATTGGTTTACCCTGCACACGGGGCCGGCAGCAGTTGCGGAAAAAATATGGGACCGGAAACCTTCAGTACCATCGGCGAACAAAAGAAAACAAATTATGCCCTGCAGCCGCAATCAAAAGAGGATTTTATTGCTGCTGTTACAAAAGGGCTGGGCATTGCGCCAAAGTACTTTGCCATCAATGCCCGGATAAATATGCAGGGATACGAAAGCCTGGATGCTGTAAAACAAAAAGGATTGACAGCTCTTTCAATAACGGATTTCAAAAAACTCATGGACGAAAATGTACTCATCCTGGATACAAGAAATGCAGCTGTATTTACAAAAGGATTTGTACCCGGCAGTATTTTCATCGGGCTGGAAGGCCGCTTTGCAGAATGGGCCGGAAGCCTGTTGTCTTTTGATAAGCCAATGATACTGGTTGCTGAACCGGGAAAAGAAGAAGAATCTGTTGTGCGCCTGTCAAGGGTTGGTTTTGATAAAATGCAGGGCTGCCTTGAAGGCGGATTTGAAGCATGGCAGGCCGCAGGAGAGACGGTTGACATGATCATTGATGTGGAAGCCGATGAACTGGCCATGGACATACCCCACGATCCCAACCTGCTGGTGGTGGACGTAAGAAGGGAAACTGAATTTGCGGATGGGCACATCAAAAATGCCCGGAACCTGCCCTTAAATGAAATGAATGATGTGGTGAACCTGGCGCATTTTGAGGATACTCAAAACCTGTATGTGCACTGTGCAGGTGGTTACAGAAGCGTGATTGCCTCTTCGCTGTTAAAACGTGAAGGCGTACACAACCTGCGAAACGTATTGGGTGGATGGGGAAAGATCAGGGAACAGGAAAATATTAAAACAGAGAAAGAAACCAGTGTACTTAACTGATCCTTATTGGGCCGGAAGAACTGGCCCGTGAATTCCCTTGCCGGCCCCCCGTGGGGGGCCTGTTCAGGTGACTGGTCCAGGCGGTTTTAAATTTGATCCGGTCAGTATTTGTATATCTCTTTTACCTTCAGCAGGAACTGTTCTTTCTTCCGCCTGCTTACTTCAATTTCAGCATTATTGCTCATGATTACCGTGCCCCCTTCTCCCCGCTGGTACTCCTTAATATGCCGCAGGTTAATGAGAAATGATTTATGAATTCGGAAAAAACTGGTATCCCCGAGTATGTTCTCATATTCAAGCAACGGTTTTGAAACGGTAACTGTCTTTTTATCCTCCAGGTGAAAAACGGTATAACTTCTTTCTGCTTCACAATAAAGTACTTCGTCCAGTTTCAGGATGATGAAACCCTTTATCGTTGGAAGACATAACCGCATTTCGGAAGGCTGCCCTGCTTTGCTGATATTGTACAATAAGGTCTCTGTCAGTTCAGCCTTATTCCCTTCCTGTAATCGTTTTTCAACCCGGTGCACTGCTTCGATCAATCGGTCTTCATCCACGGGTTTCAGCAGGTAATCTGCTGCGCTGTATTGCAAAGCCTGCAGCATGTACTCATTGTGGGCTGTTACAAAAATGATCTCAAAGAATTTCTCCTGCAACTCAGCAACCATTTCAATGCCGCTTTTACCCGGCATTTGTATATCCAGGAAAACAACATCCGGTTTGAGCATTTCTATTTGCTGCCTTGCCTGCACAGCGTTGGTACAGGATGCAATGATATTTACTTCCGGACAATGCCGTTCCAGCATTTTTTGCATGGCTTTTATACCATCCTGTTCATCATCAACCAAAATTGCTTTCATAAAAAAGTATTTACCCGTTACTGATTTCAAATTCAAGTGTGGCCCGTGTACCCTGTTCATTGCCGGGTACGTCACCCAGGTCGGTAATAACAAGTCTGCATGCCACTTTGTATTTCTCATTCAGGATCTTTATCCGGTTACGCAGGTTGTCGAGCCCCACGGAACGGTGATTGCCTTTGTTCTGTTCTTTGATCCGTTGCGACTGCCGGATACCAATCCCGTTATCCTCAATGATACAGGTGATCTTGTTTTCACTGCGTGTAAATGAAACAGCGAGTTTCTTATCGTTCTCCGATTGCAGGAGTCCATGCCATATGGCATTTTCCACCAAGGGCTGGATCATGAGGGATGGAATACCCGTTTCTTCCGGATCAATATCTGCAGCAACTGAAATGGTCCAGTTGAATGAACCGTCGAACCGCAGCTGCTCCATGCCGAGGTAAGCCTTTAAGTATTCAATATTTTCAGCCAGTGTTACAAAAGCTTCCTTGGAATGGTTCAACGTCATCCGGATCATCAGCGCAAACCTGCTCAGGTAACGGGATGCCTTTTCATTATCACCATCGAGGATCATACGCTTAATGCTGTTGAGCGCATTGAAAATAAAATGAGGATTCATCTGGGCCTGCAAAGCAGATAATTTTGCCTCTGCCAGCTGTGCATTGATGTTTGCCAGTTCCCGCTGTTTAACTTCCAGTATCTGCTCGGATTCCAGTTGTTTCAGTTTATTGCCGATCAATGTGGCAATCGTGGTAAGTACCTTGATATCCCGTTCCGTGAAATAACCCGCTTTGTGATGTTCGGAATCAATGATACCAAGCAATTCACCATTATGAATGACCGGAACACAGACCTCGCTTAACCGGAAGGCTTCATCCACCCGGTAACGACCGTCTTCTCTTGTATCCTGTATCAGCACGGGCTGCAAGGTTTGCATCACATGCCCTACCACACCCTGCCCGGGAATCACATCAAACAACTGTGAGGAAATGATTTCCGGATCGCCCTTTGGCCCATACGCTGCTTTCTGCACCATTTTTGTTTTGTCCTCATTCCACAGGTAGATCATGCAATCTTCATAGTTCATCTGGCCGATGAGGTTACCTGCCACATCCCAAAGCACTTCCTCCGCCGTTTTTTTACCTGCGAGTGAGGAAGAAAAGTAATGCGTGATCTGTTCCAGTTCATACCGGTTTTTATAATCCTCTGCCTTCAGTTTTTCCATTTGGGTTTTTTGCATTTCCTTTTTCCGGGCCAGCTGTGTTCTCCACTGTATGACCAGGAATACAAATTTCATGGCCAGTAACAGGGCCAATGCCCTGAACCAGGCTTTCTGCCAGTACGGAGGGAATACTTCCACGGTGATCTCATTTACCTGTTCATGCCAGCGGTTATGAACAGAAAATATCTTCACCTGTATGCGGTGAATGCCCGGAGAAAGATTGGAAATGCTGAATGATTGCTGGCTTCCCAATAACTGCCATGGTGAATCGCTGTTCTTCACAACCCGGTAAGCATAATGCTGGTTGCGGCCATCGGTGAAATTGATGCTGCCGATGGTGATCATCAGATCATTCTGCTTCCAGGAAGTTGTGATCTTATCACCCGGAAGAAAAACATTCTTGTTTCCGCCGATCTTCAGGTTTTCTATGAATACAGCGGGTTGCTTTCCGGGCATCAATATTCCGGAAGGATCAAAGCGCACGGCTGCATTGAAAAAACCAACATACAATTGCCGCTGTGTACTGTCGTAAAACAGGTTGGAGCCCTTCATGACCGGCATATCCGGGAACCCTTCCTCCTTTCCAAAACTTTTTATCTGTAATGTTTCAAGATCCATACTGGCCAGGCCGGAATAACAGGCCATCCATAGTTTATTGCCGACGATCAGCATGGAGCCAATATTGTCATCCGGCAATCCATTGCTGCGGGTAAAATGCCGGAAAAGATTTTTTTCAATATTATAGCTGACCAGGCCGTTGTTGGCACTACCAAACCATATGGTATTCCCCTTATCAATCTCCATTGCCGTGACCTGCCTGTCGGGCATTTTTATGAATGGAAAGGAATCGATCTTAAGATCAAACCTGTTCTGTGAGATGTTATACCGGGTTATGCCATGTCCTGCCACCCAGATATTCCCGGCATTATCTTCCCGGATAGCCACCGGTATTGCCGGGATGGGCTTGGTCTGCGGGACCAGGGTAAATTTTTGTTTCAGGAGATCATACTGGTACAGGTTTATGGAACTTATCCATAGATTATTCTGGCTGTCCCTGTACAGATCATTTACCCAATCTCCATCACTCCATCCCTCCGGTTTCAACGCTGTCAGCGTTCCGTTCTTTTCATGGTAGAGAAACAGAGCCCCGTTCGTCCCTAAAAACAATACAGACGGACTGACGGAGGATATCCTGAAAACACTGTTAACCCCGTGTGACCTTTCATAATTTTTAAAAAGTACCTGTTTTTCAAACTGAAATGTTCTTTTATCAAATACCAGCAGCCCTGCCTTGGAGTTGTTGCCGGCATATACTTTCTGTTCACTGGCATATATTGCACTTATACGTATGTTTGGAAATGATCTTTCAAGCCCTTCGGGCAAATGAGCAACCTGCACTTTTGAACGGATATCGTCCTGCTTAAACAGGCCATTATTGGTGGCCACCCATAAATTATTATCGCGGTCTGTAAGCAAGCCATAGCAAAGCGATGTTTTAAAATATTTTTCGGGAAATATCCTGATCGCCCCTGTTTGCTGATTCAGCTGCATTTTATAAAAACCCGAAATATGCCCCGTAATATAGAAGACACTATCATTTGCTGCAGCCAGCCGGGAACGCCAATGAACCTCATCCTTGGTAAAAACGAATGGCACCTTTGAAATGGTCTTCCTATTGCCGGGGATGTTAATATGGAAAATGCTGTCACTGTTCATTTTTGTGACTACCATGCTTCCCCGTTTCGCCTGAAAGAAGCGGTAAAATGTGGTGGGATAGTCTAAAAATCCATCCAGCAGGGGATAATCTCCTGCCTTTAACTTCGTCAATTTTTTTTCCCGCCTGGCATAAATATAAAGTCCGTCAATAGCAGTTATAAGCAAATGCTGGTCATCCAGTTCCACCAAATCTCTTCCGAATGCAAAATAGGCCAAAGGAACCTGGTCTGCCGTATAATAATCGAACCGGTATACCAGTTTTTGCTGTTCATCAAAATGGTAAAATCCCGAGCGGTTAAGAATGAATATATTTCCCTGTTCGTCACCAAGCATTTCAGGGAGCAAATTGAATTTAGACTGGTACTTTCTGTCGGGATATGGTATGAAGAGGTTATTGGTATGGCCAGTCCTTGTATTGATGATATGTATCCCCGCGGTATAGAATGCCAGCCGTTCCTTATCGAGCCATTTTAACCCGAAAAATTCTTCTGAAGCCGGTGAAAGGCTGTCGCCGGTACTGTGATACTGCACAAAACGTGTTCCATCGTAGCGGTTCAACCCGGATGCGGTAGGGAGCCAGATATAACCGGCCGGGTCCTGCGCAATACCGGTTATGGTATTATCGGAAAGACCGTCAGCAGTGGTGTAGTTCGTAAATTTATTTTCGGCAAAATACTGTGCTGCCAACGGGTTACCCGAAATCAAAAAAAAAGCAATAAGATAAACAGAGAGGCGCATCATTGGCAAAGCTGTTATTTCACTGGTTAAAGTTAACAACTTACTCTGCAAAATCACCCCTACATAAGGCCCCGGCATGGGTCTGCCGCCGATGGGAAAGCCAATGCCTCCTTTAAAATACCTGATACCGCAATTGGAAAGAACCGGGCATCAAAAAATATTTTTTATGGGCCATCCGAAAGGGAAAAAAAGATGGCCGTTTGGAAAAAGGCAACCCGGAATGGTTGCACCGGATATTAGGTTTGTACCCTAATCGTAAAAAAATGAAAAAAATTATTCTTTTCGCAACAGGTATCTTTTCGGCCTCCGTACTGTTTTCGCAGCATATAGGCATTGGCACAACCGTTCCCGCCTTTAAGCTGGATGTATCGGGCGGCAGTATCAATACCGATTCGCTTTACCGCATTGGCGGCAATGCTGTGCTGTCGGTAAAAGGAACGTCCAATACGTTTGCAGGTGTTAACAGCGGCTTATCCAATACCACCGGAAATTCCAATACCGCACTGGGATTTAATTCTCTTTACAACAACACAGCAGGCAATTTTAATACCGCCACCGGCGTGGACGCACTGTTTTCCAACACAACCGGTACTTATAATACAGGTATGGGCTGGCATGCACTGCGTACCAATACACTTGGAACGGCCAACTCGGCATTGGGTGAAGCATTGGAATACAACAGCACCGGTTCATATAATACCGGAATAGGTCACGGTGCACTTTACCAGAATACTACTGCAGATGCCAATACCGCTGTAGGTGCGTTTGCCTTGCTTAATAATACAACCGGCCATTCTAACTCGGCATTTGGTGTAGATGCCATGCGAAACAATACAACCGGAGGGCAGAATACGGCTTATGGTGTTCATGCTTTGTATTCCAATACGACTGGCTGGAGAAATACAGCCGTTGGGTATGATGCTTTACTTTACACCACTTCGTTTGCAACTAATAATACAGCAATAGGGAATGAGTCGCTCAAAAACAATACTACCGGGGAAAACAATTCTGCACTAGGTTCAGGAACATTATACTCCAATACAACCGGAGAGGAAAATACTGCTGTTGGGATCAATGCACTTGGGTTTAATACAGCAGGCTGGAATAATGTAGGAATAGGTAATGCTGCACTCCGGCATACCACTTCTGCATCCTACAATGTGGCCATGGGATATGCTGCCGGAGCAGTTGCCAACCTCGGTTGGAATAATACCATGATCGGAAGTGATACCAGGGCGGATGCGGATGGGACTTTTAACAGTATTGCCCTTGGCAGTTCAGCACCTGCTACAGCAAGCAACCAGGCAAGAATTGGTAACAGCTCTACGGTATCGATCGGTGGATTTGTCAACTGGACCAATATCAGTGATGGTCGTTTCAAAAAGAATATACAGGAAAATGTGAAGGGACTCGGATTCATCCTGAAGCTACGGCCTGTCACGTATTTGCTGGACGCAGCAGCCCTCAGTAAAAAACTGGATGAACAGAATGGGCCGTCATGGAATAGTGATATGCAGAAGGGGCTGGCAGAAAAGGAAAGAATGATCCAGTCAGGTTTTGTGGCCCAGGAAGTGGAACAGGCCGCTAAAGAAACAGGTTATGACTTCAGCGGAGTGGATAAACCAAAGAACTCCTCTGATCTTTACGGCCTCCGCTATGCAGAGTTTGTTGTACCGCTGGTGAAAGCCGTTCAGGAGCAGCAACAGGTTATTCTGTCCCAGCAGAAAGAGATCGCAGAAATCAAAACAATACTGAATGAGATCATCAAACGGAACAGCAATAAATAACTGCTCCCGTCAGCCAGGAACCAATTTAATAATCATCACTTATAAAAAATGAAAACGAAAAGTAAAAAGCAATACCGGATGATATACAAAAGGATATTCACGAACGTCTTATTGCCGTTATCGGTCTTATTGATCTCTATGACCGCCCATTCACAGGAAAAGGCCGCCCGTAAATATGAGCGCCGGCAAATTAACATACCGGAAAATTGCCGGCAGGTGGAAGTGTATGGAGATGTAAAATTAATACTGACAAATGCACTGACCAACAACCTGGTACTGGATGGAAAAATCAAGAATACAGCTAGTGTAAGAACAATATGCAGGGACGGGAAATTGATCATTGATGCAGGCAGGTATCATCGTTTCTCCAGGCTTACCGTGTATTTAGGGGTCGGGGATATAAGATCAATCGTGCTAAATGGCGATACCAAAGTGTTTTCGGAAGGAATGGTCAGAACCAATGACCTTGAGATCCTGCTGGGCGGCAATGCTTCCGTTTCGGAAAACTATGCAGGAACATTAAAGATAACCCCGGCCGAAGGAATTGATATGGAATACATAAATTATTCGCAAAAGAAAACAACCGTTGTTTCACCGGCCGCAGATGCAGATTGATGTCTGGATGAAATCATCTTATGAATTGCATGGCCCGCAAATGAACGCAACCAAATCCCTTTAATCATAACAAGATACATTATGGAACAATTACTGGAACAGATCCGGGACCAACAGCGGTTATCCTGGAATAAATTCTCTCCCGGCTGGAAAAAATGGGATGACCTTTTTATGGATTTCCTACGCCCCATGGGTGACGAGATCATCCGGCAGATCAACCCGGAAAGCGATGATACGATACTGGATGTGGCGTGCGGCACCGGCGAACCGGGCCTTACAATAGCCTCTCTTTTAAACAACGGAAAAGTGGTGATAACAGACCTCTCCGAAGACATGGTTCAGATAGCAAAAGAAAATGCAGCCAGTCGTGGCATTAAAAATATCGAACCGCTGGTGTGTGATGTTACTGAAATGCCTTTTGCCGATAACACATTTGATGCCATCAGTTGCCGTTTTGGCTTTATGTTCTTCCCCGACATGCTGTTGGCTGCCAAAGAAATGGCACGGGTGCTGAAACCCGGCGGAAGGATCTCCACTTCGGTCTGGAATATCGCTGAAAAGAATTTCTGGGTCACCGCCATCCTGGGTGCCATCAATAAGAATATACCCCTGCCGGCTCCCCCACCAGGAGCACCGGGTATGTTCCGCTGTGCCGAAGAAGGATTGCTGGCCGGCATTTTTAAACAGGCCGGTCTGAAAAATATCTCTGTAACAGAAGTGAATGGAACGCTGAATTGCCGCACCACAGATGTTTACTGGGATGTAATGACGGAACTGGCTGCCCCTGTTTCAGCAGCACTCAGCAACGCGGATGAAGCATTACGGGAAAAAATAAGAACGGAAGTATTCCGGGTGGTAGGTCAGAAATACCCCGAACAAAAGGTGTGGATCGGGGGGAGTTCTTTGGTGATCTACGGAGAAAAATAATCTAATCATAAATCAATAATAACATGTACAAACAAATGAAATTTTACCGGAAATCCATATTAACGGCATCTTTATTCATTGTGGCATTCATCAGCTGCAAAAAAGACACAGAGCCGGATACCACTTCCCCCGCATACCAGATCAACCAGAGTGAGGGACTGCTTATTCCTGCCGTGGTCGATCTGCCGGCCAACCTTCCCAATGGCAATACCCGGGTAGCAACTTATTTTGCGGAAGGTGTTCAGAAATATAAGGCCCAGGTGAAAACGGGAAGCAATCCTGTCACCTATGAGTGGGTATTTGTGGTGCCACAGGCAGACCTGTATGATGCAACGAATAAAAAAGCCGGGACACATGGTGCAGGCCCTTTCTGGCAATTATCTCCCAATGATTCCATTTTCGCCCAGCACTTTGTTCCGGCAAAAACAGCAACCAGCCCCGATGGCAATTTTATTGACTGGTTGCTGCTGATGCCCAAAACCGGGAAGACCCCTACCGGGTTATTTGCCGATGTTTCCTATATACAGCGCATAGCAACCGTTGGAGGGAAAGCCCCGGCCGTTTTACCGCAGGGTATCCATGAAACTGCCGAAGTGAAATACACAGCCATTTACCGGTTCTCTAAAAAGAATCCATAAGTATTTTCTTAAGACTTGCCATGAAGAAAAGTAAAAAAACTGAATGGGTGCCGGCACATAAACAGAATAAACAGGAAATCAAAAATTGAACTTATATATGACCAATGCTGTAATGGTATATGAAAAAAAACACCGGGAAGCCCCGCTTCATATTGATGCTGATTCATTTCGTGAGAACGGGCATATGCTTATTGATGAGATCGCTGCTTTCCTGGAACTACTTCCGGAAAGCCGGGTAACCAAAGGGGAACAACCCATGGAGATAAGAAAGCGGCTCGGTAAAAGCCCCTTGCCCCTGGAGGGAACTCCCCTCGAAAACATTTTGTACACGGCGAAAGAATTACTTTTTGAATATTCCCTGCATAACGGATCGCCCCGGTTTTGGGGATACATCACTTCCCCGGCAGCCCCGGGGGGCATACTGGCCGACCTGCTGGCTGCATCGGTTAATGCCAATGTAGGGGCCAATATTCTTTCCCCGGTGGCAACTGAAATTGAAAAGCAAACCATCCAATGGCTTGCCACGTTCATTGGCTATGCCAGCAATTGCGGCGGGCTATTTGTCAGCGGGGGCAATATGGCAAATTTCACGGGTTTGCTTGCTGCCCGAAAAGCCAAGGCAGGCTGGGACATACGTCAAAACGGGTTTAACGACAAGCAGATGATCATCTATTGCTCAAAAGCCACTCATACCTGGGTTCAAAAAGCAGCAGACCTTTTTGGTTTTGGGTTAAGCAATATCCGGTGGATAGAATTGACCGGGGAGCAACAAATGAATGTACATAGCCTGGAAAAACAGATCCTGATGGACCGGCAGCAAGGGTATTTTCCCTTTATAGTCATCGGCACTGCCGGTGCGGTAGGTAACGGGGTAGTTGATCCGCTTGATAAGATCGCCGAAATATGCAGGCGATATGACCTGTGGTTTCATGTAGACGGTGCCTATGGTGCACCGGCAGCTGCAGTGCCGGCAACGTCCCAATTATTTAAAGGAATGGAAAAGGCTGATTCCATTGCCCTGGACCCGCATAAGTGGCTGTATTGTCCCATTGAAGCCGGTTGTATCCTTGTGCGGAATGCCCGTCACCTGCAGGATGCATTCAGCTTCCTACCGCCCTATTATAATTTTAACGGGGCCCATGATGACCCTCCTACAAATTTCCTTGAATACGGGTTTCAGAATACCAGGGGTTTCCGGGCATTAAAGGTATGGGTTCAGCTGCAGCAGGTTGGCAAAAACGGGTATGTACAGATGATCGCTGATGACATGAACCTGGCAAAAAAACTTTATGACCTGGCAAAGGAAGAAGATGAACTGGAGGCTGTTGCCCATCACCTGAGCATTGTAAGTTTCCGGTATGTACCGGCCGGATTGAAGGACCGGCCCGGAGCCGATGCTTACCTGAATAAATTAAATGAAGCCATTCTTAACCGGTTACAGGCAGGTGGTGAAGTGTTTGTTTCGAATGCGGTTATTGAAAACAAATATTGTTTAAGGGCCTGTATCGTAAACTTCCGTACGACCCAGGAAGATATTGAAGTGCTGGCCGCTGTTGTTTCGCAGACCGGAAGGCAACTGCACGAAGAAAGGATTCCTGATCCCCTAACGCTTGTGCAATAACTTTTAAAAAAATATTTATGCAATTATATAAAACCGTTAAACCAGTTTCTCTTTCCATCGGCCTCATGCTGTTTTTTAAAACCGTAACGGCCCAGTTATACATAGGCACCGGTGAAACCTTTCGCCAGTGGGGAAATGTACAACTTACCCTTCATAATACCGACATCATCAACCACGGAAATTTTTTTCCCGGTCTGGGTTCTGTTTTATTCACCGGCAACAATAACTCAACGATCAGTGGTACACAAACAACGGTATTTAATGATTTTGAGATAAATAAAACAAATGGCAGTGTAGTGATGCTGCAGCAACTGATCGATATTGTACGCAATGCCCGTTTCACTTCCGGCAATCTTGACCTGAACGGAAATATCTTAGACCTGGGTATAACGGGAATATTGCTTGGCGAAAATGAGAACAGCCGCATCACCGGCAGCAATGGCGGACAGGTGCTTTTCAGCACAGTGCTTAACAATCCCTCCGGTGCAAACCCGGGAAACCTCGGCGCTGTTATCACATCCGGGCAAAACCTGGGCACCGTGCTGATAAGACGGGGACACAGATCACAGGTAAACAATTATGGGAACGGGAATTCCATCCTACGGTATTATGATATAGTGCCTGTGAATACGGTTCCATTCTCTGCCACATTGCGCATCAACTATTTTGATGGAGAACTCAATGGGTTGACTGAAAACGGATTGGTTTTCTGGAACAGTTCAGATAACCTTCACTGGACCAACGAGCATTTTACTTTGGGAAACACGAACCTCAATTACATGGAAAAAACCGGCATAAGCTCCTTTGGACGATGGACCTTATCCAGCAACAATAATGGGTTACCGGTAATATTTATTCTGTTCAACCTGAAGTGTGATGAGAAAAGGATCCTGTTAACCTGGAAAACAGCACAGGAACAAAACAGCAGCCATTACACTATTGAAAAAAGTACGGATGGTGTTAGCTGGAAAGCAATGGGTACAGTACCTGCTGCCGGCAACAGCAACACAGAAAGAAGTTACCTGTTTACCGATAACAACCCGGCACAAAACAGCTATTACCGTATTGCCCAGTTTGATATTGACGGCCGGGTTGCCCGTACAAACATCCTCCGGTCATCCTGCATTCCCGGGAATGACTTTAGCGTTTGGCCCAACCCCTTTGCCAACAGGATATTTATTTCGGTAACTGCAGACAGGCCATCCGGTGCTGTTATAAAAATATTTGACAGTAAGGGGGCACTTGTAAAGAAACAGGATGCAACGGTCCTGGCTGGCAACACCCAGCTCACTGTTCACACAGGACACTTGCCGGCAGGAGCATATAATCTTTCAGTAGAATGGAGTGCCGGTCAAATAAATAAAGTAATTCAACTACTAAAACAATAACAGTCAGATCGGTTTTGTATCTATCCACAGGGGCCTGTATTCCTCGTTCCATTCAAATTTAAAACGTTTGTGGCTCCATAGGTACATTTCAGGTTGTTGCCGGATGGCATCTTCAATATAGTCGCGGTACATCAAGGTAAGTTCACCTGGTTTTAACAAAGATGCGTCTTTGCAGACAAGTGTAAGGCTGGTTTCATATTTACCCCTGCCGGTCTTAAATGCCCTTCCAAAAACCACCGGGCATTTTTTGAGTATGGCATT
>Ga0154020_10006456_pt1 | contig 13734 bp, 14 predicted proteins | sample Klosneuvirus_201_FD_109709 | JGI IMG/M metagenome (GOLD analysis project Ga0154020, IMG submission 109709) | Active sludge microbial communities from wastewater, Klosterneuburg, Austria - Klosneuvirus_20160825_MG | ecosystem: Engineered > WWTP > Aerobic digester > Activated sludge | place... | reverse complement strand
GGCCTCGCCCGAGCCCAGCCCGGAGCCGTCCCCCGGGTCGTCGTCGGACCCCGACGCCCCCGCCGGCCGTCCCAAACCGCGCGGCCTCATCATCGGCCTCGAGCTCGGCGTCGGCGGCGTCACCGGCGCGCCCGCGCATGTCTACGACTTCGGCTTCGGCAAGAACCTGGTCATCGGCTACTTCATCGGCAACACCACGCTGGAGTGGCACTTCGCGCAGACCTACTCGCTGCGCGCCAAGGAGTCCGCGCTCGAGGGCACCAGCACCACCGGCAGCATGGAGCTGTCGAGCGCCGGCATTCGCCAGCGCTTGTTCGGCCCGCGCCCGCTGCTGGAGGTCTACCTCGGCGCCGCGCGCGCCTCGGTGCCGCTGCTGGTGCCGGGCACCATCGACTCGCCCGGGGTCCACACCGCCTCGGCGGTCGGCGTCGGCGGCCTGGCAGGTGTCGCCATCGGCTTTCCGATCTATCGTCTGGTCATGGCCAGCCTCGAGGTCCGCGCCGGCTACCTGTTCTGGGAGAACCCCTCGCAGCCCTATGTGGTGCCGACCGGCGCCGATCCCGCCGGCAGCGGCGGCGTCACCTTCGACACCAGCAGCGACGATGTCGACGGCATGCCCTGGACCGTCACCCTCGGGCTGCGTACACCGCTCGGCAACTGACCATGCGGGGCCGAGTCCTCGCCGCCAGCCTCGCCGCCGCCTGCGCCCTGGCTGCGCTGGCGGGCTGCGACGACAGCACCGAGCAGCACGAGATCACCAGCGCCGGCGAGCTCTTGACGCCCGAGGGCCGGCTGCGTGAACCGGGCTGGTCGCGGCGCGAGCTGCTGCGCTGGGACGAGTCGCGCGTGCACGATCGCAGCCGCCTGCGCGCCTGGGACTTCATCGCCATCCAGAGCGACCAGTACGCCGCCAACTTCACCCTGTTCGACCTCGGCTTCATCCAGCTGGCCTCGGTCACCGTGGTCGACTTCGCGACCGGCACCAAGTACGAGTCGCGCAACCTGGGCGGCGTGCTGTCGCTGTCGACCGGCGTCGAGGGCAGCACCGTCGCCAGCTACCGCGCCGACGCCGCATCGCCAGTGCAGCTGGCCTTCAGCACCACCCCCGAGGGCATCACCGAGATCCAGATCGCGCTGCCCGCGCTGTTCGGCCCCGCCGCCAGCGGCAGCATCCGGGTCTCGCGTCGCCCCGGCATGCCCTACCTGTCGCTGGCCACGCCGTTCGCCGACGACCCGACCAACTTCTTCTACGAGCAGAAGCTGCCCGGCCTGGGCACCGGCGGCTTCGTGACCGTCGACGGCCGGAGCTTCGGCTTCGACCCGACCACCAGCATGGCGACCATGGACTGGGGCCGCGGCCAGTGGCCCGCCGAGGTGACCTGGCGCTGGGCGGCGGGCTCCACCAGCCTGAATGGCGTGCCGCTCAGCTTCAACTTCGGCGAGGGCTTCGGCGATCCCTGCCTTGGCAGCGAGAACTTCGTCAGCTTCGGTGACGTGGTCAGCAAGTACGGCGGGGTGCGCTGGAGCTTCGATCGCAGCGATCCGATGCGGCCGTGGACGCTGCGCTCCAGCGACGGCCGGATCGACCTGGTGCTGTCGCCGGTGGCGCCCGAGACCGGCGGCCTCGACCTCGGCGACAAGTACAACCTGCTGCACAAGGCCTATGGCACCTACGCCGGCAGCATCGAGCTCGACGACGGTCAGACCTTGCAGCTGCAGGGCGTACGCGGCTTCGCCGAGGAGATGCAGCTGTCCTGGTAGCCGCCGCGCGCTCGGCTACCAGGCGTCCATCGGGCCGAGGTCGAACACGGTCGCGAAGCTGGCCTGCTTCAGCAGCGCGGCCGCCTGGGCGCTGCGCCCGCCGCTGTGGCAGTAGACGACGATGGCCTTGTCCTTGGCGCCCAGCTCGGACATGCGCCGCTCGAGCTCGTGCACCGGGATGTTGATGGCGCCCTTGATGTGGCTCTCCTGGTACTCCTCGGGTAGCCGCACGTCGAGCAGCGTGGCCCCGGCCTCGACCAGCCGGTGCGCCTCCGACTGCGGCGCCTGACCGGGCGCCTGGGCAGCCGCCTGTGCGGTTCCCTTGCTGCCGGCGGGCGACTTGTTCTTGCACGACACCCCGACGGCTCCCGCCACCAGCACGATGACGACCTGTGCGAACGCTGCCACTCTCATGGCTGAAGCATGGCACGAGCGGCGCACCGGGGCCGCTGCGGCCGCGTGATATCGTGAGCCGTGACCACGGCGCCGCACGCACAGCCGGGCCCGCGCACGCTGGCCGCCGTTGGGTTGGCCGGCCTGCTCGTGCTGGTGACGGCGTGCCGGAAGCGCAGCACGCAGCCGCCGGCCAGCACGCCTGCTCCGGCCGCAGACGCCGGCGCGGCCGCCCCGATCGTCGCCCTGGGCGCGCTGGCCTGGGACGCACGCCCACTCGACTGGACGCGCCCCATCCCGTCCACGCCGCCCGGCGGCCTCGCCGAGGCCGGCTATGTCGGCTCGGCCGCGTGCGCACCCTGTCACGCCGAGCTGACCACCGAGTACGCACGCCACTCGATGGCGCAGAGCGGCCTGCGCCCGCTGGCCAGCCTCGATCAGCGCTGGCTGGCCGAGATCTTCGACGCCGGCATGAAGACCCGGGTGCGCCACGAGGCCAGCGGCTACGCCTACCGCCCGGTGCGTCGTGGCACCGAGTACTTCATCGAGGAGCTGCTGCTGGGCGACTACGGCGTGGTGCTGCACAGCTGGCTGCAGCCGGTGACGCACACCCTCAGCGCCGGCGGCTATGGCCTGGCGTTCTACTTCCGCCACGGCAACCGCCTGCACCACACGCCGCTCGACTACTTCGCGAAGGCGCGGCGCTGGGGCCTCGATCCCGCGGCCTCGGGCAGCAACCCGCGCTTCCAGACCCGTCTCGGCGACCAGTGCATCTCGTGCCACTCCGACTATCCGCTGCGCTCCGCGGGCGCGGGCGACGTCTTCTTCGATCCGCTGCCGACCGGGATCGGTTGCGAGCGCTGCCACGGCCCCGGCCAGCGCCACTCCAGCACCGGCGCCATCGCCGACATCGTCAACCCGGCACGGCTGTCACCGCTGCGCCAGCTCGACACCTGCACCCAGTGTCACCAGTCGTCGTTCGCCAGGCAGCGCGCCGGTCGCCACGACTTCAGCTTCCGCCCCGGCGAGCGCGCCGACGACTTCCGCGTCAACTACCTGGCCCAGCCCGCCGAGCCCGATCGCTTGATTCTCCTGTCCCATCCCGAGCGCATGGTGCAGAGCGCATGCTATCTCGAGTCCGCCGGCCGCCTGACCTGCACCAGCTGCCACGACCCGCACAAGAGCTCGTTCGAGCAGCCCGCCAAGCACTGGGACGACAGCTGCACCGCCTGCCACCAGGCCCCCGGCCACACCTGCACTGGCGACCCCGCCGAGCGCGCCGCCAAGCAGGATCACTGCATCGTCTGCCACATGCGCCCGCTGGCCGCCGCCGACGTGCCGCTGGTCGAGATCACCGATCACTGGATCCAGCGCCGGCCGCCGCCGCTGCGCCCGGGCCGCCGCGATCCGCCGCGCCGCCTGGTGCCGTGGTCGACCGCGCTCGGCGATCCGACCGCGGGCGACGACCTGGCCGCGCTCGAGCTGTCGGCGTACGCCGACGCCGGTCGCGAGGACGAGGCGCTGGCGCGCGCCGCCGCGGTGGTCGCGACCTGGCCCCGCGCCCCCGAGCTGTACGAATGGCTGGTCGGCTACTTCGGCCGCACCGGCGATCGCGCCTCGCGCACGCGCGCCCAGGCCGCGCTGCTGCGGGTGGCGCCCGACGGCCGCAGCGCGCTGCTCGGCTATGCCCGTGGCCAGCTCGACCAGGGCACGCCGGCTGGCCACGCCGAGGCGCTGCACGCGCTGGATCGGCTGCTCGCGCTGAGCCCCGACGATGCCGGGGCACTGGAGACCAAGGCCATGGTGCTGTTCCGCGACGGTGACGTCGAGGCCGCGCGCCCGCTGTTCGAGCGGGCCGCCGCGGCCGGCCCCAGCGCCGCCGCCTCGCGCGTCGCCCTCGCGGTGCTGGCGCTGAAGGCCGGGCAGCGCGCCCCGGCCATCCGCTGGCTCGAGGAGGCGCGCCGCATCGAGCCCCGCGACGACTGGCTGCTCGACAAGCTGCAGCGCCTGTATGACGAGGCCAAGGACAGCGGGCGCGCGCTGGCGCTGGCGCAGGTGCGCAGCGGCCTCAGCCGCAGCGCCCGCAAGCCCGCGCCGACCGACGCCACGCGCTGGCTGCCCGCCGCCTGGCGCTGACCAGCAGCAGCGCGCCGGCCAGCAGCGCCAGCAGCAGCGCGCCGCCGCGCCCGCGCCCGCCGCCGCCCGCGCGTCCCGCCGTGACCGTGCAGCCGTCGTCGTCGGATGGCGGACGCAGGCAGAAGAACGCCGTGTTGGCCGTGTTGCGGCACGTGAACGTCGCCGGGCAGTCATTGCCGACCGCGACACAGCGCCGCGAGCACACGCCCTTGCTGGCGCCCGCCGCGATGTAGCAGGTCGCGCTGACACAGTCGCCCGGCACCGTGCACGCCGCGCCCAGCGCCCCCGGTGACGGCGTCTCGGGGCGACAGAACTCCGCGCTGCACTCGAGCGGCGCCGCGCAGTCGCGCGCGCCCGTGCACGGCTTGCCACAGAAGCTCAGCCGCGGCTCGTCGACCGCGACCAGACAGGGCCCGCCGCTGCACTGCTCGTCGTGATAGCAGCGCTGCCCCAGCGTCGCGCTGCCCGCCGCGGTGCTGGCCAGGTAGGGCGCGATGAAGCTCGCCATGGCCACGTCCACGCGCGCATACGCCGTGTGATCCACACAGGCGGCATCGCCATGCGTGGCCACGCCCGTGACCACGGCCTGCCCGCCCACCAGGAACAGCGCCGGCCCACCCGAGTCGAAGGTGCACGCCTGCGCCGAGGTCGGCGTGTTGGTGAACTCGACGTCACCGAGCGCCGACACCTGCGCGCTGCCGGTCCGCCTGGCCACCGCGTCGGTCGCGCCCGGGGCGGTGATGCCGAAGCCGACGACCTCGAACGCCGTTCCCACCAGGCTGGCGTCCAGCATGCGCGCGTCCAGCGCCAGCGGCGCGGTCGCCACCGCCTGGCGCAGCGTGATGAGGCCGAGGTCGTTGCGAAAGGTGGCCAGCTCGAAGTCGGGGTGCGCCGCCACCCGTGTGATGTCCGCCAGCACACCGCCCGCCGCCAGCGTGGCCCCGAAGAAGACGCGGTTCTTCGCGGCATCGAACGGCGGCAGCAGACAGTGCGCCGCGGTCAGCACGGTGTGCGGCCCGATCAGCGTGCCCGAGCAGGTCACCGCACCGTCCTGGTTGACGATGGCGACCACCGCTGGATGTCCATCATCGGGCGTCGCCATCGTGAGCGCCTGCGTGCGCGCGCCGCCCGCGGCGTCCCGGCCGTCGTCCGCGCAGCCCGGCAGCAGCGCCAGCGCCGGCGCCAGCAGCGCCAGCACCCTCGCGACGCGCAGCCTCGATGTGGACGACACCAGTCACAGGATAGCAAAGACGCCTCATGTATGATGGGGCCGTGTCCGCCCTGCTCCGCGCGCTCGGCGTGCTGCTCGCCCTGGCGCCGGCGCTGGCGGGCCTGGGCTGTGGCGATGACGAGGGCAGCCGCGACGGCGGTCGGCCCGACGCTGCTGTGGGCTGTCGCGCCCAGGCCGACATCGACTGTGACCGCGCGTGTGACCGGTATCCCGCGGCGCTGGCGTGCACGGCTCCCGGCGCGGGCGTCGATCGCGCCACCTGCCTGGCCGACTGCGCGCAGTCGCTACAGGGCGTCAGCACCATCCCCTATGGCTGCGTCCAGGACTTCGGCGGCGACTGCACCGCGCTGCAGGGCTGCGTCGCCAGCTGTCGCAACCACCTCGGCCTGGCCTGCGATCCCGCCACCCGCCAGCCCTGCCTCGAGCACGAGCTGTGCGACGCCCGCAGCCGCACCTGCGTCAGCACCCCGCGCTGCCAGGACGACCGCGACTGCCAGGACGGCTACTCGTGCACGGTGTTCGACAACGGTCGCGCCTGCTACCTGAGCTGCAGCGACGGACGCGGCCTGCCCGCCGATGAGCTCTGTCAGGCCAGCCACGCCTGCGACGAGACCTCCTTCCAGTGCGTGCCCTGGCAGTGCATCAGCAGCGCGGCCGGCATCGATTGCCAGAAGGGCTGTGCCGCGCTGGCCCTTGGCTGCCAGCTCGGCGCGCGCTGTAACCCGACCGCGTGCGCCAACCAGGGTAGCTGCTTGACCGAGTGTGAAGCCGCCAGAGCCAGCGGCGACGCGCGCCGGATCGCCAGCGTCGGGTGCTTGCAGCAGGGCCACGACTGCCGCTCGTTCGGCAACTGCGAGGCCGTGTGTGCCCCGGACATACCCGACGCCGGCAGCCCCGACTGAGCGCTCGATTGAGCCCTCTCCCGCCACGCCGAGTTGTTCAAAATCTAGGCTAATCCTTGAACAGTTCAATTTCATGACTGAACTGTATTCCACAACTCAGGATGATCCTTGGTACCAGCTGCTGGTCTGGCAAATGCAGTGTGCTCCCTTGCACCGTTTTCCGGTCTACCAAAAGGGGAGCACAACATGCAGAAGGTCTTCTCTGGTTTGCTGCTGAGCGCGGTCCTGGTGATGGGTTGCTCCAACTCCAGCGAGCGTCCCACGGTGGGCACCCTGCACGAAGGCCTCAACATGCTCGACGTCGCCGACCCGACGTGGGGCAGCAACACGGCCTACCTCAAGGAGGGCCGCGTCATCTACATCGAGACCCGCATGGGCTCGCTCAAGCCGGAGGTCTTTCGCCTCACCGCGCCCAACGAGCCGTCCAACGAGATCGACCTGCGCTTCGTCGATCAGAACGGCGTCACCTTCTTCGTGCAGCGTGGCGGTGACACCTATGTCGATCCGACCTGGGACGCCGACATCAAGGCGCGCATGGCGGAGGCGCTGGCCGCCACCCCGGCCGACCGCGATCTCGACTGGGTGATGGCCCAGGAGGCCAGCATGGCGTTCGCCAATCAGGCCCCCGCCGCCTTCCGCGATCACGCCCACGACATCCAGGAGTTCGCGTCGCGCCCCGCGGTGTCGCGTGACCCGGAGCTCAACAAGGCGCTGGTCGCGGTCTCGGCCGAGCACCCGATCCCGGCCGACGAGGCCGCCAAGGGCTCGTACAGCACCTCGGGCTGGCTGCAGACCTACACCGCGCTGTATTCGGGTCGCGTGTGCAGCGCCTGGATCTGCGTCGCCGACCACAGCGCGACCATCATGTACGTCAACCCCAACGTCGGTGCCTGGAGCATGGCCATCAGCGCCAACAACCACGGCCGCGCCTACAACGGCAGCAGCATGGGCTATCGCTGCTACTCGGGCGCCTCGGCGTGGCGCCAGAACACCAGCCTCACCGGCAGCACCGCGGGCGGCGCGACGGGCAGCTATGACGGCGCCGGCGGCTGCCAGACCCCGTACAGCTGGAACAGCGGCGGCTACGACCACCTGTGCAACTCCGACGCGGCGTACGAGCTGTGGCAGGGCAAGGAGGCCACCCAGTACACCACGCGTGGCAGCAACATCAGCTTCACCTGGGACGGTCCAGGGAACTACGCCTGTAACTGCAACAACAACAACGACTGCGATGGTGACTGGACGCGCCCCAACTGCCCGTAGCTCGCGTCGCACCGGCCCGTCCACCGCATCAGTGCTAACGTCTCCCCACCATCGATGAAGCTCACCGTCGCCATCGGCGCCCTGGCTGCAGCCGCCGTCATCGTCGTCCTCATCCTCCTCTATCGTGGCAGCGGCAAGCGCAAGGGCTCCCAGCAGCCAGGCGCTGGCAGCAGCGCCGTCGGGCCTGGGGGCACCGCGAGGCCCGGAGCGCCCACGCCGCGGCCCGTGCTGCCCAAGACCCGGGTCGTCACCACCAAGATCTCGGAGCACGCCACCGGCATCGACAAGCGCATGGCGCAGGTCCTGGCCATGCTCAAGGCGCCCGAGGGCGCCACCGGCTGCGAGTCGTACTGGAACGCCATCCAGGCCGAGCGCGCCGCCGCCAGCGCGGGCGGCCATCGCTCGATCTTCGTGCGGGTCGCCGAGCGGCCCGAGTTCTTCAGGCTGTGCGAGACGCTGTCCCCCGAGACCCAGCGCTGCATGTCGCAGCGCTACTTCGCCGCCAACCGCGACGCCTGCGCACCGCTGCGGCCGCCCAGCGCCATCATGGAGCAGCTGCTCGAGGTGCGCGGCGACCTGGTCGACCCCGAGGATCTCGAGACCTCGGTGCCTGGTGGCGCGGTCGACGCCGGCATCCCGGGGGTCAAGCCGGTGCCGGCCCCGACGGCGTCGCCGGCCTCGCCCTGAAGCGCGCCAGCACCCAGGCGACCTCGCGGTCGCTCAGGGCCAGCAGCGCGCTGCCCGCGAACATGAAGTAGAACAGCGGCGGCACCTCCATCATCGTGATGATGCCGAGGAAGAACAGCTGGTAGGCCAGCAGCGCGGCGCGGCGTGTGCGGCGCACCAGCAGCAGGACCGGCGTGCCCAGCTCGACGAGGATGGTCAGCCAGGTCATCAGCGAGGTCACCACGTCGCCGTGCAGCCAGGTGGCGCCCACCGCCCAGTCACGCAGCATGAAGCCGCGCGGATAGTTGAGCAGGATGCCCATCTCGTTGCTGCCCGGCCAGCCCGCCAGCAGCTTCTCGATGCCGGCGAAGAAGACCGCGAGCAGCAGCTGGAACAGCAGCAGCCCGGGCAGCAGGCCCGACTCGGTGGGCGCCGCCTCGGGGGCCTCGGGGTTGCCGCCGCTGCGCCTGCGCCGGAGCCAGCGCCGGATGACGGCGTCGACCGACCACACCGCGCTGCCGCCGCCGCACAGCGCCATCAGCATGAGGATCGCCCACGCGCTGAGCAGCGCCAGCGTCTGCACGTGCAGGCCATTGAAGCTGGCGAAGCTGTAGCAGCCCGCGAAGGCGACCGCGGCCGCGATGCGCGGACGCAGGCCGACCAGGCCGGCGATGCAGGCCAGCATGGTGACCACCGACATGGCACGCAGCCAGCCATGCGGGATGCGCCAGAAGCGGACGTAGAGCCAGTGGCTCCACTCGTCGGTGCGCAAGAGGCGCGGCGAGTAGCTGTCGTCCAGGCGCAGCAGCGAGGGGAAGAAGTGCAGGGCCAGCGCCGCGAAGAAGAGGATGCGGAACAGCGCCAGCGGGTAGGGGCTGCGCGGGGCCTCGAAGGCGCCCAGCCAGCGCTGCCACAGCGGCGGCGCGGCGGCGACCGCCGGGGCCGGCGCGCGCGCGGGGCGCCGCTTGCTAGCGGTCGACGAGGCCATGGACGTCACAGCGCAGCGTGAAGGTGCGGGTCGGGCGGCCGCGCGCGACCTCGAGGTCGTACTCGTCGATGTAGATGGTCAGCTCGTCGTCCAGCGCGTGCAGCGAGCGGAAGCAGATCTCGCGCAGATAGCGCGGGTTGAACAGGATGTTCATGGCCAGCCGGGCGCGCTTGTAGCCCGGCGCGGCGGTGGGCACCAGGTCGGCGACGTCATGACGCACGCCGTCCTTGCCCGCGTACTGGTAGGTCTGCACCACACGCAGGTTCGAGTTGAACATGACGTGGCCGTAGCGCAGGTGGGGCAGGCCGAGGTCGAAGCGCCGGCCCAGCGTCCTCTGCGCGATGGTGTGGTTGAGCGCGCCGGCCAGCGCCAGCACGATCCAGGCGACGATGAAGACGCGGCGAACGGTTTTCTTCGCGCGATCCACGGGTGCTCAGCCAGGCGCCATGATAGCCTGTTTTTGTGCAGGTTTTGTGGGCACTGGTCACCGCGGGGGTGCTGGTGGGGTGTGGCGGGGGGCCGGCGACGCAGCCGGATCCCGCGAACCCCGGCGGCATCACCTTGGTCGAGGTCACCCGCGCGGCGTTCGGCGGCTGGCTGCCCGCGGGTCATCCGTCGATCTTCTTTCCCGTCGGCGCCGGCGCCGGGCTCGGCGACGTCGACGGCGATGGCGATCTCGATCTGGTGGTGGCGCGCATCGCCAGCCCGCCCGCCGGCGTCTCGGAGGGGCCGTCGCTCCTGCTGCGCAACCTGACCACGCCCGGCGGCGCCATCCGCTTCATGCGCGACGAGGCATTCTCGGCGCTGACCGCGCGGCGCAACATCTATGGCGTGGCGCTGGGTGATGTCGATCGCGATGGTGACCTCGACCTCTTCCTGGGCGCCGACGGGCCCGACCTGCTGCTCGAGAACGACGGCCAGGGCAACTTCACCGACGTCAGCGCCAGGGCAGGGGTCGCGGGCCCCGCCGGCGACGCCACCGCGGGCGCGCTGTTGGTCGACGTCAACCAGGACGGGCTGCTCGATCTGTACGCCATCAACTACCACCGCGGCGATGGCCGCACGCCGCAGCCGGTGGACGCCAACCGGCTGTACCTCAACCTCGGCGACGGCAGCTTCGTCGACGTCAGCGCGGCCTCGGGCAGCGCCAGCCTGGGCGCCACCCACGCGGCGCTGGCTGCGGATCTCGACGGCGACGGCGCCCTGGAGCTGTACCTGGCCAACGACGCGCTGGGCGCCGATGACGGCGGCACCTTCCCGGTCGACGCGCTGTACCGGCGTGGCGGCATCGATGCCGAGGGCGTGCCCAGCTACGACGACGTCGCCGCCGCGCGCGGCATCACCAGCTCGCACCTCAGCATGGGGATCGCGTCGGCCGACTTCGACGCCGATGGGGACCTCGACCTGTATGTGACCGACTGGGGACCCAACAAGCTGTGGCTGTGGGATGGCGCCCAGCAGCGCTACACCGAGGCCGCGGCGCGCTTCGGCGTCGACGCCGCCAGGTCACCTGGCGGCGAGCAGCTGATCTCCTGGGGCGCACAGGCGCTGGACCTCGACAGCGACGGCGCGCTGGAGCTGCTGGTGGTCAACGGCGACGTGGTCGACCCGCCGGCGCGTGCGTCGTACCAGCAGGTCGACGCGCTGTACCGGCAGCAGGCCGTGGGCGGGCCATTCGTCGACATCAGCGCGTCGGCCGGGCTGCCCGGCACCCTGGCGCAGGGGACCACGCTGCCGGTGACCGGCCGCGGCGCCTTCGCGGGCGATCTGGACGGCGACGGCGATCTCGATGTGGTGCTGGGCGCCTTCGGCGAGTCGTTCCGGGTCTACCAGAATCGCACCCGCACGCGCGGCCACTTCCTGCGCCTGCGCCTCATCGGCAGCGCCAGCGCGCCCGACCCGGTGGGCGCCGTGGTCAGCGTGACCACGACCGCAGGCCGGGTGCTGACGCGGCAGCGCACCGTGGGCGGCGAGACCTATGGCCAGGGCGATGCACTGGTCGAGCTCGGCCTCGGCGACGAGCTGCCGACCATGATCGAGGTCACCTGGCCGAGCGGCCTGCGCCAGCGCATCGACGGCCTCCCCGGTGTGGTCGTCGATCGCGAGGTGCGCCTGGTGGAGCCGTCGTGGCTGGCCCTGTCGGCGCGCAGCGCGTCGCCCGGCGACCCCGCCCCACGGCTGACCATCACCAGCGTCGACGCGCGCGGCCAGCCGCTGGGCGCCAGCGCTGCCGGGCGCACCGTGAAGGTGACGCGCTCCGACGGGGTCGCCGTGGTGGTCGAGGATCATGGTGACGGCGGCTATGGCGCCGCGCTGCCCCACCCGGGCAGTGCACGCCGCACCACCCTGGCCATCGAGCTCGACGGCCGCACCCTGCCGCTGGCGCCGATGCTGCGCTACCGCTGACGGTCCACGCCGCAGCCTGAAAACGCGCAAAGGTTGCACGCGCCGCGGCGCGAACCCTTTGCACGCGCGCTGGCTCTCACTGCCACGGAGGTGAGGCCAATGACCCAGAACGAGAATGCCATCGATCGCGTGTTCAGGCTTGTGCTTGGTGTGGTGCTGCTGGCGCTGGTCTTCGTCGGCCCCAAGACGCCGTGGGGGCTCATCGGCCTCATCCCGCTGGCCACCGGCGCCTTCGGCTTCTGTCCGCTGTACCGCCTGCTCGGGGTGTCGACCTGCAGCACCAAGCGCGCCACTTGACGCCCACCCACCCGCAGTGAACTGATGCCCTGTCTCGAGGAGAAGCCCGATGTGTAGACGCGTGACCTGCTCGACCTGCAACAAGCCCACCTTCGCCGGCTGCGGCGCCCACGTCGAGCAGGTGCTCGGCAACGTGCCCGTCAAGGATCGCTGCGACTGCGGTCAGCGCAAGTCGAGCTCCAAGCCCGCCGAGGGCGACGGCAAGGCCGGCGCCCCGCGCAGCCTGTGGAGCCGCATCACCGGCCGGTGATCACAGCCCGGGGAGCTTGGCGATGGTGTCGCGCAGCGCGTTCGCCACGGCGTCGCGCACCGGGCGCGGCACCTCACCTGCCGGGATGTGCCGGCACAGCGACACCGTGCGCTTGAGCGCATCACACGAACGCCGGCAGTGCTCGCAGCGCTCGAGGTGCGCCTCGATGCGCTCGCACGCCGCCTGATCGATGTCGGACGCCGCATAGTCGGCCAGCTCGGCCGCGAGTTCGTTGCACGCGGGCGCGCTGGCCGGCGCCTCCAGCAGCGCCGACAGGTGTGAGCGCAGCTCCATGCGGGCGCGGTGCAGGCGGCTCTTCAGCGCCGGCACGTCGATGCCGATGACCGAGGCCGCCTCGCTGGCCGACAGCCCCTCCACATCACGCAGGATGATGACCTCGCGCGCGCTGTCGGGCAGCGCCAGCATGGCGGCCTGGATGATCTGTCCCATCTCGTGGGCCTGGGCGCGCTCGTCGGGCGCGCTGCTCTCGGCCGGTACAGCCTGCGCGGCGGCGCCCTCCAGGGACAGCGTGTGGCTGGGCTCGCCGACGCGGCGCCGGTGGGACTTGATGCAGAAGCTGCGCGCGATCTGGTACAGCCAGGTCGACAGCGCACCCTCGCCGCGGTAGTCGCCGAGGTTGCGGAAGGCCGCGGTCAGCGTCTCCTGCAAGATGTCGCGGGCATCCTGCTCGTTGCCGCACATGCGCAGGCCAAAGCGGTAGATCTGCTGCTCGTGCCGCGCCAGCAGCTCGTCGAGCGCGGCGCGGTCACCGTCCTTGGCAGCCTGCAGGAGCTCGAGGTCGTCGGCCATGCCGCGTCAGTCTACCCCCGTCCTGACACCTGCGCGCGAACCCTCTCCGGTGTCGCGTGGCTCTCAGAGGCAACCACGGAGGCCGTCATGCCGGCTCGATTCCCGCACAGCTATCAAGTTTCATTGGTTCGCCAGCAAGATCACAGCGCCAGCATCGCCAGTGGCGGCGCCAGCACGCTGACCGGCGGGCCGCCCGTCCAGTTCGATGGCCGCGACGACGTCTGGAGCCCCGAGCAGCTGCTGGTCAGCGCCGCCAGCCTGTGCCTGATGACCACCTTCGAGGCGGTGTCACGGCGCGCCCAGCTGGCCATCGACGGCTACCGCTGCAGCGCCGAGGGCATCCTCGACAAGACCGCCGCCGGCATCGTCTTCACGCGCATCGACCTCGCGGTCACGCTGACCGTCGCGCCCGAGCACGAAGCCCGCGCGCGCGAGCTCCTGGCCACCGCCAAGAAGCACTGCATCATCTCGAACAGCCTGAAGGCCCCGGTCGAGCTCAGCGTCACGGTCGAGGCGCCGTCAGCACAGCCTGCCCTGCACTGACCGGGCGGTGCGCTCGAGTGCGCTAGAAGCGGCGCTTGCGTCGGCGCAGCTGCGCCGCCAGCAGCAGCGCACCCAGCACCAGCAGCAG
>Ga0154020_10006455_pt1 | contig 13735 bp, 8 predicted proteins | sample Klosneuvirus_201_FD_109709 | JGI IMG/M metagenome (GOLD analysis project Ga0154020, IMG submission 109709) | Active sludge microbial communities from wastewater, Klosterneuburg, Austria - Klosneuvirus_20160825_MG | ecosystem: Engineered > WWTP > Aerobic digester > Activated sludge | place... | reverse complement strand
ATTCTGGTTTTATGTTGAACAGGCAGTAGCCGATCATTCGTATAAACCATATCGCCAGCGCATTTACCAATTAACTGAACCAACACTGGGAGTTTTGGAAAGCAGAATTTTCTAATTCAATGATCCCTTAAGGTTTGCTCAGCAACCTCAATTGGCAGAAAAATTAAATTCTGATTCTATATTTGAAAAAAAACGACTATTCAGTCCTTCTTCACAAGACTAATGAAAATACTTTCCAGGGAGCAACAAAAGATAAAAACTGTCCGAGTGAACGTAAAGGTTGAAGTTATGCCACATCAGACGTAAGAATTTCCGAAACCCTGCTCGAAAGCTGGAACCATGGATTCGACACAGATGACGAGCAGGTTTGGGGAGCTGAGCTGGGAGCCTATCGGTTTATTAAGAGGAAGTGATCCAAATAGTTTTTATTTTCTTTTCCGGTTTTGTCGGCTTATTCAATATTTTTCCAATGAACCGGCTTGCAGGGTTTTATTCTGGCCTGTATGCGTTTATCCATCACTTCAGGGTTATTGCGGACAAATTTATGGATCTCATATTCTGTCTCGGCTTCCATGAGTGTAATTACACCACTTCCATTTTCAAACAAAGCAGCAACAAGTAAACGTCCATCACGATATGCTTGCCTTAAATAATTTTCGTGTCTGGGCAATTCATGATTAGAAAGGGTTTTCTGCGCAGGGAATTTTTCTCCTATGGTCCATAGAATGAAATATAATTGCTTCATTCCTTTGACGTCAAAGTTTTCCATTCGCAAATTGTTTTGTAGTTCTTGTAACATAGCCTTTAATTAATTGGTGATAATTAAATGATAATTTACTTAAAGTGATTTTCTTTTGTAGCTGATATGCCAGTTTGTTTTCCATTCAATTTTATCTTCGGAGCTTTGCCATTTCCATTCAAAACTGTTCATTTTGATTGAATAAAATATCATACGTCTGTAATGTTTCTGTCCGTGTAATGTCACAGAATTATCTTCGATGAAGGAAATTGTATCCTTTTCTCTGGCCCCGGTAAAAAGCATGTATGCTCCGGCGTTATCTACCCAGGTCTGTTTCCATTGGGAAGAAATACTATCAAAAGCGCTCCAGCTTCCGCCGGAAAACTTATCAGCATAAGTTATAAATTTCTCCTCTACAATTTTATTGTTCAGGATCTTTTGAATTTTATTCTCCCCGATAAGTGTATCTGAAGAATAGCAGTTCCAGTGTCCGACCCAAAAATCCAAATCGTGCTCAGACATTTTTTGTGACATGGAATGGTTCAGGCAGGTAAAAGAAACAAGAATTATAAGCAGGACATTTTTCATGGCCATACAAGCAAGGTGTTCGTTCCTTCAGGAGAACTCGAATGAAACACGGAATAGCTTTTCCTGAAAACAATAGTCTCAAAGTTATTTCATCCTGAGCTTTATAGCTAAAAAAAATGATGTAGCAATGATGTAGGTATGTATTGAAAAAGTGAAAAGTATTTTAAATAATTTTTTGACTTACTGTATCGTTCAGCCTAATCAAGTTAATTAATTCAGTGAACACATAAAAAAAATCAGGCGAAAGAATGTTTTTACAGCATCCTTTCGCCTGAAGAAATTTATTTTTTTGCAAAGCAACCTATGGCCGCATGCTCATTCTTGAAATATTGTTTTCCAGTAAACTGTAGTCAGTTGATTCAATGACCCCGTCACCATTTAAATCATCAGTAAAATAACCATAGAGAAATACTTGCTTACTTACTTCTATGGCATTAAAATCGGTAAGATTCACAAGGCCATCCTGATTTACATCCCCGCTAAACAAGGAGGTCTTTCCGTCATTTAGAATTTTAAGGTTTTTTGAAAAAGCTTGGCTGACTGCATTCGTAAAATCGTAGGAAACAGGATTACCAGTAAAGAATACAGGCAACATACTCCATGTTTCAAGAGAATTGCGATGCCGAATTGAAATATAATATGACTGCCCGGCAATATAAAGCGGGAATGTAACGGTCGCAGTTCCATTCTCGCGAAGCAAAGCATTTACAGAAGAAAATACTGCGAAAGGAGTTGTTGCATTATGAAGCTCAACAGTGATTGTATCACAGGCAGAAACATCCCCACTAAGACCTTGCTGATACAATACAGGGCGCATCATTCCTCCGCCAAGATACAACCCTTCTAAGAAGGCGTTAAGATTCAACACCGTTGAAGTAGGGCAAGCCTCCGTTTTTCTTACCGTTGTAGTGATCACACCAACACCTGAACTGTATCCTTCTGAAACAATGTAATAGGTGCCTGCTGCAAGTGTAGTAGAAATGGAAGATCTGTTTCCGGTGCAAAGTGGTCCGTTATCATCATTGAATTGCAATTGAGTCCCGGCGCTATTTAACAAGTGAAGATAAGAATCTGCTAAACCACTTGTGGCACAATGGCCAATCTGAACAGTTTGTGAAGAGGACAAAGTAAATTTGTACCAAATGTCAGGAGAAGACTGATTGTTCGCACCTGCATAATTATTCGAAAAGCAATTTGCCGTGGAATTAGTTTGAGTATTTACATAAGCATTCGTTGAGCAAGGCACTTCTCCAATTACGATAGGATTTGCAAATGAAGTCCCGGGAACGGAGGAGCAATTTGCGGTGGTAGTAAATGGAAAGGGGCCTGTCCATACACTTAATCCATTACCGGCAGCATTACAGTCTGCTGCCACCCAAAATTCGTAAGGTGTCCCGGCAGTTAATCCACTCGAATTAAATGGTTGGCCTACTCCAGGATTACTTGACACTCCCGCCGGAGCACCGCCTCCTGAATTTGTTACATGCACATTCCAGAGTGTTTCTGTACAACCGGGTGTCCATCCCAATGTTGCACCGGTAGATGTGATGGCAGTTGCAGTTTGTGCAGATGGCTTCGGACACGCTACAGATCCACTAATTGTAATCGTGTAGTCTTCAGCTTCACCATAATTAGATTGGTAAATACACGGATCAATGGTTGGACCAGCAAGATTATACATACAGCGAACCCGCATCCGGTGTGGACCTGCAGGAGCAGAGCATGAAATAACGAGAGGAATGGCGCGGGAAGATCCGACAACACCTGCGCTTCCGCTCCCTGGAACCGTGGTTGTTGTATTTCCGGCTTTTTCATTAGTGCTAAATATTCCATCATCATTGTAATCGATCCAAACTCCGTAACCTTCGGCATATTGGCCTGATGTAACAGTACAATTATAGGTGTTGCCAGCTTGTAAAGTTGTTGTATGAAGTGGGTTTGAACTGGCAGAATAATCTGAATAACCGGCAATTCCCGAAGGACAACCTGTACCTGAATTATTATCAAGAGTATTTAAAACGACACGAGCTATTACATCCCCATCCAGGCAGCCTGAATTTCCTGTTGTACCATAAACAGGAACGCAATAACAAACATTCGGACTAACAATCATGGTGATACTGTTGGAAGTGGCCGTTGGCGTACTTGCACAACTGAGGCTTGATGTCAGCTCACATGTTAGTACCTGACCATTGGTATAGCTTGATGAAGTATAGGTCGGACTGTCAGTTCCTACTTTGACACCATCAACTTTCCATTCATACGATGGTGTAGCACCTCCATATACCGGCACTGCCGTTGCAGTCACAGTTCCGGCGAGGCACATTGGATTACTACCTGTAGTGATCGAAATAGAAACAGTTGGTATTACGCTTCCTGTTAGAACGGTTACGACCACAGGAGCGGAGGAAGCTGTCGAGGCTCCACAAGTACTGGATACGGTGTAACTTCCTGCAGTGGAAACCACGATTGACTGAGTAGTTGCTCCGGTACTCCATAAATAATTTGTGGCCGTGTTAGACGTCAGAGTAACTGCATCACCGGGACAAATCGTCGTGGGCCCGCTTGATGTAATTGCAGGTGTGGCATTCTGCTGAGTGAGTGTAATCGGGACAGCAACGGTGTTATTCGTTTCGTCACTTTCAAGGAAGAAATTGCCAGGGTCAGTAGTCGATACAATATAGTAGGTCCCATTACAAACGTTATCCAAAACAATAGGCTCATTCAAACCCATGCTATACACATCATATTGTCCGGGATAAATACCCTGATTCAATCCACAGCCGGTATGAAAGCCAACACCGTTATTTGGAACAGTCAGAAGCGTAGCTCCATTATTGTCGACACATTCTCCCGGATTACTTGAGCATGAACCAAGATTAATCAGGCAAAAACTTTGCTTGGTGCCTGTACCTACGATAGGCCAATTTTTCGGATCAGGATCTGATGTTGCGGTGCGCAAGGTATAAGTGGCCCAATGATCAACGTGAATATGCCCATGTTCGGCATGATATGTCATTTTACCGGCGTAGCGGTCATAATAACTTAAGGTATCAGTACCAGCAACCTTTTGATAAATTCTCTGACGCACGATATGATCTATATCCTCGCCTCCCGGACAAATCGTTCCGCAGGGCACATTCGTCGTTCCACAAAAACATGAATCAATTCCATAAATTTCGATTGGACCATAACCAATGTTAGGGGTCGCATTCGAGATGTCTAAAAATCCCGGTGTCTCTAAGTGATTTTGCAAAATTTCTTTTGCCGAAGATGTCATATCAGGAAGCAAATCACAATTTGCAGCTCCACCGGGGCAGACACATGTTGCACATCTTGCAACTCCTGTCGGCCCTCCGCTAATGGGACCAGGTGTTTGTCTTGGCGGGTTATTGGTAAATTCCAGACTTAATTCATGTACAGATCCCGTATCCGAATTTGCTCCGTCAGAGATAATAAACTTCCAGATTCCATTCGGATTTTGCCCATTATTCATAGAGGCAAGATTGCCAACAGGCACCATCAAGCCTGAATATGGTGCCACCAAATTGTTAAAGTCTGTCCCATCCATTCCTAAACAAGCACCATAGAAATCATTTTCTGAGCCTCCCTGATTTTGAAGAAGCACCACTATGTTTCCATCCGGAGACATAAGTTTGATGATCAAATCAGAGAGATAAGAGTGAGTCAGGGTTACGCAAGCATGTCCGATACCAAACGTAGTGTCAATCACATTCGGAAGTCCGGAGACCACAACCGGAATTGTATCTGTTTGCAAATCCATGATCGGCTCGTTTCCGTACCAATAGAAACTTTGCGCATTCACGGCGATTGAACAGGAAAGTACGAGGAGGAGGGTGATTAATTTTTTCATACAATTAACTTTGTACAATTTTAGGATGGATGATTTTTGAATGAAGATACTCCCCGACTGAACAGGAAAAATAGGCAGGGATAGTTTATAGTTTTTAAATATAGAACTTTTTTTTTAGATTGTAATCAGCTGACAACTGCAAACAGCAAATCTCTCGTTCCTCGATCGCCGTGCAGGATGAATCAATTTTCGACTTGTACTATTCCAAGAATTTTCTTGTTTGGTTTTATGCATAAAACACATTTATTTCAATAAATTTAAAGAAAGTACCATTCAAATAGAAAATTGAATATATTTGCGCTCCCATTTAGGAAAAAACAGAAAGAATTTGTTTCCTACTAATTGGTTTTCAATAAATTGGGAGCTTAGCTCAGCTGGTTCAGAGCATCTGCCTTACAAGCAGAGGGTCACTGGTTCGAACCCAGTAGTTCCCACCAATTTAAACCCGCCTCATTGGCGGGTTTTGTCTTTTATAACCGGTTGCAACATCCGGCATCAGGTTTTATATTGAAAGAGGATACAGTCAACTGAAAACTGGTTAAATGAGCTGAATCTAAACTTAAGTTTTAGATGGATAAGACCGGAACACAAAAATTATACTTCATCAAATAAAGACCTTCTAAGAACGTTTGAAGATCTGCAACCCGGATCATGATGAACAATAAACCACAACTTCTCATTGTCCTTCTTTTTACATCTCTCCTTACCTCTCTCTTTTACAAACAATTCCTGGGCTTAAATCTGTTCATAGCAGAATCGGCATTCTTTCTTTGGCTGGCCATAAGCAAACAAATTAAATTCGGGGAGCGAATTCAGTTAATCACGGCACTTGGCTTCATGCTGACAGGACTGTTCACCGTTATTACTTTTTCTGCGTTTTCCATTGCCTCCAACTTTATGGCGATGCTGATTTTTGTCGGAGTATTAATCTACCCGGAAACGAAATCACTTATTACGGCTGCAAAATTATCTTTTCTGAACGCCTTCAGTTCTCAATTCCGTTTCCTGAAAGAAATTAGCAATTCAAAATTTATAGGAAATGCTGCGGGGAAATTTATTTACAAAATGAGCATCATATTCATTCCGTTAATTATCGTTTTTTTCTTTTTGATAATATACAGTGTTTCTAATCCCATATTCGATTCATTTACCTATAAGATACAAAGGTTCATAGCAGATAATGTTTGGACACTTTTTAAAGATTTAAATTATCAGTTATTGTTCACTTTCATGTTCTTCCTGCTGCTCAGCAATTTCCTGATAATGCGCACAAGGTCTGCTCGGTATATTTCGTCGGATCAACGTGCAACAGATGAGCTGACAAGAACAAAACAGAAATCATGGATAAATATCAGTTTGACTTCACTCAAAACAGAGTACAAGGCTGCAGTGTTTTTATTCTTCTGCCTGAATCTGATTCTACTTCTCCTAAACTGCATTGATGTTTATTGGGTATGGTTCAATTTCGAATGGGAGGGACAATACCTGAAGCAGTTTGTTCATGAAGGAACGTACTTGTTAATTTTGTCCATTCTGATTTCAATAGCTCTTGTATTATACTTCTTCCGAAAGAATCTTAATTTTTACACGAAAAACAAAACGCTTAAATACCTAAGCTATATCTGGATTGCGCAAAACGCCATCCTGACCATTTCCGTCGGAATCCGAAATCTCTACTATATTGAATATTTCAATCTTGCCTATAAAAGAATCGGGGTAATCCTATTCCTGATTTTAACTCTGTACGGCTTGTACAGCGTATTTCGAAAAGTCAGGTATAAAAAATCTTCCTTCTATATACTAAGAACTAATGCCATGGCATTTTATTTAGTCATCTGTATTAGTTCGATTTTCAATTGGGACAATATCATAGCAAAGTACAATTTTGCCCATGCAGACAGGTCATTTTTACATCTGAATTATATGGCAAGCCTTTCAGATAAGTCATTGCCCAGCCTAGATAAACCTTTGCCGGACTTATTGAGAATCGACTCAGCACAAAATAAATTATTCCCATTCGAAAAAATTTATTTAGAACCGGAAGAATTTTACAATCGTATTCAAATTCGCAAGGAAGACTTTAAAATAAAATGGGAACAGAAGAATTTTTTATCTTGGAATTGGCCGGAGTATGAGGCGTATCGCATTTTATTTCTATCGAAATCAAGTGAAAATTGAGTTAATCAGCCAATCAGGTCCTTACACCGGAAGAAATTATCAAGAATAAATTTGCAAAGCATAATCTTCATCTTAAATATTGTATAACTGATTATCTTTGAGTATTAATTTTTTAGATGAAAAAACTACCCCTGATATTTTTCACCATACTTTACCTGATTTCAGGATCAGCATTTCCTATTACTGCACATTATTGCAAAGGTAAACTGACTTCTGTATCTATCAGCATCTCTGAATTTGAACCATGCCAATGTGGAATAAAAAAGGTGAAAAAGAAATGCTGCCAGAACAAACAAATTAAACTCAAAAAAACTCAAACTGATCAGGCAAGCAGTCAATTTACTCCAGATTTCAAATTATCCCATAGCCAAATTTTCGAACACACAACTACAATCTTCACTTTGAAGAACTGCCATTCAAATGACCGATTAGTTTACAATCAACATCCACCGAATTCAGAACCCCCTCCACTTTTTATTCTGAACAGGGTCTTTAGAATCTGACATCTTTTTTTTCATTGGAATTCCTTCTGACAGAATTCCTCATTCTTCCTAAAGGAAGTTATTACTTAATCTATTCACAATCTAAATTTTAAATTATGAGAACCATATCCAAATGGATGACGTTTATTGCCTTTTTAATATTCGTCAGCCCTATCAATATTAACGCACAAGCTAAAAACACGAAAGCAGAAACGTTTCATGTTTCGGGAAATTGCGGTATGTGTAAAAAAACAATTGAAACCGCATCGAATGAAAAAGGAATTAGCAAAGCAGAATGGAACGTGGAGAATAAAACACTCGCTGTCTCATTTGACAGCACGAAAACTACATCCGATGAAATTCTTCCCGGCTGTTGCCAGTATGATAGGGCTTCAAAGGAAACTTCAATGGCCATGCTAAGTGACCACAAAACTGTTCAAGAAGAAACACAAAACCCTACGGAGAAAGCACAAGTGCTCGACGAAGTGTTCAACGGTTATTTCGCATTAAAGGATGCATTGACAAATGATGACGGAGTTAAGGCTGCTAGTCAGGCAAAAAGATTATACAAAGCCATTGACGATGCAGACATGAAGGCCATGAAAACTGATCAGCACATGGTATGGATGAAGTTAATGAAAAAGCTCAGCTACGATGCTGAACACATCAAAGGTGTTACTGAAACTGAACATCAAAGAGAACATTTTGCAAGTCTGTCAGTAAATATGTATGAAGTAATGAAAGTTTTTAAGACAAGTTCTCCTGTTTACTATCAATTCTGCCCTATGGCTGAAGAAGGGAAAGGGGCAAATTGGTTGAGCTTGGATGAAAAAATCAACAATCCATATATGGGTAAAAAAATGCCGACATGTGGTAAAACTGTTGAGACGATTAAGTAATATATAAAGATGCATGAAAATAAATATGGTTTGTAACCGCTGTTAGATGGGGATGATTTCAAACTCATAAAATCAGGAATAATCCCACTTTGGCGGATTTAGGCAAAATTGATGAATGGAAGTTAAAATTAATCTATAATATCGAGTAAAACTGATAAAAATCATTAATTAATACAGTAAAATTTATAACTTTATGTTTTACTCATAATGATGAATTATGAAAAAGATCATTAGCCTAATTCTATCGATTCTTATTCTCACCTCTAACGTCGGGATGAGTTTTTCTACACATGTATGTGGGGGCAAAGTTTTCAAGAGAAGTATTATTTTTTCATCTGACGAATTGCCGGGGTGCGGAATGGAAAATGCTGGCATAGGAACTTGCCAAAACAACGAGAGCAGCATTGAAAAGAAATGTTGCGAAGATAAAGTAACACTTTACGAGGTGGATGATACTTACAAAGTACCCTCTACTGAAAAGTCTCTAAATACTGATTTTGTCGTTGCCTATATTCTAGTATTCAATATTTTTTTAAATACACCATCTGTTATTGCTTCTAATTACACATTAAAAGAAGCACCGCCTCTGAGATCGGACATAATTGTTATGATTCAGTCTTTCCTCATTTGATATTTTCAATTTGATGGAATGCAATCATTTTTAAAATGATTGCTGCAGAATTATTCCTGCCTTTTTACTATTCTAAATCAAATTGGATTATGCTTAACAAGTTAATAAGATACTTCTTAGAAAACAAAGTCGTAACAATTCTATTATTAGTCCTCATCATTGGCTGGGGTACTGTTACGTCACCTTTCGACTGGAAATTCTCATTTCTTCCTGACGACTCCGTTCCTGTTGATGCTATACCCGATATCGGAGAAAATCAACAAATCGTTTTTACGCTTTGGCCCGGTCGTTCTCCTCAGGATATTGACGATCAAATTACTTATCCGTTAACAACCTACTTATTAGGAATTCCGGGAGTCAAATCCATTCGAAGCTCATCTATTTTTGGCTTCTCGAGTATCTATATAATTTTCAAGGAAGACGTAGAATTTTACTGGTCAAGATCTCGCATACTGGAAAAAATCAATTCACTTCCTTCAGGCCTCTTGCCGGAAGGCGTTCAAGCTTCTCTTGGCCCTGACGCTACTGCACTGGGGCAGGTCTTCTGGTATACTCTTGAGGGGAGAGACGAAAAAGGAAATCCAACCGGAGGATGGGGTCTTCACGAGATACGAACTGCACAGGATTATTATGTGAAGTACGGACTGAATGCTGTTGATGGTGTTTCAGAGGTTGCATCGATTGGAGGATTTGTTCAGGAATATCAGGTTGATGTAAATCCAGATGCACTGAAAGCATATGACATTGGCCTGGACAAAGTAATGATGGCTGTAAAAAATTCTAACCTGGATGTCGGCGCCAAAACTATTGAGATAAATCAGGCAGAATATATTGTAAGAGGTCTGGGCTATATTAAAAACATCAGTGACCTGGAAAAGGCCGTGGTATCAGTAAAAGAAAATGTTCCTGTTCGAATAATGGACATTGGAGTTGTAAGTCTTGGACCAGCCACAAGACGTGGATTATTGGATAAAGACGGAGCTGAAGTTGTCGGAGGAGTTGTCGTTGCCAGATTCGGTTCCAATCCATTAGACGTCATTAATAATGTAAAGAAAAAAATTGCAGAGATTGACCCCGGCCTCCCTAAGAAAATATTAGCAGATGGACGTACAAGTCAGCTTAGTATAATCCCTTTTTATGATCGTACAGATTTAATCAAAGAGACAATCGGGACTTTAGACAATGCGCTTTCCCATGAAATTCTGATCAGTATTATCGTTGTAATTATATTGGTGTTAAGCCTGAGAGCTTCTTTGCTTATCTCCAGTTTACTGCCTGTTGCCGTACTCATGACTTTTATTGTGATGCGTTTCACACACGTTGACGCCAATATTGTAGCACTCTCAGGCATTGCGATTGCCATTGGAGTGATGGTAGACGTAGGAATAATCTTTGTAGAAAATATTGTACGCCATCTGGAATTGTCGGAAAACGAAGGGGCAAAAGGGAAACATCTACAAGAAATTATTTTTGCTGCAACAGTAGAAGTCGCTCCCGCAATCACCACTGCGCTTGCAACAACGATCGTTAGTTTCCTCCCGGTATTTGCCATGGAATCAGCTGAAGGAAAACTTTTCAGGCCTCTGGCATTCACTAAAACATTTGCCCTCTTAGGATCTTTTGTTCTTGGAATAGCCATTTTACCAGCACTGGCAAAAATAATTTTCTCCATTGACTACGATAAAAAAAGAGTCCGGAGAATGTGGAACTTTACGTTTATAGTTGCCGGGGTGATTTTAGCGATTTATGCAAAAATATTTCTTCCACTCTCATTAACTCTGATTGGACTAAGCAATCTCTTCGAATCAAAATGGCCGGTAAAGTACAAGGCTTTCCCTAATTATATCAATGTGGCCATCACAGTTTTAGCTGCTACATTTTTTCTTACTCAAGAATGGGTTCCTCTGGGACATCAGACTTCGTTGTTCAGCAATTATATGTTTGTAATTGTTCTGCTTGGTCTCATCTTAGGTATATTAATTCTGATCGTACATTTTTATGAACCGATTTTAAAATGGTGTCTGGTCAATAAAGGTAAATTCCTATTAATCCCGCTTATCACTATTCTCTTTGGAATTACAATCTGGTTGGGCTTTAATAAAACAGTTGGAGTCATCGCAAAAGGAACAGATAAAATTGGTTTAAATATCCGCAATAATTCTCTTTGGTCAGGCTTAACCCATACTTTCCCAGGTGTAGGCAAGGAATTTATGCCTTCACTTAATGAAGGAAGTTTTCTGTTAATGCCAACTTCAATGCCTCACTCAGGCATGTCTGAAAACAAAAGAGTCATTCAACAATTAGACATGCAGTTGGCTCAAATACCGGAGGTTGATCTTGCTGTTGGTAAATTAGGAAGAGCCGAATCGGCACTTGATCCAGCACCTATATCGATGTATGAAAACTTGATCAATTACAAACCGGAATATATGATCAATGAAAATGGTGATCGACAAACATATAAAACTGATCACGAGAAACGATTTATTTTATTATCCGGAGATACCCTTTCAAATGCAGAAGCCTTAAAAAAAAGAATAACAAAAGAAGAATTGATGCCGGATGAAAATGGACAGTATTATCGTAACTGGCGGCCCCATATTAAAAAATCAAACGATATCTGGAATGAAATAGTCAAGGTAGCCAATCTTCCCGGAGTAACTTCAGCTCCGAAGCTGCAACCCATTGAGACAAGACTGATCATGCTTCAAACCGGCATGCGTGCACCAATGGGTATCAAGGTGTACGGCCCTGACCTGATGACAATTGAAATGTTCGGATTGGAACTGGAAAAAATACTTAAAGAAGTTCCCTCTGTAAAACCTGAAGCCGTATTTGCCGATCGCATTGTTGGAAAACCATATATAAATTTAAACATTGACAGGGATGCAATTGCTCGTTACGGACTAAGTATAGATCAAATACAAAAGGTAATCGAAACTGCTATCGGCGGAATGAAAATTACCAATACAGTTGAAGGTCGTGAGCGTTATCCGGTAAGGGTTCGTTATCCAAGAGAATTGCGCGATGATCCGAATAAATTAAAAAGGATCCTGGTCCCTACTCCAACCGGAGCTCAGGTACCATTAGGCGAACTCGTAAAAATTGAATATGTCAGAGGTCCTCAAAATATTAAAAGCGAAAACACATTTCTAGTCGGATATGTACTGTTCGATAAAAAGGAAGGTTATGCTGAAGTAGATGTTGTTGATGAAGCGCAAAGATTTATTCAACAAAAAATTGACGGAGGCGAACTTCAGGTTCCTGCAGGAATTAACTATAAGTTCTCAGGAAGCTATGAGAATCAGATCAGAGCCGTAAAGCGGCTTTCAATTGTAATACCAATAAGCTTAGTTGTAATTTTTCTTCTTCTCTTCTTTCAATTTAAAACAGTCACCGCATCTTCCATACACTTCTCCGGAGTCTTTGTAGCCTTCGCAGGAGGATTTATCATGATCTGGCTATATGGACAGGGCTGGTTTATGAATTTTTCCATTCTGGGAACTAATATGCGCGACCTGTTTCAGATGCACACTATTAATCTTAGTGTAGCGGTCTGGGTAGGCTTCATCGCACTTTTTGGAATAGCAACTGATGATGGTGTTATTATGGGAACATATATCCATCAGGTTTTTGAAGAAAGAAAACCGGACACTATATCAAAGGTAAGAGAGGCAGTCCTAGTAGCAGGTAAAAAAAGAGTAAGACCTGCTATGATGACGGCAGCTGTGGCTATTATCGCATTGCTCCCGGTTCTAACCTCTACAGGTAAAGGAGCGGATATAATGATACCCATGGCCATACCAACTTTTGGTGGTATGACTATCCAGCTCATGACCATGTTTGTTGTACCAGTACTCCAGGCTTACTGGAGAGAGGGAATTATTAATCGTCAAAATAAAATTTCGGCATGAAAAATATCCTATTCATACTATCCCTATTATTTATCTCAGGCATTCATGCTCAGTCTTTGGATGAATGCTTGCAAAAATCAATAGAAAATAATCCGGGATTAAAAGCAAGGTATTCAGAATTTGAAGCGGCTCTTCAAAAGATACCTCAGGCTAATTCCTTGCCTGATCCAACACTTTCCATGAGTGCATTCGGTCAAATGATTGAAACACGTGTTGGTCCGCAGCGCGCAATATTTATTCTTAATCAAATGTTTCCATGGGTTGGTACATTAAAAGCTCAGGGTGATGTAATGGGGTATTTAGCAGAGGCAAAATTTCAGGCTTGGTTAGATGGCCAAAATGAACTTTTGTTCAAGGTGAAGTCTGCATGGTATCCTATTTACGAATTGGACCAAACGATAAAATATCAACAAGAAAACAAACTCATCCT
>Ga0154020_10006454_pt1 | contig 13735 bp, 6 predicted proteins | sample Klosneuvirus_201_FD_109709 | JGI IMG/M metagenome (GOLD analysis project Ga0154020, IMG submission 109709) | Active sludge microbial communities from wastewater, Klosterneuburg, Austria - Klosneuvirus_20160825_MG | ecosystem: Engineered > WWTP > Aerobic digester > Activated sludge | place... | reverse complement strand
CGCAGCGGCGTTGGCGGAGAGGGAGGGATTCGAACCCCCGTTACCCTTTCGAGTAAAGCGGTTTTCAAGACCGCCGCATTCAACCGCTCTGCCACCTCTCCTCAATTCCACAAGGCAAATTCCCTTTGTGGTCCGCTTCCCAACACCATTAATGATCAACGGCAAACTCGGAAAGCGGCGCGAAAATACATTCGGGCGCGACAACATGCGATCTTTGCCCAAATGACGACCCTCCGTGTTGAATTCTTGGGCACCGGCACAAGTCAAGGCGTACCAGTGGTAGCCTGTGATTGCGCCGTCTGCAGAAGTGCGGACCCGAGGGACAAACGGCTACGGACATCGGTTTGGGTGCAAGTGAACGGGAAGAGCCTACTGATCGATGCGGGCCCTGACCTTCGCCAGCAGCTGTTGCGAAGCGGGGTAGGGCAGTTGGACGCGGTCCTGCTCACCCACGAACACATGGACCATATTGCCGGGATCGATGAGTTGCGTGCTTTCAACTTCAAGCAGGACCGGGTAATGGATATGTATGGAAATGCAGCCACCAATGCTGCTGTGAAGCGCATGTTCCATTATGCCTTTGCAGAGCACAAATATCCGGGTGTGCCGGAGTTGGAGTTGCATACGGTCGGCAACTCCGCCTTTGATGCACAAGGTGTTGGGGTATTGCCAGTGCAGGTAATGCATCATGAAATGCCGGTCCTTGGCTTTCGGATCGGTGGGTTCGCCTACATCACGGATGCGAAAACCATTTCTTCAGCGGAAAAAGAAAAGTTGAAAGGCTTGGATGTCCTCGTACTGAATGCACTGCGGAAAAAGACACACCTGTCCCATCTGAACCTTTCCGAGGCTATGGACCTGGTGCAAGAGCTCGGGCCGAAAGAAGCATACTTCACACACATCAGCCATCTGCTCGGGGAGCATGCTGCTGTGTCACAGGAACTTCCCCATAATATGCAGCTCGCTTATGACGGGTTGGTGTTGACGATACACCAAGCTTGAGGTCGTTAGATCTTGTGCCGAACCTTCGTGCTTTCTTGTAAACCCACCAAAAAGGACCGTTTCGTAAGCTAAGAATCGCGAAATTCGCCAACGCTCTAACCAAAAGACCTCATGAACGATCGCTTACTGTCCTTGATCTCCGCCTTTTCTTTCCTCCTATTTGCACCTGCAGTTCTTGCGCAATCCAGTGGGTTCAAGGAAGAGGTCACATTCGTCAAAGACCCACAACGCGTTCCTGATCGGGGTCGACAAGCGGAGCTGCGCGGGCAGCAGGCTTGGGTGCAATTCAAGTCAGAGCATCCCAAATGGTCAGTGGAGTTCAATGAAAGTACAGGAATGCCGCGCCGTGCATATGGCACACCAATAGGAACATCCGGTGCCAACTTGGAAGAGAAGGCAAGGTCATTCATCGGTACAGGACTTTCAGGCTTTCACCCCCCGATGGAAGAACTGGTTTTACAGTCGGTGGCCCCAACTGGGAAGGTGAGCTATGTGAATTTCGCGCAGGAACATCAAGGTCTTTTGGTGCTCGGTGCACGGGCATCGGTGAAGTTCGATGGACAAGGACGCGCGATCTCCCTCGGTGCGGACCTTTACCGCGACCCGGTCGTGGATATCAACCCAACAATATCTGTCGATGCAGCGGGCTCAATTGCTGGCCAAGGTCTTTCCAACGTGATAAGTACTGAGTCTGTCGCGCTGCGTCTGCTGCCGATCAATGGGACGAACAGTTATACCATGCACTTGGTGCACGAAGTGATGGTGAACACCCTTCGAGGTGACTTGGCGGGCCACTACCGTTGCTTGGTCGATGCGCACACCGGAGAACTCTGGTATCGCACCAACGAAGTGCTAACGTGTGCCCATGGTGACCATGATGATGATGCCGGGGCGGATGTTCTGGTCACTGGATCGATCTACAACGGAAGCCCCTTGGTGCCGCAAACAGTTGTGGGTCTACCGGAATTGGATATCGTGATCGACGGTACCCTGTACCGTACCGACGTAAACGGATCTTTGGCGTCTGGAGTGGCGGGTCCCGTTTCTGCGCAATATCGACTGAGTGGTCGCTATGCCGAAGTGGTCACCAATAATGTTTCACCAAGCTTCACTGGAACGCTGAATGAGGGTGCGAACACGGTGATCTTCCAGGGCGGTTCCAATACCCGGGAACGGTCAGCCTACGTGTACATCAACCAGATCCATGCGCATGCAAAAGCGACACTACCGTCCTTCATCGGTATGGATTTCGCACTTCAAGCCCGGTTGGACCTGACCACGGGAGATTGCAATGCGAACTATGACGGCACGGGCATCAATTTCTTTGCTGAAGGGAACAATTGCCGTTCGTTGGTGGAGATCAACGATGTGGTCTACCACGAATATGGTCATGGGATCAATGATCGCTTCTACCAGTCGCAGAGTGACCAGTTCCGGAATGGAGGAATGAACGAGGGGTACGCGGATATTTGGGCGCTCACCTTGACCGAGAACCCGGTGTTGGGTCTTGGTATAAACCTGGACAATGACAATTCGGTCGTGCGTCGTTATGATGAAGAACCGAAGGTTTATCCTGCGGATCTGACCGGCGAAGTACACCAGAATGGGGAGATCATCGCCGGTGCGTGGTGGGATACGTATGTGTTGCTTGGCAATGACATGCCACTCACCCTCGATCTTTTTGCAACTGCGTTCCCTGGTCTCCAAGCTGTGGTCTTCAACGGTCAAGAAGGTGTTGCGTTCCGGGATGTGCTCTTGGACGTTCTGCAAGCCGATGATGATGACGGGGACATTACGAACGGAACGCCACATGGACTGGCCATTGTGGAAGCCTTCGGTATCCATGGTATCACCTTGATCAGCGATGCAGAGCTTTTCCACGATGATGTGCAGACGGCTTTAGAAGGTACGCCAATCCCCATCGATGCCTTGGTCGCCATTGAATTCCCGGCCACGGAATACTTGCAGGCCGTTCAGTTGCATTACAGAGTGAACAATGCCACCGATTGGACGGTTATTCAAATGACCGGTGGTGGTGGTGATTATACCGCCAATATTCCTGCGCAACCGAATGGCACCGTGATCTCCTATTTTCTTGCCTTAACGGATATTTTCGATCAGGTCAGCGCTGTCACACCAATTTCCGCCAACATTGCGGACCCCGGTCTACCATATTACATCATGGTCGGATTTGATCTGGAAGCAACGGAAAATGCCGATGACTTGAGCGAGTTGGGTTCCTGGTCCGAAGGCCAGCCCGGTGACAATGCCACCACTGGCATTTGGGAGTTTGGTGCACCTGTCGGTTCGTATGGTACCGTGGGAGATGAAAGCACTATTGTGCAGCCCAATACGCAGCACACAGCTGGCGGCACGTTCTGTTGGTTCACGGGGAATGCAGCATCGATCTCGGAACCGCTCGGGGATAACGATGTGGATGGAGGTACCACAACTCTCATGGGTCCAACGATCGATCTGACCGGTCTTCTTTCTCCGAGCTTCAGTTACTGGCGTTGGTACACCAACAACCCGCCCTCAGGGGCCAATCCGCATGCGGACTGGTGGCAGGTTTCGGCCAGTGGAGATGGCGGTGCCACATGGACAAAATTGGAGGATACGAAGAACGGTGAGCGCGCTTGGCGCCGTAATGTGTTCCGTGTCCAAGATGTTTTGGGGAACGTGAACAGCATCAAATTGAAGTTCAATGCCAGCGATAGCATTCGCGTCGGCGCTGAGCTGGATGGCGGCAGTCTGGTGGAAGGGGCCATCGACGATATCCAGTTGTGGGGCGCACAGCTTCCAAATGGAGTCCGTGCGAATGATCAGGCAACCATCACGGCCGTTTGGCCATCGCCAGCCAATGATGTCATCAACATTAGCACGCGCACGCCGAATGCTGCGGGCAAAGTTCGCATAGAGGTATTGGACATGACCGGTCGGTCAGTCTTGCAGCCGGTCCCAACGGCACCGGGAGCGGAAGTACAGCGTGTGGATGTCAAACAACTTGCAGCCGGGCAGTACCTGCTACGATTGATCTGGGAAGGTGGCTCAACGGAACAGCGGTTCAGCGTAATGCGCTGATCAAGTCATTGTAGTTAAAGACCCCGGCTTCCTTGCGGAAGGCCGGGGTCTTTGTTTTTCAGGAGAGCGAGTTCAACTACAGAAAGGACAGTGCTGGTCAAACGAATGCTGTATCCGTATCCAAGCAATGCGCAATGCGCGAATACACTTGGACCAGTTCTTCATGGGTCGGATTTGTGCCCGTGTGTGCGAGGATCCGGGCGGCCAAACAACCGTGTTCGAGGATATGGGCGATGTGGGTACGGCAGCCATCGCTAAGGTCGTTGTACACTTCAACGAAGAGGTATTGCCAAAGCTCCTTCGCAGTCATTTGTTCCTGTTTCAGTAGTCCGAACATCATGAGATAATCACGGTCCACGATCTCCGCATTCCCTGCATCCTTGATCACGCGTTTGAAGATCGGTAACAGGTCATGTTCACTCCAGGCCCGTTGGACATAAGTGCTTACCCAATGCCCTTTCGTCAATGCTTTCAGAACGGTCACGATCAACTCGGCAATGGCGAGGTCCGCACTAGGGCACTCTTGGATATCGATCACTCGGATCTCAATGGCCCCACGGTCGAAACGTGCAATTGCACCACGTGAGTTGGCGAAGTGATGGTCCATGATGTGTTCGGTATCGAACGGCGCCATGGCCTTGGCGATCGGGCTGAAGATCTCCCGGTAGTAATCCTCTTGGGAGAACACGGCCTCGGGGATCAAGGAACCCATCAACACGGGAAGCTTTTCTTGATGGTGGAGGTAGGCTTCCATGCGGGCATCAAGATATCCCGTTGGTTGGCCATCCAGGATCGGTGAACTGGCGGAGATCGCAGGAATGATCGGCAACAGGATCCGAATGGCCGCATGCAGTTTCATGAACTCCGCATCGTTCGCGAACGGCAGGTTGAGATGGGTGCTTTGCAGATTGCTCCAACCGTGTCCGCGGCAGTCGAAGATCCGGTTGTACAGGGCATATACCTCGTTGTGGTCGTGTGGCCAGATCACGGTTTCGGTGAACGGGTCCATGAACGGATGGGCCGCCGTGGGTAGGAGCATGGCGTTGTGTTTGGCCAACACCTTGTTGATCGCCTTCACCTCCTTGGCGAACTTGGTCCGGAACGAAGCGATCTTCTTTGTGGGCTTGGCGGTCTTCAGTTCAACCACGTGGCTCACCAATTCATTGCTCCACTCCACATCACCCCGTTCCACATCGCTGGTGACCTTTCCTGTCACATCTTCAAAAAGCTTATCCACGATCGGAAGGACCTGCAGTGTGGCGCGATCCACCACCATGTACTCCAGCTCGATCCCTGTTACTTCGAACAGCTTGTATTTCTTCTCCTTCGTGCTCATTGGCGGATCCCGATCTTTTGTTCAATACGCTTCTTCAACGACCCTATGATCGCTTTGTAAAGTTCATCGCCCATGGCTTGGTCCTCCACTCCATGGTCTATGTTGGGGCATTCGTTCACCTCGATCACAAAGGGTTTTCCAGCAACCTCTTTCACATCCACTCCATAAAGCCCCGGTGCCTGCGGTGCTGTGTGTCCAGGGACATGTGTACCCACAACGGCAAGCACGGCCATCACGGCTGCATCCACAATGGATCTCGGTGCTTCCGCAATTGGCATACAGTCGAAGTTGCCCGTGATCTCCTCCTTGTCCTCACTGCTCCAGTTGTAGATCTGCCAATGGCCTTTCGCCATGTAATACTTGCAGGCGTAGAGAGGTACACCATCCAAAACCCCGATGCGCCAATCGAAATCGCTGGGCATGTATTCCTGGGCAATGGCAAGGTCGCTGTCCGTGAGGATCATGTCCAGTTCCTTTTCCAGTTCCTCTGGCGTCTTCGCTTTGACCACACCACGACTGAAGGTGCTATCAGGTAATTTCAATACGACAGGCAAACCGAATTCACTCCCAACCTGCGCCCGGTTCTCGTTGTGCACGATCATGGTTCGGGGCGAAGGCACATCGGCGGCCAACATACGTTCCGCCAAATAGACCTTGTTATTGCATTTCAGGATCGCATCCGGCGCGTCCATCACGGCAAGTCCTTCACTCTGTGCTTTGCGAGCGAACCTGTACGTGTGGTGGTTCACATGCGTGTTCTCGCGAATGAAGAGCGCATCGTATTCAGCGACGCGATCGATATCATCGGGCCCGAGAATGTCAACGCGGAAGCCCAGTTCCTCCGCAGCCTGCCGGAATTTCACGATCGCCCTTTTATTGGATGGGGCTGCTTTGTCCGCCGGATTCACCAGGATCGCCAGATCGTATTGGCTCTTGTCCTCGCGTGCTTTATCGTACCTCTTCTTTGCAAAGTAACCTGCAGCATAACGCTTCACATACTCCAAGTGCTGCTCCGGGATATCGTTGTACGGAATGGCCTTCACCGAGCGCAGTTCCCATTTGTCGGTCTTCACGAAACGCGCGCGCAGAAGTGGGGCCTGGAACACATTGTAGAGGTCGTGCGAGAGCTTATCGTACTTCGGGTTGATGTTGCGTCCGAAGTAGATGCTGAGAATGAACTCGTGCTTGTTCTTGGCTCCAAGGCTGGATTGGATGGTGTCATCCAGGTCGCGTGAAAGGACCTTGACAATACTCGAAGACCTCAGGTCGAGAATGGTCTTTGCACTCGGGATCACCTTGTGGTCGCGTGCTTCTGCAAGCAGACTTACATAGTAGCCACGACTTTGGTAGCTGTAGCTCCTGGCCAAATTGAACACGCGCACGTTACGCATGGTCGCGTACTTCGGGAGGGTCAAGTAGTCTTTGGAGCTGATCACCTCCAAGCCTGTAACGCCCAAGCTCCATTCCTTGGGTTCTCGAACCACGATGAGCTTCTTCATGCAGTAAAAGGGTGCTGGGAACTGGGTTTCCCGAAGGACGTTCCAGCGGAGTAGAAAGGTGATGCCATCAGGCTAAAGGTTCAGGTGAAATGATCAGCAGGTTCGCGTCATAGGTGACGATCCCGAGCATGACCGAATTGATCAAGCGACCAACGGGAACGTGGTAGTAGCGATCGCTGCTATAGGGGTTGTCCTGATATGGATCGGCAACGAGCACGGTCTTCTTTTCCATACCGCAAAGCACCACGAAGTGCCCCATCGGTTTGCCTCGCATATCATCGTAAATACTGTCGCCGGCCGGTCCGGTGCGTTCCCGTTTGCTCTTGTACAGGTATGTGGCACTAAGTCCCGCAAGCACGGGAAGATCGCGATCGAAATATTCTTGGAGCAGGGCAGGAGCGGGATCGTCGAAACGGATCTCGCCGCCCATTTTCAGGAACCGGGCATAGGAAAGACAAGCGTAATGCAACTTCTTGCCTGACTTATGGCGGATCTGCGCAAGTAACTTCTTTCGGAGTTGGTCCATGGAAAGTCCGTCCCAACTGGGGTCGAACACGCGCAGGTTGTAGCTGTGTATGCGTGCGTGGAAACCTCTGGAGATCGCGTGTTGACCGAGGAACACGGCCAATGTTCCACCATCTTCCAACGAATGCACTTCTTCGATCACCTGTTCCAAAGGAAGATGCAGTCCAAAGGAATCGTACACGGCATGCAACGCGGTCGGGCCGCAAGTGCTATCGTCCGGCTGGGCGAGGATACGAATGGCACGCATGGTGTTTGGAGCGCGCCTCGCTTTTGCGGAACGCACTGCTTACGCGCAGCAAATGTCCTACATCATGGTCCGATCCTATACGAGGTTCATCGCCAACCCTTCACAGCCGTATGTTAACAGTGCTCCCGAAAGCAGCGGTTCAGAACCGATAGCTTACGAAACCCTTTAAGAAGAACGGCGTACCGGGTGTGAAGTGCAATTCACTCACTGGCTCGGTCTCGTTCCGTAAGCGGCTCTCCGTTTCGAACTGCGCTTGGTTCCAGTCCACATTGAAGAGATTCTCCACCGTGGCCCCTACTTCGAAGGCGGTGAAGCGATAGCTCACTTTTGCATCCACAAGGAAGTATCCTTTGGCTACAACACTGTTCGTTTCGTTGGCAGGTCGATCAGCGATGTGGCGATAGCGCAAGCTCGCATTCAAGCCACGGTCCTGAACGTACGCCAGCCCACCGATCGTGGTGAAGCGCGGTGCCAATGGGATCTGATCCTCACCCTTTGGAGCATTGATCAACTTGGCTTGGACAAGGTTGAGGTCAAGGTCAGCGAAAAGCCGCTTTGTTAGTTGGTACCGAATGCTCAGGTCCAAGCCCATGCGCTGTGTTGGATCGCTGGTTTCCACAACGCCACCATCACCAACGTAAACGAGTTCACTTTCCAGATACAGACCGAACAAAGCCGCATTCACCAGCATGCGCGGTGCTGGCTTGAAGGTTGAACCGATGTCCACTCCATATGCCCTAGGCAAAGTGCGGTTCGCTTGATCGATCACCACCGCGCGGGCATCGTTGCTGTGGAAGCCCATACCGGTGCGCAAGTAAAGCTGAACACGATCGTTAAGGGAATAAGTGAAGTTCAGTTTCGGGCTTACGCGATGCTGGACCTTATTCCCGGACAAAGAGTCCGCACCTCTGGAATCGCCGTAGTTGAAGCTGAAAACATCGAGGCGCGCTGCCAAGTTCACGCTGAACCTCTCGGTCACATCAAGGGTTGCATCTGCATAAGCGCTAGCGTTTATCTGGTCCACCGTCCCGGAAACGATGGTGTCGAAGACCACTCGCTCATTTGCATTCTTCAGTGCAATATCAGCTTGGTCATAACGCAGGCCAGCACCCGCGCCAAGTTTCAAAGAGCGCGAACCGATGTGGGTGTTCACCGCATAGGATCCATTGTAGCCCATGATCGTGCGGTCGTCCGTTTGGGCGATCATATCCCCGTTCACACTGTCATTTGCGAAAAAGGTGAAGTTGCTGAAGAGTTCGAAATCGTATTTCACCAAGTAGATCTGGTTCTTGAACGATGCACCATTGCGCGTTCCGCTCACCAACGTGGCGTAGGCATTCGTTCGTTGCGTGTTTCCACCTTCGCGATCATCGATCGCACCGAAGCGATCGATCGTTCCATTCTCCACAGCGCGTTCGGGCACCTGGCCACTCGCATCCCATTTCGCACTGAATGTGCTTCCGCTCAGGGTAAGGTGGGTTCGCTCTCCCAATTGCCCTGTGTACTTGCCAAAGAGGTTATACCGGCTGAAGCCTTGGGGACTCTTGAAATAGGCATCGGTGTAGGCATACTCACCGGCTATGTATGCGTTCTCAGTTCGTCTGGTAAGCAAGTGCTTCTTGCCCAACAGGTCGAACTGACCAACAGCCCTGAACGTGTTGAACATGCCGCCTTCCACCTTGATCTCGCTATTGTCCAAACTGTTCTTGGTCAAGAATTCGACAGTCCCGCTTGTCGCGAAATCACCAAACCGTGCATTGTACGGACCCTTGTGGACCTGCAGTTTGTCCACGGTCTCGGGGATGGTGAAATGAAGGTCCGCATACCCTTGTCCATGGGCGTGGCTGACCATGTTCACGGGCATACCGTCCACGCTCACTTGTAGGTCCGTTCCATGGTCCACATCGAAGCCACGGAAGAAGATCTGTTCCGCTTTGCCACCACCTGCGTGCTGGGCAATGAAGAGACCTGGCACCAATTGCAAGAGATCCTGTGAAGTATTCACCGGCCTGGTCAATCGGTCCAAACCATTGATCACATCCGTGGTTGTCGCTTGTGCTTGGGGGCGAACGCTCACCTCTCGCAGGTCGATCCCTTTCACATCAATGCTCAGGTCCTTGGTCGTGTTCTTGTTGATCGTAAGTACTTCGTCCGTATTACCATAACCCAACGAAGACACGCGGAACGTGTAATCCCCTTGTGGCACTTTCTTGATCAAAAAGCGTCCGTTCAGATCGGTCGTGGTGCCGAAATTGGTGCCTACAAGCAGAACGGCTGCACCGATCAATGGGTCATTGCTGTCCGCATCGGTCAATCTACCGTTCAAGTCGAAGGACTGTGCGAAGTTGCCTCCAACGGACATGCACGAAAGAAAGACGAAGGTGAGGCGTAAGACTCTCATCATGGTGGCAGTTGGATAGGGTAGGTAAGGTCAAACCATGTCTCGCCCTTCCGCGGCCAGTGCGTGCTGCAGGTACGGATCGCGTGTAAAAGCTTCGTTGATCAGTTTCTTTCCTGCTGCCTTATCACCATTGGCGGTGTTTATCAGCCCTTCGATCAACAGCAGTTCCGCATTCTTCGAACCGGTCTTCTTGGCCATGTCGAGATGGACTTGCGCCTCGCTCAGATTCCCACTTACGTAAAGGATCGCTGCCAAAGCCGAATTCACTTCAATGTTGTTCTCGCGGTGTTCGAATTCGTGCTCTGCGTTGGCCAAAGCCGTTGGGAGGTCCTTATGGAACTCAAGCTCAAAACGTGCCATTTCCAAGCCCACTTCATGACTATGCCCGTGATCGGTATGTGTTGTCCCATGTTCTTTTCCGGATAGTCCGATCAATGTCTCCTCAGTGATCCGGATCTCTTCCGCAGCTTCCGCTTCCTTGCCTTGCAACTTGTACACACGGGCAAGGTCGGCATGGAAGTGTGCATCAGGCATACGCGTGATGGCTTGTTTAAGGAAGGCTTCGGCCTTCGTGTAATTCTTCATCTTCCCGGCTACACGTCCTGCAGCAGCCAATGCGAACGGATAGTCAGCACGCTCCGCAAGTGCTGCTGCATATTGCTCATCCGCCTTTTTGAGATCTCCGGACCGTTCATGGATACCACCGAGTTGCACCCTGCACCAACTGGTCTCTTCTGCACCAGGATAACCCGCTTTGATGGCCATCTCCATGGCTTGCTCCGCACCGGAGACATCCCCGTGGATCTCGCGCAAATAACTGACCCTGCTGTAGCTGCGAAGGTCGGGTCGCGTACCGACCATTTTGTCGCTCATGGCCACGGCTTCCGCGTAGTTCCCGAGTTCCACGTTCGCATCAACGAGCACTCCATAGTTGAAGGCACGGTGTGGATCGATCGCTACGGCATCTTCTCCCAACTCAAGTGCTTCTTGGAATTGGTGTTGGCTCAAGCGGATAACGGCTTTCAGGGTAAGTGCTTCGCCACGTTGGTCGTTGGCCTTGGCATCTTTCGTCTTTGCTTTCGTGAGTAAAAGAACATGATCGATAATATCCAGTGCAGCATCATGGTTCGCTGCATAATTCCCCGTGATACGGGCTTCTGTGATGAACACTTCGCTCAAGGCGAGCAATGACTTGATATCATTTGGGTCATTCGTCAATTTGGTCTTCAGTCGTTCAGATCGCTCGCGCAACTGGTCTGCTTCGGTTTGTGAGCCGACCGTTTGTGCTCTTGCCGGTAGATCGGGAATTACGAATTGCTCGGAGCGTTTTGCCTCCTTGCTACCTGCTTCTGCCCCGCCTTGGGCATTCGTGCAGGCATTGAGGGTTAATGCAATGGAAATAATGGAAAGTGCAACAAATGGCTTCATTGTTCGGTGGGTTTGTGTGGGTTGGTGATCGCTCTTCCCCCGCGCAGCTTATTGCTACGCGGGGGTTGAACGTTTGTCTTACTGTTTGGTCAGCTTCATCGCGCCAAGGATCGCGCCCTTGGTATCAACGACTTTCGCGAGGTAGGTACCAGAAGAGATCCGGCTGGCATCCCAGTTGATCACTCGTTGTCCAGCTTGTACTTTACCTGTGAAGGCGGTTTCGACCAAGCTTCCGGTCACGGTGTATACTTCAATGCGAATGGTCGCATCGGCGGTCAAGTTGAACTTGAATGCTGTCTGGTTCACCATCGGATTCGGATACGCGGTCAATTGACCGTTGCCGCTTGTCAATTCAAGCACGCCTACATATCCGTCACTTGCGGTCAAGATGTCCGGCTGCTCGTAGTTGATCGCTAGGCCACCGCACTCGCCGGTACCGCTGTTCGGTGGGGCGAGGTATGGGAAGCTGCTTTGGAAAGGCCGATCGTTCGCCTCCACACCAGTGGTGTAAGTAAGAACGTCCAGCAGGTCCTGGGTTACAGGGTTAGCGCCGCCCGCAGTATAGTCGTCATACCACAGTCCGATCGCTGCCAAGGCAACTCCACCAACTGCTTGCAATTCAATGCGCGTAACATCATCTTCCAAGCGACGACCGTTCGGGAATCCATCCATGTTCGGGATGAACTCGAGGTCGATCGTTGTGTTGTACAGGGGATCTGTCAAACCCGAAACCGCTGCCGCAACAATGCCTTCCGAAGAGAATGCAGGATCGTTACGATCGGTCGTTGGAGTTGCCATGTTCAAGCGCAACATATCTCCACCATTCGGCAAGAAGTTGTGGATGAAAGGCTTACCAGCGGCGAGGGGGTCACCCATCTTGCCGGTTGCCAAATGATACGGACGAACGTTTGGAACACCGGTATGGAATATCGGCCAGAGATCCACGCTACGTGGGCTGTTGTCCGCAGGAAGTAGGAGCGTGCCGAAGACAGCATCATCCAGCGCAGTGCCAGCAACAGCTGCGGTGTTCTTCAATGGATATAGACCACTTTGGCCATTCCCGAAGTCGAAACCCTGTAAGCTGTTCCGTTGGATGCGCAATGCTGCAAAAGCAGGAACGGCACCACCGAACTGGTCATCGTCCATGTACAACGCCAATTCGGGGTTGTAGAAGTAGTCGCCGAAGGTTCCGATGTTGGCCAGGTCCTCGTAGGGAGTTAGGCTGTTCCAAAGGTCCTTTTTACCGATAGGGATCACTGCTTCGTTGGTCAGTGGCATGCCCAAACGGCTTACTTGGACCCAATCGCCCATATAGCTCTCGGTACCATTCGTGGACAATGTGCGCATGCTTTGGCGGCTTGCGCTCGCCCATACACCGATCACGAAGTTGGGATCAAGAATGCTCGTTGACGCACTTACGTCCAAACCATCCTTTTGCAAGGTGGAGATGGGGATCTTGATTACGATCGCACTCACGTTCAAGCAGGCAAGTCCGTCTTTCGGTGTACCGGATTGACGTGGTGCATCACCCAGATCAAAGATCCCGGCGAGGTCCACATAGAACGGATCATCAACAGGACCGGCGAATACCATCTCACCGGTTCCGGTAGGATGCAACGCAGCTGCCATCAGATCAGCATAAGTGGTACCTAATCCCGCTCCACCTTGTATGCTCCGTGGCCCGATGTTGTTGGGCGGAACGAGACCATCCTGCTTGATGGCGATGAAGGTTTGACCACCATCAATGCTGCGTTCCAGCAAGTAGGTCGTCTTCAGGTTCTGTTGTCCCAACCGCACATTGAAGAAGGTGGTAGGGTCCTGGTTCTCTTTCGTGAATGTGAACCGATAGATGATGTCATCACCGGGCGTATCGATATTGTTGTCGATATGCACCTCATAGCGGATGTTCTCACCGAACGAATAATAGTTCGGTCCGCCCTGCGGCGATTGCATAGGCACGTAGTTCGCGATGATGATGATCGAATTCGGATCATCAGGACTGCGGAACGCGTAAACGTCGGTGTTGTCCGCCAACGGGTCGTTGGCGATCAATGGTGCCTCGCGGTGGCTACTGGGGAAAACGGAGTTCATACTGAACAACGCTCCAGCGGCCAGAAGGCTGAGTGTTCTCAAATTTTTCATGGTCGTTGTTTGTTTGTTCAAACGTCCGTACCCCTCCAAGGAGAAGCGACGTAAGGGAAGGTTGCTTTGAATGG
>Ga0154020_10006453_pt1 | contig 13737 bp, 16 predicted proteins | sample Klosneuvirus_201_FD_109709 | JGI IMG/M metagenome (GOLD analysis project Ga0154020, IMG submission 109709) | Active sludge microbial communities from wastewater, Klosterneuburg, Austria - Klosneuvirus_20160825_MG | ecosystem: Engineered > WWTP > Aerobic digester > Activated sludge | place... | reverse complement strand
GAAAAGCGCCGTCCATACCGTAGGCGGCGTTCGACCCGGTGCCCGAGGTGGCCACCGATCGATTCGTGGCCATCATGCCGATCGAACTGCGTTTGAGAATGTCGCGCTTGAGCCGAACCACCGTGAAGTTCGTTGGATCGGAACGGGACAGCGCATCGCGCGCCGTACCGATGTTCATCAGACCGATGGCATACGGTCCCAGCTTGCCCGTCAGTCGGCCGCCCACGTTGATCGGAATCACACTGCCGCCATTGAGACCGATGCGGCGTGTATAGAACAGATCGGGCGTATCCGACCCACCGCTGCTGCTGAGCACACCGTTCCCCCCACGCCCGAAATCAAAGATGCCTCGGCCTTCGAGAAAGAACTCGCGCTTCTCGGGGAAGAAGAGGCTGAAGCGTGTGAGGTTGACCTGCTGCTCATCGATTTCGACTTGCGCGAAATCGGTATTGACGGTGAGGTCGGCCGTGAGGTTGGGCGTCACGGCGTACTTGACGTCTCCGCCGATTTCGCTCGTGAACACATAGTTATCCTGCGGCGCGCGCACGCGATCGACGGCGGATCGCGTGACGACGTAGGGCTTGAGTTCGATATTCTTACCGGCCTCGGGCAGATCAAGTCCAACCAAGGTGCCGCCGGCGGACACGCGATTGAGTGCCTGCGGGCCAGCCAGAATGCGCGGCACTGGTGTCAGGTAGTCCCATTCGTTCTTGTGCCGCACAGAGCGACGAATCTGCATGCCCCAGATCTGGTCTTTGCCGGCCCGGTAGCGCAGTGACTTGAACGGGATGGCCATCTCCACCGTCCATCCGCCGTCGAATCGGCCCGACTTCGAGGTCCAGACGGGATTCCAGTCGGTGTTGGAGCCGCCTTCGTCCACGACAGAATAGTCCGCGCGTGCGCCAAGTGGGTTGGTGTAGAAGGCAAAGCCGCTGCGTCGATCGTAGAACGTGTCGAAGAGTACGCCGATGTGTTCGTTGTTGCGCAATCCATTGGTGTCGCGCCGCAATTCATTGACGACCCACTCCGCTGGTGGCGCCGACTCATGGCACCGGCACGAGAGGTAGATGTTGCGATCGTCGTAGGTGATCCAGATGTCGCTTCGCTCGGTGGCGGGGGCGCCATCGTTCGGCGCGACTTGAATCAACCCGTCGAATGGGGCTTCGCGGGAATAGACGTCTTCATCGAGGATGCCGTCCAACACCAACGGCGCGGACAGTTTGATGGCGCGCACGGTCGCCCGGCCCGTGGCATCGCGTCGGATGACTGACGGCGACACGGGCGGCGGCGGACCGTCGATGGGTGTTGGTGACTGCGCCGCGAGTGTGTGGGCCGGCCAGGCGGCCAGCGTGAGCGCCACCGCGACGGCGCCAGCCCCACGAATCGATCCGCTGCGTGACAGGAGAGCTATCGACATCCAGGCATCCGGAACGCGCCGATCTTGGTGGAGTAGCTCGGCGCGTCTTTCTTGAGGTAATCACCGACGTACCAGATCGTGCAATCGTCCACCGGATCGACCGCCGTCTGCGTGTAGTCCTGCCAGCGCAACGTATTCTGCTGCGCGCCCGCGCCCTCCACCAGCACCTGCTCGCGAAGTGAGAGTGTGCCGCGCGGATCGGACGCGAGTCGACCCGCAAATCGTTGCCCGGCAAAGTGCGGGGTGCCACCAAACGAATATCCGATGCCGATGTTGCCACGCGCGTCCATGGCGGGACTGGCCATCCAGCGATAGAACCCGTCCGGGGCGTAGGTGCCCTGCTGATGCAGCGTCACCCGACGGGTGCGATCGCGCGCGTCGAGTCGAAGTTCATACCAGCGCACACCGCCACCGCCACTCGAGGTGTTGACCGAATGTACCGCGACAATGGACTCCCGGTTGCCGATGCGCCGATACACCACACGCGCCATCAGCTTGTCGCCCTGCGCGTCGAGCCGACGTTCGGTGCCCGGTTGCGGTACGCAGCTGGTGAGTTGCCCGTCACACAGATAGTGATACGGCGCGACGTCGATCTTGGTGGGGCCGGCCAGTGATGTGCGCGATGGGTCGGTCCAGTCGACATGAAAGGCCCAGAGGTACAACCCATCATCCTGCATCACCTTGTTGAGCTGTGCGCCGCCGGCCGCCAGCATGAGATTGGGCGTGCCGACCGGTGGCAGTTGCGTGCCGTCGAGATCGACGTTGTTGAGGAAGTTCACGTTGTCGATGACGATGCACTGTTCGGTGGCCGGTTCACCCTTGAGCATGCGCGCACGGTCCACCACGCACGCGTGTTTCTGAATGAAGTCGTCACTGGTGCTGCTCGGCACGTAGTAGCCGTCTGGCCACACGGCAGGACGCGGATAGTCGGGGAAGAGCGGCCGCACGAATTCGTAGCGGTAGTACGGGCCCATCGGATCGGGGCCGGTGCTGATCGCATAACACATTGCGTACGATCCGCTGTCGGGTACCGCGGCCGGTCCGGTGCGCGGCGGTGCTGCCGTGGGCGTTGTACCGGCCATCGGTGGTGGCTCATACAGGCGAACGGCGACACCGGGCTGTCCGGGCTGTCCAATCTGACTGAGCGCGGCGGGCTCGCCATGTTGCGGGGTGCGCGGTTCGTCCGCGCGCTTGGGTCCGCGCGTGAAGATCGGCATCACGATCAGCCAGCGATTGGCCAACTGATCGTAGCGCACGACCGCATCGCCGTTGTTGCGCAGTTCGCAGGGGCCGCCGAAGCCGCGAAAGACCGTGTTGGTGGGGACGGAGCCATAGAGCACACGACCGGTGGTATCGAAGAGTGCGCCCTTCTTGGTGAAGATGGCGAGCCTCGAGTTCACCGTCTGCATGATATGATCGCGTCCGACGGCGAGACTGTTGTCGGACGGATTGCGCGTGGCCGCGTTCCCGTGCGGGCCGTCGAAGCCTGCGCCGAGTCCGTCGAACGCGGCGACCAATCGAGCGGCCGGACGGTGACCGTGCGCGGTCTGCTCGATCGTTTGAGGGAGCGCCACAGCACCGACAAGGCCGACCGCGGCAAACACGCGATGCTTCACGAGCGAACTCCGCGGGGGAAGGGCCGACTCAGGTACCGCCGGCGTTGGTGGGCGAGGCAGGCGCCCCGTGCTGCCAACGCAACGCGGCGACGCGTACGCCAAGGTACAGCAGGGAACCGGCGACGCCAGCCGGTATGTCCGCGAGGTCGGCGCGATTGAGCGACGACGGACCGATTTCGACCACCAGAATGCTGATGATCGAAAGCAGGCTGGCGATCAACACCTGCTGCACCCGTGCCCGGTCAGGCGGCAAGACGCCGCTGGCGCGCCGACGCCTGATGAACTCCGTCAAGCCATCGACAATGAACGCATTGATGTACCCGTTGACGAAATCGCCGAACTGGAAGTAGTACCACTGCGTCAGGCCGGGCGTGATCGGCAGCACCCGATGTGCGGTACGCAGCTCGAGGCGGATCGATTCCTGCCACAACACGGCGAAGAACGTGAGCGTTTCCGGCACCCATGCTCGACCGAAGAAACCGCGATGTCGTGGTGGCGCGGACGGTGACATGCCGGAGGTGATCTGCAGACGGCGGGCAGGGTGTGGACTCCAAATAGGACGGCTCAGAAGCGCAGGGCGTTGAAGTCGGCCGTCACCGCGTGTTTAGTTGTAGCACATGACCACCACGATGCCATGGCTTCAGCAACTCTTTGCGCGTGAACTGCGCGCATTCGGAGACGAGTTGCAGTTGTTTCCACACGAGGCGCAGCTCTGGCAGACCGTTCCCGGCGTGACCAACGCCGCAGGGACATTGGCGCTGCATGTGTCCGGCAATCTGCAGCATTACATTGGGCGGGTGCTCGGCGGTTCGTCGTACGAGCGTGATCGTCCGCGGGAATTCAGTGCGCGCGATGTGCCGCGCGATGACGTCTTGGCCGAGCTGGCGCGCGCGAGTGCGGTGGTGCAGACCGTGTTGCCGACGCTCGACGATGCCGCGCTTGACGCCCAATACCCGGAACAGCTCAATGGCGTGTGGATTCCCACCGGGCTGTTTCTCCTGCACCTCAGCAATCATCTGGCGCATCATTTGGGGCAAGCCGGATATCTTCGCCGCGTACTGACGGGTGTGAACCAGAGCAGCGGTGCGCTTGCGTTGTCTGCGCTTCGCTAGTCCGCTTACTGTGCAGACCACACGGAGGGGTTGGTGACTCACGCGCTGACGAAACGAGCGTGCCGGGGCCACTCGCGTGCACGGGGTCGCCGCACAATGGCGGGCGCAGTTCACGGCGCATCCGGATGTGCGCTACGTGCGCACCCCGCAGACCGTGCGCGTCTACGCCCCGTGGCAGATGGCCGAGGAACGCGGCGCGTGGGTGGGGCAATGGAGTGAGTCTGACGGCGCCGTGGTGATTCGGGGCAGCTACACGGCCAAATGGCGCCGCGTGGAGGGCCAGTGGCTGCTAGAGACGGAGGTCTTCACGCCGCTCGCATGCACCGGCTCGTCGTACTGCAACACGCCACCCTAGCGCGCCTCGGCCGTGGCGCGCATTGGCCCTCGCGCGTCGCCGTCCTAGCGCGCCGCCGCCGTTACGCGCCGCGCGCTCAGAATTTTCGCACCAGCAGTGCACCGACAATCACCAGCACGACACCCGCGATACGGCCGCCGGAGATGTCACGCTGCGGCACACCAAACGCACCCGCCTGATCGAGCACGACGGCCATGAGCAGCTGACTCGCGACCGCCAGAGTGAGCATGCTGGCTACACCGATGCGTGGTGCTGCGTACGCCGCTGCCGTGACGAAGACCGCGCCGCAGAGGCCGCCAATCCACGCCCACCAGGGGAGTCCGCGCACGAGGTCCTCGTTCACTCCCACTCGCTGCAGGCTGGCCACGACGGCCAGTCCAACCGTGCCCACCAGAAACGAGATGAGCGCGGCGTTCACCGGTGAGCCCACGGCGCGGCCCAGCGTGGCGTTGAGCGGTCCTTGCAGCGAGATCATCGCGCCACCGAGCAGGATGGCGATGATGGACAAGGTCGAGACTGGCATACGTGAGATGGTGGTCCGCGTGAGGTTATTCCGTGCAGTACACATGGTTGCCCCGACTGACAGCGCCGGTCGGCAGTGCGACTCTCCTGTTGTCGCCGACGGTCTCACAGCCAGTCGAACATCGTCAGCGACCAGCTGCACGGTCAGCATACAGGAGGTACAGATGAGGTTTCAACTTACAGGCCTGCGCCGCGCCGCACTGGTGGCGCTCGTAGGTGTGGTCGCGGTCGGCAGCGCGGGCGCGCAGACGCCGCCCGCCGGTGTTGGTCGCGCCGGCCAGCCACCAGGCGGTATGGGTGCCGCAGGGGCGCCGCGCTACGATCCGGCAACGGTCACCACGGTGCAGGGCGCGCTCATCGCCGTCGATACCGTGTTGTCGATGGCAGGCATTCAGGGAACGGGTCTGCATGCGACACTCAAGACCGACAAAGAGACGTTACCGATTCATCTGGGCCCGACGATTTATCTGACCACTCAGAAAGTGTCGTTGGTGAAAGGCGACAAGGTGACGATCACGGGTTCGAAGGTGGCGATCTCCACCGTACCCACGATTCTCGCCGCGTCGATTGTCAAAGGCCCTGACACGCTCGCGCTGCGGGATGCGAACGGTATGCCACTGTGGCGGGGCATTCGGCGTCGGTAGCGGCGTCGTACACCGCGTGTGCACGACGCACGCCCTTCGGCCGATCGTTCGACACACCGAGCGATCGGCCGTTGGCTTTGCGCCGCATGCGTGACCGGACCCTTCCGGCCGCCGGGTAGCCGCGGCATCATTCCGACAGGAATGGGCAGATTGGTGCGCACTCGTCTCACGGTGTGGCATCGGTTGTTCACCACATCTTGAGAATCACTTCGTGCGCGACACCGAAACGTCGGCGAATCTGCATCGAATTTCGCTGCCCGCGCTGGTCGCGCTGTGGGCTCGCATCGTGGCTGACATGGAGCATCGCGCGCTGGCGCCCACGCCTGCACCGGACACCGATGCACTGGCGCACACGTTCGACGCCGAGCTCAAGGTGCGTCACGAAATTGCGCAGCGGATCCGTTCGCGCCCGACCACAGCGGAGACGCGTGAAATGCTGGCGGAACTGGATCAGTTTTTTCGCGATGCCACGGAGGACACGTCGGCCTGTGTTCTGGGTGATGCGGCCGCCGCCGACAATGGGTGGACCCGCGCACGGGAGTGGTATTTCTGGCGCGTCTTGAAGGGACCTCAATCGGAGTAGCCCATGCGCATTCGATGGAGTGTGGTCGTGACGGGGGCGATGTGTCTTTCGCTCGCACGGCTGGAAGGGCAGCAACCCGTGATCCGCGACAGCATTGGTATCCGGATCGTGGAGAGCCGGGCACCGACATTGACTGGTGCGCGCGTCCTGCGCATGGACCCGTCACCCATGCTGGTGATCGGAACGGGCGAGGGCACGCCGCATGAGCTGTCACGCGTGCGAGGGGCCGCGCGGTTGGCCGATCAGTCGATTGTCGTGGCCGATGGTGGCAGCACCGAGCTCCGGCTTTTCGACGCGCGCGGGCGCTTCGTCAAAGTGTTGGGACGCAAGGGCGGAGGTCCTGGCGAATTCCCCGCGCTGGAAGGTCTGACGCGACTGGCGGGTGACACCATGGTGGTGATCGCGGGACTCGGTCGCGCCGCGTACTTCGACGGGAAAGGCGCGTTCCTCTGGAACCTGAACCATCGCGGCGCGGGTCCGCCCGCAAGCATGATCGTCGCGGCATTTGGCGATGGCACCACCGTGCTCGCAGGCATTGGCAACCCGGCGCCACGCACGCGTGGCGAACGTTGGGTACACGCAGCGCCCTTCACACTGGTCGATCGCTCGGGCGCCGTTCGTCGCGCACTCGGCGACCTGCCACTCAGTCCGATGGTCATGGGCGAATATCCCAGTCCGCCCTGGTTTGCCGCACCGTTGGCGACGGCGAACAGTGCCACGGCGTTCTTCGTCGGTCTCGGGACGGAGTATTCGATTCGACAGTACACCCGCGACGGCCACCTGACACGCATCGTGCGGCGGGCATGGACTCCCACGCCTGTCACGCGCCGTGACATCGATGCGTACGTGATCGAGTGGGGCAAGCGGTGGATCAAGAAGACGGGTGCCGACGCGGACCGCGAGCGCGAGGATCTGCGTGATGATGCCTATGAATCGGTCGTGCCAGCCTTCTCCGAATTGCGCGTCGACGACGCCGGGCGACTGTGGGTGCGCACGCCCGACCTTCGCGACGCGCCGCGTGCCGGACAGTTGAATACGATGCCGCTTGTGCCGAGCAGGTGGAGCGTGTTCAGTCGCGATGGTGTGTGGCTCAACGACGTGACGCTGCCGGCGAATTTCAAACCGCTGGAGATCGGGGCGGACTATCTGCTCGCGGTCGCCCGCAACGTCGATGACGTCGAGACCGTCGTGCTACATCGACTAGTCGGTGGCCGCTGACGGCAACGACAACGGCAACTGCAACTGCAACTGCAACTGCAACTGCTTTATCGCGGAGACGCAGGGGGCGCAGAGGCCCGTGTCGGACAGGCAGTGGCAGTTCCCCAAAAATGCTCTTGGGATTGGCTCCGCATTGTCCGACAGCTGGCCTCTGCGCCCCCTGCGTCTCTGCGATAAGGTGGTTCTCTGTTCGCGCCGCTCCGCACTGTCCGACAGCTAGCCTCTGCGCCTCTGCGTCTCCGCGACAAAGCCGTTCGCGGACAGCGCGGTCCGTCCGCGCACTCCACGAACGCCTCGCGCTCAGGCTGTTCTCACCGGCTCTCGCAGCGGAGACACAGGGCGCGCGAGTGCCGCGTCCGGGAGTTCCTCGACGATGTGCAGCAGGTCGGCCTCCGTGACGATGCCGACCAGGTGCTGATCCTCGAGCACTGGCAGGCAGCCGACCTTGAGCGAGCGCATCAAATGCGCCGCTCGCTGGACCCGCTCGTCCGGAGCGATGGTCGCGGTTGGGTGATGCATCAGCTGGCGCACCTCGATTGCCGCCAGATGCTGCACACGTTCGACATCGGAAATGCGGACCTGCAGCGAGGAGATGGCCGCGCCCATGAGGTCGCGGTGACTGACGATGCCGACCAGTCGCCCATGATCGTCGATGACCGGCACATGACGAATATGCGCCCACTTCATGATCTCTTCGACGGCCCGCAGATGTTTGTCTGGTCGAATGGTGAAGACCTTGGTGGTCATAATGTCACGGACACGCATGGACACCCCCGGAGCAGCGAGTCTCGTCGGCGCAGTCGCCGACACACCAACGTTGCCGCGGCGGTCGCGCCCCGCATCAGGAAAATACCGGACAACCATACATACATACAAGAACGACACCGACCGGCGATAAACGGTCTCGGACGGGTCGGTAGCGACGGTGGCTGCACGGCGATACCGTTGCCGGATGTCCACCGTATACGACGTCATCGTGGCTGGCCTGGGGGCCATGGGCAGCCTGACCACCTATCAGTTGGCCCGGCGTGGACATCGCGTGCTCGGTCTCGAGCGCTTCACACCGCCGCACGCCATGGGCTCGTCGCACGGGCACTCGCGCATCATTCGCGAGGCCTATTTCGAAGACCCACGCTACGTGCCATTGGTGCAGCACGCGTACCGACTGTGGGCCGACCTCGAGGCCGCCAGTGGATCGACGCTCTTTCGGCAGACCGGAGGCCTGATGCTTGGGCCGCCGGATGGCGCGCTCGTGCGGGGCGCACGACTGAGCGCGGAGCTCCACCACTTGCCGCATGAGATCCTGAGCGCGGACACCATCGCGCAGCGGTTTCCGGCCTTTCGCCCACCCGCGGACATGATCGGCGTGTGGGAGCCACGTGCGGGCATTCTGTCGCCGGAAACGTGCATCGCCAGTGCACTCAATGTGGCGAAGGCCCACGGCGCCGAGGTGCACACGGGCGAAACACTGCTCGGCTGGAACGACATTCCCGGCGGCGTTGAAGTGGTGACCACCGCCGGACGCTACCGCGCCGCGTCATTGGTGATCACCGTTGGCCCCTGGACGCGTGAGCTGGTGCAGGAGCTGGCGTTACCGCTGGTGGTGCAGCGCAATGTCCAGTGCTGGTTTTCGCCGCGCCGATCGCCGGCTCACTTCGCCCCCGGTGCACTGCCCATCTTCATCGGCGAATATGCGCCGGACGCGCCGGCGTGGTACGGATTCCCGGATATGGGCGACGGGCTCAAGGTCGCGTTGCATCATCACGGCGCGATGGTAGATCCGGACACCATCGCGCGCGACGTTGCGGAGGAGGACGTCGCGGGCGTCCGCGCGATCCTCGAGCGCTACATGCCCGACGCCAACGGCGCGCTGCGTAACAGCGCCGTGTGCATGTACACGATCGCGCCCGACGAGCATTTCGTGCTGGGACGACATCCGGCGAACGACGCCGTGATCGTCGCGAGCCCCTGCTCAGGACACGGGTTCAAGTTCGCCAGCGTGATCGGTGACATGCTGGCCGATATGGCGACCGGCCGCGAGACGGCGTTCGACATCTCGTGGTGGGGACTCCAGCGCTTTGGCCACGCCAACCCCTGACCGCGCTACGTCCCGCGTCGTCCGCCGTTCTTGGACTTCGTTGGCGCCTTCTGCGGCTGGCGCGGGTCCGGCTGATGCGCCTTTTCGCGTGCAATCGCGGTTTTTGCGCCAGGAACCGGCTTTGCGCGAGAAAAGTCCGGCACCGCACTGTGTTTCTTCTTCATCTGCCCCTCCGTAGGAATCCCATCATCCCAAAGCTAACCCGACCTGCCACCCCTGCTTTCGGCTCCAGTCGCGCCTCCCGTCATACCCCACACCGTTACGGCGGAAACGAGAGCGCTCGCCAGACCGTCCCGAATACCGGCACCTGCGAGCCGAAGCGCGGCGTGTTGGCATCGACGACGACCACATTGTGGTTGGGGCCGATCGCCAGTGTGCGATTGGCGGGCGTAAAGGCCGTAATGAAGCGCTGCGAGAGACCATACGGTTCGGCCGTGATATCGACATCCACCAGCGCAGTGCCCATGCCGATCGCGCTCCACACCGCCAGTGCCGTCGTCGGCGACACCAGTTCGTCGAACGTGGAGATCAGGCCAAAGAGCCGAGTGACCGGCGTGGCGTACGGTCGGGTGACCCACGGCGCCACACTGGCGACCGTGCCAAGCCCGTCGCCGTACGAGGCGTAGGCGGTGGCACGATAGACGAAATGGCGTTGGGCGATGAACAGCGCCTGGCCACCCCCCTGCGAGTGACCGGCGATGGAGACTTTGCTCCACGCGACCGCGGTGTCGCCGATGAGGAACTGACTCCAGTTGCCGGCGCTTTCCGTCGCGCGCATGTAGCGCAACAACTTGATGAGGCGGTTGTCCACGCTGTTTGCGCGATCGACTGACAGCGCCGACGACACGGGTTGGCCCGTCAGCAGCTCGAGTCGTGCGTCGCCGTAGCACGTGGAGGGGAGTCCGGCACACAGGGTGGCCATGGACGCCTGGTTCGGGTAGTTGAGACCAATGGCGTGGTACCCGTTGCGCGCGGCGTGCGCGAGAATCAGCTGATAGTGCTGAGCGATCGCGTCGGTGCCCGGGAGAAAGACGAACAGGCGGCCGGTCGGACCGACATCAGCGGACCGATACACGAAGTGACTGTCGAGTCGCTGCGTGATGCACGCGTCGGTACTGGCGGGCAGGACCGCCCACACGTTGAGCCCTGCGGTCAACGACGCCCGAACGCCCGTGCCGGGGCCTCCCGCGCACGGATCGGCACCGGGCGCCGTGGCGTCCGCGCCGGCACATGCCGAGGCGGCGCTTGCCACCAGTGCGGCGAGGAGCCAGGGACGCAGGGCCCGTCGAAGCCACCGTTCAAGCCGCATGGAAACGCTCCCGTCGGGAAATCCTAATCGAATCTCAATATGAAAACGCGTCGCGCGGCGTCCCGCCACCTCACGAAATCAGGAGGTTGGGCGTACACTTCGTCCGACTCCCGGTGCTCCGGCCGGGGCGGGCAGGACTACTCTCTGGATTGGTGACGATGCGACACGCACTCATGTATGTCGGCAGCTTCGAACGGAACTTCAAGAATCTGACCACAGCCTCGACGTCGTTTGAAGGCAGCGACGGACAGCAGCATGCATATCCGGCGTGGCCATCGAGCGCGAACGGCCTGCGCATCAGCTATATGGAGAAGGCCGGCAAGAAGTTCGTCGCGGTGCGCGTCGCCGACGGCACGAGCGATGTCGTGCTGCAGAACGAGATGGTCATGGTCCCCGGTGAGCACTTCGGGTTTGGTGTGCATCTGAGCGGCGAGCCGACGAACATCGAAGACAACATCGCCATCATGAAGATGCTCGAAGACATCATCAAGAAGAACATGGGTCTGAGCACCGAGCTGATGGAAATCCGCGCGCGCTTCAAGGCGGCGGCGACCAAGAAGTAGTCGCCCACGTGCGCGCCTCGTCGTGGTGACGGACGACTCGCCGGTTCTGCTGTACGACGGCGAGTGCGGGTTCTGCGCGGGCAGCGTGCAATTCGTGTTGCGACACGAGGCCCCGCGGCGCCGCGGTGCATTGCGATTCGCGCCATTGCAGGGACAGTTTGGCGCGTCGGTGAAAGCGGCACACGCCGAATTGGCGCACGCGGATTCCGTGCTCTGGGTGGAACCGGGGGGACCCGGCCACCCTCCGCGCGTGCTGACACGCAGCGCCGCGTCGCTGGCCGTGTTGTCGCATCTGGGCGGCGTCTGGCACCTGCTGGCGGTGCTCGGACGAGTGGTACCGCCCATACTCCGCGATGCCGTCTACAATGCCATCGCCGCGCGGCGGTTTCGCATTGCCGCGCCGGCATGTCTCTTGCCAACGCCTGAAGAGCGGCAGCGGTTTCTTCCGTAGCGCCGACCTTTCGCCCACGCGCGCTCGGCGATGACGCAGTTCCACCACTCACCCCGTCGCTTGTGTCGATGCACAAACTGAGTCGCCGACTGCATTACTGGGGCAGCTTCGTGGCGGCGTTGCCGATACTGGTGATTCTTGGGAGCGGTATTCTGCTGCAGCTCAAGAAGCAGGTGGAGTGGGTGCAGCCCAAAGAGATTCGCGGGACCGGCACCGTGCCGGCCATCGATCTGCATCAGGTACTGGCGACCGTGCAAACCGATGCGTCGCTCGGGGTGGCAGGCTGGGATGACGTGAGCCGCATGGACATTCGTGCGGACCGTGGACTGGCCAAAGTGACGCTCAAGAATGGCTGGGAAGCGCAGGTCGACCTGGGCACCGGGAAGCTGCTGAAGTCCGCGGTGCGCCGTTCGGATTTCATCGAATCGGTGCACGACGGCAGTTTCTTCGCTGGTGACCTCTCCAAGCTGGGGCTGTTCCTCCCCGCCGGTGTGGTGCTCTTCGGCTTGTGGGTGACGGGCCTCTTCATGTTCGTCGTCACCTGGAACGCCAAACGGCGACGGCAGGCGAAAGCGCGAGACTGATCTGTCTTCAGCGACTGTCGTCAGTCGCTGACGCGTGAAAAGACCCGGCGCACGTCGTCGCTCACCCGCGTTACCCGGCCACTCGTACGACTGATCGGGCACCAGAGCGTGCGTGACCGCGCCAGGACTTTGCGATCGGCCGCACGCCGGATCTCGACGAAGCGCTCAAAGCGGACGGCGTCGGCCGCGCCCACCCAGGTTTCGGCGATGATGGCATCACCAGGCAGCGCGGGCGCGAGATAGTCGATCTCGTGTCGCAGGGCCACCCACGCCAGCGATGCCAGTTGCTCCGCCGTCGCCGCTGCCGTCCAGTGCGCCGTGGCGGCTTCCTGCACCCAGCGCACGTACACCACGTTGTTGACATGGCCGAGTTCATCGATGTCCGCATCGGTGATCGTGACCATGTGTTCGTAACGCGGCTCTGCATCGCTCACGCGTGATTCACTCCATCCAGGGATTGCGCATCGGTTTTATGGTGGCGAGATCGTCGCCGCGTTCGAGACGCGCCACCTGGTCGAGCAACTCCGCACGGATCAAGTCATCAAAGATACCCGGCTGCTTGAGCGAGAGCGGCTGCTTGAAGGCACGGATGGCGTCGGCGCGTCGCCCAAGTCGCACGTACGCATTCCCCAATTCGACGGCCGCACCGAGTGCCGTCGGCAAGACGGCAATGACCTCCTCGGCACGGGTGGCGACCAGGGCCCAGTCCTTGCCATTCAACTTGTAGACGTACTCGACGATCCGTCCCGCCAGTGAACTCGCGCGCACGCGAGGAACCACCTGCCGACCGCGCCAGATTTCGACGTTGCCCAGACGGGTCACCCGCGTGAGTCCCTTGAAGATCTCTGCAGGGTCCCACTCGAAATCCGGCACCGGGACCTGGTCGCTGCTGTCGTAGATGAAGTACCCGTCGTAGATCCCGGCGCGATTGGTGTCGGCGAGATCGACCACATTTCGCGAATAGTTGAGTCCAAGCACCTTGGTCTCCTCTTCAGAGACCCAGTAGTCGGAATAGACCGGCAGGCCGGTCTGCTTCATGACGTCGCGATTGAAGTCGGCGATTTCATAGGCACGCTGACTGAGGTCGAGGCCTTCGTTGCCGAAGGCGAACGCGGCCCGCGCGGTGCCGCCGACGAGTTCGTTGTGGTACTCCCACACACGTCGTTCGCCGATGGTCATGCCAAGCGCCGTCAACAATCCGAGCGCGGCCGCGGCCATTGCGGGGCGAGACTGATCGCGCGCGATACGCCAGGCAACCGCGCCCG
>Ga0154020_10006451_pt1 | contig 13738 bp, 12 predicted proteins | sample Klosneuvirus_201_FD_109709 | JGI IMG/M metagenome (GOLD analysis project Ga0154020, IMG submission 109709) | Active sludge microbial communities from wastewater, Klosterneuburg, Austria - Klosneuvirus_20160825_MG | ecosystem: Engineered > WWTP > Aerobic digester > Activated sludge | place... | reverse complement strand
TTTTGGAGTCCTCAGAATTGACTAGAAGATGAAAACTGAACTGATTCAGAAATTAGAAGAACTGCTCCTGAAGGATGCAGGTGAAGTGGCTACCGATGTGCGCGCTCTGCAAAAAGAGTATCAGAAACACCGTCACCACGAATTTGAAAAAGCCCGTCAGGCCTTTATCGACGAAGGCGGAAACCCAAAGGAATTTGACCTTGCGGCTGATGCCAACGATAAACACTTTGATGAATTGCTGGCGCGGTATCAGCAATTGCGAAAAGAACAAGAAGCGAAAATTGCGAGTGAACAGACCCGTAACCTCCTTATTCGTCAGGAGATCATCGCTAAAATCAAAGACCTCAGCCAGCTGAGTGAAAATGTTGGCGCCGCCATTAAAATGCTGGGCGAATTGCAAAAACAATGGAAAGAAGCCGGACAGGTATCCCCTCACAAATACAAGGAAATTCAGTCGGAATACAGCAAGGCCATTGAGGACATTTATTACAACATTAAAATTTTCAGGGACCTTCAGGAACACGATCTGAAGAAAAACTTCGAACACAAATCCGAACTCATCGAAAAACTCAGGGCCCTTCAACAACTCGAAAACGTGAAGGAGGCTGAGCGTTTGATAAAAGTGTACCGAAACGAGTGGGAAGAGATTGGACCAGTACCCAACATGAAGTGGGAAGAACTGAAACAAAACTATAAAACCGTTCTGGATGAAACCTACTCCAGAATAAAAACCTTTTACCACTCCATGGAGGAAGTAAAAGAACAAAATCTGAAAACCAAACAAGATCTGGTTGAAAAGGCCAGGGGCATTATTGAAAAATTAGACGAACACAAACTCGCCAAATGGAACGAGGCCACTGAAAAACTCATTGCCCTGCAAAACGAATGGAAAAGCGTTGGAAGAACGTCTGAAAAAGACAATGAAAAAGTTTGGTCTGAATTCAGAACGGTGTGCGATGCCTTTTTTGATAAGAAAAAAGTATTTTTTGCCGGCTTGCATGAAAAATTTGCGGCGAACCGTAAAATAAAATCTGAGCTCATTGCCAAAGCCGAAGCCCTGAAAGACAGTCAGGATTGGCAAAAAACAGGCCTGGACCTGATTCGTTTACAAGACGATTGGAAAAAATACCCATCCGGTGGAGACAAGGAAGAGCCCCGCTTGTACGCTAAATTCCGCAAAGCCTGTAACCACTTTTTTGATGCGAAAAAACAGCATTTTGAAAGTTTGAACGCATCTTTTGAAGGCAACCTTGTTGCGAAAGAAGAGTTGTTGAAAAAACTTATGGATTTTCAACCTTCCGATGATGGACAGGCTACCCGAGAACAACTAAAAACCTTTAACCACGATTGGATAAGTGCAGGACACGTGCCATTGAAAGACAAAAAACGTTTGAACGACGCGTTTTTTAATCGCCTTGATGAATTGTACGAGCAATTGCACATGGACAAGCAGGAAAAATCAAAACTGCAGTTTCGTTCCAAACTCGACCGTTTGGCCGCTTCAGAAAACGCGATGGACCTGTTGAGAAAAGAATCCGATCACTTGCGTAAACAGGAAGAAGAGATCAAGGGCCGTGTGCGCACCTATGATAACAACCTGGGCTTTTTCAAAAGTTCCAAGGGTGGAAATGCGTTCTTGCAGGAAATACAGGACAAAATTGAGGCTGAAAAAAGCCGCATGCAGGAGTTGAGCGATAAACGCAAGCTGGTGAACGAGGAAATCAATAAACTCAGGGAGCCGGTGAAAACCGCTTAGGTTCTAAAGTTTGAAGGTTTAAGGTTTGAAAGTTCTAAGCTCCATAAAAAGCCACGAATTGCACGAATTACACTGATTTTTACTGCCTAAGGATTTCACGAATGTGGTTGAAAGTTTAGAAAGTTCTATTCTACTCAAAGAAACAGCCACTAACCCGCCTGCCGAAGCAGGGGCGTGCGCCGCAGCGGGCAGGTAAGTGGTCTGATTCCAATACTACCTCCTGCTGACTGCCTCTGCCGACTCGTTTAACCACAGTGTCCACAGAGTTCTTCACAGCGTCCCACGGAGGAGATTTCTTATTACTTATTTCTGATTTTTTTCAGAAGATGGTAAGGGATGACTTAAAGCCTAAACTCGAAACCAGGAACACAAAACCCGAAACCCGGAATATTGAATAAATAATAAAGATTATATCCCCAAAAACTCCTTCACCACTTCTTCGGCGCGTTTGCAGGCTTCGTCGAGGTTTTCGTTGAGGATAAACACATCAAACAGCTCGGCGGTTTTGAGTTCTTTCTCGGCTTTGGCAATGCGCCGGGCAATGCTTTCTTCGCTGTCGGTGCTGCGTTTTTTTAAACGTTGTTCGAGTATTTTTATGCTGGGTGGCATAACAAACACCCCTAATGAAGTTTGACGAAACTGGTTTTTTAAATTCAAACCGCCTTCTACATCAATGTCAAAAATCACGGCTTTGCCCCTGGCCCAGATTTTTTCTACCTCCGATTTTAAAGTGCCGTAATGGGTGCCGGCATACACTTCCTCCCACTCCAGAAATTCGTTGTTATCCACCCTTTGCATGAATTCCTCCACACTCATGTAGTGGTAATCTTTGCCGTTGACCTCAACCCCGCGTTTTGGACGTGAGGTTGCCGAAATTGAAAATTCGATGTGCTCAGGAAAGGTTTTGCAAAGGTGGCGCACCAGGGTGGTTTTACCGGAACCAGAAGGGGCCGAAAAAATGATCATTTTTCCACTGTGCATTCACAAATATAATAAAAGATAGACAGCGGCAAGACTAAGGTTAAGAAACCCTAATGGGTCCCGCTATACAGGCATAAGGCCACTCGTAAAAAAGTGCCTGAGGTCTCGCACAATCTCGTAATTTTGTGGCTCATGAAAAATACATTCCTGTTCCTCCTCCTTCTTTCCGCCCTTGCCTTCCGTGCACAAATGCCAGGTGGCAACAATTCCCAAATGGCAAAAGCCATGAAGGACATTAAGGGACGGGTGTATGGGAAAATTGTGGACGCCAGCACTCAAAAACCAGTAGAATATGCCTCTGTGGTGGTGCTTTGGTACAACAAGGACAGTTTGTTGGGGGGCTCTCTTACAGCCGAAAACGGGGATTTTAATATAGACAACCTGCCTCCAATGGGAGGTTTCAGAATTAAAGTCACGCAAATCGGCTACCAAACCTACACCTCCAAGTTTTACATACAAATGCCCAATAAAATTGAAGTGGATCTGGGGGACATCGCTTTAAAAATTGACCAAAAACAACTGGGAGAAGTGGATGTGGTGGCTGAAAAATCACAGGTGACCATGAACATTGATAAACGGGTGTACAATGTGGACAAGGACCTTTCGGTGAAAGGCGGAACTGCGGTGGATGCCATGAAAAACGTGCCCGGTGTTTCGGTGGACGCAGACGGAAATGCCCAACTCCGCAACCAAAGCCCAAGTATTTTTGTTGACGGAAGGCCCTCTAATTTAACCCTGCAACAAATACCGGCCGATCAAATCGACCGTATAGAAGTAATTACCAATCCCTCGGTGAAATACGAAGCCCAGGCCACCGGCGGCATCTTAAACATCATCCTCAAAAAAAATCTAAAGCCTGGATACAATGGTATTGCCATGGGTAACATGGGCACTAACGACCGTTACGGCGCTATGTTAAACCTGAACGTAAAAGAAGGAAAGTGGAATTTTTCAGGCATGTACAATTTTAACCAGGGCTTTAACGACACCAAGGGATATACCGACCGCATTCAATTAAACGATAGTACGGGCGATGCTACAGGTTATTTTAATCAGGATAATAATGTTCGACAAAAATACATGTTCAATTTCGGAAAATTGGGCATAGATTATAGCCTCACCAACCGTGATATGTTGACCTTGAACGCCATGTTAATGGCCGGACAGTTTAATACCACTGACAATCAGGATTACCATGCCCTGAACGCTGACCAGATCGAAAAAATATATGGCCATCGTCAAAACCAGCAATTCGCGCAATTTCAAAATTACAATGGTCAACTGATGTACAAAAAAACCTACCCTAAAGCAGGCAAGGAGTTAAGCGCGGATATTAGTTACAATTATACCAATTCCGACAATGGGTATTTGTTTACCACAAATGATGTGTTTGTAGACTCTACTACCCTGCCTCCACCCTATTATGAAAAAAACACCGGAGCCAGCAATGCCAACCAGTTTGTTTTTCAATTGGATTTTGTAAACCCTAACAGCGACAACAACAAGTTTGAGGCCGGGATTCGCAGTTTTTATAAAAACTCCATAAGCAGTAACGATGCTTATTCTTCAATTGGATCAGAGGACAATTACCAAAAAGATTCAGCCATGAGCAACCGGTATGTGATCGACGATATGGTAAACGCCGCCTACGTGAACTACAGCAACAAAACCATTTGGAACATCAATTACCAGGCCGGTTTGCGTTTCGAACAATCCTTTTATCAGGGGAACATCACCGACAGGAATGAAAGTTTCTCTTACCAATATCCTTCTTCTGCTGAAGACATAATGAAATCGTTATTCCCCGGCATATACCTTTCCAAAAAAACAGATAAAGGGCATGAGTGGCAATTGAATTTCAGCCGCAAGATCAAACGCCCTAACTTTTTTCAACTCATGCCTTTTGTGATGTTCTCTGACCGTCAGAACATCCGTATTGGAAATCCGGAACTAAAACCTGAGTTCAGAAACATTGCCGAACTCAATTACAACAAAGTTTTCACAAATGGCAATTACCTGGGCTCACTTTACATGCGATACGAAGAGCAGCCCATTACGAATGTAGCTTATCCTGCACCTGACCGTCCGAATGTTTTGATCAATACCTTCGTTAATGGAGAAAACAGCATACAGTACGGCATGGAACACACCATCAAGTACACATTTTTCAAAAACCTGGATGCCATGCTGAATGTGCATGGCTATTACATTTACATGAAAGGGCTAATTGTACCAACCGAACCGGAGGTTACCGCTGAAGGGCCGGCTTTTGATGCCAAAGCAACGCTGAGCTACAAATTCCCTAAACAACTCACGCTTCAGGTAAACGGAGGTTATCGTTCTCCTCAGGTGCTACTGTTAGGCAATACACTTGACATGTATTATATGGACATTTCATTAAACAAAATGATAGGCACCAAATGGGTATTGAACGCAACTCTTAGCGATGTTTTTAACTCTAAACGCATGGGTACCCATTATCAAACCCCGTATTATATTCAGGACATGTCGCGCCGCCGCGAACAGCGTTTTTTCAGGTTTAGCGTCACCTACATTTTCGGAAAGATGGATGCTTCCATTTTCAAGAAAGGGAAACAAATGCGGAATCAGGACAATCAGCAAGGTGGACAAGACGGACTGGATTTCGGAAAATAAGATGCAGAACATAATTAATATTGAAGGTATTGAACTCTACGCCTACCACGGTTGTTTAGAAGAAGAGGCGAAAATTGGCGGGCACTATACCATTGATGTTTCTATGGTCACCGATTTTTCGGAGGCTGCAAAACAAGACGATCTCAGTAAAACCATTGATTATTGCAGCATTTATGAAATCAGCAAAGCCGAAATGGCCATACGCAGCAAACTCATCGAGCAGGTGTGCCAAAGGATCTACAACCGCATACTTAAAACACATCCTTCCATACAGTCGCTTAGGGTAAAAGTCACCAAACACAGCCCCCCAATGAACGGAGACGTGAAACAGGTGAGTGTGGAAATTAACACGTAATTTTGCCTTTGTTTTTTGATTGCAATTGCCCTAAACGGGGCAAGATCACAGTCATTTATTTACTATCAGAATTAGCATATCATGGAATTTGACAACAGTGCCGACGTAGAACTTTCCCAACTGGGAGAATTTGGTTTAATAAAACATTTAACCGAACAAATTGAATTGGTGCAGGACTCCAGCATTAAAGGTGTTGGGGATGATGCTGCTGTGATCGACAACAAGGATCTGCTCACCGTTGTAAGCACCGATATGCTGACAGAAGGTGTGCATTTTGACCTGAGTTACGTTCCCTTAAAACACCTTGGTTACAAAAGTGTGGTGGTGAACCTGAGCGACATCTACGCCATGAACGCTGAGCCCAAACAAATCTTGGTGTCCTTTGCCATTTCCAATCGTTTTAAGCTTACAGCCGTTGAAGAGTTGTACAACGGCATGCTGATGGCCTGTAAAAAATACAAGGTGGATCTGGTTGGTGGAGACACCACTTCGAGTCTAAGTGGTTTGGTAATCAGCATCACGGCCATTGGTGCCGCGAAAAAAGAAAACCTTGCTTACCGTAATGGGGCCAAACAAGGCAATTTGCTTTGTGTGAGCGGCGATTTGGGCGGAGCTTACATGGGGCTACAAGTTTTGGAAAGAGAGAAAGCCGTTTTCAAGGAGAACCCAAAATTGCAGCCCGATCTGGAAGGAAAAGATTACATCCTTGAACGTCAGTTAAAACCCGAAGCCCGTCGCGACATAGTTGAATTGTTGAGGGAATTAAAAATTACACCAACTGCCATGATTGACGTCAGCGATGGTTTGTCATCCGAGATCCTTCACCTCTGCACGCAGTCGGACCTTGGAGTTGAGTTGTACGAAGAAAAAATTCCAATTGATCCACTCACTTTTGATACTGCGAGAGAATTTAATCTGGATCCAACCGTTTGTGCCTTAAGTGGTGGTGAAGATTATGAATTGTTGTTTACCATTGATGTTAAAGACTACGAAAAGATCAAAAACTCTATGGACATTTCTATAATTGGCCACATGACGAATCCTGAAAAAGGCCGTTTAATGGTTTCGAAATCAGGGAGTGTACATGAAATAACAGCACAGGGCTGGAATGCCCTTCTGAAAAAATAATCGGGGTGAAAAGCGGTTTTATTCCGCTTCTGTTTTTTCTATTTCAAACCCAAAGTCCATGATCAATGGAAGTGGATTGGCCTCCATGGCTTGGGTGAACTCAAATTTATAATGTCCACTCAAAGGGAAACGAACATTTTTTTTGATGGGCACTTTTAAATCGAAAATGTCTCCTGCACCATCGCCTTGCCATTCGCCTTTATTGTTCGCCAGCATCACTTCCATGGTGTCGGTTTTTACCGCTCCATCGGGATAGGACGTGATTACAAACAAATAAATGTTGCTGAAGGGGTAGCCATCGGCATGGCGAACCATCAAAGAAATGTTATTGAGACTCTGGGTATCGGTAATGTCCATCTCAAACACCGCCTTGTCTTTGGCGTGCCATTCGTTTTCCTCAAAGGTCCGGTATTCGCGGTACACTACATTTTTACTGCAGGAGGCAAGTAAAATCAAAGCGATTAAGGCGCTACTTATCCGGCTTGGTATTTGGATTTTGCTTTTGATCATTCCTTGGCTGATTGGGTTTATTCGGATTTGGGCCCCGAGGTTTAGGACGGTTTTGTGACCCTTGTCCACGATTGGCTTGTTTATCAGGTGAGGACGATTTCGGGTTTTCAGAACGAGGACCCTTTGGTTTGTTTTTTTGGTGCTGGGCTTTTTGTTTTTGAGATTGTTGCCCGCCTTTATTTTTCTGAGGCCGCTTTTTATCAAATCGTGTTAAACTCTCTTCTACCACATGATTTGTAAACGATGGTTCGGCCACAACCGTTTTTTCAACGAACACTTTGCTGGCGATTAATTCTTCAGGTTGTTCTCCGTTCTTATTGGCCTCGAGTATGGATTTAACGGCTTTTACATCCATTGGAATCATGATGCTGGGGTCGCTCTTGTAGCTGAACCACATCATGCGTTTAAAAATATCTGTTTTTTGAAGAAAAGCTTCTCCCTTTCGGGTATTGAGACGTTTCCCATCGAGGTCCGGAAATTCTTTTAGGGCTTCGGCATAAGCATCCAACTCATAATTTAAACAACACTTTAATTTACCGCATTGCCCGGCGAGTTTTAAAGGGTTTAAGGAGAGTTGCTGGTAACGGGCTGCACTGGTACTTACCGTTCGGAAATCTGTCAGCCAGGTGCTGCAGCACAATTCCCTGCCGCATGAACCGATACCCCCAAGGCGGGAAGCTTCCTGGCGTGCGCCAATCTGCCGCATTTCAATACGCACCCTGAATTCTTCAGCCAAAACTTTAATGAGTTCCCTAAAGTCGACTCTGGCCTCTGCAGTATAGTAGAACACCGCTTTGGACTTATCGCCCTGGTATTCCACATCACTAAGTTTCATTTCCAATCCCAGATTCAATGCAATGGTTCGGGCCCTATACATGCTGCTGGTTTCAAGCGACCGGGCCTCCACCCATTTGTCAAGATCACCCTGCTTGGCTTTGCGGTACACCTTTTTAATTTCCTCAGCATCTGCACTTTGATTTCGCTTTTTCATCTGCAACCGAACCAGTTCCCCCGTAAGGGACACCGTGCCGATATCATGCCCGGAACTGGCCTCAACGGCCACCACATCGCCTACGTTCAAGCTTAGGTTGGACGTGTTGCGAAAAAACTCCTTCCGGGAGTTCTTGAACCTCACTTCAACGATATCAAAGGGTTTTTGCCCATTGGGCAAGGCCATGTTGCCCAGCCAGTCAAAAACAGATAATTTATTGCAACTGTCCCCTGTTCCGCAGGCGCCATTGTTGCCACAGCCCGCAGGTATTGCATTTGTTCCGGTACCACATCCGCCGCTACATCCCATAGAATAAAATCAAAGTCTAAATATACTAAGATTTGCAGTTTAGACCAATTTGCAAAACACTAAAACACAGTAACAAAGGCTAGTTTGTGCTGTTTTTCCTAAATTTGATGAAATGAAGGGGTTTGTGTTCTGCCTTGGCGTTTTTTTTAGTTTGCCATTTGCGGCCCAAGACAAAATTTACCTACTGGATGGGCAAAAACTTGAAGGAAAGGTAAGTGAAATGAGTTCTCAAAAAATCACCTACAAATGCAATGGCATTTCACAGGAGGTGGATGTGGACCTTGTTTTGCTTATTGAATTCTTCAATGGTCGAACACAGGTGTTTCATGCCGCACAAAAAGACCTTTACCGCCCTGGAACTATTCATCCTGAAAGAAAAGAGGACAAACCCGGGATAAAATGGCAAAATGAATTTTACATCAACACCCTTGCCTTATTCAATGCCGATATTTCATTGTATTACGAATACCGCCTGAGTACAAAACACATTGGTCTGGGCCTATTGGGCACTTATAACTTTAATGCATACGCTACCGCACCAAACTATTATGTTGCGGCCCTGAGCAACGGTAAAAAACTGTATGATGCAGGAGCCTTCATCAGTTTTTACAGCAAAAATGCACACGCTAAACTTCGTTTTTACTATGGCCTTATGTTGAAGTACACCGCTCTTAATTTTACGATGGTAAAGGAAGACAGTGTTTACACAAACAACACGGTTTCGGTGCTTGTTAGCTATGAACCCGCCAGTGGCTCTCAATTTTCTACTTTGCTCAATTTTGGGATCCATTCAGACCTTAACGAAATGCTCTTTATTAAAACGTCCTTTGCGCTTGGACTTTTTATGCTAAAAGGTGTTTACAAAGAAGAGCTCAATTCCATCATGAGTAACCCACAAAATGGATACGTTTCCAATTATTCAGTATTGCCAAAAGCCAGCCTGGGCCTGAGTGTAGGATTAAAATTCTGATGCGCATTCTCATTTCCATATGCCTGATGATGTCCCTTTGCCTTGATGCGCAGGACAAGGTATTTTTCAAATCAGGGAAAACATCCACCGGAAAATTTGTTTCACTTGCAGCTCAGGAGCTTTATTTTATTTACAAAGACTCGTTACAACCATCCATCATCGATAAAAAGGAGGTGTTACTTATAGAACTCGCAAACGGTGAACGCTACCTTGTAGGGAACGGAAAAAAAAACCTTACAACCACTAACCCTGACAGCTCATTCACAAAAATAGCGCGAAATGCTATTGGCGTTCAGCCTTTCGGCATTTTCGTGGGACGGGTTACGTTTGTTTACGAGCGCTTTTCCCGTTCAGGTAAATTTGGTTTGTCCATTCCATTCTCGCTTACTTTTGATCCCATTGGGGTTTTTTATACTTCTGCCGACACCAGCGTGGATTCGCCTGAGCACATTGCCGGGGTGAGTTACATTACCGGACTTGATTTGAATTACTACTTCAATGAAATGGATGGCTCCCGCTTTTTTATGGGACCCCGTATTCGTTATGGCACCGATAAACTGCTGAGGGGCCTTGAAGGGTATAGCATACAATACCAGTTGGGTTTGCATGCGCAGGGTGGTAAAAATCTGTCACAGCACATCTCGGTAGGCTACGGGTTTGTAAAAATTCTGAATGTTCCGAGCAGCAGCACCATTAACCCTGAACAATTGTATGGCTGGTTAAGCATCAATTACCGCTTAAGTTTATTGTGGTAACGTTTTTCAAACCCTTCGTTTCCCTGCAATCCTCCGCTATGAACGACAAGAACTGAAGCGCCTTTCCTGATTTTTTCCCGCATCAGAAGATCAAGTAAGGCGTAAAACAACTTTGTTGTATACACATGATCAAGAGGCAAATGGTGTACTTTTTCAAAATTGGTTTTAAAATCAATAAGCGTTTTGTCAAATCCTGCATAGCCTGAAAAGGCATAATGGTCGGTGATGCAGGACTGATTCAGCCACTCACTTTCAAGTGCCTCATTTCCCATCACCTCAGCTTCTGTTTTCGGGTGGAGGGTGCGAAGCGTTTGGTTCACCTCCGGTACAAGTTGATTTTTTCCTTTTAAAACATTTATGCCCACAAGTACCTGGTGTTTTTGTTTACTCAACATCATGCCTGCGAAAGTGGTTCCGGTACCGCAGGCACAAAACAAATAGTCATAATCAGGGAATGGTTCCACTATGGATTTGCACCCGAGTATCCCCAGGTTATTATTCCCCCCTTCAGGCAGCAAATAAAAATCTCCGAATTTTTCCTTTAGGGCAACTAAAAACGAAGTGTCATTTTTATTTTTATAGGTTTCCCTATCCGTAAAGTACAACTGCATGCCTTGTTTGGAGGCTTTGCTTAAAGTGCTGTTTTGCGCGTTTTGGGCTTCTCCTCTGATCACACCAATGCTTTTTAATCCCAATTGTGCTGCTGCAACAGCGGTGGCTGCAATGTGATTGGAATAGGCTCCTCCAAAGGTTAGAATTGTTTTTTTTTCTTGCTTCTCAGCTTCCCTGAGGTTAAGCTTCAGTTTGAACCATTTGTTTCCGCTTACTTCAGGATGCAAGAGATCGAGTCGAAGAACATCCACCCGGTACTCAGAACTGGAAATAACCTCTTGTGTAATCAGGTTCTCTGTAATCAAGATCAATTGTTTTGAAAATCGCCTCGAAGTTGCCTGTACCGCTTACGCGCTTCAACGGTGTAGATGCTGCCTGGGTACTTGATCATCACCTCCTCGTAGGCCAACCTGGCTTTCTCCGGATTGACCAGGTATTTCTCATACAGCTCGGCAAGCTTAAACTGAGCATCATCCCCGTACAACTCATCAGGAAAATATTCCAAAATATTGCGGTACATGGTTTCTGTATCGTCATACTTGTTCAGGCTTTGATAGATTTGGGCTTTTTTGTAATAAATGTCATCTCCCAAGGTATGAGTTGCGTAGAGGAGGTTAATGCTGTCCAGTCGCAATATGGCTTCACTGTACCTGTGCTGCACCACCAAAAGATCAGCGCTTGCAAATAATTTTAAGGGCGCCGTGTTGGTATCAACCCCAATTGCATCGGTAATGATAAGGCTCAAATCCAGGGCATCATTGGCGATCAGTTTTGAGGTGGCGCCTTTTAGAACATCGGCCTGCGTTTTTGCCCATGGAAAATCCCCGGCATAGTAGCTGAGTTTTGCATTTCTGAATTTTGCTTCCTGTGCGATCACATCGTATTTAAAATCCTTTTCCACCTGCGAGTACAACAAGGAAGCTTCCCATATCTCTCCATGCAAAAGATAAATATCGCCCAACAACAATTTAAATTCTGCTTTCACACTTGCCTCAGCTGCTGAAGCGCCTAGAAAATTTTCAATCAATACAATGGCGCTCTCAGTATTGTTAAGGTAAAATGCTTGCAGGTTGGCAAGATTACGCAGCAGGTTAAGCTGCATTTTGGTTTCCAAATAGTTTTGCAGTGCGGTATTGAGTTTTAGTTCAAGCGCCTTTAAAGCGGAGGGTTCAGGTCGGGCCAAAGAGGTAAGATAAAGGTATTCCGCATTTAATCCTTCTACAACTGCCGCATCATAAAACACATACAGGGGTCCTTTTTCTACCACATAGTCAAAACAGCGTTTAGCGCATTCCCAATCCTGATTGGCCACGCAAATTTTCCCTAATTCAAACAGCCTTCTGCCATCTTCCTTTAAACGTTTATCGAGCGCTCTGCTTTGTACAAAGGCCCCGTTAAACTCTTTCTGCTGTTTTAAGATAAAAATCAGGAATTCAGAAAACACCACCTTGTCAGGTGACTTTTGTATGCGCTTCTGAAGTTCTGCTTTCAACAAAGGATTATTCATGCCACCGGTTTCATCGTCGTAACCCAGTGAATTTTGAAGTCGCATTTGTACGGTTTCCAGCTCTGTTTCCCTGAACTCAATCGCGTCAAGGTATTCATTGATCATGGCCACCAGGTCGTTCTTCAACTTATGTACCTCAGCCCTTTCATAAAAATAGGGGTAATCCGGATTCTCCTTACGTGCTTTGTTATACACCTGTATGGCGTAATCGTATTTTTTTTCTTCGATGAAGGCATTGGCAAGATTATAGATATACGGTGGCATGGGAAGCATCTCCTTCACGGCCCTGTCGTAATATTCTTTCTCTTTTTTGAATTCGTTTTGAAGAGCATAAAGACGGCCCAGATACACGTAAAACTGGACGTTGTTTTTGTTGATCCGCAACTGTTTTCTGGTTATCCTTTCTGCCTTATCATAATCCTTCACAGCAACAAGGCTTTTGTAATAATACAGGTACCACACCGAAGGATTGTGTTCATACAAATCGGAAAAATACAGGTTCGCCTTTTCGAATTCCCTGGCGTCGAAATACTGAAGGGCCAGTTTCTCAGCCTCAGCCAATTTGTTCTGCGCCCGCACTTCAGGAACAAACAAATAACAAAGCACTATTAAAATAATGAAGCGCATCTCCTTTTCAGTTCCTTATAAAGGTAAGGTCATTCCAAACACCCCGGGACTGTCGAGTGCTAATTTATGATTTTTAAAGAGTTGGGAACTGCGGTGTTTAAACCGAAAAGCCTAAAAGCACCTGGCTGCCGTTGTTTTCAAACTCTATAGAGTCGGCCAGGTGTTTCATTAAAAAGACGCCCCTGCCACTGGGTTTATCAATGTTGGCAGGATCGGTGGGGTCAGGTAAACCCAAGTAATCAAATCCGGGTCCTTCATCGGTAACAGAAAAAATAAGTTTGTTGTTGTGGGATTCAAATCCAATCTTTACCACTTTTTCTATGTTGTCCTTATTGCCATGGTGTATGGCATTGTTAACGGCTTCAGTAACTGCAATAAGCATGTTTCCATAAATATCCTCGTGAACATTGTAAACGTCACAAACGTCCTCTATCAGTCTTTCCACCAGCCGCAGGTTATTAATATCTGAGCTTATTTTAAGGTTATCGTATTTAGTCGGAATCATCTCCTGTTCAATCCGTTAAAGTAATTATTGACTTTTTCCTTATAGTAGGGTGTTAATCCCGGGGGGACAGTATTTAA
>Ga0154020_10006450_pt1 | contig 13739 bp, 8 predicted proteins | sample Klosneuvirus_201_FD_109709 | JGI IMG/M metagenome (GOLD analysis project Ga0154020, IMG submission 109709) | Active sludge microbial communities from wastewater, Klosterneuburg, Austria - Klosneuvirus_20160825_MG | ecosystem: Engineered > WWTP > Aerobic digester > Activated sludge | place... | reverse complement strand
GAGACGCGGCTCGCCGGTCCGCCCCGGCTGTCCGGCAAAGCGGGGGGGCATCGCTTCATCTGGGATCTGCGCCACCAGGGCGTCCCGGGAATGCGCGGGATGCAGGGCCCCATGGTGGCGCCGGGCGACTACAAGCTGCGGCTCTCCCTGGGAGCCTTCTCGGAAGAGCGTCCGCTCAAGGTCCTCTCCGATCCGCGCCTCGTGAAGGACGGGGTCACCGACGCGATGATCGCGGAGCAGACGAAGCTGCTGCTCGACATCCGCCAGAGCGTCACCGAGGCGCGCGGAGTCCTCCAGAAGCTGAACGAGTCGCGCGTGAAGGCCCAGACCGACGGCGGCGCCGCGGGGACGGCCAGGGTGAAGGCCATCGATGCGGTCATCGCGAAGCTCCAGACCGCGGGCGGGTCCTATCCGCAGCCCATGCTCATCGATCAGTTCGCGAGCGTCGCCCGCATGCTGGGCCAGGCCGATCAGAAGCCGGGTCGGGACGCCTACGAGCGCTTCAACGACCTGGTCAGGGAACTCGAAGCGGTGAAGGCGGAGGCCTCAAAGGCCACGCCGTAGGCGTTCCCTGAAGGGGGGGTGAGATGAAGTATCGCGTCCTGGGCCGATCGGGCCTGAAGGTGTCCGAGATCTGTCTCGGCGCCATGACCTTCGGCGAAGACTGGGGCTTCGGCGCTTCGATGGAAGAGAGCCGGAAGCAGTTCGATCTCTTCGCCGCGGCGGGCGGCAACTTCATCGACACCGCGAACGTCTACACCCGGGGCACCTCGGAGCGTTTCGTCGGTCAGTTCGTGAAGAGCGATCGCGACCGGTTCGTGGTGGCGACCAAGTACTCCATCGCGACTCGCTTCGACGACATCAACGCGTGGGGGAACTCGCGGAAGAACCTCGTTCAGTCCGTGGACGCCTCCCTCGCCCGCCTCGGACTCGATCGCATCGACCTCTACTGGGTTCACGTGGCCGATGACCTCACTCCCGCGGATGAAATGATGCGCGCGCTCGACGACGTGGTGCGCGCGGGGAAGGTGATCTACGTGGGCGTCTCCGACACCCCGGCCTGGCAGGTCGCTTCCGCCAACACCCTGGCCGACCTCCGCGGCTGGAGCCGGTTCGTCGGCCTGCAGATCGAATACAGCCTCATCGAGCGCACGCCCGAGCGCGAACTCCTGCCCATGGCCGAGGCCCTGGGCCTGGCCGTGACCCCCTGGGGTCCGATCGGCGGCGGCGTGCTCTCGGGGAAGTACTCGGTGGGGTGGGAGACCGAGGACTCGAAGCGTGTGGCCGCCAATCGCCACCGCTTCTCCGAGCGCAACATGAAGATCGCCGGCGAAGTCTCGGCCATATCGAAGGAGTTGGGCCGGTCGTCGGCGCAGGTCGCCATCGCGTGGGTGATGGGGCGCGGACCCCACGGCACCATTCCCATCGTGGGGGCGCGGACGGCCGCCCAGCTCGAGGACTCGCTGGGCGCGGTCGACACCGTGCTCACTCCGGAGATGCTGGCGCGCCTCGATGCGGTCTCGAAGATCGAGCTCGGCTTCCCGCACGACTTCCTTGCCCGGCCGTCCATGGCGCGAACCCTGCGGGGCGACCTCGGGGACAAGCTGCGGCCCTAGTTTCGGGAGTCCCCTGGCCCGAAAAGCGAGCCGCGCTATAATCCCCGCCCCGTCGCCGAAGAGATGTCTTCCGGCGCGACGGGACAACACGCACCGTTCCTCAGTAGCTCAATGGTAGAGCGTTCGGCTGTTAACCGAAATGTTGTAGGTTCGAATCCTACCTGGGGAGCCAGCGTCCCGACCGCCGCTTCGACCTCCAGTGGGCGGAAAAACTTCCCGGTCCCCGTCATGGCGAGGGATGCGGACGCTAAGCTTCCTTCTCGATGGCCCCTCGGAACAAAGCCCCCGCACCCGGTCTGTTCGGGCCGGATGAACTGCCTGCGGTTTCCGATGAGACCCCTGCCCCCAAGGCTCCGCGCAAGCGGGCGTCCCGGCCGGCGCCGCCGCCCGCCGATGACCGCGTGGCGGCTTCCCTGGCCCGGCTGCCCGATCTGGTGGAGCGGCTCGAGGCCCTGATCGCCGACGTTCCCAAGGCGGAGCAGTTCGAGCCCCTGGCCGAGCACATCTACTCGTTCGCGCAGAGCGGCCCGCGCCTGATGGAATCACTCGAATCGGTCAAGGCCGCGGTGCCGCAGATCGAGTCGGCGACCCAGGCCCTTGGCGAGACCGCGACCACCCTTCAAGACACGAATCAGCGCCTTGCCGAATCGCTGATGCGCCTGCCCGCGGCCGAGGACTACGAGCCTCTCGCCGCACCCCTCATCGAGTTCACGAAGATCTCTCCGGCCCTGACCGAGACCCTGCGCGAGGCCGTGGTCTCGTTTGCCGCGGTGTCGCAGGTCAGCAAGCGCCTGGAAGGGATATCGCGATCCCTCAAGCAGATGGAGGCCGGGGAGACCGCGGCGGCTCGAGCGAAGGCGAAGGCCGATGCCCCGGAGACGCCCCGTCACGCGACCGTGGCCGAACATCTCGAGACTCTCGCGAACGAGATCGACGGCGCGCTCGAGAAGATTCCCAAAGACCCCGAATACGCGCGCGTGGCCGAGCAGCTTCGCGAACTCGCCACGGTGTCGCCGTCCCTGATGGATTGGATGAAGGAGGTGAAGCCTCTTTCTCCTCCGCTCGCCGGGTCGGTCGTGACCCTGAGGCGGGTGGCCAACAGCCTCCGCGACAACGCGTCCGTGCTCCGAGGAGAAAAGTCATCATGAATGCCCCGTGCCAAGGCTTTCCCGCCGTCGTCGCCCTTCTCGGACTGTCGTCTCTCGCGGTGTGGGCCGGGGCGCAGGAGGCGGCCGTTCCCAAGGCCGCCGCCCCCCGGGCCGCTGCCTCCGTTCCGGCGAAAGCGGCCGCGCCCCGGCTCAAGGAACCGAAGGTCACGCTGCTGCCCAACGGCTGGCGCATCTCTCCGGTCGGCCAGCACATCACGGTCGGGGACCTCCCCATGAACCTGGTGGTCTCTCCCGACGGCGATCACGTGATCGTCACCAACAACGGCTACTCGCAGCCCAATCTGATCGTCTACGACTACACGAAGCAGATCTCGCGCGACCGGGTGATGCTCGAATCGGCCTGGCTCGGCCTCGCCTTTCACCCGGACGGCAAGCGCCTCTACTCCTCGGGCTCGGCGAAGAACCGCGTGGATGAGTTCTCCTGGGACAAGGCGACGCTCAAGAAGACCGGGGAGTTCGTTCTTCCCAAGCCCGCGAACGACAGTTTCGTGGGCGGCCTCGCGATCGCACCCGATGGCAAGAGGCTCTACACCGTCCACGTCCTGGGCGAGAAGCTCCACGCCATCGACCTTCAGACCCGCGCCGTGGTCAAAACCATCGACCTGCCCGCCGAGCCCTACACCGTTCTCGTGTCCCCAGACTCCGCCACGGTCTATCTGTCGCTGTGGGGCGGCTCGAAGGTCCTCGTCTTCAATGCCAGGGACCTCTCGCTCAAGCACGAGATCGAGGTGGGTGAACATCCGAACGCGATGGCTTTCTCGAAGGACGGCTCCCGCCTCTTCGTGGCCTGCGCCAACACCAACGCGGTCTGGAACATCGATCTCAAGGAGGCCTACGCCACCGAGCAGATCAGCATCGCGCCCTTCCCGAACATGCCTCCCGGCGCCACCCCGAACGCGCTGGACCTCTCGCCCGACGGCAAGACCCTGCTCGTGGCGAACGCCGACAACAACACCGTCGCGGTGGTCGAGATCGAGGACGACGGCAAGGGCGAGGTGGAGGGCTTCATCCCCACCGGCTGGTATCCCACCGGAGTTCGCTACTCGAAGGATGGATCGAAGATCTTCATTCTCTCGGGGAAGGGTCTCGCCTCCGTGGCGAACCCGCGGGGCCGGCAGGCCGGGCTGAACCAGGCTCCGGAGTACATCGGCGCGATGCTCTGGGGGTCGCTCACCACCCTCGATGCCCCCACGGAAGCGAAGCTCAAGGAGTACACCGCGACCGCTCTGTTCGTAACCCCGGACACCGGCAAGTCGCAGCTCGCACCCGTCAAGGCCCCCCTGCGATCCGTGGTCCCCCGCAAGGTGGGCGCCCCTTCGCCGATCAAGCACGTCTTCTACGTCATTCGCGAGAACCGGACGTACGACCAGGTCCTTGGAGATCTGCCCCAGGGGAACGGAGACCCGTCCCTCACTCTCTTCGGTGAGAACACCACGCCGAATGCGCACGCCCTGGCCCGGCAGTTCGTCCTCCTCGACAACTTCTACGTCGATGCGGAAGTGAGCTACGACGGCCATGCCTTCTCGACCGGCGCCTGGGCCACCGACGCGGTGGAGAAGATCTGGCCCATGAACTACGGACGTCGCGAAGCCCGTTATCTCTCCGAGGGCGGCGGCGCGATGCGCAATCAGTACGGCAATCTGGCCGCGGGACCGCGCGGGTACCTGTGGGACGCGGCGGCGCGCAAGGGTGTCTCCTACCGGAGCTATGGCGAGTTCTCGATCCCCGGGGCGGAGATCCGCTGGGACGAGGAGATGAAGCCGCCGTACACCGGCTCGGTGCCCGGCCTCAAGGAGCACGTGCATCCGACCTACCCCCCCTACAACCTGAGCATCCCCGACAACCAGCGGATCGACGTGTGGCTCGAGGAGTTCAAGGAGTTCGAGCGAAACCGCAACCTCCCGAGCCTCAACATCCTGAGGCTCGGGAACGACCACACCGCGGGCACCCGGCCGGGTTCACGCACGCCCCGGGCCATGATCGCGGAGAACGACCACGCGCTCGGGCGCTTCGTGGAGGCGGTTTCGAAGAGCCGTTACTGGAAGGACACCGCGATCTTCGTCCTCGAGGACGACGCCCAGAACGGCTCCGACCATGTCGATGCCCACCGCTCCATCGGTTTCATCATCAGCCCCTACACCCAGCGCAAGGGCCATGTCGACAGCACGCTCTACACCACCTCGGGCTTCCTTCGCACCATGGAGCTGATCCTCGGCCTCGAGCCCCTGTCGCAATACGACGCGGCGGCGACCCCCGCCTACAACGCCTTCTCTCTCGTTCCAGACGTCGCCCCCTACCTGGCGCTCGCTCCCCGGATCGATGTCATGGAGATGAATGACCCGCGGGCCTGGGGATCCCAGGCCTCCGCGGAGATGAACCTGGCCGAGGCGGACCGGGCGCCCGATCTGCTCCTGAATGAGATCGTCTGGAGATCCGTGCGCGGCCCGAAGTCGAAGATGCCGCCGCCGGTTCGCGCGGCCTGGCTGAAGCGGGGCGTGGGCGATGCGGACGACGATGACGATGATCACGACGACGACAAGAAGGACTGACGTCCGAACGCCGCAATAGGCCCGGGCCCCCGTCTCAGTCCTCGGTTCGCCGCCGCCGTCCTCTCTTCCGGACCCGCTTCTCCCTTCGCCTCTCGACCAGGGCTTCGAGGAGGGCGGCGCGCGGATCGACCACGCCGAAGCCCTGCTGCTCGGGCTTCAGCTCGTCGACCCGCCGGGCCGTCCGGGTCAGGATGGCCTTGATCTCCAGGGGCTTGAGCGAGGGATTCGCCTCGATCATCTGCGCGGCGATGGAAGCGACGATGGGCGAGGAGAAGCTCGTTCCATCCACGTGCTTGTAAGACTCGGAGATCACGTTCTGGTCGTGGTACTTGGCCGAGACCAGCTGGCGGATGAGCTGGGGCGCCAGCTTCGACGCGTTGTCCAGGGTCTCGTCGATCCCCCGGTGATCTCCGAGCACTTCGGCGAGACGCGAATCCCCGGTTTGCAGGAGCAGGGAATAGAGCCCGGCCTGCTGCGCGCTCTCCGTTCCCGGGAGGAGGGGCGCGGCGAGCCAGATGCTCGGCGCCACCAGCTCGGGCTTTTGCAGACCGTCGATGGTGGGGCCGTAGCTCGACTGGTAGGGCGTGACCCCGAAGCGGCTGAGGCGGTTCCGATCGTTGAAACCACCGACGGAGAGCGCCGATGGGGAGGACGCGGGAGGAATCACCGGGTGCCGGGGCGAGTAGCCCGCGTTTCCGACCGCCGCGCACACCAGGATTCCCGCCTGGGTGGCCGCCTCGACGCCTTCGCAGATGGGATCCTCGAGGTAGCTCGCCTCGTAGTCGCCGCCGACACTCACGTTGACGATGCGGATGTCGTGCTTGTGGCGGTTCTTGAGGATCCAGTCGAAGCCGCGCCGGATGTCGTTGTGGTACACACGCTTCGCGGTGCCGCACTGGACCAGCACCACCTCCGCCTCGGACGCGATGCCGCGATAAAGGCCCAGGGAGAGCGAACCGTTGCCGCAGGCCACCACCGAGGTCATGAGACCGTGCCATCCGGCGTCCCGGGGATCGTCGATATCCGACCGCCGTGAGTCCGTGCGGGTCACGTCGACGTACTCGCGGATCCGGTCCACCGGGGTGACCAGATCGGGGTGGGCGAAAAACCCGGCGTCCAGGAAGGCCATGGTGACGCCTTGGCCGCGGTAGTGGGTGGAGGCGCCCAGCCGCAGGCCGGTGGGCAGGATGGGCGAGCTGGATCCATCGGACATGCCGGCGGCGCGGAAGTAGGACAGGGCGCGGCGGAAACGCCGGGCGCAGGAGGCGCAACAGCCGGTGTGCGCCTCGAGCCAGGGCAGGTTGATCCGGATGAGCGCTTCGAGCTCTCTCGGCGGATCGATGGTCGCGCGCGCGGCCAGGCAGATGGAACACAGCTCGGTCATGCGCGGTCCGGAGTTTACGAGCGTTTGCGCACGGAGCGCTGCGCGGCGTCACGCGCTAGCATCGCTCATGCGACTCGAAGGCCGACCCGAAAGCAGGAACGTCGAGGACCGGCGCGGACAGCGCATGCGCGGAGGTCCCGCCCTGGGTTGTGGAGGCCTGATCCTCGTGCTCGCGGTTTCGTACTTCACCGGCCAGGATCCGCGAGCCCTGCTTCAGCTCCTGAGCACGGTGCAGGAACAGACGGCGCCCCAGGAAGCGGCTCCCCCCGGGTCCGCCCCGAAGGACGAACTCAGTACCTTCGCCGCGACCGTCCTCGCCGACACGGAGGAAACCTGGAAGGGCATCTTCGCGGAGGCCAATCAGGTCTACGAGGAGCCGCCTCTCGTTCTCTTTTCCCAGGCCGTCCGGTCGGGCTGCGGAACCGCCTCTTCGGGGATGGGGCCTTTCTACTGCCCGGCCGATCACAAGGTCTATCTCGATCCCGTGTTTTTCGACCAGCTGTCGAAGCGGTTCGGAGCCCCCGGCGATTTCGCCCAGGCCTATGTCATTGCCCATGAGGTCGGGCACCACGTCCAGAACCTGACCGGAGTTTCCGAGCAGGTGACCGCGGCGCAGCAAAGGGGAAGCGAGGCCGAGAGGAATGCCCTCTCCGTTCGTCTCGAGCTTCAGGCCGACTGCTACGCGGGCGTCTGGGGAAACCGGGCCAACCGCGACCGGAAGGTCATCGAGCCGGGCGACTTCGAAGAGGGGATGCGCGCGGCGGCCTCCATCGGCGATGACAGCATCCAGGAGATGACCGAGGGTTCCATCCACCCGGAGTCGTGGACCCACGGCTCGGGCGACCAGCGTCAATTCTGGCTGCGGCGCGGTCTCGAGTCCGGCGACTGGACCCGCTGCGACACCTTCAGGGAGAAGAGGCCCTAGGCCAGAGCGGCCCACGCCTCCTCGGCGCTGAAGGTGTAGCGCTGGCCGCAGAAGTCGCAGTCGACCTCGATGGTTCGTCGATCCGCGAGCAGGCCCTGGATCTCGTCCCGCCCCAGCACCTTGAGCACGGAGGCCACGCGCTCCTTCGTGCATGGGCAGGCGAAGGCCACCGGCTTTTCCGGGAGCAACCGGACTTCCTCCTGATGGAAGAGGCGATGGAGAAGCTCGGTATCGCCGAGTTCCAGAAGCTCCGGGCGGGTCACCGAGGAAGCGAGCGTCCGGATTCGATTCCACGCGTCGGGGTCCTTAAGGGCCTCCTCCTTGCCGCCCTGCTGCGGCACTTTCTGCACGAGCAGTCCGGCGCAGACCGCACCGTCCGCCGCGAGCGCGAACTGCGATTCGATCTGTTCGGAGCGGGCCATGTAGGCGTTCAGGGCGCCCGCGACCGACGCGCCTTCCATGGGCACGAGACTCTGGTACGAGTCGTAGTCGCCGCCCGGATCGATGGTGAGCGCGAAGGAGGCGCCCCGGGCGAGGTCGGGGAGGGACATTCCCGGGGTGAGCGAGGCCTGGGCCTCGACCCGGGCCATGGCCCGCACCGAACGATCGGCCCGGCACTCCGCCACCAGCAGCGAGACCGGTTTCCCTCCCTGGATCTGGAGAGTGAGTCGGCCGTCGCTTTGGAGCATCTTCACCGTGGAAGCGAAGAGCGCCACCGCGGCCAGGCACTCTCCGAGCAGCGAGACCACCGCCTCCGGATAGGTCCGGCGCGCCAGGATCGCCCGCCACGACTCACCCAGCCGCACAGACTCGCCGCGCACCGCGCCACGGCCGATGACGAACCTTCGGGTGGCGTCCGTGATTCCCGAAACCATGCCTCGAGGACCCTTGGCTCCGGGAGGTCTAGTCGAGGACCACGGTCTCCACGTGCCTGGGCACGTGCGTCTTGAAGCCGCGGTCGGCGTTGATCTTCACCGCGAGGGTGAGGGCCGCATCCTCCTCGCCGTGGGTGACGAAGATGGTCTTCGGCGGATTCTTGATCGCGGACAGCCAGCGCATCAGTTCGTCCACGTCGGCGTGGCCGGAAAGACCCTTGAGGTCCGTCACCTCGGCCAGGACGGGAACCTCGGTCTTGTGGATCCGGACCGTGGAGGCCTTTTCGATGAGTCGCCGCCCGAGCGTCCCCTCGCCCTGGTAGCCCGTGATCAGCAGCGTGTTCTCCGGGTGAGGCAGGCGAACCCGGCAGTGGTGGAGGATGCGCCCGCCCGACAGCATTCCCGAGGACGAGATGATCACCGCCGGGCTCTTGACCTTGTTCAGAGCCTCCGACTCCTCACGCGTGCGCGCGAGCCGCACCCACTTGCTGTTGAGGACGCTTTGCCCGCCCACCAGGGTAAGCGCATCCTTGAGCGCTTCGCCGTGCCGCGCGTAGATCCGGGTCGCGTCCACCGCCATGGGCGAATCGATGTAGATGGGGAACGGACGCAGCTTCTGTTCGTGGACGATCCGGTCCATGAGCCAGATCATCTGCTGGGCCCGGCCCACCGCGAAGGCGGGGATGATCAGGACGCCGTTCCGGGCGAAGGTGCGGGCGAGGACGGTCTGCAGCTGCTCTTGAACGGAGGTGATCGGGTGATGCCGGTTCCCGTAGGTGCTCTCGATCAGGACGTAGTCCGCGTCGGGACAAGGATCCGGGTCTTTCGCGAGGACGGCGTTGTACCGGCCGATGTCCCCCGAGAACAGGATCCGGCGCGAGGATCCAGACGCGTCTTGCACGGTCATGTCGATGGAGCCGGCGCCCAGCAGATGCCCGGCCTCCCGGAACATGAAGGAGATCCCCGGGGCCGCGATGTGGGTCTTCCCGAGGGGCACGGGCACGAAGAGCTTCAGGGCGCGCTCGACGTCCTTGTCGTCGAAGAGGGGCACCGCCGGCTTGTGGCTGGTGAGGCCCTTCCGGTTCAGGTACTCCGCATCCTCCATCTGGAGATGGGCCGCGTCCTTCAGCAGCACTTCGGCGAGTTCCACCGTGGGCGGGGTGCAGAAGATGGGACCCTTGAAGCCGTTGGCGACGAGGCGGGGGATTCGCCCGATATGGTCGAGGTGGGTGTGGGTGAGCACGACCGCCTCCATGTGCGGGGCGGGGAATTCTGGATCCACCCAGTTGCGCTGGCGGATTTCCTTGCGTCCCTGGAACATGCCGAAGTCGACCATGACCTGCGACCGGCCGGAGTCGACGAGGTACGCGGATCCGGTGACGGTGCGCGCGGCGCCTAGGAAGGTGATCGAAATGGGCATCGGTTTCTCGCTTTTCTTCGGTTCTGGAATCAGGGCGGCGGGCGCTGTCGTCGGCTCAGAATAGCCGCTCTGGCCGGAAAGCGGCTTCTTCTGATATGGTCCCGCCCGTTGTGAATCTCACCACCATCATCGCGCGCCGTTATGACTACCCGGGAGGGACCCGGGTGGCCTAGAGCATCGCTTCTGCTCCGGTCCGCGCACCTGGGACCCGCTCCAAAAGAGCGGGTCCTTCGTTTTTGTGCCGAACCCAGGGGAGTAAAGGAACCATGAACAGCACACTGGTCGAAAACGCCGTCGTAACGCTTCCCGCGGGACATCCGGGAGAGGGCGATCCGATCTACATCGCGCGCCGGGCCGATCTCTCTCGTCTCGTCGCTTCCGTCGACGAGGGCGGGGCCTCGCTGCCTGTGGTGCAGTACACCGACGAGGAGACCGAGGTGTGGCGCGCGGTGATGGACCGGCTGTCGAATCTCCACGAGATCCACGCGGCATCCTCCTACCTGCAGGGGTTTCGCCGGCTCGGCCTGTCCGCCAGGCGCCCTCCCGTCCCCGGGGTCCTGGCTCAGCGCCTGAAGGAGCAGACCGGCTTCGGCCTCGTCCTCACCGACGGCCTTCTCGATGCGCGCGTCTTCCTGACTCATCTCGGCGATCGCCGCCAGCCCTGCACGGTCTACCTGCGCCACGGTTCGCGGCCCGACTACACGCCGGAGCCGGACCTGGTGCACGAGGCGGTGGGTCATGCCCCCATGCTCACGGATCCGGATGCGGCCCGGCTGAATGAAGTCATCGGCCACGCCGCCGCCCGGGCTTCCGCCCGGCAGCTTCGGGCCCTGCTCCGGCTCTACTGGTTCACCCTCGAGTTCGGCCTGGTCGAGGAGCGGGTCGGCCTGCGCGCCTATGGCGCGGGGCTGCTCTCATCCTTCGGGGAGCTGCCGCACGCCTTCTCGGACGCGGTCGAGAGGCGGCCTTTCGACCTGGAGGCGGTCATCGATCAGGACTACGCCCACGACCGCATGCAGGATGTGCTCTACATAGCGCCGAGCCTGGGCGCGGTGCTCGCCGAGGTTCAGCCCTGGCTTCGGTCCCGCGAGTACGCGAGCCTCGCCTGGAACCCGCGCTGAACCCGGATTTCCGAACCGATCAGTTCGACGGGCCGAGGCCGCCGAGGCGGAGGGCTGGATCTCCGAGGAGATTGAAGCCGGTCACCACGTTGGCCCCCCCCGGCGCGCCATGGGCCCGTCGTTTGGCCCGTTGAATCGCTACGCCGAGAGAAACACCCGGGTCGGCGGCCTCGGCGTAGAGCGCTCGATAGAGCGCCTCCTGATCGATGGAGTTCGAGACCCCGGACGGACCGAAGGCCGCGAGCGCGCCCCCGGTGGGGAGCAGCAGGAGCGCCTCGTTCACCGAAGGCCCGTAGAAGTAGGTGTAATAGCTCGACTGGCAGGACCAGGTGAACACCACGGCTTCCGGAATCGAAACGAGGTCCGGCACGTCGGTGACGCTCAGAACCTGCTCATCCGCCCAGATCGTGGGGCCGCCGTGGCCGAAGTAGTGAAGCACCTGGGCTCCCGCGGAAAGGCCGGCGAGCATCTGCGCCTGCGCGGCCCCCACGCCCGTCGAAATTTCACTGAGGGTGGCGGCGGCCCCTCGCGGCAGCGCCGCGATGGTGACCTGAGCCTCCGCGGTGAAGTTCGGATCGCCCGGGATCTGGTTGTCCGCGACCAGCACGTGTCGTCCTCGATGGGCGGCGACGGCCGAGGCCTGGCGGGCGATCTTCGCCACCATCGCGTTCGCCTCCTCGTCGGTCTGCACGGGCAGGCGGCCGATCGCGACGTCGGGGAGACCATCCCCGTCCACGTCGGCGAACAGGTTCTCGGAGGGCGTGCGGCCGGATTCGTCATCCCAACCCTGCAGAGAGGGAATGGTGGGGAAAGGCGTGGTCTGGAGGACATTGCGATAGTCGATGGTGTCGTCTCCGACCAGCAAAACGTACTTCAACCGCCGCTGACCGCGCGCGGTCCGGATGAGCGAGGAGATGGCCCGCGCCTCGAAGAACCCCGCGCTGAAACGGTCGTAGGCGCGTTCGACCGAGACCACCGAAGCGCTCAGGCCCTCCGCGCGTTTCAAGTCGGCGATCTGCGCCGCCTGGTCCAGGAAGTCCGGGTGCGCGACGATGAGGTAGTCGACGTTGAGGGGCGGAAGGGTCGCGCTATACGGTTCGATGCTCTCGGCCCCGAGAATGCGGGCCTGGCGAGGAAGGGTGAGGCCGAGGTCCATCGAGTCGAGATAGGTGAGTCCCAGCTCGATGGAACCACTGACGAAGTACTCGAGGGTGAGTTCGTTGCCGGTCTCCCGCAGGCTGGCCCGCGGAATGCTTCCACTCAGGAGCGCGCTGGTTGGGCCATGGAAGGTGACGCTCCCCACGATCTCGCCGTTGATTCTCGCCACCACGCTGTGCTCGTGGTCCGTCCGTCCGAGGACGCGCAGTCGCACCGGAACCACGGGGTCACTGGCGGAGAGGGAGAGTCCCGGCAGGTCGAACACCCCGGCGGCCGGATCCCAAGAGGTCGGCCAGTTGAGCCCGTCCGCGACCAGCAGATCCCACAGCCAGGGATCGTCCCCGAGCGCCACGGTCGAAGAGTAGATGTCATCCCGCTCCACTCGATACCATCCCGTTTGAAGCGACGCGCCCTCGTAGGTCAGGGGTGCGGGAGCCGCGGGTGATTGACGGTTCCAGGTGAGCACGAAGGCCTGTCGGTCGGTGTAGGCGGTTCGACGCGGTTCAGCGTCGAAGACGAGCGCTTCGTCCGGAGTCCGTTCGTTCACCACCCGGAAGGGAACCGGGACGCCGAGGAGACTCAGACGCAGGGCGCGAGCCCGGACCTCGTCGGGCATGCCCTCGGCCACCAGGTCGGCGCGTCGGACCATGATTTCGCCGCCTCCGGCGAAGAGCAGTTTCAGTCCTTCCTGGGCGGTGCGCCGGCCTCGTCGCTCCGCGCGCTGGGCGCGAAGGCCTTCGCGCCGGCTCGAGCCCTGCCACAGCCGCACGGAGCGGGCGATGTCACGCGAGGGCAGGGTAAGCACGGAGGCCCCGGGGACGGGCACCGGCACCGCGCCCGCACGGACCAGTCGGGAGACCGTCCAGTCGAGGCTGTCGGCCAGCCGGCCGTCCCCGGGTTCGAAGGGTCCCATGTTCCGGAGATGGCCGTTCAACTCTTCCTCCTCGAGGAAGACGAAGCGCTCGCTGAAGGGCCGCGCGGTCACGGTGTAGGCAATGGGGGCCGAGGAGTTCGGCTGCGGAGCCTGGATCGGGCCGAAGGTGATCTCGGTTCGGTCCGCGCCGGTCTTGAGGTTGGAGACGAAGACCCGGAACGAGCGGGTATTTCGCTGGCTGAAGGTGAAGAACTCCACCGTCCCCGTCTCCGGGGAGACCTTGAACCCTCCGACCTCGGCGCGGGTCAGGGCCGAGATCGCTCCAACCACGAGGGTGGTCGCGGTCGAGAGGTTGTTGGACAGCGTCGTTTCGTTCGTGCTGGTGGAGACGGAGGCGGTGGCCGCGAACGTGGTGTTCGCGGGTGTGCTCGCCGGCACGTTGGTGACGAGGGTGAAGCTTTCGGACGTCCCCGAGGGCATGGCGGCGGTGCGGACACAGCGAACGAGACCGACGGCTCCGACCAGGGGGGTCGTGCAGGTCCATCCGGCCGGTGGCGTCATCGAGGCGAACGTGGTGCCTTCGGGCACGGGGATCGTCAACGTGGCATTGGGGGCCGCCAACGGACCGTTGTTGGATACCGAGATGGG
>Ga0154020_10006449_pt1 | contig 13740 bp, 13 predicted proteins | sample Klosneuvirus_201_FD_109709 | JGI IMG/M metagenome (GOLD analysis project Ga0154020, IMG submission 109709) | Active sludge microbial communities from wastewater, Klosterneuburg, Austria - Klosneuvirus_20160825_MG | ecosystem: Engineered > WWTP > Aerobic digester > Activated sludge | place... | reverse complement strand
CGGTGCCGATGCCGGCGCAGCCGGCGCTGAGCGACGCCGACCTCAAGACGCTGGCCGCGTGGATCCTGGGCGGCGCCAGGTAGCCGGCATCGTGGCCACCGCCGCCGCACCCGTCCGGGCCCGCCGCGCCGGCGGCGCGCTGGCCGCTGTGCTGCTGGCCGTGCTGGCCGGCGCGCCGCCGGCACGGGCGGCCGATGCCGCGGGCTCGGCGGCGGCGCTGTTCCGCGAGGCCGACTTCGCCGTCGGCGAGAAGCTCATCCGCGAGCACCAGTGCAGCGCGTGCCACGCGCGCAAGTTCGGCGGCGACGGTGCCGCCATCTACCGCCCCCAGGGCCGCATCAACACGCCCGCCGCGCTGCGCGGCATGGTCGAGCAGTGCAACCTGGAACTCAACCTGGCCTTCTTCCCCGACGAGGTGACGTCGATCGCGGCGGTGCTCAACCGCGATCACTACCGCTTCAAATGAGCGGGCAAGCACCCCTGCCCAGCATCGGCGCTTGCTGATACAGTGATCCAGAACGAAGAACATCGCGAGGGATCCGTGGCCAACGAACGCGACGACGAGGACTCGGTCTTCGAAACCGCTGCCGAACTGTTCGGGCTGCTGTCGACGCCGGTGCGCCTGAAGATCATCAGCGCGGTCTGCAACGGCGAGCGCAACGTGTCCGACCTGCTGGCGCAGATCGACACCACGCAGCCCAACATGTCGCAGCACCTGGCCACCCTGTACCGGGCCGGCGTGCTGGGCCGTCGCCGCGAAGGCACGCAGATCTACTACCGGCTGCAGAGCGAACGCGTGGCCACGCTGTGCCGGGCGGTGTGCACGCAGGTGGCGATGGAACTCGACAACAACGATGCCGTGCCGGCGTCGGAACGCCTGCTGCGCACCGGCGCGCGCTGAAGCCGGCAGGCGCAAGAGGAAACGCACGGCCGCTCCGAAGTTTCCTCTTCCCCCTCGGGGGGCCTGACGCGAAGCGGCAGGTCTGGGGGCCCCGATGAGGACACGCACGGCCGCTCCGAAGTTTCCTCTTCCCCCTCGGGGGGCGGGCACTCAGAACGCGGTCTTCTCGGCCTCCAGGTAGGCCAGGCTGATGTACTTGCCGATGTTGCCTTCCCAGCCCTGCGTGCGCGTGGCCCAGCGCGCCACGCGCGGGTCGGCCAGCACGCGGGCACGGGCCTGCTCCAGCGTGTCGCCGGCCTTCACCGCCGCTTCGGCGTTGCGGTAGATGCCTTCGAAGAACGCACGCTGCTCGTCCAGCAGCGTGGCGCTGGCCCGGCCATGGCCCGGCACCCACAGGCGGGCCTTCGTGTCGCGTTCCAGCGCATCGAAGGTCTTCAGCGTGCCGACGTAGCTGCCGTCGTCCATGTTCGCGATGCGGCCGTTCATGGCCACGTCGCCGAGGTAGACCACGCCGTCCTCCACCACCTCGACGCAGAGGTCGGCCTCGGTGTGCGCCACGCCGTGATGGTGGATGCGCAATGTGGTGTCGCCGAAGCGCAGCAGGTCGCCGTGCTTCGCGTCGCGGTTGGGCGGCACGACCACGGTGCCCATCGTGGCCTGGTTCGTCCAGCGTTCGAGCAGCGAACGCCACAGGCTGCCCGCGGTGCCGGCGATCTGCGCCCGCGTACCCGGGTGGGCGTAGATGGGCAGTGCGGGGCCGTAGGCCTGGACGAAGGCGTCGTTGCCCAGGAAGTGGTCACCGTGGTAGTGCGAATTGATGACCGCGACCACGGGCCGGTCGGTCAGCGTGCGCAGGCGGCGGATGGCCATCTCGCCGATCTGCACCGAGGCGCCGGTATCGAGCACCACCACACCCGCGCTGGTCAGCACGAACAGCACGTTGGCCATCATGCCGCGGTTCTCGGGCGTCGGGAAACCGTCCTCGGCGTAGACCATCGCCACGCGCGGGCTCAACCGCAGCAGCGGCTGGTCGGGCACGGCCGGGCCGCGGATGAAGTCGTCGGCCGCACGCGCGAAGTCCTGCACCGGCGGCGCGAGCAGGCCTGCGCCCAGGCCCAGCGCCGCGGCACGGTGGAGCCACTGGCGACGCGTGGCAGGGCAAGGCGGCATGGACACTCCCGGGCGGGCTTGATATCAGCCGCCGATGATATTCGACCTCGCTTCGCCCTGCCAGCTTGGGCGCCGCCGCGACGTGGCAACGTCGGCCACGCCTGGGCCGCCCGCCCGTCGCGCGCCTCCGGACGGGCGGCCCGGTGCGACCCGAGCCCGGGGCAGGTCAGTAGGGGGCCGGCGCGGCTGCCGGCGCGGGCGCCGCGACGGCCGGCGCGCGCGTCACGCGCACGCGGCCACCGGTGGTGACGAGGATCACGGCGTCGCCGGGGTTGAAGGTCTCGGTGCCCTTGGCCTGCACGACCGACCGGCGGTCGCCGTTCTTGAGCTGCAGCAGGATCTCAACGGCATCCTCGCGCGTCGTGCTGCGCTCGACGGCATTGCCGATGACGCCGCCGACCACCGCGCCGAGGATGCCGACGACGACGGCGTCGCGGCTGCCACCGACGCTGGAGCCGGCCACGCCCCCGGCCACGCCGCCGGCGGCGGCGCCGATGCCGCTTTGCTGGCCCTCCACCACCACCGGGCGCGAGCTCAGCACCACGGCGTCGACGACGGTGGAGAGGCGCTGCGCCTCGTTGCGGCTGACGACGTCGGGGCTGGTGGTGGAACAGGCGGCCAGCACCAGCATCGAAGCCAGGGCGGTGCTGCGGACGAGCAGGCGTTTCATGGAAATCTCCGGGAAGGCGGGCAAGACGGTCGGGCGGCGCAGCGTGCACGGCACCGCGCCTGCGGTGGACCCTGCAGCGGTGGGCAAAGTTCCGGCACGGGCCAGCGCGCCGGGCCGGGCCGGTGGCGCCGCCCCGGCCTCAAGCATGCAGGCGCGAACTGCGCGGCACGCTGGCCAGCAGGAAGTCCATCTGGTCGACCACGATGCGGCGGCCGCGCAGGATCATGTCCTCGTGCAGGCTGGGCACGTAGGGCAGGTAGAGCAGCGTCATGTGCGCTTCTTCGGGCAGGCGGTTGCCCTTGTGGCCGTTGCACGCGCGGCAGGCGGTGATGCAGTTCATCCAGCTGTCGCTGCCGCCGCGCGAGACGGGCACGATGTGCTCGCGTGTGAGGTCGTCGAAGTGGAAGCGGTGGCCGCAGTACGCGCAGATGCCGCGGTCGCGCACGAACAGCTTGGGGTTGGACAGCGCCGGCGTCTGCCGCCAGGCCCGGCTGGGCACGGCGCCACGCACGGCGACGATGGGGTGCACCTCGATGCGCGACTGCAGGCCCGTGGCGCGCTGCACGCCGCCGCGCAGCACGTGAAAGGCGTCCCCCAGCGTCCACGCGACGGTGTCGCTGGCGTACAGCACCGCCGCTTCGCGCGGGCTGATCCACGCTTGCGGGCGGCCCGAGATATCGAGCTGCAGCACGTCCATGGGCAGGAGCGTAAACGATCCGCAGCGACGCCACCGTGACGGGCGCCGCCGCCCCCACCCGCCGTGGCGCCGCGCGGCCCGGCCGATTTCTAGGACACCCACCCTAAACGTGTGTTTTTGGCCCCGCCGGCGCGACGGAAGTCTGCAGAATAGAACGACCGTTCGATTTCTGAAGGCTGCATGCCCGCGTCCCCCGAAACCCCGACCGCCGAGCCCGCCCGCAACGGAGCGCGCGCCCTGCACAAGGGCCAGCAGACGCGCGCGACCATCCTGGACGCGGCGCTGAGCCTGGCCTCGCACATGGGGCTGGAAGGCTTGTCGATAGGCGCGCTGGCCGAAGTCACGCAGATGAGCAAGTCGGGGGTCTTCGCGCATTTCGGCTCGCGCGAGGAACTGCAGATCTCGGTCATCCGCGAATACCACGCCCGCTTCGAGGAAGAGGTCTTCGTGCCGGCGATACGCGAGCCGCGCGGCCTGCCGCGGCTGCGGGCCCTGTTCGAACGCTGGATCCGCCGCGTCTCGGTCGAGCTCGACTCGGGCTGCATCTACATCAGCGGCGCCGTCGAGTTCGACGACCGCCCGGGCCCGGTGCGCGACGCGCTGGTCTCGATGGTGCGCGCCTGGCACGCGGCGCTGGAGCGCGCCATCCGCCTGGCGATGGCCGAAGGCCAGCTGCGCGCCGACACCGAACCGACGCAGATGCTGTTCGAGCTGCACGGGCTGATCCTGGCGCTGCACCACGACGCGCGTTTCCTGCGCACGCCCGGCGCGCTGGACCGCGCCCGCGCGGGCTTCGAGCGCACGCTGTCGCATTACGCCGTGGGCGCCGGCGCAGCGCCCGTCCGCCCGTCGCCGCCCGCCGCACGCAAGGCCGCCCGCCGCTGACGCCCCGAGTTCATCCGCACTTCTCCAGGAGCTTGCCATGCCCGTCTACACCCCGCCCTTGCGTGACATGCAGTTCGTGCTGCACGAGCTGCTCGACGTCAGCGAAGCGCTGAAGCTGCTGCCACGCCACGCCGAGATCGACGCCGACACGATCAACGCCGTGCTCGAGGAAGGCGGCAAGTTCGCCGCCGAGGTCGTCTTCCCGCTCAACGTCAGCGGTGACGCGGAAGGTTGCAGGCTCGACAAGGCCACCCACGAGGTCACCCCGCCCAAGGGCTTCAAGGACGCCTACGCGCGCTACGTCGAAGGTGGCTGGCCGGCGCTGAGCACCGACCCGGCCTACGGCGGCCAGGGCCTGCCCATCGTGCTGAACCAGTGCTTCTACGAGATGCTCAACAGCGCCAACCAGGCCTGGACGATGTACCCGGGCCTGTCGCACGGCGCCTACGAGTGCCTGCACGCGCACGGCACCGAAACGCAGAAGGCCCTGTACCTGCCCAAGCTGAGCAGCGGCGAGTGGACGGGCACGATGTGCCTGACCGAGCCGCATTGCGGCACCGACCTCGGCCTGCTGCGCACCAAGGCCGAACCCGTGGCCGGCGCGCCGGAAGGCACCTACCGCCTCACCGGCCAGAAGATCTTCATCAGCGCCGGTGAACACGATCTGGTCGGCAACATCCTGCACCTGGTGCTGGCCCGCCTGCCCGACGCGCCGGCCGGCAGCAAGGGCATCAGCCTGTTCCTGGTGCCCAAGTTCAAGGTGCTGGCCGACGGCACGCTGGGCGGGCGCAACCCCATCTTCTGCAGCGGGCTGGAGCACAAGATGGGCATCCACGGCAGCGCCACCTGCCAGATGATGCTCGACGGCGCCGAAGGCACGCTCGTCGGCCAGCCGCACAAGGGCCTGGCGGCGATGTTCGTGATGATGAACGCCGCGCGCCTGGGCGTGGGCAACCAGGGCCTGGGCCTCACCGAAGTGGCCTACCAGAACGCCGTGGCCTACGCGAAGGACCGCCGCCAGATGCGCAGCCTGAGCGGCCCCAAGCAGCCCGAGCAGCCCGCCGACACCATCATCGTGCACCCCGACGTGCGCAAGATGCTGCTGACGGCGCGCGCCTACGCCGAGGGCGGGCGTGCGCTGGCCGTCTACATCGCGCTGCTCATCGACCGCGAACTCGGCACCGACGACGATGACGAACGCAAGGCCTGCGCCGACGAGGTGGCTTTGCTGACGCCCATCGTCAAGGCCTTCCTCACCGACAACGCCTGGATCGCCACCAGCCACTGCATGCAGGTCTTCGGCGGCCACGGCTACGTCAAGGAATGGGGCATGGAGCAGTTCGTGCGCGATGCCCGCATCAACATGATCTACGAGGGCACCAACACCATCCAGTCGCTGGACCTGCTGGGCCGCAAGGTGCTGGGCGACAACGGCGCCAAACTGAAGGCCTTCGGCCGCCGCATCACCGAGTTCATCGAGGACGAAGGCACCAACGAGGCGATGCAGGAATTCGTCAACCCGCTGGCCGACCTGGGCGACAAGGTCACCAAGCTGACCACCGAACTCGGCATGAAGGCCTTCGGCAACGCCGACGAGGTGGGCGGTGCGGCGGTGGACTACCTGCGCATCTGCGGCCACCTGGTCTTCGCCTACTTCTGGGCCCGCATGGCCAAGCTGGCGCTGGCCAGAATGGGCAGCGGCGACCCCTTCTACACCGCCAAGCTGCACACTGCACGCTTCTACTTCGCCAAGCTGCTGCCCGAGACGGCCGGCCTCATCCGCACCGCGCGCAGCGGCGTGGCACCGCTGATGGCGATGGACGAAGCGCTGTTCTGACTTTCCCCCAAGGAGACACCGTGAAGAGATTCCAAGTCCGCAAGGTCGCCGTGCTCGGCGCCGGCGTCATGGGCGCGCAGATCGCCGCCCACCTCGTCAACTGCAAGGTGGCCGTGGTGCTGTTCGACCTGCCCGCCGGTCCTGGCCCCCAGGCTTCGCCACCCCCCGAGGGGGCCGTGAAGTCGCCCGGCACAGCCGGATCGACTTCGGGCCCGAAGAACGGCATCGTCACCAAGGCCGTCGAAGGCCTGAAGAAGCTCAAGCCCGCGCCGCTGGGCGTGCCCGAGGATGCCGCGCGGATCGAGCAGGCCAACTACGAGGAACACCTGCACCTGCTGGGTGAATGTGACCTCGTCATCGAGGCCATCGCCGAGCGCATGGACTGGAAGCTGGACCTGTACCAGAAGATCGCTGGCAGCCTGGCACCGCACGCCATCGTCGCCAGCAACACCTCGGGCCTGAGCATCACCAGGCTGAGCGAGGTGCTGCCCGACAGCATCAAGCCGCGCTTCTGCGGCATCCACTTCTTCAACCCGCCGCGCTACATGGCGCTGGTGGAACTGATCAACACGCCGGCCACGCAACCCGACGTGCTCGACGAGCTCGAAGCTTTCGTCACCACGGCCCTGGGCAAGAGCGTGGTGCGTGCCAAGGACACACCCAATTTCATCGCCAACCGCGTCGGCATCGCCGGCATGCTGGCGACGATGAAGGAGGCCGAGACCTACGGCCTGAGCTTCGACGTCGTCGACGACCTCACGGGCAAGAAGCTGGGCCGCGCCAGCAGCGGCACCTTCCGCACCGCCGACGTGGTGGGCCTGGACACCATGGCGCATGTCATCAAGACGCTGCAGGACAACCTGGCCGACGATCCCTTCTTCCCGAGCTACGCCACGCCGCCGGTGCTGAAGGCGCTGATCGAGAAAGGCGCCCTGGGCCAGAAGACGGGCGCGGGCTTCTTCAGGAAGGTTGGCAAGGACATCCTGCGGCTGGACCCCGCCAAGGCCGATTACGTGCCTGCAGGCGGCAAGGCCGACGCCATCGTCGAGCGCATGCTGAAGAAGCCCGCGGCCGAGCGCCTGAAGCTGCTGCGTGAATCGAGCAACCCGCAGGCCCAGTTCCTGTGGGCCATCCTGCGCGACGCCTTCCACTACGCCGCCGTGCACCTGGAAGACATCGCCGACACGGCGCGCGACATCGACTTCGCGATGCGCTGGGGCTTCGGCATGAAGCAGGGCCCCTTCGAGCTGTGGCAGGACGCGGGCTGGCAGCAGGTGGCCGGCTGGGTGAAGGAAGACATCGACGCCGGCAAGGCGCTGAGCCGTGCACCGCTGCCGGCCTGGGTCTTCGACGGCCCCGTCGCCGCGAATGCAGGGGTGCACACCCCCGAAGGCAGCTGGAGCCCGTCGCGCCGGGCCTACGTGCCGCGCAGCGAGCTGCCGGTCTACTGCCGCCAGTACTTCCCGGAAAGCCTCGTCGGCACCGGCGCCAAGGATCCGCTGAAGAGCGGCACCGAGGTCTTCCGCAACGACGAAGTGCGCGTCTGGACGCTGGACGGCGAAGTGCTGATCGCCAGCATCACCTGCAAGCTGCACCTCATCAGCGCCACCGTCACCGAAGGCCTGCTGAAGGCGGTGGAACTGGCCGAGGCAGGCTACAAGGCGCTGGTGATCTGGTCGCCCGACGACGTGTTCTCGGCCGGCGCCAACCTCGAATCGATGATGCCCATCTTCATGAAGAGCGGCGCCAAGGGCATCAAGCCGGAAGAGAAGAAGCTGCAGGACGCCATGCTGCGCATCCGTTATGCGCAGGTGCCGGTGGTGGCCGCGATGCGCGGCATCGCCCTGGGCGGCGGCTGCGAGATCGCCGTGCATTGCGCGCGCCGCGTGGCCGCGATGGAAACCTATGTCGGCCTGGTGGAAGTGGGCGTGGGCCTGATCCCCGGCGGCGGCGGCCTGGCCTACATCGCGCGCCGCGCGGCCGAGATGGCGGGCGCCGCGGGCGTCACCAATTGGGCCAACGCCGACATCATGAAGTTCGTCACCGAAGGCTTCACCAACGCCGCGATGGCCAAGGTGGGCACGAGCGCGATCGAATCGAAGAAGCTCGGCTACCTGCTCGACGGCGACATCATCGTGCCGCACAAGGACGAGCTGCTCTTCGTGGCGCTGACGCAGGCCCGCGCCATGGCCGACAGCGGCTACCGCCCGCCGCCGAAGGCGCTGTTCGCGGTGGCCGGCCGCAGTGCCATCGCCACCATCAAGGGCCAGCTCGCGAACATGCGCGACGGCGGCTTCATCAGCGCGCACGACTTCCACATCAGCACGCTGATCGCCGAAGTGGTGTGCGGCGGCGACGTCGATGCCGGCAGCCTGGTGACCGAGGACTACCTGATGGCGATGGAACGCGAGCGCTTCTGCGCCCTGCTGGAACACCCCAAGAGCCAGGAACGCATCATGGGCATGCTGCAGACCGGCAAGCCCGTCAGAAATTGAGCGGAGACCACATCATGAGCAGACAAGTTCAAGACGCCTACATCGTCGCGGCCACGCGCACGCCCATCGGCCGCAGCGGCCGGGGTTACTTCCGCAACACCCGCCCCGACGACCTGCTGGTGGCCGCGGTGAAGAGCGCGCTGGCGCAGGTGCCGACGCTGGACCCGAAAGCCATCGAGGACGCCATCATCGGCTGCAGCTTCCCCGAAGGCGAACAGGGCATGAACATGGCCCGCGCGGCCATGCTGCTGGCCGGCCTGCCGCACAGCGTGGGCGGGGTCACCGTCAACCGCTTCTGCGCCAGCGGCCTGACGGCGCTGCAGATGGCGGCCGACCGCATCCGCGTCGGCGAGGCCGACGTGATGATCGCCGGCGGCGCCGAAAGCATGAGCATGGTGCCGATGGGCGGCAACAAGCCGTCGTTCAACCCCGAGGTCTTCGCGAAGGACGAAAACGTCGGCATCGCCTACGGCATGGGCCTGACGGCCGAAAAGGTGGCCGCACAGTGGAAGGTCTCGCGCGAGGACCAGGACGCGTTTGCGCTGCAGTCGCACCAGCGCGCGCTGAAGGCCATGGCGGCGGGCGAGTTCAGCGACGAGATGACCCCGGTGACCGTGGTCGAGCGCTTCCCGAACCTGGCCACCGGCGAAGTGGGCACGGCGACGCGCACCGTCAACCTGGACGAAGGCGCGCGGCCCGACACCAGTCTCGAAGGCCTGGCCAAGCTGCGCCCGGTGTTCGCGGCCAAGGGCAGCGTGACCGCCGGCAACAGCAGCCAGACCAGCGACGGCGCCGGTGCCTTGATCCTGGCCAGCGAAAAGGCCATCAAGCAGTACGACCTGAAGCCGCTGGCGCGCTTCGTCAGCTTCGCGGCGCGCGGCGTGGCACCCGAGATCATGGGCATCGGCCCGATCGAGGCCATTCCGGCGGCGCTGAAGCTGGCCGGGCTGGGCCTGTCCGACATCGGCTGGATCGAGCTCAACGAAGCCTTCGCGGCGCAGTCGCTGGCCGTCATCCGCACGCTGGGTCTGGATGCGGAGAAGACCAACCCGATGGGCGGCGCCATCGCGCTGGGGCATCCGCTGGGCGCCACCGGCGCCATCCGCGCCGCCACCGTGGTGCACGCACTGCGCCGCCACAAGCTGAAGTACGGCATGGTCACCATGTGCATCGGCATGGGGCAGGGCGCTGCAGGCATCATCGAGGCGGTGTGATGGGCCCCCAGGCTTGTCGCTACGCGCCTTCGCCACCCCCCGAGGGGGCTCAGGTTGCGGCCCGGCGAAGCCGGTTCCGCGCCTGGCCTTGATCAAGACCCGAACAGCGAGAAACCTCCCATGACCATCAAGACCGCCACCCTCAACGGCGTGGCCACCATCGAGATCGCGCGGCCCGAGAAGAAGAACGCGCTCACCGTGGCCATGTACGGGGCGATGACGGCGGCGATCCACGCCGCCGGCGCCGACCCCGCGGTGCGCGCCGTGCTGATCACCGGGCAGCCGGGGGTCTTCACCTCGGGCAACGACATCGAAGATTTCATGACGCGCGCGCCGGGCCAGGGCAGCGATGCGATGGACTCGCCGGTCTTCCAGTTCATGCGCGCGCTGCTCGACTGCGACAAGCCGGTGGTGGCCGCCGTCACCGGCGCCGCGGTGGGCATAGGCACGACGATGCTGCTGCACTGCGACTTCGTCTACGTCAGCGACGAGGCGCGGCTGGCCATGCCCTTCGTCGCCCTGGGCCTGGTGCCCGAGTTCGGTTCCAGTCTCGTGGTGCCGCAGCTGATGGGCCGCCGCCGGGCGGCCGAGAAGCTGCTGCTGGGCGACCCCTTCACGCCCGAGCAGGCGGTGGAATGCGGCATCGCCAACGCCGTGCTGCCGGCGGCCGAGGTGGTGAACCATGCGCGCCGCGTGGCGGAGCGCTTCAACGCGCTGCCCCCGGGTGCGGTGCGGGAGTCCAAGCAACTGATGCGGGCGCCGCAGCACCAGGTCCTGCTGGAAGTCATCGCCACCGAGGGTGAACTCTTCGCCAAGCGCCTGCGCAGCCCCGAGGCGATGGAAGCCTTCCAGGCCTTCTTCCAGAAGCGCAAGCCCGACTTCTCGAAGTTCTGACCATGTCGCTCACCGTCAAGCTCGCCCTCAGCCCCTTGCTCGTGGCCCAGGCGGTGCTGGCGCGTCGCCGCCTGCCGCGCCTGGCCGAACCCGAAGGTGAACGCCAGGGCCAGACCGGCGCTGCCACGGCCACGCCGCTGCGCCTGCTGATCGCCGGCGATTCGTCGGCGGCGGGCGTGGGCGTGGTCACGCAGCGCGAGGCGCTGGCCGCACAACTGGCCGAACGCCTGGCCGAAGGCGGCGCGCTGCGTGTGCGCTGGCGCCTGGTGGCCAAGACGGGCCTGAACACGGCGCAGACGCTGCACCTGCTGCAGCGCGACGAGACGCCGCCGCAGGCCGACCTGGCGGTGGTGGTGACCGGGGTCAACGACGTCGTCGATCAGGTGCCCTCGCACCATGCCGTGTCGTCGCGCGAGACGCTGGCCAACTGGCTGCGCAACGCGCACGGCGTGCAGCACGTGGTGTTTGCACCGCTGCCGCCCATCCACCATTTCCCCGGCCTGCCACAGCCCTTGCGCTGGGTGGCCGGCAGCGACGCACGGCGCCACAACCTGGCGCTGCGGCGCTGGGTGCGCACACGCGGCGACGTGTCCTGCGTCGACATGGAAATGCCGCTGAACCGCGGCGTGATGGCCGCCGATGGCTTCCACCCCGGCGTGCCCGTCTACCGCTACTGTGCCGCGGCGATTGCGCAGCACGTGGCGGCCCACGTCGTGCCTCACCTCCACCTGGAAAAGGCGGCGTGAGCGCCGGCAGGCGTCAAGCCAATGCCCTCGTGTTCACGGGTGCCAGCCGCGGCCCGGGTCCGACCCTGCCGTGGACACGGCGCCGCTGAAACGCCCGCTGCGCCGCCTGCGGCCCGCGGCGCCCGCGTCACCACCCCCGGATGCCCGCGGCCGACGTGTCGTCGCCGTTATCGAGTGTGTGCTGAACCAGAACGTGCGCGACGCCGGTGCCGCAGACGCGCCCGCGATGAACTGGGCCCTGGTGAGCCTGTGTCACGGCCATGGCATCGGCATCGTGCAACTGCCCTGTCCCGAGGTCGCCTGCCTGGGCCCGGAGCGCGCGCGTGCGCCCGGTTCTTCGCTGCGTGACGCACTGAACACCGATGCTGCGCGGGCGCGGTGTGCGCAGATGGCCGTCCACGCCGCCGACCGCCTGCAGGCCCATGCGGCGTCGGGCTGCGAGGTGCTGGCGGTGCTGGGCGGCAACCGCCAGAGCCCGGGCTGCGCGGTGTGCCTGGCGGGCGGCACCCTGCAGCCGGCATCGGGCCTGCTGATGCGCGCCCTGCAGGCCGAACTGCGCAGGCGCGGCATGGCGATCCCCTTCCGCGGCCTGCACGACGCCGAGCCCGCCGCGCTGGCGCAGGACCTGGCCTGGCTGGACGCACTGGCGCGGCGGCCGGCATAGGACGCCGCCGCGGCCGAAGCGCCGCCGGCCTCAGCGCGGCACGGGCCGCGGCTGGCCCTGGCCGTCGATGGCCACGTAGGTGAGGTCGGCCTCGGTCACCTTCACCACCTGCAGGTCGGCCGGGTTGCGTTCGGCATACACCTCCACGTGCACGCTGACGCTGGTGTTGCCGATGCGCGTGACCCGCGCATAGAAGCTCAGCAGGTCGCCGATCGACACCGGCTGCTTGAAGACGAACTGGTTCACCGCCACGGTGGCGATGCGCCCGCGCGCGATGCGTGCCGGCAGCACCGCGCCGGCAAGGTCGACCTGGGCCATGATCCAGCCGCCGAAGACATCGCCGTTGGCGTTGGCGTCGGCCGGCAGCGGCATCACGCGCAGCACCAGTTCGGCACCGTTGGGCAAGGTGGCCGGGGCCATGCGGGGGGCGGGGAGGGCGTCGGTCATGGGTGGGGCTGCTGGCGTGGCACGGCGACAATCGCCGCATGCGCACCAATGTAGCCGCTCGTTCGGCGCCCGTGATCGACGACCCCGCCCACCGCCGTTCCGACTGGGGCACGCTGGCCAAGCTGCTGCCCTACCTGTGGCAGTACCGCTGGCGCGTGGGCATCGCGCTGGCCTTCCTGGTGGCGGCCAAGGTGGCCAACGTCGGCGTGCCGCTGCTGCTGAAGAGCCTGGTCGATGCGCTGGCCTTCAAGCCCGGCGCCGCCGCCGCGGTGCTGGTGGTGCCCATCGGGCTGCTGGTGGCCTACGGTGCGCTGCGCCTGTCCACCACGCTCTTCACCGAACTGCGCGAGCTGATCTTCGCCAAGGCCACCGAGGGCACGGCGCGCAGCATCAGCCTGCAGGTCTTCCGCCACCTGCACGCCTTGAGCCTGCGCTTCCACCTCGAACGCCAGACCGGTGGCATGACGCGCGACATCGAACGCGGCACGCGCGCCGTGCACTCGCTGATCTCGTATTCGCTCTACAGCATCGTGCCCACGCTGATCGAGGTGACGATGGTGCTGACGCTGCTGGCGGTGAAGTTCGACGCCTGGTTCGCGTGGATCACCATCGCCGCGCTCGTCGTCTACATCAGCTTCACGATCATCGTCACGGAATGGCGCACGCAGTTCCGCAAGCAGATGAACGAACTCGACAGCACGGCGCACAGCCGCGCCATCGACGCGCTGCTGAACTACGAGACGGTGAAGTACTTCAACAACGAGGACTTCGAGGCGCGTCGCTACGACGAGAACCTGGAAAAGCTGCGCCGCGCGTCGCTGAAGAGCCAGAGCACGCTGAGCCTGTTGAACACCGGCCAGCAGCTGATCATCGCCACCGCGCTGGTGGCGATGCTGTGGCGCGCCACGGCGGGTGTGGTCGACGGGCGCATGACGCTCGGCGACCTGGTGATGGTCAACGCCTTCATGATCCAGCTCTACATCCCGCTCAACTTCCTGGGCGTGATCTACCGCGAGATCAAGCAGAGCCTCACCGACCTCGACAAGATGTTCACGCTGCTGGAGCGCAACCGCGAGGTCGACGACCTGCCGGGCGCGCTGCCGCTGCACGTCACGCAGGG
>Ga0154020_10006448_pt1 | contig 13740 bp, 15 predicted proteins | sample Klosneuvirus_201_FD_109709 | JGI IMG/M metagenome (GOLD analysis project Ga0154020, IMG submission 109709) | Active sludge microbial communities from wastewater, Klosterneuburg, Austria - Klosneuvirus_20160825_MG | ecosystem: Engineered > WWTP > Aerobic digester > Activated sludge | place... | reverse complement strand
TGCGTGAAGACAATGACTAGTGGGATGAGTGATTCTGTGAAAACAATTCTTCGCGTTCAACATGAGGCTTTCACTGAAGAGTTGGTCAAGGCTTATATGCAACATCTCAAGTGGCGGTTTGGTGGTTGTGTTGGCACCGATCCGACGGGTTCATGTGATCCGTACGTCAGTGTCATTGCCGAGTATCTCAATGATACGAAATTCTTCGTTGACTTATTCACAGGAGCATCAATTGAAATCATGAAGAAGGAAATTGTCCGTGTAACTCCTTCAGAAGAAGACATCAACGCCGGTAAATGGTGGATTTCGTCTTACGATAAAGAGGAACATATCCCGGTGTTCAAGTTCGAAATTCCCCAAGGAATCTACGGATCATCTAATGAGGAGGGACACCAAATTCTCCTGACAATGATCTGCAAACAGATCAAAGAAATTGTTCCAGAAAGCGAGTTTACGATCATCAATCAACAGGCTCAACTTTCTGGTGTGAACGATTATTACTTCAAAACAACTGGTGGAATTAAAATCTTCAAGACTACCGGACTATTTATTGTCAATCCCAAAATGACCCAGCGCAAATACCTCAACATCATCCGCGAAGATTTTCAGAAATACCTTCCAAACGAAGTCGCCGAAATCCTCTCAGATCAATACGTGCGAGGAATTGCTGACGGCAAAGGTAATGGTTACCGCAAACTGGCAACGTTTGTTAGCAAAAACGAAATCATCGCCAAGATTATCTGGGAAGGCAATGAGGTGACTGTATGTGAGATGTTGCGCGTCCCGAAATCGTCACACAACAAAATCTCAAAAATGAAAGATCTGAAAGAGATTTTCAGGTATGCCGACAGTGTTGCCAAATCGAAAGAACCAGAACCTGAATTTGACTTCAGTACCGATTCTACTCTAAATCAGCTTCAAACTCAGATTGACAAACTGTACGAAAAGTTTGCTCAAATGAAACATCGTTATGATCACATTTCATCACGATGTGGATTGAAAACACGCGAAAAGATTCGGGATCAGTATGATTCAATGGATATTGATGATCCATTCGCAGTTCGCGAGAAAATAGACAAGTTAGAAGGTGAATGGCAGGCAAGATATGAAATTCTTGCTGCAGCTGCGCGCAAAAAACAACCACTACGTCGACCCATTTCCGCTATTTATTAATAAATTAATTTATTGTTTTTTTTCGACTAGTGTAAATAATTTTTTCAACTAATTTACTAATACACACGTTCTTAAATCCGCTTTTTTTTATATAATTTTTAATTAATATATCTTTTTCATTATTATATTGCTGTTTACTCATTTTTGTTTTTTTGGATCGTAGTTCAGAAAGTTTTTGAATAAATTCTTGTGATACATCTGTCTTACCTAATGCTTTACCCATATAATCGAATGCATCTTTTATTAATATTTTGTCGTTTGTAATTATTTTAGTTAACTCTTTTATTAAATTATATTCATTTTGTGTTAGAGAATTGTCAATTGATTTAACAATATCAATAAATCTGTAAATACAATTTTTATCATTATTTTTAGTTATTTTAGTTTTTATTAAATTTAACTCAGTTTCTTTCTGAGGAGTTTTATTAATAATATTATTTATTCTTTGTACATATGCCTCTGTATCACATACTTGTTCTGTCATTGTTGTTTGTTTTTCTTCATCGCTACTGTCATTGTTAGTTATGTTATTATTTTGTATTCCAGATAAACTAAATAAATTTCCTCCGTCTTGATATTCTGTATCAGTTAACGTCATTGTATATTCTAAATCTTTATTATATATTTCCAGATATTTACCTCCTTTTCTTTTGGCCATTCGATCCATATTTTTAAGATATTCATTCAATGTTTTAAAATCCATTGTACTTATCATTTTTCTTCTGATATTATCATCAAATAATTTATCAGTCATAACTTATATATTTTTGTTTATATAAAAGTTTTACTGTTTATTCCTCAACATGTTATATAGTCCCAAACCATATTCTTTAATTAAAAATAATAATTCCTCATCTTCTAACTGAGCAAGTAATTCAAATGCGTCTTTTGGTATTATGGCAAATTGCGTCATAACGTGACTAATCATTAAACTTAAAATAAGACAATGGCCAACACCAACATAACTATTTTTAAAATGTTTATTCATATGTAAGTTTTTTGCATTCCATTCATCTATAAATACATATTGATAAGATAGTCCCAAATTATTAATATCTTTAATATAATTTGAAAGCATATATTCAATATATTGATTCATTGGTTGACCTAATAATTGATCAAAATATGTTGATTTACCATTTGAATCAGCCATATAAACTTTTTTTGTTTGATTATCAAAAACAAGTGAGGCAATATGACCACTATCTTTTGATTCTGTCATATAATTTAGTGGAAAGAATATGAACCTTGTTTGTTGATTATCAAGAATGTAATTACATAATGTTTGTGGTGATAGCGCGTTCAAGAGTAAATATTGGTCTGTTGTATCAAGAGTCGTATGATATTCAGTTGGGTCATAATTAGTCACCAATGATATAAATTCAATTTGTAATGTTGTATAATTTAGTTTATATACAGCATATTCACGATCAAATAATTTTGTTTGTTTATTAATATTTCTTTGAATATAATCAAATTGTTGATAGCCAATTCTTTCAATAAATTTTTTAACTTCTTGTGTATAATCTTGACTATTTTTAGAATAAGACGTTATTTTATTAAAGGCATTGTGAATTTCGCAAAACATTAATTTAATTTTTTTAGTCATAACAATATTATTATTATATTTTAATTATCAATTTTTATTCTGTAATTTGTGGTATTGGAATAACATAATCAATAATATATGTATCCTTATCTAATTTAGTAGGTATACCATTTTCATCATTTGATACCTTACCAACCGCGAAATATAAGTCATAGTCATAGACAACTCCAGTATTTTTATAATACCAATAAAATGTTGGTTTTGAATACCTCTTTTCTGGTTCAGATGGATGAGATATAAGCATAACTGCTTTAATTTTCATGACTTTGATTCTTTCTACAGTAGAATTAACACTGTTAAGACCATTATTCATTTTCATATCATCGCCAATATCTTCACGATAAGCTGGACCAATATGTTCATCAAATAGAGACGGTTCATCAAACTGGAAACACTTATATTGTTGTGAAATCATATTATGAGCTTTGAAAAGATTACAATCAACTGCTGCTTCTTTCATGGCGTCTAAAAATGATTCTATAAGACCTGATTTACTTCTGGCTAAATCTTCAATATACTGATCTGTTGTCTGTTTATCAGAATTTCTTCTAGCAATTCTATAACGATAAATGTCGACATGTCTTTCTTCCATTGGTAAATCTTTATGCGAACATTGACGTACACCACGACCAATCATTTGTGTAATTCTGACTTCGTTCCAATATGGTTCCATAATATGAACTTGACGAACATTTCTCAAGCTTAAACCTTCAGAACCAGCAGGGCTTATAAGCATAATCTTAATATATTCACCATGTTTATTTTCTGGCATATTGAAAACTTCTTTACCAATTTGTCTTTCTTCCATTGTTTTAATACCACCATGGAATTCAACGTATCCAATTCCTGATTCTGATCTTTGTTCTAAATGTTTATAAAATTCATTATACGATTGTTTGAATGTTGGATCTTTATTATGTTTCATTTCTTTAACTTTTTTATATTCCTTCATTAATGCTTCGTCTTTCATAAAACTATAAAATCCTATACGTTTAAGATAAATTTTGAACAATTCAAGCCCTTCCATCAAAACGTAATTGGAATAAACAATAACTGGACCCCTTGAATTCATAATTCTAAAAAGTATTTGAATCATCTTTGGCGATGATGTATACATAGCATTGAATAGATTTGATTTTTCCTTTTCCTTCTCCATAAATTCATCATAATTGGCTTTATATTTATTTAAAAATGTATTAATATCATCCATTATAGTATGTTTATTTTCTCTATCTTTCTTATCTTGTTCTGATAAATAATTATCAAACGTACTCATAAACAAATGCATTGCTTCTAAATATGCATCTACGTGAACTAATTTACTTTGTTCAGTTGATTTTACACCAGTTGTTTCACTTAATTTTAATGCTTCCTTTTCTGACAATCTAAATTTACCAGGTCTTGGTCTTAATTCACCGTTAACTTTTTGTGAAATTGCAGGAAAAACAAAATTACATGCCTGTCTTGTATAAACCTTATAAGTAGGCGATCCTCCTTTCCCTGCTAATTTGCTTCTTAGTGCTAATTTAGCCTCTTCTGATTCAAAGTGATTATATACATCTTCTTGATATGGACTCATTTTAACATCTATATAATGTGTTGACTGTGATGCATATAAATCGGGTGTTGCACCAATGTAATAAGATACTAAACCCATAATACGACGCTGGAACATGTTTTTAGATGCGGGATGAAGTGTCTGATATGCTCCAGTTGATATAAATATACGGTTAAATTCGCTTTCGCTTTTAGGGAAAATTCCAGGACGAAGCATATTGAACATTAACGCTAATTCATATGGCACGTTGATTGCTGGGGTTCCTGTGATAAGAAGCACACGCGTGTCAGGATTTTCTTTTTTATCCTGAATAATATAATCGTAGATGGTTTGAGCACGTTTACCTGTACCAGTTGAAACGTTGCTGTAGACGTTGCGGATGAAGTTATGGGCTTCGTCAATTATGTACATCGATTTTTTTGAGTTATCAACATTTTTAATGGCATCCATAAACTGGCGGTCGGCATTTGGCGCATCATAACTGATGAATGTAATGTTTTTAAGACGGTCATCGTATTCTTGCTCAGTCAACCAACTTTTTAATTCATCAAACCAGGTGCCTTTTAATGAAGCTTTTATGAGGAGAAATATGTTCCATCCTGAAGTGTAGTTGTATAATGCGTTGTATACATTGATGGCTGTTGCGGTTTTGCCCGATTTTAATATAATTTTCACTATATCTCTAGACTATACCTTAAGCTTAATAATCTTATTAAACCCATTAACATCTAGTCGTTGAACTGCATCCTTAAGTAGGATTTGGCTGCTGATTGACGTATAATTATTAATTTTCACTGTTGTCAGTATAATAATCTTTTAAGTGTTTCCAGCAATTTGATAATGTTGTCTTACAATTTGTAAGGCTAGATGAATATTCATCTTTTAGAAGCTAGCATATTTTCAGTAATTTCATGCGTAAAAACTTCCCAAACCATGATAAAGAAGAATCCCTTTATAAATGCTTCGATAATCCATAAATTGACTTACAAATAATTGATATTTACGTAATTCTAACTTTAATTCTTTCATATGTTCCCGTTCCTTCGGTGAGCACGGATCATCGTCACCACTATTTCGCTTCAACATTTCATCCAGTTTGTACTGTTTGAAATTTTTAGCGATAAAAGATGGAAATAAGCGGCCTGATTGACTTAAAGATATATAATTGTCAAGCTTATCTGTATTACTCATTATTATATATTAAACAAATATAATAAATAGACTTAAATATTTACCTATATTTTATTATAGATGGAAAAAGATTATAATAATCTTAAAAAAGAATATGATGAACTTAAAAATAAATATAATGAATTAATAGAGAAAAATAAAGAACTAGAATTAAAACTCAAAAAATATACTGCTCCAGAAAGAAAGAAAAAATACTATCAGTCACACAAAGAAGAAATAAAGAAAAAGGTTAAAGAATACAAGGATAATAATAAAGAAACAACTGAAAAAAGAAAGGAATATAATCGTAGAGCGTATGAAAAAAGAAAACTTAAGACATTAAGTAATTAATTACACATATAATTAATAATTAAGCACGTCCAAAATGATATAAAGATTATACTATATAGTAATATATTATGGTTAATTATGCAAATGGAAAAATTTATAAAATTGTATCAACACAACTAGACAAGGTTTATATTGGTTCAACATCATTAGAACTTAAAAAAAGATTAATAAAACATCGTAATAATTATAAAAAATATATAAGAGAAGGTTGTAATTACGCATCATCGTTTGAAATTTTAAAGTATGAAGATGCGCAAATTATATTAATAGAAGATTATCCATGCACCACAAAAAAAGAATTATTTAATAGAGAACAATATTATAAACGTATCACGCCAAATATTGTAAATAAAGTAAGCAATCGCAATACTATAAATGAATTCAAAGATTATAAAAATGGTAAAATTTACAAAATTTTTAGTAAGCATACCAATAAATGTTATATTGGTAGTACAACTAATGAGAATTTACAATCAAGATTAAATGAACATAAAAATGCATACAATAGATATAAGAATAAAAAGACTTCGTATGTATCAAGTTATGATATTTTACAATATAATGATTGTGAAATAGTATTAGTCGAAAATTATACATGTAATTCGAAAGAAGAATTGGAAAAAAGAGAAGGTATATGGATAAAAACAACTCCCAATTGTGTTAATAAATGTATACCTGGAAGAACGATTAAAGAATATAGAAAAGATAATGCACAAAAAATAAAAAAAAATAGTAAAGAATATGCTATTAAAAACAAAGAAAAATTAGATGAATATAGGAAACAATATATAAGTGAACATAAAGAGAAACATACAAATCATTACAAAGATTATTATCAACAAAATAAAGAAATGATATCAATTAAACATAAAGAATATTATAATAATAATAAACAAAGTGTTGCTTTAAGAGGAAAAAGAAATAGACAAGTAAGAAAAGAATATATTAAGGAAAGAAGAAGAAAATGGTATGCCGAAAATAAAAATATTAAATTAAAGTGTGAGTGCGGATGTATAATCGGAAGGTTTAATGGAAGACATAGAACGACACCTAAACATATCAACCGAATGCAAAAACTATCCCTTCTTACCGAAATGGAAACCGCTCTTCTCCAATTCAATCAAGACATAACAACCCTCAATAACCATTTTATGGAATTAGAAAATGCTTACAATTCTCTTGTTAAATAAATAATATCATTATAACCAATAATATTAGTTATAATAATTCAACGACAACGGTGTGATCTGCCCACACATATTCCTCACATAACTCCAGGTTGTATAATTAGTAATACGAATTATAAAAGTTGAAACAATGTTAATATATTTAATATTGTTTATAATGGTTATATTTTATTGTTCTTATGTCTAGCCTTGTTAAGAAATTAAGTAGATCAATATCTAAAGAAGATGATAAGGAGAGATTAACTAAGTTCAAAGCAGAAAAGAAATTGGAGAATTCGAAACTTAAAAAATCAAATAAATCAAAATCCAAAACAAAAGATAAAACAAAAGATAAAACAAAGGAAAGTAAATCAAAATCCGAAAAGAAAAATAAAGAAAATTCAAAAAAGAAAAAGGAAAAATATTTGGAGCCAGATGAACTTATAATTGGTACAATATACATTGATGATGATCCTCAACCTAAACATAATCACAATCATCATCACCAACAAACAAATAATCCATTACACGTAATAGAACCAACTCCAACTAATAATTCCAGTTCATATGATCATAGTCCAGTTCATCATTCCAGTTCTACTTATACACCGTTTCATCATAATAGTTCATATGATCATACACCGACTTACCATCATACTAGTTCATATGATCATCAATCGACTCACCATACTAGTGTATATGAGCCTCCGACTTACCATCATACTAGTTCCTATGATCACACCCCATCATATGATACAAGCCATGATACAAGCCATCATACATCATCATTTGATTTTTAGCAGTCATCATCGCTAATTAGTTTATCAAAATTTGAAATAAAATTATTATACTATCCTTAATATTATATAGTATTACCTTCTTTGATATGCCACGAACAAAAAAGAATACAGACTTAGCTGACGAAAATATTCAGCTCAGTCATATTCACCATGATTGTCTTGACATTCATGTAACACCTGATAACTATTTTATGCCAGAACTTGTTGAAATTATTAAACAACATCATTCACATCATCATAAACACCATCATCATAGTCATCATAAACACCATCATCATAATAGTCATCATAAACACCATCACCATAATTCTCATCATTCAAATGAATTAACTGTATCATAAAATTATATTGGTTAGCTCCTGACATTTATTTATATAATTGTCATCAGTCTATTTATATATGTTATTTATTTGATTAAATGAATTGTATTAATTGAAATGTCATTAGCTGAATAAATCAAAATGTCATTAGCTGAATAAATCAAAATGTCATTAGCTGAATAAAATAATTTACAAGAAATGTTTGATCATTTAATTTTCCAAAATATTAGTTTGAAAATATTTTTTAAAAAATTTTACACAAAGTTTGTGATGAAAAAAAAAATTTATGGGATAATTAATAAGAAAATATTTTTAAAGAGCTTTAAATGTATCAGAAAAGTAATGAGGTGAATAAATCAGTTGAGTGTGTTGATGAGAAAAAATATTTTGATTATGGTACAAAATTGTATTAAAATATTAAAAAGTAATAAGGACCCTGCTTAAGAAAAGTATATCAAGTACCTTATTAAAAATTTATTAATTGGTAATTTTACTGGTAATTCGGCATCAAAAATTGTACCAATATATATAAAAAGAAAATATATATACTAATTATATAGGTAATATATGAATTATAAATGCGAAGATTGTAATTACGAGACTTGTGACAAAAGCAATCTAAACAAACATTTGAAATCAAAGGCTCATGCCAAAAAAATTGCATGCCAAAGTACTATGCAGTCCATGCCGAACTACCAAGCATCCCTTTTTGAATGTTCAATGTGTCGAAAAACATATTCTTCTATTTCAACATTAAATCGCCATAAGAAAAATAATTGTAAAAATAATATAGAAGATGTGAGCGAATTAAAGGCCGAAATAAAAGATTTAAAAAATAAACTTGAAAAAGAGAAAGATGATAAAATTAAAATGCTTGAAAATCAGGTTAAAGACTTGAAAGACTTAATTCAATCAGGAAAAGTTGCTTCAACTACTTATAATATATCAGTTGAAAAATATGTTCAACAAAATTATCCAGATGCACCCCATCTAATGAAATTAGACGATTATTCTATTATTGAAGATGATGAAGAACAATTAATTAATAGTTTACTTGATCAACATCAAAAGAAACAATTAGATAAATATTTTGGTGATTTTATTATTTCTAATTATAAGAAAAATGATCCAACAAATCAATCAATATGGAATTCTGATACAGTTAGACTAACATATATCATTAAAGAATTGTTAGCAAATAATAATTCCGCATGGAATAAAGACGCTAAAGGAACTAAAACCAAAAATTATATTATTAAACCATTGCTTAATTATGTACTTGAATTAGTTAATAAATATATTGACATATATGCAGATTATATTACGGATAATATTAGGCATATGACAAAGCACGAAGCATGTGAATATTCAGAAAAAGGAAATATATTGACTAATATTAAATCATATGTGATAAATGGTTTATTAGCCAATGATATATTAAAATATCTGGCTCCTCATTTCCATGTTAATAAAAAGAATGATAATATAATACTAAAAAAATAATCATTTAATAATATACTTAAAATTTACAATGTATATTATTAAATATATTACAAAATGTCAAAAACGACTAAAAATGATAAATCTGGTTTTTTATATATTATTCGAGTTCATAAACAAAAAGAGAAACTAAAATACAAATATAAAATCGGTCGTTCTATAGATGTTAATAATCGCGTTAACACGTTACAAACAGCAAATGCCGAACAATTAATTGTTATAAGGAAATATACTTGTATGAATGTAGTTAAATTAGAAAAAGTAGTTCATGATCGATTTAAAGAATGTAAAATTAGAGGAGAGTGGTTTCTATTTTCTGACAATGATTTAGAACGTTGTATGAAATTTGCGAAACGTGAAAATAGAAAGATTAATATAGAATGTAATGATGATTTAAATATATTTAAATATTATGTAGAAACATTAAATTGTGAAACTAAATGTGATTTATGTTTATTTAAAGCAACAAATAATAGTGATTTTATTGAACATTTTAAGTCTAAACAACATCAAGATATAACTAAACAGACTGTAACGCCAATATATATCACATTAAGATTAGAAAGATTACAAGAATTAACAAATATTTTACAATTAAAACCCGAATTTGATATTCTATTAGAATATAAAAATAATAAAGTAAATTAAAACATTTTATGTGAAAAATGCTGACATTTGTGTTTTATTAATGAATAATATAATTATTACCAATTAATCAATTCTATTGTTCATTATCCAGTCTTTCGCATCACCAATTGGACTATTTGTCGTTTTATCAACATAGATCACTTCATCAACATGAAAAGTCCCATCAACTGTCGTACATAATTTGTTTGTCAAATTAAATATCAAATCATCATTAATTTTAATTGTTTTATTTACTGAGAAAAATCCAGCAGTTTTATTGGTTTTATCACCAAAGATTTTAACATTATTTCTACCATAAAATATACCAGTAATAAATTCTCCACTTGAAGCAGTGTTTTGTGATACTATAACTGCAATAGGATTATCGAATTTAATTTTCGCAGTAACAAGTTTATCATCTTTTTTCATTATTTTACCATTTTGAATATTAATCCATTTTTTATCTGAAAATTTTGATTTGACATTTGTAAATGATAATAAACTGGTATCACCTAATATATCTTGTAATGATTCAACCGCTGGCCACATATTTCCTCCAGTATGCTTTCTTAAATCAATGATTAATCCATTTAAACCTTTTTGATTCCATGATTGATAAGTTGCTTGTACAAGTTTTATTAGCTTTTTATAATCATTCATTGTTTTCTTTTCATTATTATAATCATTTATAAACTGATAGTATGTAATTGTACCTATTTTTGTTCTTTCATCGTATTTAAAAGCTGGCATTTGTCTTTCATTATTTTGGCTAATATTTTGCTTATTATACTTTTCTGTTTTAGATATTGAATAAACAAATGAATGTGTGTGATATGACTGTACATATTTATACAAAAAATATAAGAAATCTTCATATGACTCAAAATTTTCAGGTATTAATGGCTTTTTCCATTTATCGAGATAATACGGTATACCTTCTTTTTTAATAATATTATATACTTTATTAATAATTTTATGATATTCGTTTGTCATAATATATATTCAGATATTAAACAAAAATTGAAAAATAAACATTCAAAAATATCAAATTTCATCATAATTGTTCACACAACTGAATGTCACTATGTCAATAAATCTTCCAGAACTGTATTACGATGTCACTATATTAATATGGGAAAGTTTATCATATTCTGAACTATTAAGTCTACGGGCTACATGCAAGACATTGAATGAAAAGATGGATTTTTGGACAATTGGTTTTGGAAATATGATTATTAACATTGATAATTTCATTAATCGTTGCATAAATATCATTCATACTTACCAAAAACCATTATTCCAGCATCATGGATATCTTACATCTCATTGTAATATTTCATGCGATACTAGAAAAGATTACAGGTATGCATTTTGCTACTATTGGAAATATAATAATTACAAAAAATGTTGTGATTTAACACATATGCAATTTATCATTCAGGGAGTCTTATATGATTGTAGTAACATCATGAATAACATTGAACATATTTCTAAACTTGACTTTTTGGTTCGAATAATTGAGTTTAATAAAGAAATGACCAAAAATAAACCAAAAAACAAATTAAAATCAGACATATCTTATCATAAATTCATAAAAGATATGCAATATATTTTTAAAGATAATGATTGGAGCAATAAAATCAAAGAAATAATTTTAGGAATTGCTGATATGTCAACACCAGAAAATTTTTCATTAATTAAAGAATCTTTATTTATTAAATAATTATTCATATTTTGTTTTTGGTAATTATTCCATAAAAGAATGATCCCATGAAAATGTATAGATATACAAAGGAGACGGTATAGATAACTCGTGTACTCTATAACCTCTCTGTTCATATTCTCTTATGACACTATAAGGAATTGGTGACTTTGAATTATTATGCCAATATTTAAAACGTCCTTGTTTTATTTCTTCATTAATATTATTTGCGATTTCATAATATAAAGGTGTTTTTTTCGCCATATGATATGCTTCTTTTGCTGAAGGAACATCGCATGGAATAGTATTTTGTTGAATATTTGTATTGGATTGAAACATGTTTGAGAATAATTGACCGAAATTAAACATTTTGTTGCACAATATTATTGTATTAAATATTATGACTAGAATGGTCATAATATTTAATCATCAATTTTTTTAATATTATAATCTAGAATAATACATATGGAGCATATTATTGCATTTTTTATTTATTCATATTTAGGAGCCTCAATCGAACATATAAATTATTACTTCTCTCATACCACTAAAGCATTGGCTAATCCAATCATTACAGGATTTCCACTTTATGGTTTTGGAGCATATATGATTATTTTTATTAATGACTTGTTAAACCAATATGGAATTGAGAATCTGCTTGTTAAATTCATTGTTTTTGCTATTCTTTTATCAATTCTTGAATACATTGTAGGTATTTATGTCGGAGCTGGTCCAAAATCATATCAAGGTACTATGGTCGACTCATGGGATTATAGTAAAGAATCATGGAATCTGGATGGTAAAATCAGTTTGAAACATGCTATCTTATGGGGATTTGCTGGATTGATTTTGATTTATATTCATCCTAAATTAATACAAAAAATTAAATGTGGTGTTAATTGCCAATAAATTAATATTCCGATACATGTTCAATGATAAAGTATTTGTCAGTTAATGGATTATAATGTAATTGTTTCCAACAAACACATAGACAATATGTTTGTTTCATTTCATCCTTATTATTAGACAATATAAGAGGTACAAAACCGGTTTCCATGTGAGGACTTAAAATGTAAATATCCATCCCGTATTTTTTTTGAAATATATATGTTTGAATATATAATTGCTGATTATCTTCTAAATGTATATCTTGATAAACTGCTTCCTGAGTAGAATAAAATCCAACTGGATTTGACCAATCACTTCTAGACCATTTACCGTCAGCAAGATGATCAACAACATATGCAACATAAACTTCAAAGGTTTCTGACATCAGTATGATAATATATAAAATAAATAGTATCATAATAAAAAAGAATCAAATTTTTTAACTAAGGCAAGAGACAAGACATGTAGCAACAATTCCAAAAATAAGAGGAATTGCCAGCATGCCAAATATACTATTCTGAATTCTCTCAGTGCTAATATTGTTATCTCTCACATAACACGGAATAATATTATCAACTTGTGAACAATCATGTTTTGAATGATCCAAATATGTATATTGTAGTTGTTGAAGATGCCATTGTGAATCAAACTGAGTTAAAGCGATGGTTACTTTTGTGTCTTTCACTACACGAGAATTATCAATTGATTCTTCAAGTGTACAACCGGTTTTGAGACATTGGGCAGTTGAATTGTCTAGGAAACCAAGAATTCCCACTATCATCAATACAATGATTCCAAATAATCCTAAAACAATTGTTCCAACAGTAGTCCATTTTCCATATGGTTTCCAATAGCCACAACAACTATTACAACAAC
>Ga0154020_10006447_pt1 | contig 13741 bp, 11 predicted proteins | sample Klosneuvirus_201_FD_109709 | JGI IMG/M metagenome (GOLD analysis project Ga0154020, IMG submission 109709) | Active sludge microbial communities from wastewater, Klosterneuburg, Austria - Klosneuvirus_20160825_MG | ecosystem: Engineered > WWTP > Aerobic digester > Activated sludge | place... | reverse complement strand
TCCCACGATCTGCGCACGCTCTTTGAACGCATCAAGGAGAAAGCAGCGCGCTTCCACCTGACACGCGTCTACGCAGAAAGCTTGCGCGCAACGTCGAGTATCTCGCCGCTGATGAATGACCTCATCGTCCTCGCCGGTGGTACGCCGTATACGGGTCCCATCGACATCGACGCAATCAAACGGTTCGACCCGCAGATGATTGTCATCGCGATTCCTGGTGACGAGTCTGAGTTCGACCCAACACTCATCGCTGCACGTGATGGATGGAGCGACCTCGCCGCCGTACGCAATGAACGTGTGTTTGCCATCGACGACGCACTTCTCCTACGCCCGGGTCCGCGTATCGCGCAAGGCGTGAAACAACTCGCGAAAATCTTGCACGGGATAACGGTCAACGGGAACTAAGATTCTTTTTTCGCGAATGCATTGATCCATGTACGTTTCGTATCGCTTGGAGCGGATCCGATATCTTGCACGACAAATCCCGCCGAGACTAAGAGCGCTTCAAGTTCTTCTTCGCGATAGTACGCATAATATTTCTTGACCTGGTCGCGTGCATCGAATTCCCAACCCTCTCCCTCGCCACCTTTCGCCGAGATCAACAGCATCCCGCCGATCTTCAAGACCCGATGCATCTCTCGCAGGACGTGTAGAACATTCTCTTTTCTTAAGCAGACAATGCCTGCAAGTGACAGTACCCCATGAAACGTTCCATCGGGAAATGCGAGCTCGTGACAATCCATGACGTGGAATGTCGCTGCCGGTACGTTCGTTTTCGCGTACTGTATGACCTCTTTCGCGACATCGATGCCTGTGACGGTGATCCCTTTTTTAACGAGAAACCCCGCTTCAAGACCAGGACCGCACGCGACATCAAGCACGTGCGCATCGTCGGGTAAGCGTTGTATAAACTCCTTGAGTAATGTCGTCTTCTCTTCATGGAGTGTTGTTCTACGCACATAACTCTCAAGTGATGCGTCGTAGCTTCTCGCAACCGTTTTCGTAAAGTCGTCCACGGACCTTCACCCGCCAATCCACGACGCTTGTTCAGGGTCAAGTCCATATCGCGCGACGACCGTCTTCACCCACGCCTTACCGCGCTTCTCGCCCATGTAGCGCAAGTACGGCATCGTATCTTTACGCAAGCTTTTTTGGCTCTTGTGCAAGTGCGGACTAAGTGTTACCGCGAGCGCATCGCGCTTCATGTGGCGTTGCTTCGCTATCCACATTTTGAGGAACCGCTCCGGCCGTTGAGGCGTGAACGTTACCGTCCCTTTCGCGTCTTTTGCGAGCGCGACACCAGCAGTGAGGAGATTATAGATATACACGTAGAAGCGGTAGTGTTGCCATCGACGGATGCGCCCGAGATACCGGTCCGCGTCAGAGAGCGCGCCGTACGCGCGGGCAATTTCTGCAGGCGTCGTGTACGCGCGAGCGAGATTCTCATCCATCCATTGCAGGAGTGTGTCGGGCTCTTCCCCAACACCGTCAAAAGCAGGCAATGCGATATCAGCACTCGACGTGCGTAGTACGCGCAAGAGCGCATCGCCCAAGTCAACGGTCGTATCACGCGCATCAAGGAGATCAAGCGCATCACGTGATACGCTCACGCCGTGCGCGAGCGATTGTAAATCGTTAATAGCTGCGCGCAGATCACCACCGGAACGCCGTGCGATACCCATCGCCGCTTCTTGCTCAAGCAGAACACTCTGCGCGTGCGCGACGCGCGTAATGAGTGCGGCGATATCAGCGGCCGTCGGTGGTACGAGCTCAAGTACCACGCACGCTTTTTTGAGCGGCTTGAGTTTGTCAAGTGTGAGATCGTTCGCGGTGAGAATGATTGGGTGCGCGCTTCGCTCGATGACATCGATTAACGCCGGCATCCCGCCACGGTCTGACGTGCCAGAAATTCCATCGACCTCATCGATGAGGATAAGCCTGCCGCGTCCGAAGAGCGACATCTGAAACGCAGCTTGCCCCACGGTCGCGTTCATCGCGTCTTTGCCGCGCGCGTCCGACGCGTTCACTTCAATGATCTCAAGATCGAGTTCTGCCGCTATCGCGTACGCAAGCGTGGTCTTGCCGATTCCAGGTGGTCCAGCAAGCAAGATTGCTTTCGCACCACGACGATGCTTTGCGATATGCGTGCGGAGCGTTTGTGCGGCGGCTGCTTGCCCGATGACTTCACTTGCATCCTTTGGCCGGTGGCGATGTGTCCACGGGTCGCTCTTGTGTTCCATGACGGGAAGGTGCTGTTTGGAGGTTAAAAAGCTGGTGGCTTCGGGACGATATACGAACTGTTCTCACAGGGGCGGGGAATGCACGTGTTCCCTATCCCTTTCTTGCGGTCAGGTCATCTGACTTTACAGCGGTTGTTTCAACCTTCTCATCCACCGGTTCAGCTTCAACAACGGGTGTGACTGCGGGCTTTATCGCGGGTTTGGTACTCACGCGTATGCCCCGTACCTCGAGCTTGGTCAGTGTCGATCCGATAGCACCGTGTATAGCACAAGATGATGCTTCATGGAGGGTGATGATGGTCGTTTCCCCTTCAGCGATGACGCTCGTAACTTTGCTTCCTGGGGTGTTCGCTGGTGCGCACGCGAACAACACACCATTCACATTCACACGCACGTATGGTTGCGTAACGCCCGTCGATGACCAGGAGATGGTGGTCGCACAGGCTTTGCTGTTGGCTGCTATGACGCACGGGTTCGGGTTTGCGGTGAGTGTGGCGCTCGACGGTTGCGGCGCTATACCCCTAAAGGCGTTCACTGCATCTTGCTTCCAACCGCCCGCCGCTGCACCAGCGAAGCCGTACTGACGCAGACCGATAAATTCCGGATTGTTTGGCGAGTCCTTGTAGGTCCAATACCAGAATCCTCCGAGGTGATATTGCTGCGCGACGTCGACTTGGCGCTTAATCACTTGCGCTTGCGTCATGCTCGTCATGATATGCGGTTTTCCATCGCTGAGGACGATCTTTTGTGAAGCGGACGCCAGCACGTGGTCCATCCCAATGATGTCTTCCATCCGTACATGCGGGGACCATGTGATATCGAGGTAATCCCATTGTTCCAGTGGCACTGCCTCAAAGACGTTGGGCAAGAACTGCTCCGGATGGTTTTCAACTGCCGGATCGAGATTCGTTGAGAGAAGCAATGCGCCGATGGGGATTTTTGTGATGCTGTGGAGATATGGCACCATCGCACCGACATACGCTTGCGCATCGCTCAAATACGGATCCCCGTCGTGGAACATGTTCATTTCCGTGTAGAAGGGGACGCCCATGTGACCGCTGAGTTGGATATATGCGATGCCTTGCTTATCATTCAATCGCTGTTCGATGCCGGTGATAGCAACGCGGTACCATTCTTTGGAGAGTGCGATGTTGTTCTCTGGACAGTCCGGGATATCCCAAAACAGTGTGTACCCATTCACCACTTGACCTGTCGTGTGGCCGCATACAGGGTTCAAGCCCGCGCTGGGTTGGAGGTGGGACTTCGGTACGATATAGGGATGTCCCATGCCGAGGATGACCTTGAATCCTTCCGCATTCGCGTCGTTGATGACTGCCGCCATCTTGTCGATTTCGTCCGTTGTGGGTGTGGGCCAGGAGAACTGCGAGAATGCGGTTGCGGGGATGACAAGGTGCGTCGCGCCGGTCTTTTGTTTGATGGCGCGCATCTCCGCCTTTGCCTGCTCTCGTATGCCTGGCGTGAAATAGTGGAAGATCCATCTGTTCCCCGGCGACGCCCCACTTTGTGTGTACGTCTCTGGATTGAAGAACATCCCTTTTACAGGATCGCGCTCAACGGGCGGCGTTTCCACCGTTGCTGTTTCGAGTGCGACACCGATGTCGCGTAGCGCGCTATACGAGAGCTTCTCAGCGACAGGATCGCGTGTAAAGACGCCGGTGCGGATCTGGCCGTTCTCACCACAATTCGGGTAGCGCAGGGTCCCGTCGGCTTTCTTATTGGGTCGATCCGTTGCGGTGAACCAGTACGCATAGTCCGCTCCACCATCGGCGACGCATGCGCTGTATCGTGCGAAAGCAGTGGCTTGCTCTTGCTCCGTCATCTGTGCGTACGGGCAATCGCCTTCGATCGGGGACCAGATATCCCATGCGTTAAACTCCGTGACGGCTATCGGTGTACCCTGGTGCCCAGCGGCGTCAAGTCGCGTCCTGATACTGCGGATGGTATCGCGCATCGCGACAGGATCTGCGAGATAGAAATGCACGCTGAAGACATCGAACTGACCGTTCGCGATGACGTGGTTCACCCACTCATCTGGTTGTCCGTATGGGTATCCGGGAGCTGTCGGATAATTATTCTCGTGGTACACGACACCTGGTGCCCACACGCGGGCTGTCGGATCCTCTTGTTTGACAATTGCGTAGAATCGGTTAAGGAAGATGGTGTAATATTCTCTCGTGTTCTCCCAGTACGTCCGACCGTTGGGTTCATTATGGAACTTCCAGTCATGGACTTGGTTATTACCTGAGGTGCCGTACGTGCGTACGAGCGTTCTCACATCATTCTCCCACGTCGCGATATCAGCGGCCGAGTAGGGTGCGGTTGGGGCGCTTCCATCGGTGCGCGTAGGGGGGGTAATGGCAACAATTGGGGTGATGCCTCGCACGGTGAGGTTCTCGATGATGTCGGGTTGCGCAGAGATAATCGCACTTTGCACACCTGCACTGTCCAATCGCTCCGTCATCCACTCGACGTACGGTGTTCCTGAAAGTGTGTTCAGCCACGCACCAGCTTCTTTCATCCCCATACCGAGGAAGTCTTGCGTTACACGCGCGGGTTCTTCGCCAGGGACGCACGCGACGGGCATCTGGTGTAGTTCTTCTTGCGGTTCGCAATCTACATCGTTTGCGGTACCGTCGCATTCATGTCCACGACTGAACGCTTGGACGATGTCCTCTCGCCAAGTGCCTTGCGCATCCATGAGTCCATAGGCGCCGCTCATATCCCTGTACACGAAGAACCAATATCCTTTCAACCCGTGCTGCTCTGCGTAGTCGATGCCGTTGGTGATGGCTGCCGCGCGCGTCATCCCGTTCTCGTACGCGATGTCCGTCTTGAAATCACTCACGATAATTTTTTCTGGTACTGTATCGACGATCGTTTGGAATCCGTCAATCTCCGCAGGGTCAACATAGGGCGACCAGGTGATGTCCAGTACATCCCATTGCTCAATGGGCACGGCATCAAACAAATTATGGAGGAAATCTTCCGGACCAGGGGTCTCGGGCCGTAGCGTCTTTGGCAAGAGGCTGATGCCAACAGGAATGTCGGTGATACTGTGCAAGTATGGATTCATGGCGCGTAAGTACGCTTGGGCGTCAGAGAGGTGCTTGTTGCTGCCGCGCAGCATATTGAATTCTCCACCGTAGAAGAGCTTGAAGTGACCGCCAACCATGAGGTACGCGATGTCGTCTTTCGTTACTGCGCGCGCTTCAAGCCCGTCGATGACGCTGCTAAACCACGCTTTTGACGGCGTAATCACATCTTCCGTGCACGGGGCCATGTCCCAAAGCAACGTGAGTCCACCCACGACATCACCTGCGTGATGCCCGCAGACGCCGTCCGTCCCTTCCGCAATCATGCGGGACTGCGGGACGATGTACGGGTGGCCGATAGCGAGGATGACGTCGAGTCCTTCGGCGTTCGCATCTTTGATCATCGCCGCGAGACCGTCAAGCTGATACGATTCTGCAAGTGGCCACGACATGCCCATATGCGGCCATGCCCACAGGAGCACGGCGTTCGCGCCAGTCTTTTGCTTGTACTTGCGCAGCTCGCTTTGGAACTGTGTGCGCACGGTCCCTTCGAAATAATGCTCAGTAATCTCCGTTCCTAGTCCCTGACCGTTGAGCGTAATTGTTGGATTGAAAAAGACGCCGCGCACCTGGGAATCAGCGCCACCACAATCAGGGTCTTGCGCATCGACAAGCCCGTCGCAATCGTTATCGCTCCCGTCCGTGCACGCGTCGTAGCCGGGTCGGGTGATTTCACGCTTCTCGTCGAGTGTCGCGCTCCCAAAGCGTCGTTGTCCCGGGAGTGCGTGGAAGTAGAGATTTCCTTGATTGTAGTCCGCTGAGTATTTGGAGCAGCAGTACGCGGCGTTCCCGAGGAGTTTCTCACCATCGTTTTGGACAGCTTCTTCAGTGCATCCGAAGATGACACCTTGCTCTTGATTGGATGCACAGACGTACGAGTAATTCCCCATAAACGCACCGTTGTTTTGGCACCCGGTCGGGAACGAGCACTGCGTACCTTGGTCACAGCATTGGCCAGCGACACCTGAAGTCCAGAGACTACTCGTCCCGTCGGATGCGTATGCACCAGCCGCATTCCAGGTGAGGGCGCCGGCGCCAGCGTTGTAGCGGAGGTCTTGCTGTCCGGATCCACACATGGATGATGGCGGTTCCATACTATCCCCAAGCTCCTTGAGTGCATAGTACGCGAGTTTTGGTTTCACGCGCTCGGAAATGGTGAAATCATAATCGAAGATACCGAACTTGTTCGTATCATTTTGGTAGTCAGGCCATTCTGTTCCAGAAAACCACATCGCATAGTCCGCGCCAGCCGACGAGACGCACGCGTACAAATCTCGTAACGCTGTCGCTTGCGCTTGCTCGGTTCTCGCACTGGCGAACTCACTCGTCATCGCGCTCACTGCGAGAGGGACCTCTTGCTGTCCTGCCGCGTCAAGCAGCTGGCGTACGCGCATTGTGTGCTCGTACCCCGTGGTAAGGTTGTAGAATTGATGGATGCTAAAGACGTCGTACTCGCCGTTCGCTATCGTATAGGTGGTCCATTGGTACGCGCCACCATTCGGGTACGCGCCGTTGTTTTGGTGGAAGACCACTTCTGGACCCCATACCTTCGCGTCAGGATCCTCCTGTTTGATGACAGCGTATGCGGGGTTGAGCTCTTGTTGTACGTATTGTTCCTTCGTGAGCAGACCGTGGTTCGTGTTCGCTTCCACACGGATCTCCCAATCATTGATGGTATTCGTGCCTGCTGGACCATAGCGTCTGACTGCGGTCCGCACGAACGCACGGTACTCGTCGAGATTGGCTGCGATACAACTTTGGTAGTGTGTTTCGTTCGGGCACGATGATGCCCACTGCGGTGTGTTCGCGATAATCGCGACTGGTTGGATGCCGGCTTGCGCCATATCTCCAATGAGCTTGTCTGCATATCCCCAGTTGAAGGCGTCATTGGTGTTCTCGATATTCTTCCAGTTCAGGACGATACGAACTTTTTTCACCCCGGCCTCCTCGTACTTCTGCGCGAGGTACGGGATATCTGCCTGATAGTACAGGGCAATCTGAAGTTCATTGCCGACAAGACCGAGGAAGTCGGGGTTGCTTGGCGCGAACTCCACACCGTCGATAGGGCAGGTGATGCCGCTTGATGGTGGGACGCCAGAGGGCGGCGTGAGGCAGAACGTGACGCGCTTCCCCCACAGACCACGCATGAGGCTCTTCACGCGTATATGCGTACCGTCGGACAAGGTTGCTTCTTCACCCGTGCGTAAACGGGGCGTTGCCTCACCGTTCACGGTCAAGACCGCCCCTTCGTTGTTGAGCTGCGCTTTGATGCGATACGTAATGCCTTGTACGGTGTAGTCGTAATTGCGGCTATTGTATTGTGAGGCTTGGAGGGGACACTCTGGTGATTGCATGACGGCAAAGCCCGTGATGCTTGACGAATCAGTGCCAAACCACGACCCGCCAGAAACGCTTGCTATAGCAGCGATACCGACGAGAAGGACTGCGCCAACTACCAATGCGAGATATACGGCGAGAGAACGTTCCGTACCCATGTGTGCTTTTCCTCCTCTGAGAGGTATATAAGTCTTGCTTGTAGACTCTGTGTGAGAAGCTCTTAGCGTTCGCTTGCTTGCCGTTGAAGATCGTAGAGACTCACAAAGATGCGCGGCGTGCCATCACGGTTTATTTCCGCTCCGACCTCGTAACCGATGTCTGTGTAGGGTTCCAGCAGTATGCGTAACCCAAAATACCGAATACCTTTGAGGACGTCGTCAGTAATCGCTGCTTTTTGATGACGTTCGCAGCACATCTGAGTAATACGGGTCGGTTTATGGTAGAATTGCCCGTGTGCGACGTATCCGTTCGCGACCGCTTCGAGTGGTTCTATGGTAAATCCCAATCTAGTAGTCCCGCACGGTATCGACGGTTCTTATAGGTATCGGGTGTTGCGCGACATCGCGAGAAAGGAGTGTTTGCGCGGATACTTTTCGTTGCAACACGTCACTTATCGTAACAACTGCGCCGCTTCAAGCGGTGCTTTCCCGTCGATAACGACCGCACCTAATGCCCGTGCGATACTAAACGGTTTCTTACTCTGCCACACATTGCGTCCAACAGCGAGTCCGACCGCGCCGTTTGCAAGAACTTTATGCGCTTCATTCAAGAATTCCATTTCGTCTTGCTTTTCTCCACCGGAGATGACGATCTTCGTGCGCCCAGCACAGCGCGCCATCCATTGGAGATTCTGCTCGTCACCGTTGAACTTGACTTTGATGATGTCCGCGCCGAGTTCTAAACCGATTCGGGCAGCGTACGCAAGCACCTGATTGTCCGCATCATTGATGCTCGGGCCGCGCGGGTACATCCACGCGACGACTGGCAATCCGTAATCGTGCGCTTGCTCGACGATCTTTGCGAACTCATGGAACATCTTGGGTTCGTTTGGCGACCCGTCGTAGATGGTGAACCCAATGGCGGACGCGCCCGCTTTCATCGCGCGCTCCACTGAGCAGATGGGTGTGCTGATCGGGTTGATCTTGGCTAATTTTGTCGAACCGTTGACTTTGACAATCAAGGGAATGTCGCGGTACGGGCCGTGATAGTACTTCTCTGCGATACCGATTTGGCACGCGACAGCTGTGAAGACGCGTGATTCATACGCGAGATTGAAGATGAATTCCGGATCGACGTTACGTTCATCGAAATCCGTCGGCCCGTGCTCAAGGCCTTGATCGTATGCGAGGATGAGGCACTTGCCTTTGTTAAACAGCTTCGCTGTGTTGACGTGCGTCATATCCTCACCTGTATGCGCTCTCCGAGAATCGGATTTATAAAGTTACTGTGGTGAACTGAAGAGATGGCGAAAGTCTCCACGCAACGTCTTTGGTTCCGCGCCAAACAGTACGGGTGGGGTTGGTATCCGGTTACGTGGGAGGGATGGTTTGCGACGGTGATGACAATTCTCCTCTTTTTGCCGCCGTACCTTCAGGCGTTGCGCTCGGGAACGGAAGGGAATGGTACAGACGCGTTTTGGTGGGCCATCCTTGCAACACTACCATTCATCGTGTTGATTATCGTCTGCTACCGTACTGGCGAGAAACCTGCTTGGCGTTGGGGTTAGCTTGAGAATTACGGTTTTGGTTCTCTCGTCCCTATCGGTTCTTTGTAGCCCATGACGGGTTGGAAGTTTGGCGCTGGCGCGACGTCATGTGTCTGCTCGAAGTAGCCCTTGATGAGGGTATGGAGGCGACCCGTCACGAGCGCGAGTTCCGCTTTGTGCCTATCTATTTCCTCAACATACAATCGGTTAAAGAAGAACTTTCGAATCTGTTCTGAGAGACTCTTTTGGAATGTATCATCGATATCCCACTGCAAAAACGAACGTACGCGGATGATAAGATCGTTCTTCTCAGCACCGACCTTGCGACCCTTGTATGAGACTTCCGCTTTCGTCACGTTCAGGGTCTGGAAATTGAGCTCGATGAAGTAGCGGATGTACTTGCTGTTTGTTTTTTGTATGAACCGCCACCAGATGTGTTGCTCCTTCGCGCCCGACGGTGTCCAGCGCTCCCAATAGAGATCCTCGTACTTGTCATCGCCGGTATGCGGGTGCACGAAACCGTTCTCCCAGAGGTAATCGTGTAATGCCTCATAGAGTGGCTTGAATTTCAGCACGTCTTCGCGCTCAAGTTCGAACTGACCCACTTGGATATCGCGGTCATCGCCAATACGCAACATGCCGTTGGATGCCGCGGTGCGGTGCTGGGCCATACCGTCACGAAACCGCGACGGGACTATTTAAATGATGCGGGCGTTGTGATTCAAGCAACGGTCTTTGTGCGTCGACGTAACTCGACTGCCGCGATAATGCACGCGCCGACCGTATCCGCAATCAAGTCACCGAATGAATCTGCAAGTCCGAACGGGTTAAACGGCCACGCGTAAGGGGCGGGTACGACACTCATCACCCACTCGAATACTTCCCACGCAGCACCCACTGCAAGGGCGAACGTGATAATAGCAACAGCAGTCATCCAGCGTTGATCGATGTGCGGTTTGTACAGAATCGCTGCGAACCATGCCAAGCACATGCCGCCAAGCATATGAAAGAGCTTATCGAATGCTAAGACTCCGGGCGTCTGCCACGTCATATACAACCCGACGATGAGGGTGGCGATGAACGTTGCGCTCACTAATGCGTCGAGTGTCGCATACTCGTCACGTTTGTGGCCGAGCCAGAGAAGGAACGCGCTACCGAGGAATGGGATGATGTTGAAAAGGAACATCGCGGCGCCTTCTGACACGAACGCGTAGATGATGAGTGCGAGCCAGATGATGCGTAATACGATGGCGGTATGGAAGGGACGCATCAACAGCTTTCCCAATCGTTTGTTTATGAATTTTTCTTTCGATGACGCAATTCTCGGTAATCCTTATCGCGATCGATGATCGTCAGGAGACATATCCTGTCGCTATCGATGGCGTACACGAGCCGTTTCTGCTTTCCTCGATCGCTAAACCTAATACGAAATTGAGGACCGTTGCCTGAGAGGGATTTGTACCTCGCTGGATTTTCAAGCAGGAGCGTGATTTTCTTTACAAGGAGCGCGTTCGCTTCAGGACTCAAATCTTCGATCTGTCGATCATAGAGTTTGGTTGTCGAGAGCCGATACACAAGGACTGGCTTTCGCAATAGTTTTTGTAGATGTCGAGCGGTTAGCCGGAACGTTTCCGGTACGGACCGGATAGTTTTCGGAAAACTTACCGTTTTTCGGAAGCGAGCCGACGCATCTTCGCCATAGTTGCATCGCCGTCCACTGTCCTACCGTGTTGCATATCGCTGAGCGCTTGCGCGATTTTTCTCTTTCCCTGCGCGGTCAAGACAATATTGTCGTAGACTGCTCTCCGCACCGCTTCCTCGATAAACGCCTGCACATTCCGATAGCCGCGCTTGGATGCGGTGTACTTCACGTCCGCGAGGAACTTCGGTGGAAGACGGAGATTGATCTGCTCGGTGACCATAGATACCAATTGGTATCAATTGGTAGTATAAAATGGTTGCGGTGGAACCCTGTGCCGAGTGAACACCCTTGTTGGCTTCTGCGTCAGAAATCGCCTTCACGACGTGATGGAGGTGTCGTTTGGATAGGTGAGGTAGAGCCCGACTGCGCAGATGGTGATTGCCACACCGACAAGCGCATAGGTGGTGTTAATGCCAATCACATCAGTTGAGATTCCAAAGAGAAGTAACGTCGCCGACTCGACAATCGCCATAATGAAATTCTGTACGGAGAGGACGGTCGCGCGATGGCTTGAGACGATGTGCTTTTGCGCGAAGGCGTTCGTGACGGGGTAGAACAATCCTCGGCCAAAATAATTGATGATGATGAACACGAGCCCAATTTGCCAGTGTATGGCGCTCAGCGCGAAAAAGCAGCATGCATGTACTCCAGTGATGAGAAACAGTGTTCGTTTCTCACCGAGGCGTTCGAGTATACGGTGCGCATTCCAATAGAGGACCGCTTCAAGGCCCCACACCGCCGCGTAGATGAACGCGAGATGTTTCACTGAGAATCCCAATTGGAGCACGGATGGTTGCATCATGAAGAGTTGGTACCCGAACAAGGACAAGATGATCGCACAATACGCGATAATCCATCGCACGTGCGCGTGCCCTTTCGCGTACGCGACACCCTCACGCATCTGGGCGTAGTGAGCCTTGAAGGAATACTTTCTCGTATCGAGAGTCGGTTCTTTCATGAGTAAGAACGACGCGCCGGCCAATACGAAGACCGCACTCCCGACGAAGAACGGCAAAGAGATGTCTTTTGCATACAACCACACCCCGATGAATCCTCCGCACGCACTCCCGACGGAAAAGAACGCACCTGCTTTGCCGTCGATTTTCGCGTACTCTTTCTCTCTCTTGAGCGTGAGGAGCGAGTCATAGAGTAGTGCGTTATCCGCGCCGGAAAAAAGCGTCTGACCGATACCGTAGAGCGCGAAGAAGATGAGCGCGGTTGAGAACTCGCCCGTCCATCCGATAAGAAAGACCGCGATGCCAAGCACGATATATCCCGAAAAGACGCTGTATTTTCTTCCCACCAGATCCGCGAACGCGCCGGACGGCACTTCAAGGAGTATGATGATGATGCCGATGACCATCTCAGTGATGCCGATCTGCGTGAAACTGAACCCTCGCGCAAGCAGGTAGATGGTCCATATCGTTGCAGGAAGCCACAACCCGCGCAGGAACTTGTAGAGATAGAACTTCCAGATGTTCGATGATAACGACACATCACGCATACGGTGAATGACGAGCGATGGTTGTTATAAACGTATGCGCTAGTCGATAAACTCCTGCGCCTTGATCTTTTCAGGCAAGTACACGTCGCTGATGAAGGTGATGCCGCGTGCAGAGAGCGACTGGATTTCGACTTTCGCGCCTGCTTTCTTCATCATCTGGAATTGGCGTTGCCATTCTTTGTTGTCTTTGAACCAGTCGTACTCGCTCATCTGCTTCAAACGATTCGTATCTTGTTCAGTGAGGGTGATGTAGTGGCGCTCGAGTTTGTATTTGAGGACGTCATCGCACGTGACGCCCAAATAACGCACATCGCTAATCGCCATGCCTTCGCTCATATGTGCGAGTGAGATCGAACCGAATTTCAGGACCGAGTAGATGTAGATTCCCCACGGGTCGTTGTCGGTCAAGACATAAATGGGCAATTTGTGCTCAGAGGATAAGCGCTGTAATAATCGCCTGATGCCACGCGTGGTCTGTCCTTGTGAGCTCATGATGATGCAATTTTGTTTTTGCCAGAAGCGGTCCTCATGCAGGCGTTCCCATACGGCTGCTTTCTCCATGTAGATGATGTACTTCGCATCCACGCGCTTGAACGTGATCTTCTCGACGTTTGACGGGACGGACCAGCCGCCGCTCCCAAGCTTACTCCAATCGATGGTGTCGCCTTGATCCTCAACGATAACGTTGCCCGCAACCGACCCCATCTTGTTCGCGTTCACATGCAACTGCTCACGACTGAAGTCCGTGATGAGCTCTAAATCTTCAATCGCCTTGTCTGACTCCGTCTGGTCATCAACGACGTTGGTTTTGGTACCGGGAATCGTGCGCTTCGCTTGATAGAACACATCTCTGAGTGATGAAGTCTTACCAATCTCGATTAAGTGCTTGATGATGGCCGCGACCTCGACGGTCTGGAGGAACTTCTTCGCGTGCGCGACATTGAAGAACTGTCGCTCGGTTGTCTTCTCGCCGATACCGAGCTTTTGGGTTTCCTCATCAAAACGAACATTGGAGAGTGAGCGGACAGAGATTTCAATCGTCGGGTTCTGCTTCTTTCCAATCTGCTTGACGAGATCATGACCCAAGTTCTCAAGCGCCTCGCGCGCACCCTTGTCTTCAGCGGCCGTGTCGATCTTCTT
>Ga0154020_10006446_pt1 | contig 13742 bp, 12 predicted proteins | sample Klosneuvirus_201_FD_109709 | JGI IMG/M metagenome (GOLD analysis project Ga0154020, IMG submission 109709) | Active sludge microbial communities from wastewater, Klosterneuburg, Austria - Klosneuvirus_20160825_MG | ecosystem: Engineered > WWTP > Aerobic digester > Activated sludge | place... | reverse complement strand
TCTCGCGCGTGGTCTACGCGGCGCGCGCGAGCGACGTGCGCCACGTCGTGCTCGATGGGGCGATCCGGGTGCACGAGGGTTCACCGCTCGACCTCGACGAAGAGGAGATCCTCGCGCGTGCCCGCACCCAGGCGCGGCGGGTGCACGGGCGTGCCCTCGGCTGACGTGCTACCTCTTCCGTATCACGTGGACGTTCGCGAGGCCGAAGTCGCCCTCGGCCATCACGCGTTCGTCCGAGCGGAGGGCAGACGCCATCCGACGACGGAACCTCGGCTGGGAGCGTCGTCATGTCGGATCGCGGCTATGCGTGGGTGATTCTGGCTTGGATCGGCTCGATCCTCGCGATGGTCGTCGTCCGTCTGCTCACGAGCCAGCGGGTCCGCTACGAGCGCATCGACAAGATCGGCGGCTCGTTCCTGCTCTCCCAGCGGGTGATGGAGGCCGGCTACTCGACGATCCAGCCGATGGTCCGCGCCATGGTCGCGGTCGGCGTCACGGCGGACATGCTCACGTGGGGCTCGCTGCTGTTCGGCGCGGGCGCCGGTCTCGCCCTCGCGAGCGGCGCGTTCGGGCTCGGCGCCCTGCTCGGGACGATCTCGATGACCGCCGACGCGCTCGACGGCATGGTCGCCCGCGCGACGGCGACGACCTGCGACAGCGGTGAGGTGCTCGACGCGGCCGTCGATCGCTACACCGAGTTCTTCTACATCGGGGGGCTCGCGTTCTACTACCGGCCCGACCCGCGCGCGTACGGCGTCGCCATGTTCGCCCTGCTCGGCGCGCTGATGATCAGCTACTCGAGCGCGAAGGCCGAGGCCATGGCGGTCACCCCGCCCAAGGGCGCCATGCGACGCCACGAGCGGGCCGCGTACCTGGTCTGCGGCGCGGTCGCGGCGGCCTTCACCGGACCGTGGGAGCAGGCGCGCTTCGGTCACCGCGTCGGCGTGCCGATGCTCGTCGCGCTCGGCGTCATCGCGGTGGTCGCCAACCTCACGGCCATTCGTCGCCTGACGGCGATCGCGAAGGCGGTCGGCGAGAAGGAGCGCGCGGCACGCGCCGTGCCTGTCCCGGCGCCCGCAGAACGCCCGTGACAACCGGCCTACGCTCGGGGCATGGCTCGCTCGGACCTCGCCCCGGCGCAACGCTTCGTGCTCTCGATCGGCGCCATCCTCACCACGATGAACGGCGAGCGGGTCGACCTGCTCGGCGGCGCGGCGCGTCCGACCAACGCCGGCGCGTCGATGCGGGTGCTCGCCGATCAGTGGGGCCTCACGACGACCGAGGAGCTCGTGGCGCGGATCGAGCGCCTCACGACCAGCCAGGGAGGCCCGCGGCTCGGCTTCGAGCTCGGACGGGCTGTGTCGCTCGCAGATCTCGGCTACTCGGCGTACCTGCTCGACGCCGAGACGGCATGGGCGGCGATGACACGCGCGGCCCTCCGGGTCCAGGCTTCGTTCGAGGGGTTCGGTGCCTTCGCGGCGAGCTACGCGCTCGGGCGACGACAGCTGCTCGGTGAGGAGGCCGCGCCCGCGGAGGGTGACGGTCCCACCTGCGCCGCGGCGATCGAGACGCTGCTCCACGACGCCGCGAGTCCCTGGGTGCAGGTGCCCTTCGAGGTCGCGCTCGACGGCGTCGCGGCGCCGCGGCTCCCTCGGCGTACGCTCTCGGTCGGGCGCGGCGGGTGCGCGAGCATCGCGGAGGCCCTCGCACTCGCCGAGGACGGCGACCGCATCGAGGTCGCGGCGGGCACGTATCGAGAACGGGTCCGCGTCTCCACGGCGGACTGGGACGAGGGCGACGAGGTCGCACGCCCTCCCCGCGCGCCGTCGGTCGAGCTCGTCGCGATGGGCAAGGTGGTGTTGACGGCGCGCGAGGGCCCAGTCGTCGAGGTGGACGATGGCGGCGTGGTGCTGCAGGGGTTCACCATCGTCAACGAGCGCGCCCGCAAGGCCAAGGAGGACCAGGCCGACGCGGTGGTGGTGGTCGACGGCTTCGCGCGCCTCGTTCACTGCACCCTGCGGGCGGCGAACGGGGCGGGGTTTGCCGACCACGAAGCGAGTCAGCTCGTCGACTGCACGGTCGAAGGCTGCGACGTCGGCGTGCGGACCACGGGGTGCATGCTGGTCCGTGGAGGGGTGCTCCGGGGCAGCACGGCATCCAACGTGGTCGCGGAGGACCAGGGAACCATCACGCTGGTCGAGGCGACCGTCGAGGCCGCGGGGCACTCCGGCATCTACGCGACCGATCGCGCCGTCGTGGTGGCGGCGCGGTGCAAGGTCCGCGAGAGCGTCCGCGTCGGGCTGCTCGCCACCGAGCGGGCGAGCCTGCGCGCCACCGACTGCCTGGTCACGGAGTCGGGCATCGCTGCGCTGTACGCGGACGAGAAGGCCGGCGTGGAGGTGCTCCGCTGCACCCTGCAGAAGTGCGATGGCTCTCTCGTGCAGCTGCTCGGCACCGGGCCCGCCGAGCTCAGCGAGTGCCAGATCCTCGGCCGCGGCACGCACGGAATCGTCTTCGGCGGCGACACGAGAGCCATCGTGGTGGACTCCACGATCTCGGGCACCCTGCACGCCGCGGTGGTCGCGCAGCGCGAGGCGAAGCCGACCCTGCGTCGCTGCACGTTGCGCGCCGGCAAGCAGGGGAGCGGCCTCTTCGTGAGCGACCGCGCCGAGGCCACCCTCGAGGCCTGCACGATCAGCGGCAGCGCATTCGCCGCCGTCGAGCTCTCCGACGCTGCACGCGCTTCGTTCGCCGACTGCACCCTCCTCGGCGCGCGCGCCGACGGCCTCACGGTCTCGAGCAAGGCCGACGCCCGGCTCACCGACTGCGTGGTCGAGGGAGGAGGCCAGGCGGGCGTGCGGGTACGCGAGGGCGCATACGTGCTCCTCGAGCGCTGCCGCGTGCACGGCCAGCGTGAGGCGGCCATCGCCGCGCTGACGCGGGGTCGCGCGCGCATCGTCGACTGCGACGTGGGGCCGAGCCGCCTCTCGCTCGTGGAGGTGCGCGGCAAGTCCGAGGTGGTCGTGCGGGGGGGTGTCTTCCACGACGGCGAGGCGGCCGGCGTGTACGCCTACGAAGGGGGTCGCATCGACCTCGAGGACTGCGAGCTCGTCGGCAACGACGTGAACGTGCGGCTGCACGGGGGCGGCGGTCGGATCGTCGGCTGCGCCCTGCGTGGCGCGAAGACCGCGGGGATCTACTGCGCCGACGGCGCGCGGCCGACGCTCGACGCCTGCACCATCACCGCGAACGGGGCGGCCGGCGTGGAGGTCAGCGACGACGCCCGGCCCCACGTGCGACGCAGCCACGTGTTCGCCAACGAGAACGACCTGCACGTCTACGACGGCGGCCGAGCGCTCTTCGAGGACGGCGCCCTCGGGGGAGCTCGCGAGTACGCGATCCGCGCGGAGGACGGCGGCGTGGTGACCGTTCGGAGGACCGCGATCGGCGCCGGGCAGCTGGGCGACGTGCACGATCCCGCGGGCAGAGTCACCCGCGAGGCGTGCACCACGGGCGACGACGCCTTCGAGGTCTGCTGGACGCGCGGCAGCGCGTTCGCTCCGTGCACGCTCGTGGACTTGCCCGACGGTCGGTACTCCTTGATCGTCGGCGGCGGCCAGCCCGTCGCGTTCGACGCACTCGAGCGAGCCCTGCGGGCGCGGCGCCTCGAGCCCGACGGCCACGGCTTCGAACGCCTGCTGCGCGCCCTCGTCGCGCGCGACGCGGCCCCGCTGGCCGGCGCGCTGACGTTCGATCCCGAGGCCGGCATGCTCGTGGTCACGAGCGCCGAACGCGAGGCCCTGGCGCGCGTGGCGGCGTTGTTCCGCGCGGCGGTCCTCGACCCTGCGCCGGCCTGTGCGCTCCTCGGGTGACTAGAACTTCTCGGCGGGCCAGGCGTCCACGTCGGTGATCCACGCGACGCACGGGTTGATCTTGCGGTGCTTGGCCTCGAGCACCTCGAGGATGCGATCGACGATCGCGGCGTCGACGACGATCTCGATCTGCACGTTCGGTCCGAGCCACGTGCTCGGTCGCACGCCGTGCTGCCCTCGACCGCCGGCTTGCACCGACGAGAAGGCGTGGATCCCGAGCGACTTCAGGTCCTCGGCGATGGAGGGCTCGGCGTTCTCGGGGGCGAGGATGGTGACGAGCTTCTTGCGGGCGGTTTCCACCCTCTCACTGCCCCACGGCGGCCTCGCGGCCGCAACTCGCCTCTCACTGGTTCCAACGGACTGTCCGCGCCGCGCGCGCATCGCGTGACGTTCGGCGTAGCCTGCTCGCCATGGGCAACTGGTTCGTGGGGTTCCCGTTCGTGACCACCGACCCGCTGCCGACGCCCCCCGACGACTTCACGCGCTTCCACGGGGACGATCTGCACGTCACCCTCGCGTTCCTCGGCGGGTGCGGCGAAGGCGCAGCGCGCGCGGCGTGGCGCGCGACCCTGGAAGCCGTCGCGGCCGGCCTGCTCGTCCGTCGTCGAGTGACGCTGGGAGAGGTCGTGCCGCTCGGGCCGACCCACCGCTTCTCGGCGCTGTCGGCGCGCCTCCACGACGGGCGGGCCCAGGTCGAGGCCGCGATGACCCGGACCCGCGACCCGATCTGCGACGCGGCGGGGGCGGCGCGCGAGCTCCGGCCGGCCCTCGCCCACGTGACGCTCGCGCGACCCGCGAGGGGGGCTTCGGCCGAGCGGCGGGACGAAGGCCTGGCCTGGGCTGCGGCCCTCGATCTGCGCGCCATCGGGGCCGATCTCGGGGAGGTGTCCCTGTACGCACGGGCCGACCTCGGCGCAGGAGCGCGGTTCCGTCGGATCGAGACGCTCCGGCTCCCCTGAGCGAGCTATTCTCCTGCCATGCGGCCTCTCCTCTCCGTCCTCGTCTCGACCCTGGTCGGCTGTGCGACGGCGAGCGGCGGCCCGGTCTCGAGCGACGCCGACAAGGCCGACAGCGCGCTCGAGGGCGGCGACGCTCTCTTCCCCCTCGACGACACGAGCACCGACACGCCGATCGACACGGGCGCGCCGATCGACACCGGCGCGCCGATCGACACGGGCACGCCGATCGACACGGGCACGCCGATCGACACGGGCCCGGCGTGCGGCGCCATCGGTCAACCCTGCTGTGGCAGCACCTGCGCCGCCGGCGGCTACTGCTACGCGACCCAGTGTCTCGCGAACCCCACTCTCGTCACCTCGAGCAATGACGGCACCTACGGTGGCGCCAACTGCGCCGACTTGTCGGTCGTGCACCTCGCGCCGTCGTATTTCCAGAAGGTCGTCATCACGGGGCGGCCGACGGCGATGGCCTACCGCTACTACCGGAAGACCTCCTGCGGCGACACGGTCGGCAAGCTCGTGCCGGGCGGCGGCGTCCCGCTCGACGCCACGGGCGTCTACGTCTTCACCATCGAGAACGGTGTCTCCGACTCGAGCTGCACCAACCCGAACCTCGGCGTCTACGAGTCGTGGGTCGTGGTCGACGGCATCGAGACCCCACACATCTTCAATCGCGTGTTCAGCTCGGGATGCGGGAGCTACTCGAGCTGCGCCAGCGTCTCGTCGGCATGCCCACCCGGCTCCGTCTAGCCGACGGCTAGGACTTGGGCACGAGCGCCGCGAGCAGGTCGACCGCGGCGGCACGGGCGCTGCGCGGGAGGATCGCGAGGAGCGCCTCGGCGATGGCCGCCTCGGCCTCGCCGAGGGAGGCCTCGATCTGGCGCCCCTTGGCGGAGAGCACGAGGACCTTGCGGCGCGCGTCGCCGCTGTGGGCGGTGACCGTGACGAGGCTGCGATCGACGAGCCGCGCGATGGCGACGGTGGCCGCCGGCTGCGAGGTGCCGAGGTGGGCCGCGATGGCCGAGACCCCGAGGCTCCCCACCCGCTCGACCGCGCGCAGGACCCGGGCGTCGCCGGTGGTGAGGCCGCGCGGCAGCCGCTGCTCGAGCGTGCCCCGCTCGAGGTCGCGGAGGCGGCGGGAGAAGGCGGCGACGACGGCGGCGGGACGGGCGGCCGGCTTCATAATGGACCTATATAGACGGCATCGACGGCGAAGTCGATCGCCGCGCGCGGACCGACAGCGCACCCGCCACGACGACGAGCAGCCCGCCGACGACGGCCCCGCGCGACGGCTGTTCGCCGAACGCGACGACCGCGACGACGACCGCCGTGAGCGGCTCGAGGAAGGTGAGCATGCCCGCGTGCTCCGCGGGTACGTGCCGCAAGCCGTACAGGAACGCGAGGCCGGCCCCGGCGCCGATCAGCACCGAGGCGACGCCGATCCGCACGAGGCCCGCGAGCGGCGGCGAGGGCGCGCGCGTCGCGACCGCGATCAGCGAAAGCAGGGCCGCCGAGATCACCGCGTGGTAGACGAGCTGCTCCTCCGACGAGAACCGCGGGCCGAGGCGCTTGGTGATGAGCACGTTGGCCGCGTAGAACACCGCGCTCCCCGCGCCACACGCGGCGCCGACCGCGGCCGATGGCGAGAGCCCCCGCAGCGGGTCGAGCACGAGCGCGAGACCGAACAGCGCGACCAGCGCGAGCGGGATCGCCGCCGGCTGCGGGCGCGTCCGGAGCACACGCGGAGCGACCACGGCGAGCAGGAGCGGCGCGAGGTAGTGGGAGAGCACCGCCACCGCCACCGTGGTCTTGGCCATCGCGGCGAAGAAGAGGCCCGCGTTCGCCGCGTCGAAGAGGCCCATCGCCACGATGGCCCACCACTCGCGCGGCGCGCGGGGCGGGCCCTCGAGCGGCCCCCGGGCGGCCTTGCGCGCGAGCAGCGGCGCGGTCGCGACTGCGACCACGGTGAGCATGAGCGCGGACGACCAGCGGGGGTCGACACCAGCCGGGCGCAAGAACAACGACCACGTGCCCCAGGCCACCGCGGCGAGACCGACCTGCAGATACGAGACGACCGACACCGCCCCGGGATAGCATCGCGGCCATGGCCCGGTGGCTCCTCGTGTCGATCCTCGTCGTCGCTGGTTGTCAGGACAAGATGAACGCGGAGAAGCTCGCCGAACAGGCAGCCTCGGCCAAGGCTTCGGCCTCGGCGAGCGCCTCGGCCAGCGCCTCGGTGAAGGATCCGAACGAGGAGAAATTCGCCAAGGCGCGCAAGGACGTCAAGGAGCGCGCGACCGCGCACATGACGGCGTTGCAGAAGCTCTACACCGGCGTGCCCGAGGCCGAGCGCGTCGCGTTCCGCCAGTTCTTCCCCAAGACCAAGGAGGGCGAGAAGGTGGCCGAGGAGCTCTCCAAGGAGGCGGTGTTCGTCGGCAAGGAGGGCATGTCGATCCGCAAGTGGGAGCTCGAGGACGTCGACGTGAAGGGCGGCGCCGAGGAGGCCACGACCGGCGTGTTCCAGGAGGAGACCCAGCGCGGCAAGACCCGCTGCACGCGCTTCAAGCTCGTCTGGAAGCTCGAGTCAGGCGCGTGGGTGCGCACCGACCGCATCAAGTTCGAGGTGATCCCCTGCCCCTGACCGACGACCTCGCGGCCCTCGAGCACGCCTACCTGCGCGCGCTCAGCTACCGCTTCCCGAGCGTGACCACGGCGCTCGCCGAGATCGCCCACCTGCGCGCCGTGCTCGCGCTCCCCCGCGGGTCGATCCACGTGGTCAGCGACGTGCACGGCGAGTTCCGCAAGCTCGAGCACGTGCTGCGCAACGCCTCGGGCAGCCTGCGGGTGCAGGTCGACCGCGTGCTCTCCGAGCTCGGGGCCGACGAGCGCACGCGCGTGCAGAACCTCGTCTACTACCCGCGCGAGACGTTCGCCCGCGTCACGGCCGGCCTCGACGCCGAGGCGGCGCGCGCCCTCGTCACCCGCACCATCGAGCACCTCGTTTCGCTGCTCCGCGCGCTCGCCGCCCGCTACGGCCAGCGCCACCTCGGGCGGGTGTTCCCGGCGGGGTACGCGGCCGTGTTCCACGAGCTCGTGAACGGGCCCGCGCTGTCCCGGGAGCCGGCGTACTCCGCGGGCCTCCTCGCGCCGTACCTCGCCGACGACGGCGGCCTCGAGCTCGTGCGCGAGCTCGCGCACACGATCCGCGCGCTCTCGGCCTACGAGGTCGTCGTCGCGGGCGACCTCGGCGACCGCGGCCCGCGCCTCGACCGGGTGATCGAGGCCCTCCGCCACCAGCGCAACCTCTCGATCACCTGGGGCAACCACGACGCCGAGTGGATGGGCGCGTGCCTCGGGCAGGAGGCGCTCGTCGCGACCGTACTCCGCAACTCGCTGCGCTACGGCTGCACGGCGCAGCTCGAGGAGGGCTACGGCATCCCGCTCGAGCCGCTCGAGCAGCTCGCCATGGCCGCCTATGGTGATGACCCGGCGACGCGCTTCGTCCCGAAGGGCGTCGACGACCGCAGCCCACTCCTCCTCGCGCGCATGCAGAAGGCCGCGGCCATCCTGCAGTTCAAGCTCGAGGGCGAGACGATGCGGCGCAACCCGCACTTCGGCATGACCCACCGCGATCTGCTCTCGCGCGTCGACCCGGCGGCGGGCACCGTCACCCTCGACGGGATCGCGCACCCGCTGCTCGACCGACACTTCCCCACGGTCGACTTCCAGGACCCGCTGCGCCTCTCGCCCGACGAGGCGCGGTGCCTCGCGCGCCTGCGCGCGGCGTTCCTCGACAGCCCCTCGCTCTGGCGCGACATGTCGTTCGTCGAGTCGCGCGGCGCGATGTCTCTCGTGCGCGACGAGCAGGTGGTGTTCCACGCCTGCGTGCCCTGCGACCAGCACGGCGAGTGGCTCGACGTGACCCTCGACGGGGTGCCCGTGCGCGGTCGGTCGCTGTTCCAGGCGTGCGACCGGGTGGTCCGCCGCGCGTTCCGCGGGCGCGCCGAGGCCGACGTCGACTTCTTCTATTTCCTCTGGGCCGCGCCCCGGTCGCCGCTGTTCGGCAAGGACCGCATGGCCACCTTCGAGGGCTATTTCGTCGAGGATCCGCGCACCCACGTCGAGACCAAGAACCCGTATTTCCACTTCCTCCACGACGTCGACTTCTGCCGCCGGCTCGGCGTGGAGCTCGGCGCCCGTGGCGACGAGGACGTGCTCGTCGTCAACGGGCACGTCCCGGTGAAGCTCGAGAAGGGCGAGTCCCCGCTCAAGAAGAGCAAGCTCGCCGTGACGATCGACGGCGCGTTCTCCGAGGCCTACGGCGACCATGGCTACACGCTGGTCGTCGACGCCGAACGCACCTACCTCGCGCGGCACCACCACTTCACCTCGGTGGAGGAGGCGATCGCGCGCGGCGACGACATCGTCCCGACGATCGAGGAGCTGCGGGTGCACCCCCGCCCGCGCGCGGTCGCCGACACGGCCAAGGGCGCCGAGCTGCGCGCCGAGATCGAGGGCCTCGAGCGGCTCGTCGCGGCCTACCGGGCGCACACCCTCGAGCCGCCGACGACCTGACCCGTTCACGGCGAGGCGGCTACATTGCCGGGGTGTCCGACCCCGCCCGCGCCTTCCTGCTCCTCTCCGCGTCGAACGTGTTCATGACGTTCGCCTGGTACGGTCACCTGCGCCTGCGCCAGCTGCCCCTGTGGCTGGCCGTGCTCGGCTCGTGGGGCATCGCGTTCTTCGAGTACTGCCTCATGGTGCCGGCCAACCGCATCGGCCACCGCGCCCTCAGCGCCTACCAGCTCAAGATCATGCAGGAGGCGATCACGCTGATCGTGTTCGTCGCCTTCGCGACGTTCGTCCTGCGCGAGAGTTTCCAGACCAAGTACCTGGTCTCGTTCGGCCTGATCTTCGCCGCGGTGTTCGTGGCCTTCCGGCCCTGAGGCGTCAGCCGGACCCGTTCACTTGAAGAGGTCGCCGACGGCCTTCACGGGATCGGTGTCTATCTTGCAGGCCTCGGTCACGTTGGTGGTGCGCACGAGCTTGTCGGGCCGCGTCGGGTCGCCCTTGATCGTGCCGTTCACCGCCAGGTTGCCCGAGACGGCCTTGCTCGCGAGGCCGCCGGCGATGACACCGGTGAGTCCACCCACCACGCCCCCGACCAGCTCGCCGGCGAGCTCGCTGCACGGGACGGGGCCGAAGGTGTAGACGAGGTCGACCGCGTAGGGGCCCTGCAGCGTCTCGCCGAGCGAGGCTTCGCCGGTGACCTTCACGACGCGCGGCTTGCCACCGAGGCTGAAGGTGACGTTCGCCTTGTCGATCTTCACGTCGCCCGCGTTCTTCTTGGGCGTGATCTTGAAGTCGAGCCCGAGGCTGCTGCCGAGCGACAGCGAGACCGGACCGACCGGGATCTTGGGCAGCTCGAGCTTGGTGGCCGAGAGCGTGCCGCTCGCCGAGACGTCGCCGTCGGCGGAGCGCGCGGCCTTCACGTCGGCGTCGAGCGTGGCCTTCTTGAGCTTGAGGCCGGGGATCTCGAAGTCGAGGAACGCCTTCGGCTGGAGCCCCTGGGCCTCGAGGGTGACCTCGTCGCCGTCCTCGTGGTGGAGGACGACCTTGGCGGTGCCCGCGTCCTTGGGCTTCAGGTGGACGGTCACGTCGAGCGCCTTGCCCTTGCGCACCACCTTGCCCGAGATCGGCTCGACGGTGAGCAGGAGAAACGTGAAGCGCCCCTTGTCGAGGTCGACCTCCACCTTCTCCTCGGTCGGCGTGGTGACGACCTTCACGGTGTCGAACGAGACGGTCCCGAGATCGCCGGCGAAGTTGCGCCAGCTGAACTTGCCGTCGATCTGCACGGGCACGCGCTCGCCCTTCGGGATCTTGGCGTCGGCGGCGCGGATCGCCTCGAGCACCTTCTGGACCTTCTGCGGGCTGCCGTCGAGCTTGAGGGTCGCGCCAGGGATGCGCACGAGCTTCGGCTTGAACCAAGAGAGCTCCGCGATGACGGACGAGGCCTCGACCGTGAACGCGGTGCTGCCCGTCGGCGTCACCTTCACCTTGTCGAGGCCGACGCTCCCGAACCCGAGCGAGTAGCCGCTGTACGAGATGGTGAGGCCGCGCTTCTGGCCGGCCTCCGCGACCTTGTTCGCCACGATGCCGGGCAGCGCGAGCAGCAGGACCACGACCGCGACCACGAGGGTGGAGAGGACGACGATGCCAGCGATCGCGCCCTTCGACAGCCGTTTCTTGGGTCCCGCCATCACGCGAGGCTTGCACGGAAGGCCCCGTGTGTCCCATCGTCGGTGTCGTGGAGCCCATCCGCGACGCCGCCCGCGAGGCCATCACCCGCGCCGCCCCGCTGTTCGAGCTGGTCGGCCGCCAGACCCGGCTCCTCGACGCGCTCGCGTGGTCCCGCGAGGTCGAGGAGCGGTTCTTCGAGCAGGGAGAGCAGGCGCTCCCCGAGCCCAGCTACGAGATCGACCGCGCGCGCGCGCAGGCCAACGTCATCGAGCTCGAGCAGCTCGCCATGACCCTCGACGTGCAGGATCCGGTGCAGCACTGGCTCGCGTCGCAGTGCCGCTCGTACGCGGACGGCAACCGCATGATCCTCGCCATCGGCACCAAGCGCTTCTCGGAGATCTCGGTCGACGTGTTCGGCGGGCCGCGCTCCAGGTTCGACGCCGACACCACCAACCTCGATCTGGCGCGCCACCTCGAGCAGCGCATCCTCGGCGTCGAGGCCCGCATCCGCGAGAGGCGGCGCAGGAAGAAGGGCGTGCTCGAGCCGCGCGAGGCCGATACTCTGGACGCGCCCGCCTTCGCCGCCGAGATCGAGGCGATGGCCCGCGGGATCGGGCTCGCCGTCGAGGTCGTGGTCGACGATCGCGTCACGGCCAAGGTCGCCGCCGGCACCGAGCGCGTCCGCGTGCGCAAGGGCGCCCGCTTCCATCGCTGGGAGCTCGAGGGCCTGTTCGTGCACGAGGTCGAGACCCACGCGCTCACCGCGCAGAACGGCGCCGCGTGCGTCGCGCTACCGTTCCTCAAGAGCGGCGGCCCGCGCACGACGCGCCACCAGGAGGGGCTCGCCGTGTTCGCCGAGTTCCAGGCGCACGCGCTGCCCGTCGAGCGCATGGAGCGCATCGTGCGGCGCGTCCGGCTCGTCGCGATGGCCGAGGACGGCGCCGACTTCCTCGAGCTCTACCGCTTCCTCGTGGCGGCCGGCCAGGCCCCGCGCGAGGCCTATTTCGACGCGCAGCGCATCTGCCGCGGCGGCCTCGTCGAGGGCGGCGCGCCGTTCACCAAGGACTCTGCCTACCTCGCCGGCTTCATGGAGGTGTTCAACTTCCTCCAGGTCGCGGTGCGCGGTGGCGCCCGCGAGGAGGTCGAGCTGCTCGCGTGCGGACGCATCTCCCTCGACGATCTCGTCGTGCTGCGCACGCTGCGGCGCGCCGGCTTGCTCGAGAAGCCGCGCCGGCTCCCGCGCTGGATGCAGCGCTGGCACACGCTCGTGCCGTTCTTCGCCGTGAGCTCGTTCCTCGCCGAGATCGACCTCGAGAGCGTGGCGAGCCGCTACCACGCGCTGCTCGCCGACGAGGAGACCGACGCGCTCGACGCCGCGCGGGATCCGTAGGACACCAAGGCGAGATGCCCGCCACGATCGTCGTCGGAGACCTGCACCTGCGCTCGGGCGGCGAGCGGGCCGCGGCCGACGCCCTCGTCGAGGTGCTGCGCGGCGCGCCGGACTCGCCGCTGGTGCTCGCAGGGGACGGCCTCGACCTCGCGGCCGAGCCGGTCGAGACGCCGGCGGAGGCGGTCGAGCACACGCTCGGCACCGCACCCGAGCTCTGCCGCCTGCTCGCCGAGCGCGCGTCCCGCGGCGTCGCGACCACATTCGTCGCCGGCAACCACGACCAGGCGGTCACGCGCCCCGACGTGTTGCGCGCGATCCACGATCTCCTCGGCCTCGACGGTGAGCACCGCGCCCATGTGCGCTCCGAGCCGTGGTTCACCTCGCTCGCGGGCGGCCTCGTGCACGTCGAGCACGGCCACGTCTTCGACCCGGACAGCGCCCCCTCGCACCCGCTCGCGCCCGAGCACCGCGACGACGTCGGCATCTGCCTGCTGCGCGACTTCATCGTGCCGATCGACGGCTACCAGTTCGTGCACCGCAACGCCGAGCCGCCTCTGCCGCTGCTGATGCGCGTGTTCCGCACCTACGGGCCGAAGGCGCCGTGGGTCATCGGCCTCTACGTCTGGATGGCCACCCGCACGAGTCTCCTGAGCGGCGGACGCTTCCCGCTCGTGGACGACCGCGCCGAGGGCACGCGCCGCCTCACCGACTACGCGCGCTCGATGGAGATGGACGAGGAGACCCTCCGCCTCCTGCTCGAGGCCCACGCCACGCCCACCCGCGCGCGCAGCACGGACACGTTCCTGCGGCTCTACCTCGACCGCGTGTTCGCCACCTGCGCGATCGTGGGCGGCGGCGGCGCAGCGGCGGGCGGGGCGCTGCTCGGCCAGCCGGCGCTCGCGGGCGTCGGCGCGCGCGTCGCCACCATGGGGGTGCTCGCGCTCGCGGCCTCGATCGTCATCAAGCTGGACCGCTACGGCGGACGCGCCCAGCGCATGCTCGCGGCCGGCGCCGAGCGCGCGGCGGAGATCACGGGGGCGCGCACGGTGGTGCTGGGCCACGTGCACGTCGATGCGTCGGGGCCGAGCTACCAGAACACCGCGTCGTTCGCGTTCCCCGCGGGCTTCGACGGCCGAAGGCCGTTTCTCCGTGTGCAGGAAGACGGCACCGTGGAGCGAGGCCTGGTGTGAACTAGCGACCCGGGTCACCGCCCGCGCCGATAACCCACCGCCAGCAACCACGTCTTCGCCGCCACCGCGACGCACGGAAAACGCGGCCCCG
>Ga0154020_10006445_pt1 | contig 13742 bp, 7 predicted proteins | sample Klosneuvirus_201_FD_109709 | JGI IMG/M metagenome (GOLD analysis project Ga0154020, IMG submission 109709) | Active sludge microbial communities from wastewater, Klosterneuburg, Austria - Klosneuvirus_20160825_MG | ecosystem: Engineered > WWTP > Aerobic digester > Activated sludge | place... | reverse complement strand
CTTTTTCTACTTCAATTGAAATTTTATCCAATACCGCCAGTCCCATATCCTTGCGAAGATTTTGAACGCGGTTTACAAAATCGCGAGCGATACCTTCCCGCTTCAGTTCATCCGTAAGCGTAATGTCAAGCGCCACAGTTAATCCATTTTCGGAAGCAACCGACCAACCCGGTATATCTTCGGATGAAATCAGGACATCTTCTAGCACCAAATCGAACCCAGCTTTGCTTAACATGCCTTTCTTTTCAATAGTTTGAATATCTTGTTGTGCGAACGAATTGATTATAGCAGAAACTCCTTTCACCTTAGCGCCATACTGTTTACCCAGTTTCGCAAAATTAGGTTTTACTTTCTTTACCAGTAAGCCCGAAGCATCATCGATATATTGAATTTCCTTTACATTAACCTCAGCCCGAATAATCGCCTCCACACTTTTAACGCGCTGGGCAAACTTCTCATCCAACACCGGTAGCAGTACTTTCTGCAATGGCGTACGCACTTTTATCTTACTGTTTTTACGAATCGAGTGAACCAGCGAGCAGATTCGCTGTGCATAATCCATCGACTTTTCTAACTCCTCCTCTTTTCTTTTTGAATCTGCTTTTATCAATAGTGTATGATGTATGGATTCATATTGCAGGGGCGTATTCAATTCCTTCGCACGACTACGAATGTTATCGGTAAGGTTTCTGTACAGCCACTCACTAAAAAACGGAGCAATGGGCGCCATCAGTTGGGCGGTCACCATCAGACATTCATATAACGTTTCATAAGCCGCACGTTTATCTTCCGATAATTGTGCAGAAGGCATGCCCACCGAAGCTGCAGCGGAGGTGGGTTGCCAAAAACGCTTTCTATTTAAACGTACGTACCAATTCGAAAGGTGATCGTTCACAAACTCCTGAATAGCGCGTGCGGCCTTTGTTGGCTCGTACTCATTATAGGCCTTCGTTACCTCCTCAATTAGCGATTGCTCTTTAGTTACAATCCATTTGTCTAGGGGTGCCAGTTTTTCAAACGGAACATTATTCATTTCATCCTTCACAAAGCCATCGATGTTGGCATAAAGAACAAAGAATGAATACGTGTTGATAAGTGTACCAAAAAATCTTCGCTGTGTTTCTGTAATCCCTTCCAGATCAAACTTCAGGTTATCCCACGGGGGCGCATTTTCCATCATATACCAACGCACGGCATCGGGTCCATATTTGGCGAGCGTTTCAAATGGGTTTACCACATTGCCTTTACTCTTACTCATCTTATTTCCATTCTTGTCGAGCACAAGCCCGTTGGAAATAACATTCTTAAACGCTACCCCTCCGTTACCCACTTTTTTATTTACCGCTTTGATTTCGTCACTGCTATCGCTTAGCATAACCGCTATCGCGTGAAGCGTAAAGAACCAACCCCGGGTTTGGTCAACACCTTCGGCAATAAAATCGGCCGGATAATTTTTCTCAAAGATTTCCTTATTCTCAAATGGATAATGCCATTGCGCATACGGCATTGCGCCTGAATCAAACCAAACATCAATCAAATCTAATTCCCGATACATGGGCTGGCCACTTGCACTTACTAATACAATCTCGTCTACATATGGTCGATGGAGGTCAAATGAAGAATTACGAATGTCGAATGTCGAATTTGTAATTCCTGCATTGCGAGCCTTCTCAACTTCATTGGTAAGTTGTTCGATGGAGCCAATACAAATTTCTTCTTTGCCGTCTTTCGTTCGCCAGATAGGTAGCGGTGTACCCCAATACCGCGAGCGTGATAAATTCCAGTCGACCAGATTTTCCAACCAATTACCAAAACGACCCGTACCTGTAGATTCAGGTTTCCAATTGATTGTTTTATTCAACTCCACCATCCGGTCTTTCAAAGCGGTGGTTTTAATAAACCAACTATCTAACGGATAATATAAAATAGGTTTATCCGTGCGCCAGCAATGTGGGTAGGTGTGCTCGTACTTCTCTACCTTAAAAGCCTTGTTTTCTTCTTTTAAGATGATGGATATAATTACATCGGTATTCTTGTAGTCTGAATTACTCTCATCTTCATTGGTATAGTTCTTCACATAAAAATCATCGGCACCTAAAGGCTTATGGGTTTTTATGTTGAATTTCTTCACTCCCTCGGCAAGATGTTTTCCAATTACTGAAATAAATTTTCCTTTTCGATCAACCGTAGGAACTTCATTGTCCAATTCATCTTTGATCGTAAGTGCAGGAATGCCGTTTTGCTTAGCAACCTTAAAATCATCTGCACCAAAGGTGGGTGACGTATGAACAACTCCGGTTCCGTCTTCGGTGGTAACAAAATCTCCAGCTATAACCTGAAACGCCTTGTCTGCATCGTAGAAGGGCTGCAAGTATGGCATCAATTGTTCGTATCGAATACCCACCAGGTTTTTGCCTGTAAACTCCTGTACAATCTGAAAAGGAATATTCTTATCTCCTGCTTTATACTCTTCCAGTTTCAAGTCCTTGTTCTTATCCGAAAAATATTTTCCGACAAGTGCTTTGGCCAATACTACTGAAATGGGTTTGTGGGTGTAACTGTTGAAAGTATCTACCTCCACGTAGGTGATCTTCTCTCCTACAGCCAGGGCCGTGTTCGAAGGTAACGTCCAGGGTGTGGTTGTCCACGCCAAAATAAAAATGTTCTTTTCGGTGCTTTTAAAAAGAAACTCAGATTTTGCATTCCGTGTAACCTTAAACTGTGCTACAATGGAGGTGTCTTTCACATCCTTATAGCAACCGGGTAAATTCAGTTCATGCGAACTTAGTCCAGTGCCTGCAGCTGGCGAGTAGGGCTGAATCGTGTAACCTTTGTATAATAATTTTTTATCGTAAAGTTGTTTTAAAATCCACCACAACGATTCAATGTATTCCTTTTCATAGGTGATGTATGGTTTTTCCAAGTCTACCCAGTAGCCCATTTTCAGGGTCAGGTCATCCCACTGGTCTTTATACTTCATCACCGTTTCGCGGCACTTCTGGTTGTATTCTTCTACCGAAATCTTTTTGCCAATATCATCTTTGGTGATGCCAAGTTCCTTTTCAACCTGCAACTCGACCGGCAACCCATGGGTATCCCAGCCGCCTTTGCGGTTTACCTGAAAGCCCTGAAGTGTTTTAAACCGGCAAAAAATATCCTTTACGGTACGCGCCATTACATGGTGAATACCTGGGGTACCATTGGCCGATGGTGGGCCTTCATAAAAGGTAAAAGAGGGTGCCCCTTCCCGATTGCTTACCGATTTCTCGAAAATCTTTTCCTCTTTCCAAAAAGCCAGCACCTCGGTGGCCACCTGGGCAAGGTTCAAATCTTTAAATTCTTTGTATTTGCTCACTTCTAACTAAAATAAGGGGCGCAATTTAGGAATAATTAAGCAGGAAATGTGGGTGTAATGCCCTCTGTTAACGAGAGAAAGTGAGGGAAGAAACAAACAACTATTTTACTGCGCAGAGCCCTGACGATCGTGGATTTTAATTTTGTTCAGATCGATCTCCTCGTCATCATTTTCACCATAAAAATTGGTGTCAAAATCATCAATGGGTAGGCGATTCTTACTCTTTCTCGGCTTATCAAATGTCATGATAAGGGAAGGCAATAAAATAAGGTTGGTAAACATTGAAATCAACAATGTGGTGGAGGTAAGTAAACCCAACGCCACTGTACCACCAAAATCTGAAAAGACAAAAATGATAAACCCCGAAAACAATACTGCCGATGTATAGACAATGCTTTTTCCAGTCTCCAAAATACTTTCGCTTACCGAGCGGGGCACAAAGAACCCACTCAACAAAAGTTCCTGCCGGTATTTAGCCAAAAAACGAATGGAATTATCGACCGAGATTCCAAACGTAATACTAAAAATTAACGCTGTACTTGCTTTAAGTGGAATATTGAAATAGCCCATTAAGCCAGCCGTAATCATCAACGCAATCAGGTTTGGAATTAAAGAAATCAAAATCATCCGCGCATTAGCGAACAAGATGGCCATCGAGAGCGTTATCAAAATACAAGCAAGTATCAAACTCTCGGTCAGGTTCTCGATTAGAAATTTATTTCCCTTAATAAAAATTTTAGAAGAGCCCGTTACCGTTACTCTAACCGTGTCACTTTCTGAACGTAATATTTTCTTTAAATCAGTAACAAGAATGGCCGCCTTAGGCTCAATAACACGATGCACTAACGAGTCCATTCGGATGGAACCAATGTCGGCCATCTGCATAGAGATGCGCATTTTATGATAGGTGGAATCCACAAAAGAATTAAACAACCCGCTGTTATCTGTTTGGCCTTTCAGATAGCTAAGCACATATTTTGCCTCTATATCAGAAGCCGGGAGGGCATACCACTCGGGGTTATTGTTGTAATACGCTTGACGCGATGCTTTGATGAAACTCAGAACTGAAACAGGCCGCGAGGTTACAGAAATAGAATCCAACGAGGATTCAAATTCATCCACTGTTCTGGCAACTTTTAGATTTAGTAGCGGCTTTTTTCGTTTGGTTTGTAAATCCACTTCAATTTCAAGAGGCATTATTCCACTGAAGTTCTCTTCTACAAAATTCAAATCCTTTTCACCTGACTCTCAGCCGGTATATCATCCACCATAAAAGAAACTGAGTAAAGTCTCGACATGCCTAATAAGGCAAAGGCTGTAATTACCCCGGTCACTATATAGATGATAGGGCGATGCCGGTGAACTAATAAATCGATCAGGCGAACAAAACTGCCCAATATTTTAAAATCCAAGTGGCGCAAGTGCTTTGCATTCGGTTCTGGCATCCAGGATAAAATACTGGGTATCATCACCAAGCTAACTAAGAATAAGGCGATGATGTTGATACCCGCCACAATACCAAACTCACGTAGAATTGTAATATCTGTGGAAAGAAGAGTTAAGAAACCGATCGCTACCGTTAAGTTGGTGAGGAAAGTGGCAAGCCCCATTTTCAATACCACTGCCTTGATCGCTTCCATCTTATTTTTGCGATTCACAAATTCAAGGTGATACTTATTGAGTAGGTAAATTGCGTTGGTAATACCTATCGTAACAATAACGGGTGGAATCAAGCCACTTAACAAACTGATTTTAAAACCAAGTAGCGCAATGGTGCCAATAGTCCATACGACTACTACACCAATCATGATCATAGAAAAAATTACGGCCCGTACCGATCTAAAGAAGAGTAACATAATTACTCCCGTAACTATAGCCGAGAGATATAAAAAGAAAGATAATTCTTTACGAACCTGTTGCGCCATAATCGATCGCACAAAAGGCAACCCGGCATAGTGAATCTGTACGTTCGTGTCTTCCGTAAATTTAGTTCCTAAAGCAATAAGTTTGTTTGTGATATCGATGCGTCTGGCTGAGTTAGCATACTCCTTCTTCATGGGTGCCAGAATCAGGTTGGCACCGTTTTCCACATTTACTAATTGCCCCATGTAAAATTTTTGATCGCGGGCTATCGCTAATAAACTGTCAAGCTGGTGTTGCGATTGAATCTGATCTGGAAAAAGTGGCTGGAAGTAAAACCTTTTCTCTACCGTATCTTTTAACATTATACGCAGTAGTGGCAGCGACAATACTTCACCCACGCCTTCAATCTTTCTTATCTCGTTACTGAAGGTTTTTAACTTCTGAAAGTTTTCTAATTTATAGATTGAGCTATCCTTAATCCCAATCGCCATCATGTTACCATCTTCACCAAACTGTGCTTTAAAGCGATTGAGGAATACCATGTCCGGATCGTGAGGCGGTACAGTACGCATAAAGTCGTAGCTCATCTCTACTTTACTTGCGTAAAAACCCATAAAAAGCGTAATTACACCAATAATCGCTATTAGGATCGTACGAAAACGAATTATAAAATCTGCAATTCTATTCCACATTTTTCATGGATTCTTAACTAAGCCTTCAAAATGAGGCTTAAAACTAAGGATTTTTGCAAATAAAACCCTGAAATGAAATCTTGGCAATAACCGCCAGTGTAAAACCTTTAAATCTCAAAGCCCTTAATCTTTCGATACAGAGATAGCGCGTGTCTATCTGTCATCCCGGAAACAAAATCAATCACCTCCCTAAAATGCAAATAGGTATTATCCGGATTGTCTTGAATTACTGAGATTGTTTCCACCGGCAGCAACCGCGCAAGATTAGAATATTTACGGGCTTGATTCTTCTTAATCAGGTGTTCCGCGGCAAGAATAAATTCTGCCAACAGTCCCGGCAACACTTCAAAGCCAGCCGATTCAATTTCAACCACATGGCGGGCCCGGTAAATTTTTTCAATAGATAAATCAATAATCTGCTTCAAATCATTTTTATACGAGCCTAAATCGGTCAGCGCCTTATCAAATTGACCGGCCAGCATTTCAGTTTCGTGCTGAAGAAATACTTCTACAGCATCGTTGATCAATTTACCGATGGCTAAAGCCCGAAGTACACCTATCTTTTCATCCACACTTTTTATTTGGGCTGCCTTGGCGGGATTGAAATCTTCGCGCAGAATCCCTGCTAACAAGTCAATGGTGTCGGTAACAGAGACTAACCCCAACCGGCAACCATCTTCCAGATCGATGATGTTATAACAAATGTCATCAGCCGCTTCAACTAAAAAAGCGAGGGGATGCCGGGCCCATGATTTACCTATGTTTTGAGTTAACCCCAATCGGTTTGCGGTATCAGCAAATAAAGTTTGCTCTGTTTGAAAGAATCCAAATTTCTTCTGACTCTTTTTAGATTTATCGCGTTCGGGAAAAAAAGCCGCACACGGATATTTTGTAAAAGCACCTAACGTAGCGGCCGTTAAGTGTAATCCTTGATATTGTTTTTTATTCAAAATGCGAAATCCTTGCGCATTGCCTTCAAAATTTATTAAATCAGTCCACTCCGCTTCAGAAAAATGTGGCTTATACTTTTGTCCCGCATGATGCAGGAAAAAATCGCTTAGTCCGTCTTCGCCCGAATGACCAAACGGTGGATTACCCAAATCGTGCGCTAAGGATGCCGAAGCTACCACGGTACCAAAATCATGGGACGAAAATTTTGAAGCCAGATCAGCATGTCGTTGCAATAACACATCCCCTACGCGCCTGCCAAGCGATCGGCCAACGCTGGAAACTTCCAGACTATGGGTTAACCGCGTGTGTACAAAATCATGTTCGGGCAACGGATGAACCTGCGTTTTATCTTGTAGTCTGCGAAAGGGATGCGAAAAGATTATACGATCATAATCCTGCTCAAACGCACTTCTCGAAGATTCTGTGGAGTCTGCCTTTTGATTTAATCGGTGCGAAGAAAGAAGTTGGTTCCAATTCATGGCCTCGGTTGTAATATCAAAGTGATTTATGGAAACAAAGGTTTCTGTTGAGTTCGGGAAACATTAAGCTTGATCGGGTCTTGTTTGAAAAGTTGTACTAAAATAAGATAAAGTTCAGGTTGCGCTTGTTGAAAAGGGTGTGGGCGCTCAAAAAAATTCTCGACTGCTATAGCGAAAAACTCTTCGATATTACTAAAAGCATAAGGACGGAAAAAATGTGCTTCATTGGCCGCCAGATTTTCCATTTCACGTTCGGCATATTGTTCGAACTGTTCTACTAATTCCGGGGCTAATATATTGGAACGATCCACCAGTTTATGTTCCAGCCACAAGGCATGTGCAAATTCATGAAGCAGCAAATTAATGCCATCCTGTTCATCGTGTAGTCCTTCAACAATCCCTCGCCAGCTAAACACAATGGTTCGTAAACCCGGATTGACTTCCCCCTTATGTTTTCGGTTTGTAATTTGGGAGTTATAGTAATCGGGATAAATAATTATTCGCTTGAAGAAGGATAATCCCTTTGATGGAAGAAATAAAAGCAGTTGCGCGGCCGCACACGAGATAATAGCCTTCATTGCCCGAGTCAACTTTATTTTCTCCCGGGGCACAAACTCAAAATCCACATAATAATTATGGGCCAATCGAAGAAACTTCATTTTATGTGCCCAGGGCAAAGCCGTATAATACGCATAGCGATGATTAAGAAATCGATGAGAGATAGGCCCATGATAAAAACGAAAGCGCAACTCCTTATATCCTGCATACAGAAGTTGTGCTGCAGCTGCCAGTATAGCAGCCCACATATTAAATTTTCTTTAGCAATCCAGCCATCGAAACGGAATCCTGAACAATTGATTTCAAAGAATTGATCGCTACCCGCTCTTGCTTCATCGTATCGCGATCGCGAATAGTCACTGTATTATCCACTAAGGTTTGGTGATCAATCGTTACACAATACGGGGTGCCAATAGCATCCTGCCTGCGGTATCTTTTGCCAATAGCATCTTTCTCTTCGTAAAAGCAACGAAAATCAAATTTTAGTAACTCCATAATTTCGTGTGCTTTTTCGGGCAAACCATCTTTTTTCATTAATGGAAGTATAGCCACTTTATTAGGAGCCAGAGCAGCCGGAATTTTTAATACAACCCGATCGCTTCCGTCTTCCAGTTTTTCTTCCTTGTAAGAAGAAGCTAATACAGAAAGAAACATCCGATCAAGACCAACGGAAGTTTCCACTACATAAGGAATGTAGTTTTGATTGTCCTCCGAATCGAAATACTGTAATTTCTTGCCAGAGAATTTTTCGTGGCTCTTCAGATCAAAATCTGTACGCGAATGGATTCCTTCCAATTCGCGAAAGCCCATCGGAAAATTAAATTGAATATCACAGGCGGCATTGGCATAATGAGCCAGATTTAAGTGATCATGATACCTGTAGTTTTCAGAACCCAGTCCCAAAGCCTGATGCCATTGAAGTCGTTTCTCTTTCCAGTATTCGTACCATTTCATCTCCTCACCAGGCTTAACAAAAAATTGCATTTCCATCTGTTCAAACTCGCGCATTCTAAAAATAAACTGGCGTGCTACAATTTCATTACGAAACGCTTTCCCGATTTGCGCAATGCCAAAAGGTATTTTCATCCTTCCGGTTTTCTGCACATTCAAAAAGTTAACGAATATGCCTTGTGCGGTTTCAGGTCTTAGATAAATTTTATTGGCATCATCCGTTACGGAACCCATTTCGGTTGAAAACATGAGATTAAACTGACGCACCTCCGTCCAGTTTTTAGTACCTGATATAGGGTCTGCAATTTCCAGATCAACTATTATTTGCTTTAAGTCGACCATATCCCCACGACCGAGCGCATCTTTCATGCGTGCATTTATATCGTAAATTTTTTTCTGATACTCGGCTACACGAGCATTCGTGCTTAAAAACATCGTCCGATCAAAATTTTCGAATCGCTTGGCTGCTTTCTCAACTTCCTTTTCTATTTTTTCCTCGAGTTTTTCAATCACTCCTTCAATCAATTGATCGGCCCGATAGCGCTTTTTCGAATCTTTGTTGTCAACCATAGGGTCGTTAAAAGCATCCACATGGCCCGAGGCTTTCCAGATAGTGGGGTGCATGAAAATTGCCGAATCGATCCCCACAATATTATCGTGGAGCAGCGTCATAAACTTCCACCAATATTCTTTGATGTTGTTTTTTAGTTCTGATCCGTTCTGGCCATAATCGTAGACAGCACTAAGTCCATCGTAGATTTCACTGGAAGGGAAAATAAACCCATACTCCTTTGCATGGGAGACTACATTTTTAAAGAGATTGTCTTCTTGATTTGCCATAAGCCGCAAAGATAGAAATTAGTGGCTAGCCGGAAGCGGGAAAATCAATAAAATGAAATTAAGCCGGCAAGGTGATGGTAAATACAGATCCTTTACCAAACTCCGATTCAAAGGAAATCTGACCCTGAAGTTTATCAACCGCTTCCTTGGCAATGTATAACCCTAAACCCGAACCGGTGGATATATCAGTTGCGCGGTAAAACATTTCGAAAATTTTAGTCTGGTATTCGGATTTAATTCCGATACCATTGTCTTCAATTTGTATTAGATTTTTATTGTCGTGCGTAGCTACCTTTATTCTTAAAAATGGTTTCGACTTTGAAAAGTCCTGATACTTAAACCCGTTTGCAATGAGATTATTTAAAATAACCCGCAACCGGGATTCATCCGTTTTAATCCGGAAGGATTCATTCACATGAACTTCAATCTCAACTTTGTTGATGTCAATTGAATATTTGAGCGTATTTACTACTTCATGGATAACCTTATTTATCGGCACCTCGGTCACGTTCACCGTAAGCCGTGCATTTCGCGAGTACTCAACAATTTCTTTGATATAATTATCCATTACGCCAACTCTTTCCTGCATTAAGCGCAGATAATTTTGCGCCCCATCCGGATCAAGTTGAGCCAGATTTATTAAGCCCGACATCGAGGTAAGTGGTGCACGCAAATCATGCGAAGCACTGTAAACAAAGCGGTCTAACTCCTGATTAGTTTTGATCAACTCTCTGTTTTTTGTCAGAATGTTCTTTTCAGAAGAAGTAACCATTCGATCGAAAAAAATAATAATCAATAACCCCATAAGCAGTACGATCAGAAAGCTGACAATGAGATAAAAATGTGCCTGATTAGGAATAAATTCTTTTGGCTTAAATATGGCGATAAGAAAGAGTGTGAAACTTAATAGGGTAAATCCAATTCCTATAAACTTTTCGCGGTAGCCAAACACAGCCAAGGCGCCCAGGCTGCTGAGAATAAAATATAAGTACGAACCGGTTTGAAGGGGATCGAGGTCAATGACAGAAAAATAATAAGCAAAAAAATTACAGCGCAGCAAGTGTATAATAATGGCGGTATTCACGTATTGCCACCTTAATAGAAAAAGGCAAAATCCGCAAACCAGAAATCCTATAAATAGAGAGCCTGGTTTGCCTTCGTGATTAAATAAATTAGTTATGAAATAAAATAAGTCAACGCCCAAATACATAACAATAAGGTAGGCGCCAAGAATTATCTTTCTCTTCTCGCTTTCCGTTTCAAGAACCCTGTCTTTCAGAACAAACCTTTGAATATTCATGCCTGTTAATTTGGGAGCCAAACTGAAAATGTAGAGCCCTTATACACTGTAGAGCGTAGTTGAATAGCCCCTTTTAATTTAGCTAATGTTTCCTGAACAATATAGAGGCCTAATCCCGAACCCTGAGATTTTTCGGAAGCGCGATAAAACATTTCAAAAACTTTAGACTGATGTTCAGTCGCAATCCCCAATCCATTGTCTTCAATATCAATTCTAATCATAGGCTCCTCTACCTGTGCCTTTATATATACTTCGGGTTGTTCTTTTTGTGAATCATGGTACTTAAAAGCATTCCCTATCAGATTATTCAGTACAACTTTCAATCGGGTAGTATCTGAAATAATCGCCAAATCAGGCGCAATGTCTAACCGCACATAGATTTGCTCCATACCCTCGGCAAACTTCAAATCGTCTACGATTTCCTTTATAAAATTCAGGAGATTAAATTCTTCTTGCCTTACTTCTTGTCTGGTATTTCTTGAAAAATCAATAATTTCTTTAATAAAGCCATCCATGTTGTTAACACGCTGGCGCATTAGATCAAGACATTGATTGATCTCAGACGGGTCGGATGTTTTGTGAGCCACTTCTATCAATCCCAGCAGCGAACTCAGCGGAGCTCTTAAATCATGGGAAGCACTGTAAACAAAACGATCCAATTCCCGGTTTGTCTTTGCTAACAAATCATTTTTGGCTAGCAACTCCTTTTCTGTTGCGTGGTTGACGTCAATCAAAAAATAGAGAAGTGCAATGCCTATAGTCAATGAAACAGTAAAATTTATGGCAAAACTAATTTGGATATACTCTTCCGTAAAAACTCGGGGGGTTTTAATAGAAATGTCAAACCAATACGATAGAAAAAATAATATCAAAGAAAGAGCAGCAAAAAGACTAGCCAGGACTTTTTCCTTATGTCCAAACAAGGCAAAACCGGCTATTCCGGAAATGACGAACAAAATGTAAATACCAGTTCGATATTGATCGCTTGAGGCGAAAAGAAAAACAATAAGATTGATTAAAGAAAGTAGCAGGATGTTTGCCAGCTTGTACTTTTGCTTCCTGTTTAAAATAAAGGTTATGACGCCTGTGGCAATAACTGCAAGATAGTATGGTTCATTTCCCTGGATACCACTCAGCCAATCGGTGATTAAATAAACAACACCCACGGTAATAGTAACAACGATAAGATGCCCTCGCAAAAGCGCGTTCTTATAATCTCCCCACGAGGGAATGTAGGTGCCCTTACCTATGATTAGATTTCTAAAACCCGAACCAACCATATATGATCAAAATTGGTATAAAAATCCTAAGATAAAACCATTTTACTTACCTACCGAGGCAAATGTTTATTCTAAGGTTTATCAGGCCATAGCTTCCTTGAGAAAGTCATTCAGCGGCTTTAGCGTCTTGGCGGCTAATGCTACGTTTTTAACGAAATCTTTACTGGTAACTTCTTTATCCGTAAAGTTATACGATACAATAAAGCTCTTGTGCCTTAACAAATCAATGTATGGGTGATCTTTCGGATACCCTTTCGGGGCGGTTTTAAGCTTATCAAAATCGTCCAGGGCAGGAAAATACTTTTTAAACTTTTTGTCATTCAGGATCTTTAGAAACCCCTTTGTATTGTAATCAATCTCTTGTCTGATCTTAGCCAGGTTTTCATTGTCGGGCATGTAAATACCTCCGGCAACAAAATTTTTTCCGGGTTCCAGATGAAGGTAATAGCCGGGCTCTTGCTCCATTTTGCCATGAGCCGAAAATCCGGCACCCATATTTAGTTTATACGGTCGCTTATCCTTACTGAAGCGCACATCCCGATAAATTCTAAAGCCAAGCTTACGCGGATTGAGACTGGCCAGACTATCATCGAACTTTAACAACTCTTTGTGAAGTGTCACTAAAAAATGTTCGAATTGATTTTTAACCTGCAGATATCGGGGCTTATTTTTTTCAAACCATTCGCGATTGTTATTTTTCGCAATGCTTTTAAGAAATTTTAGAAGATCGTCCATAAGGCTCTAAAACTAAAATTGAGTTGGTAGTGAAATTGAATTGGAGTAGATCGTTTCGTTTTTACTTGAAATAGGTAATGGTTCATTGCACTTGCAATAAAACACCAATCCTTTATAGGAAGTAAGATGTAAATACTGAGTAGTAAAAAGTCCGATTTTCGAAACTACAATTATCAAGTCCTCATTTTCATTTATTAGCTTTCCAAAATCCTCCTTAGTAAGTTGAACAAATACGCCATTCATTTTAAGTGCTTGTTGAATATGTCTGCGGTTTGAATGAGGTATCATATAATCTATTTGTTTTGTTACAGATATTCTACAACTGATTCCAGGCCTATGCCGCGCGAGGCTTTGATTAAAATGGTAGCATCATGTATCGGGTCTACTTTTAGAAATTCCAAAAGAGCTTCTTTGGTTTCAAAATAGTGCGCCTCCGGATAAGTCCTTTTAGCCGATGACATTAGTTTGCCGCATAGATACACACCATCAAAATTCTTTTTGAGTAGCAACTCACCCATTTTTTTATGTTCCGCTTCAGCCTCGCCTTCCAATTCAAACATGTCGCCTAAAATCGCCACTTTTCTTAAAGCCTTCATGGCAGCCAGATTATTAATAGCCGCCTCCATCGAACTTGGGTTGGCATTGTAAGCATCCAGAATAATAGTGTTGGATCCTTTCTCTATTATCTGAGACCGCATGTTACCCGGTATATACTCGGCAATTGCCCGATTGGCCTCT
>Ga0154020_10006443_pt1 | contig 13744 bp, 9 predicted proteins | sample Klosneuvirus_201_FD_109709 | JGI IMG/M metagenome (GOLD analysis project Ga0154020, IMG submission 109709) | Active sludge microbial communities from wastewater, Klosterneuburg, Austria - Klosneuvirus_20160825_MG | ecosystem: Engineered > WWTP > Aerobic digester > Activated sludge | place... | reverse complement strand
TGCGAAAGCGCCGGATCGACGCTCTGCACGATGGCATAGAAGGCCGCGTGCGCCAGCTCGCCGGCGAGTACGGGCAGAACGCCATCATCCAGCGCGGTCAGGTCCAGGACAAGGGCGCGTAAGGCTGTGGTGGTCATGGTTGCTCCAGAAGGTTAAATCACTTGGTAATACGATATTTGTTTTGCACCCTGATATTCCAATTCGCAAGACGAACCCAATGCGGAGGGATCGATTGTGATTACAGCCACGGCGCAAGTCAGCACAAAATAGCAAGTCGTGATCCCCAAAGCAGTGCGCGACGTGCTCGACATTCAACCTGGTAGGCGCCTCACCGCACCATTATTGTAGACGCCATAGTTGTTTGTCTCTCTCCTCGAAAATTATCCCGTGTTTGCCGACCTGGCGACGGCGGTGCTGACCCCATCGAGCAAGGCGCTGCGGCAGGCGTCACGAGTACGTTGACGCTGACGGAGTTGCTGACTGGCCCGGTGCAGGCAGCCAATCTGACGGCATTGCGCGACTACGAACTGCACCTGACAAACTTTCCTCACTTGACGCTCCATGCCTGCGACGCCGACGTTGCGCGTCAGGTGGCGTTGGTGCGCGCCGCCACCGGTCTGCGCACACCCGATGCGATCCGGATTGCCACCGTCGCGCTCGCCGGCGCCACGCTCATCGTCGGCAACGACAAGGCATGGCAAGGTAAAACCGGCTCCTTGGCGTTGCTGCTGTTGAATGAGTTTGTGTAGCGGCTCACCACAAGCACGACGGCGACGAGTAGTATACTGTCATCGCCTCCACCGCACCTGCGCTGGATGCAGTGCTGGCGGAGGTGGAGTTGATGGTGCGGGTATGATGCATGATCATAGAATGATCGCCGTGTCTTCTCGTTTGTCTTTCCACCAACCCAAGCTATCCACGAAAAAAGCATCTTGATTGAACGCAATCGTCCAGCGCTGGTCGGCCAGCGCTCCCCCAGGCAAGCGCACCCTCAATTCATGAAGTTCAAACATCGGCGGCAAAGATTTACCTAGCTTGATTGATGCTGGATGGCGGTCAATAAACCAGGTTACAAACTGTTTCTTGCCCAGAAATCTATTGAGTTGCCGGATTCGTACTTCTGGCTCACATCTGATCTGCAAACCAGAAATTGTAGTTACTTGCGCCTTGCGCCCGCTAACGATTTCCTGGCCTGCCTCAAACCAGACTTTGCGCCCTTTGTCCAAGAGTTCGCCAAGCCTGAAGTACCCAAACACGCCGAGCAACTCCTCTGCTCCAAGTTTGATCATAGAGCCATAGCGTTTCTCTCTTGCGACATCCTCCGGCCACATAACAGACATGCGATCCAGTGTCGCTGTGTACTCATCTTGTTCAATTTCCTCAAACAACCCACGCCGCAGTAGTAGCATCAGATTGTAGCGTTTTGCCGAAAAGCCAGGGTCGCTACCACGTTCGTCAACAATTGCCGCATCAAAGCCGCTGCCGCGGAATGACAACAACGGCTTAAGAATCTTCTCGCTCTCATAGCGTCTATGAATACCAGATGCTTGATTGCCCGTCATGGTGGTCAGAGCCTGGATAGCCGTTTCCATTCCTTGCACTATTCGTGGGCGAACGTCGGCTTGAAATAGGCTTTGTGCAAGCATTCGTGCTGCATGGAATTCTGCAGGAGCATGTGTACGGAGGAATCGTGCGAAATCTTCCGGCTTCTGATACGCTTCATCGATTAAGGCATTGAGGTCACGACGGGAAACTGGCCTTTGGTCGACGAGACGTTCAGCCAGAAAGTGATAGACGTACTCAGGAACCAAGGCTATCGTCCAGTTGGGAATATTGTTATCTTTCTCGTGACGCGCTAATCGTCCAAAACGTTGAATGAATTGGCTGGACGTTCGCGCTTCGTACATCAGCACGTCTTTTCCAGTCGCATCTCTGAAGTCGATACCTACTTCAATCGTGGATGTACCGATTGTGAATTGACGCGTCAGCGCCTCGCTACGCTCCTGCTCCGAACTGAAACCGTGAATTTCCCCTACTAAAATGCCGGGAAAGGAGTCCCGTAAGGTGGACGCCAATCTGATTGCACCAGCAACTGAATCGAGGATTGTCACTAGTCGAGCTTGTGGATGTTGATTGATAAAGCTGCGCAATTCAGGGAGAAATTCCTGAACAACCTCATCCCCCTTCCATGCGTGCAAATTGGCTGGCAGTATCGTGAGTTTCACAGGCTGCGCAATGACTCGGGCATCTGGGGCTTCTGACGGCTCACCTTCTATGACCTGAACTGGCAGAGAGAGTTGCTGTTCCAACCACGTGCGCGCTGGAGACTCCGGCGTTGCCGAAGCAAACACAAACACTCGACCCCACTTTGGGTTGATAGCATGAAGGGTTGCGACGAAAAAAGCCATGTCCGCCATTTGCTTGACGTTATAGAGGTGAAACTCGTCGAATACGAAAATCTGGTACTGCCCTATCAGAGCGATCAGCCTTTGGCTTAGTCCGCTTACGCCCTGATAGAGGCCAAAAACGATATGAAAAAGAATGTCAGGGTTCGTCAGAATAGTTGGTTGCCGCATGAGTAGCCGCTCCAGCGTCGTGGCGTGCTGTCGCAAGTCTTCCTGTACCTGCCAGTCGTCAAGTTGCTTGCTGTCAATGCGCAATAATCTACCGTTGTCTTGCGGATCGAGCCACGGCTTCAAGGCTCGCTCTTGGTCACGAATCAGTTCGTTCGTCGGATAGACGCCAAGTGCTGGAAGCCCGTTGTTGATGGCGCTTGCATAGCTTGCGAGTGTCTTGCCGCTGCCAGTTGATGTGACGAGAAAAAGACAGAGTGTTTCTCTGCGATCTAGCGCCTGCTCAACCAGTGTGTAGGCCCGATCCTGATAGACGTAAGGGCGCAGATCGCTTAGCCAGCTTGAAGTTGTTTGCTCAAAACTCAGCGGTTCGATATCGATATTCAGAGGTTGCATCAAGTTTTTCCTTTGCGGCGTTTTGTCTCTGGCAGGCGTGCCAGATAGCGCATGAAACGCGGCAAACGGATAACATCTTTCCCGAAATGGGCCTCGACGAACCATGCCTCACCGAAATGGGCGCGGTTGATCAGACGCGTTGGCAGACTTGCTGCCAGAATATCACTCACGACAGGGTCAACATCGATGTCACGCCAGTTCAACAGAGTTTCACTGTTGAACTGGCCCAACCTTTCTGTCACCTCGGCTGCTGGCTCAAGTTTCAGCCGGCATTTGGCATGAAACTTGCCTAGACGCACATGTGCAGCGCCCCCTGCAAGCAGGTTATGGGTTGTAGGCGCATCAGGTAGCCTGTGCGCCTCATGTACAACCACATAGAAAGTGAAGACACAACCTGGTCGGAGCATTCGAGCAAATCCCCAGTCTGGATATCCGAGAGAGGGCGGTTTGCCAGGAAACGCATAACTCTCGCGTAGTGTATTCCATTGCACGAGACGATATGTTGGCTGCACGGCAGACCCAGGCGTGACATAGACTACATCGTTGAGAGGCGTCAACTCTTCAACGTAGCGCGGTTCCTGGACCGTCTGCGAGTAGGTGTAAGTGCTACTGCGTACGAGTCCAAGGGCGTATGTGAGTGCATAGTTATGAATGAATGCACCTGTTTCATACACCTTGCCACGTTCGACCGTGGCGTAGAACAGGTAATCCAGTAGCGTAATCGAACCCCGATAAACTTGCATGGGGTGTCTCCTGTCATACAACGAATGAGGCTGACTGCGTATTGAGGTCTTTCAAGAATGCGGCCAGAGCCGTCTCGTCTCGATTCAGAGTGCGAACATCGCTCAAGATTGCGTTCAGCTTCTCACCGGTAACCAGGTCAAGGCGTCCGGCAAGGTCGCCAGTTAATTGCTTGATCACTGTATCCGCGTGCTTTTGGAAATGCGCCAGTGTGAGACCGCCAGCCATATCGATCCCTGTGTCGGTAGAGAATGCATCATAGAAGGCTTGTGTAAACTCCAAGTTGGCGAATATCTCCGCGTCCGAGAATGCAATAGCAAGCACATGGTTGCGCAAAAAGCCCTGCCGTGTACTTTCCTTGCCATACCGGGTTGTGCGCAGGATATTGCCCAAGACGTAGACAAACTCGTTGGCGGTCAGATCAACCGTTGTCTCTACAGATGGAAGAAAGACGCCTGGCGTAGTGTAGTCAAACTCAGTGATGGTGCCGGATGTATGGGTAGCTTCGTCGATCACATTGAACTTCACTTGTTTCTGGATGATCTCATACGGACGCACGGTGAAACAGGTGTCGCTCAGCAGCCGCGCCTTGCGCGCCCCCTCTCCTTCCACCGCCGCATAGCCATAGATGAGGCAGTCCGGGCAGTGCGTACAGAGACCTTCAGTCAGGTAACAGTCATGATACGGACCTGAAAGAGACCAACCTTTGGGCTTACTTCGCTCTCGCGCCTCTACTATTTCGGCTTCTGTGTACGCAACCGTTTGAACCTGGCCTTCTTTGGACAAAACAGCAAACGGGAATACACCGTACTGCCGCAACAACGCCTTACCAGTACGACGCTCTGGCGCCACCTGTTTGCGCTTAAACATCACAAGGCGCGAAGTGAGTTCGGTGTTCGACAGACCGGCGGGCGTCTCTTCTACATCTTGCTGTTCGCCACCTTCCGTTGTGAAGATTGCATAAGACTTTGTCTCGCGCAGCACAAGGATACTTGCGTATCGATTTGTAGGTGTGCGGGGAATGGATGGAACAAAATGGCGCTGATAATTCTGTAGACTTTGCATGGCTTATTCTCCCTTATTGGACTGACTGGACTGAGCCGCAGCCTCACGGGCGGCCTTTTCTTGCTTGAATACCTCCCACACTTGGGGTAGGTTCCGATCTGTGTAGTAATAGATGCCGTCTGCCAGTTGGTTTTCGAGTCTCAACAGGCGTGCCATACTGCCTCCGGCGCGCCCCAGATACAACTCATCGACAAGAATATCGACAAACTCGCCTGTCAATTGCCCGAGTGCATAACCCCGTGAGCGGATGAAGATGTCGCCGCGTCCGCTGTCATTACGACGCTCCAGCCCTTTAAGCAAAGTTCCCGCCGTCAGTCGCTTTAGCTCGGTAATACTTTCCGGGGTTGGGTTACTTTTGCCAAGTGCCGCGACGCGCATCTCTGGGATTGCCTGTTGTGCTCTCCGCATTGCTGAAATACCCTCTCTAAATATCAATTCATAGCGTCGAGCTTTGCCACGTCCGGACGCGCCAGATGGGATTGCAATCTGTAGCGATTTTTGCGCGATCTGTTCGACAAGATCCATCAACTCACCTCCGTGAATTTCAGCTTGGATATGGAGCAATATCTCACACGCCGTTGCTAATGTAGGATAGGGCGTCTGTCCATCATTGAGTCTGGCATATTCCTTGTAGAAGGACGCCCCAGCAAGTGGCGAAGTGTTCAAATCATTGAGTCGTCCCGCAATGTATTTGTCTTTAGTTGACCGATTAGGCGCATGAACATCTGCGGTGACTGTCCAAAGCGCAGCGCAAAGATCAAGCGAGCGTTCCAAACCGCTGCGTAGCCCTTTTTCGCGACCATAAAGCGTAACTGTGTCCACGTGTGCACCCAACAAACCTTCGAGTACAGGCGGTGCACTATCAAGTGTGATCGTTGCCTTTAATTCGGCTGGGTCTGATACCGGGAGGTAAGGCCTCTCCGTCATATATATTTTGCAGCTAGTCAAACCACTGAGTACCGTTGCCAAAAACAAACCTTTCGCCCAGGCTTCTGTGCGTGTAGCGACACGCGCGTCATCACTTTCGCTGTCTCGTGCTGCCTTTTCCCAAGTAATCAAATAGTAGTGTGGCTGGATGGAAGCTGACGCCAATGATAATCGCTCACCAACAAAGTTTTGACCACCCCATCCCGTGATCTTCTCTCCTTCTCTGGTCAGCACATCGTACATGTCTTCAATCCAGTCTGGATCGAAGTGACGATTCTCTAGCCAGTAATGTGGCATTCCCCACGCTTTGCCATAGTCACGTACAGGGAAACTGGTAACTTGCTGAAATGGGTGGAGCATAGGGCCGAACAACTTGATATGCTCCGGCGTAAAAGAAAAAGTTGGCAAAACGTAGAGAAAGATTCGCCGTGAATTCTTGTAATGCGCGCCGTTTGGCAGCCCCATTCCGGCCAGCTTTCTCAGTATGAACTCAAGCTGGCAGATTGGACACCAGAGGCGATTCCCTTGGGGCGCTTCTTTTGCGGGAAGCACCCGATTTGAGAATACCCGACCGAAGTCATCAAGGATACCTGTGCGGAGCTCGTCAGTATAGTCACTGTTGCGATTGCATAGCGAGCAAACCGAACCCGAATGCCCTTTGCTTTTCACTTTTGAGTACCCGGCTAAGCTATCAGTCTCGAGCTGATTTCCTGGTGTAGATGAAATAGTAAGATTTTCCCATAGGTATACTTCGAGTTCTTCCCGCAAGCCTAAAGCAGCAACTGCGACTTGACGACCAGCTTGTGTATCTTCACCTTCCATTGCTTGCGAGACTTTCTGATGCAGACGCTCCAGGACTTCTTCAGGAGGTAATCCTTCCGCTTTCCGGTTCACAAAATCTGCACCACGCAAAAAATGGTACGCGATAATCAATACATATTTCCCGACGCCGCCTCTTGCCCATATGTCATACTCTTGGCGCAAGTTTTTTGCTGGTGTTTCAGGCACCTCGAACACTTTGAGAAACCAGTCCAACCGATTAGTAGCCGGTGCCAAGTCTCTGAGTAGAGTATCAACATACAATAGGTACCGTCGTACCAGGTACCAGAGTTCGTTGAAAGTCTTATGTTCTTTTGGATCGAATAGCAAGATTCCAAAACGCTGTTCGACAGTACTCAACCACTCAGCAGACAATTCTTTCCGTTTTGCTACCAAACCGTTGATCTCATCGATTGCGATTTTGGCATCAGGCTTTGCAGTTAATGAGTCTTCGTGAATAACATCTAGCAGGTTCTGCACACTTGCTAGCGCGTATACATAGGGTTCAAAATCAAATTTCTGGCGGCGTAAACCATCGCGTGCTGCACCTCCTCCCTCACCAGTCGCAAGAGAGCTAAGCACACGACCGGCTATGTCAGAGACCTGCGACTGCACCATCATCTTTATAGGTTGAACTGGACCTAGGTAGAGTGTCCCAGTTGCAAAATAGAGCAAGGGAACCATACCTCCCGTTTCGCCAAGATGCGCTGCCACTGCTTGATGAATAGCGTTGGTAAGTACACCACGCACATCGCCGATGTGATGATAAAAGAGGGTGTATTTGCTCTGTGTTGAATTTGGCGCAAATATTTGGCTGAAGTCAGACAGATATCCCTTGAGCGAGGATATTGCTTCTTCAGGTGACTTAACCGATGCAAAAGTATCGGCAATCCGCACTAATAACCACAGTTTCATTGCGCTTGGTTCACCCAACAATGCATCGCCATGCTTCGTACTACGTTTATGGGTATTGGCCTCTCTCAACGTGTGATCGTCAACTGTAGCAAACTCCCCTAACCCCAACGCGTTGTATTCCGCTCGCAAGCTCTTTAGCGGAATACTGAATTCGGATGACCCCAATCGCTCTACAGTTCGATCTTTGTGAACTTCGTGTACTGTGAAGGCAGCAAGTGCCTGTCGAAAAACAGTGACATCCAAATGGGGTGGAAGAAATTCTTGCGTCACCACATATTTCATGAACTGCACCAACCCAAATACACCGTTCATAATGTGGGCGAAATGGGATTGTTCAGGAAGGTGGGGATATTCTGCTCCGCCCTTAACTAGAATCAGGTGATAGTTGCGCCGAATCATCGCTGGTACAATCTTCGCAATGTACTCATCAAGAATCTCGGACAATTCTGCGCTAGTGAATTTCACCATGTTTGGCATCTCCCCTTTATCTCTGCATCCTGCTTGTTCCAAGATGTGCCCGGCAGACCGCTTCCCATGTCGCGCGGGATCGGCGCCGTGAACCATCACCACCCGTTGTCTCGGCGGCTGGGGTCGCCGCCTGTCGGGCACATCCAATCTGATTCTCGCACATCGCCACCCCGTTTAGGCGGGGAGTTTATAGATCTTCGCCAGCGCCGCAATGTTCTCTTCCATAACCTGGCGCGCCTCAGCGCCGCCGATCACGCGACAGCGCGCGCCGTAGCTGAGCAAGACCTGCACCGCGGCAAACAGATCATCCGTCCTTGCGGTCACGCGCACCCAGCCGTCCGCGTCGGGCGGGTGCACTGTCATGTCGTCGAAGTGATGGCTCACCTGGCCCAGCCGGGCGATCTCCGGCGCCAGCAGGTACTCCAATTCGTGGCGCGGACGTTTGGGCGGCGTCGGCGGCAGCTTATCGGGCAACACCTCAATGGCGTCGGGCAGGATGCGCCCCAGGCGGTACTTCTGCCAGCGCGGCTGGCTCCACTCTCCCAACGGTCCAATGACACGGAGCCGGTAGGCGTCGAGATAGAGATGGCGGCGCATCGTGTCGAAGTGCAGATGCCACGGTTCGACCGTATGCTGGCGCGGCTTGCCATCCGCCTGGCCGGGCGACAGATACCAAAAACGCAGCTGGCGGCGCTCATCGTGCGCCTTCTCCACCGCCGCCTGCACTGGGACTGAGATGAAATCATCGTCCCGGCGCCGCAGATCGACGCGCAGCCGCTGACGCTTGAGGCCGACCGCGCTGCGCTGCCCGACCGGAAGCCAGTCCAGCACGCGGCGCAGCAGGTGCTGCACGGCTTCGGCCTGCGGCGCGCTCGCGGCGAAGGTCTCGCTCAAAAAGGCAAGGGTGCTCAACTCGGCGTCGTCCAGGCTGACCGGGCTGAACGCGCCGTAGCTTTGCAGGTGATACTCATGCCCTGGGCCCGTTACAATTTCGACGCCCCAATCGCGCAGGCGTTCGATGTCGCGCTCGAAGCGCCGGGAGGCCGCCTTGGCTTCGTCGGGATACGCGTCCACCTCCACCTCGACGAGCACATAGTCGATGAGCGTCGTCTTGGTGGCGGGTGCGCGCTGCAAATAGCGCAGAATGGCGAGAGAGCGCTGGATATCCTGGTAGATTGGCTTTTCGCGCATAGCGGCGATCCGTGTAGGCTGTGGAGCGGGTCGGCGGCTGGTTGTCAAGGTTTCCAGTGAGGCCCGGCAGGAAGCAGCGTAGCGTCACTGTACCATATTGTAAGCCGAGGGGCAACCCGTTGGCTTTTATCAATTTCAGTATTTCAAGATTGGGTCTCACACAAAGACGAAAAGCTGAAGATGGTTTCCTTTGTGTTCTCGGTGGCTTTGTGTGAGTTTCGTGATGTGCTGAATTGGCGGAATGAACTTTGCGCGGAACCGAGCGCCAGGGAAATCGTGCAGCGGTGCGGGGTGGCATGGGGTAAGCGTGGGAGACGCAGCCACCTCGCACCGCCGGCGCGCTACCAGCTCCAATCGATCTGTTCTTCCAGCCAGCCGTGATTCAAATAGTCCGGCTCAAATTCGACGCGGCCATCGACGGGGCCGGGCAGCGCCGTGATCAACTGGGGCGCGCTGCCGTCCGGCGCCATGCGCCAGAGTCCCCACGCGCCGTCGCGGTTGCTTACGAATGCGATAGATTCGCCGTTGGGCGAAAAGACCGGCAGACCATCCTCGGCCGGGTCATCCGTCAGGCGCGTGACCGTGCGGTCGACCAGGTCAAAGGTATACAGATCCCAGTTGCCAGCGGCGAACGCCATGTAAGCCACAGTGCGGTTGTTGGGGGCCATAGCCGGCGCCCGGATCGATGCGGTGATATAGAGCAGCGTGCGATTCTCGCCGGTGCGTCCATCCATGCTCCACAGTTCTTCCGCGCCGCGCTCGGGGCGCGTCACATGGAACAGGATGCGTCCGTCGCTCATCCAGTACGGGTCTTCGCCAAAGATGCCGCCATTGCCCCATTCCCAGGCGATCTTGTTCTGTTCGTCGGTCCAGGCATAGTAGAGCCGGTGCTTGCGGTCGCCCCAGCGATAGGTCGAGAAAGCCACTTTGGTGTGGTCGGGCGAAAAGGAAGGCAGCACATCTTCCAGCTTGTCGGTGACGCGCAGCGGTTGGCTGCCGTCCACGTTCGCCACGACAATGCCGCGGTCGTCCACCTTCCAGCGGCGATACGCGAGCAGCGCGCCATCATCGCTGAGCGCGGGAGAGCTGGCTTCTTCCATCACCCGGCGCAGCTCGCTGCCGTCGGCGTTGACCAGCCACACATCGTAAGTCTTGCGCTGCTCGTCGAACACAGGCACGGCCAGTTTGCCATAAAGACCAGAGGGCGGCGGCGCTACGGCGATCTCAACCGGTGTAGCAGTGGGAGCCGCTTCCAGCGTCGCCGTCACGGTGGAGGTTGGCGTCAAAGAGGGTGGCGGCAAAGGGGCGGATGGCGTGGCCGTCGCTACCGGCAGCATTGTCACCGGCGCGCTGAGCCGGAGATAGGTGGTCGAGACCCAGCCATAGGGCGTGGCCGCATTGGTCAACGGCACGAGCACCCAACCGCGCGTCGCATCGCTTGCCAGCACCTCAACGACGCTCCCGTTGGTCAAGCGCGCCACAATCGGCGCGGCCAGCGTGGGTTCGCCGCGCACACGCAAGCGCGGCCCGCCGGTGTCCACAGTGGCGACGACATTGACCGCACGCGTGGGCGCGGTCGGCGTTGCGGGCGCGGTTGGCGTTGTTGCATCCTGCGCCCACGCGCCGACCGCCAGCCATGCGGTCAGCAGACAAGAAACCAGGAGGATCAAAGTAAACCGAGTGCGCATATTCGACTTCTCCTATCATCCATACAATGGTAGCGGTGAGATAAGGATGTGGGCGACCAGCAATCGGCCACGGTGTAGAGCGCAGATGGTGCGCCAACGAAACACTCCGTCAATGCTCGGTTTTACTATACCATAGTTCGGGCGGGCTAAAGATGCTGGGGACGCGGCTTGTGGCGCCGGAGACGTAGCCGCCGGCGCCGGCTCAGGACCCATCCTGGGCTTTCAGTAATTCACGATTTTGCCTCAAGCGAAGGCACGAAGTTGCGAAGTCGAAGGTGGTTCCTTCGCGGCTTCGCGTGAGATTCGTGAAGTACTGACTTTGGCGTGTTTGGGCGGATCGCGGCGTTCCGGCTACAATGTGTAACAAGATCGCTGCTGTGCTTGCTTTTTGAGGGCGATTTAGCAGTAAACGTTTTGGGTGTCGGCGGCGCCCCTCGCAACTCGCCTCTCGCCCACGATTCAGGGTTGCGATTTGTGAGGATCAACCAATGAGCACGATCCGTCTCCCCGGTCTGGTGGATGCGCACGTTCACCTGCGCGAACCAGGCTACGAGTACAAGGAGGACTTCACCACCGGCACCATGGCCGCACTGGCCGGGGGGGTGACGACCGTGTTGGACATGCCCAACACCACTCCTCCCACCTCCACCCCGGAGCGACTGGCGGACAAGGCCCGACGTGCAGCAGCGCAAGCTGTTTGTGATGTCGGGCTTTTTGTTGGCGCGACCAACACCGAGGCCGACGCGTATCTGCCTGTGGCCGCGCAGGCGTGCGGCCTCAAAATCTACGTCAGTGACACCTTTGGCAGCCTGCGCATCGACACCCTGGCGTTGATGCACCGGCTCTTTCGCACGTGGGCAGCGCGCGCCGCGCAAGTGGGCTATCGCATGGCCGGCGCGCCGCACGGGCTGGGGCCGATCACCGTCCACGCCGAAGAGCTGATGCTGCCGGTCTGTCTGGCGCTGAGCCAGCTCTACGCCGCGCCGCTGCATATCGCGCATGTCAGCCGCCGCAGCGAGATCGAGCTGATCCGCGCGGCCAAGGAGCGCGGCTTCCCCGTCACCTGCGAAGTGACGCCACACCACCTTTTTCTCTCGACTGAAGATGGTGCGCGGCTGGGCGCGCGCGGGGACATGCGCCCACGCCTGGCCACGCCCGACGACGTGGCCGCCCTGTGGGAGCATCTGGTCGCCGTGGATATTTTCGCCACCGACCACGCGCCGCACACGCTGGCGGAAAAAGGCATCGGCGGGAACGCGGCCGCCTCCTCACCTCCTCCCTCCTCACCGCCACCCGGCGTGCCCGGTCTGGAGACAATGCTGCCGTTGCTGCTCACCGCCGCGCACAAGGGTCTGCTTGAGCTAGATGACATTATCGCGCGCTGTGTGAAAAACCCACGGCGCATCTACGGCTTGCCGGAACAGCCGGCCACGTGGATCGAAGTCGATTTGGACGCTGTCTATACACTGGAGAACAGCGGCCTCAAAACCAAAGTGGGCTGGACGCCTTTCGCCGGGCAACGCGTGCACGGACGGGTCGAGCGCGTCGTGCTGCGCGGCGAGAAGGTTTACGAACATGGCGAGGTATTGGCGTCACCGGGAAGTGGCAGGGTGTTGTTTGTGGAAAGCAAGGATTGCAGCGCGGGTTTCGCCTGAAATCCGCGCAAATCCGTCGCATCCGCTCAATCCCCAGTCTATTTTTTGCTGGCTTGTCTCGTTATAATTTCTTGATGGCTTTTCTACGATTTACTCAGGAGCAATGTTTCTTATGGAAACCAAAATGAAACAGGTGGACAACATGGCCGCCAATCGCGTCAGCAATGGCTTTTATGGGCAGGACATCATCAGCGTCAGCCAGTTCGACCGTCCGAAGCTCGACTACATTCTCGGCGTCGGCAACGAAATGAAGATCCTGGTCGAACGCTTTGGCAGCGCGGATCTGCTGCAAGGCAAGATCCTGGCCAACCTCTTCTACGAACCGAGCACGCGCACCAGTTCCAGCTTTATGGCGGCGATGTTGCGGCTGGGCGGGCAGGTCATCCCGATCAACAACGTGCAATACAGCTCCGTGACCAAAGGCGAGAGCCTGCCGGACACGGTGCGCACGCTGGAAAGCTACGCGGACCTCATCGTGATCCGCCATCCCGACGTGGGGTCGGCGGCGACCGCGGCGCATTACGCCAGCAAGCCCATCATCAACGCCGGCGACGGTGTGGGCGAACATCCCACCCAGGCGCTGCTCGATCTTTACACCATTGTCGAAGCCTTAGGCAGCGTGGAGGGCCTCAAGGTGGCGATGGTGGGCGACCTCAAGTTTGGGCGCACGGTGCACAGCTTGACCAAGCTGCTCGTCAACTATCCCGTCGAATTTATCTTTGTCAGCCCGGAAAATCTGCGCATGCCGGCGGATGAGCTCGACGTTGTCAATGCCAGCGGCCACGCGTACGAACAGCGCGAAGATGTGCACGACATCATTGGCGATGTGGATGTGCTTTACGTGACGCGCGTCCAGAAGGAGCGCTTCACCGATTTGGCGGAATATGACCAGGTTAGGGATCGTTATGTCGTCGATCCGGCGCTGATGGACCGCGCCAAGCAGCGCATGATCGTCATGCACCCGCTGCCGCGCATCAATGAGATCAGCTACGCGGTGGACAGCGACCCACGCGCCGCCTACTTCCGCCAGATGCGCAACGGCATGTACATCCGCATGGCGCTGTTGGCGGCTGTGCTCGGCAAGGCGTAAGCCCAGACAGGACGGACAAGCTTGACAGCATCTAGCTACGCGCCACTCTTGCCTGACTGCAAAAACCGAGTTTCTCCAAGAAACTCGGTTTTTGGGCTTGGGCGGCTGCTCCTCGCGGTTGGCTGCGCGCTAAGTCTTGGGTTGACATTGGCGCAGCCAGCGATGGCGCAAGAAGGCGTGCAGGCCGTCGATACACTCAACCGCGAAGAGGAGATT
>Ga0154020_10006442_pt1 | contig 13744 bp, 17 predicted proteins | sample Klosneuvirus_201_FD_109709 | JGI IMG/M metagenome (GOLD analysis project Ga0154020, IMG submission 109709) | Active sludge microbial communities from wastewater, Klosterneuburg, Austria - Klosneuvirus_20160825_MG | ecosystem: Engineered > WWTP > Aerobic digester > Activated sludge | place... | reverse complement strand
GGTAGGAAAAATGTGTATATTTGCACTCTCAAAATTTGAGGAGTTCGGGGTGTAGCGTAGCCCGGTATCGCGCCACATTTGGGATGTGGAGGTCGTCAGTTCGAATCTGGCCACCCCGACGAAAAGAAAAAACCCTTGGAAACTTCGATTTCCAAGGGTTTTTTGACTTTTAAGCTGATGGTTGCTATACGTTGGAGTCAGGTATCGGAGTAAGGTTTTTTGTTAATTTTCAACTGAAGATACTACCCCAACTCATGTATTCTTCATGAAGTTTATCGGCAACAGCAGCCTCATTGATGTAGTGCTTATGTAACACGGACATGGTTGTGTGGGCCGTGTCATCTTTTAACTTATCACCTAATTTTAAATACATGGTAGTGGTATACGTTTTTCTGAGGTGCTTGAATTGTTTCAATTCCTCTGCTTTGATTTGCTTGAAATACTCTGTGAAAGCCAGGCTAATCATCTTCATCATATAAGTTCTGCTTGCAGTTTCCTCTGGTGCCAAAATGTAGTTATCAGTGCCTTTAAATTTATCATAACCCAAATCATAAAGCAGTTTATGTAAATCAAAATTTATTGCGAATTTTTTCTTCACCAATTTTTTTCCAACTATTTTTTTCTTTTTAGCTCGGTTTATTTTAAAGTGTTCGGTTTCTATGTAAGAAATCCCCCCTTTCTTATTTAATTTAATCCCACTCCACTTTAATTTCACAATTTCTTCTCTTCGGCCTCCTGTATAGAGACCCAACCTAAATGCATCCTTCATCCAGGTACGATAATAGTTGGTACGTTTTCCAGATTTTTCAACGACCCAACTGTTACTAGGACTGACAATTTTGAGCACTTCATTGAATTCCTCAATAGCAACTATTGGATTGTCTGTATTAGTATCCTGCAATTGGACATCATTGAAATAGTTTTTACACTTTAATTTATGCTTCGATATTATGTACGAAGCAAAAGCCCTTAACTCGCTAACATGCCCATTAAATGTCTTACCTGATTCTGTTTTATTTTCCAAATACTTTACGAAATATCCAATCATTTCTTCGGTAATATTTTCAAAATGCAAGATATTTGGATTGATGCCATGATCAATCAATGCAAACCCAAAATAATTTAATGAACGTTCATAAGATTTAATCCCTTTTTGTGTCCGTTCAACTCTTGCGTGATATGGTACGTTCTCATTTCTCAAGAAAGCCATAAATTCCTCAAGACAATCCGTAAACATCAAAGATGTATTTTCTTTTGCAGCGGGAGTAGCAAGAAATTGCATAAAGGATGTGTTCTGTAACTCTTTTTTAAAGGCTCTATAGTAAATCATCACATCGTCAAATTCAACACAAGTAAAGCTTCTTGTTCTACAACGATAGTCTTGGCCTGGTACATGAATTTTTGCTTTGTAAACAATATTACTACAGTTACAGGAAACTCTTGTGTCATCTCTGTAATATTTCTTACAAGTGTTACAATATAAATATAACCCTGGAGGTCTCTCCTTTTTAGGCAGCTTTAGTTTTGGCATATTGTTCAAATAGATTATTGTATTTATTAATTGAATTAGTTTTTGACTTCTTAGGTAAGGAATTTTTTATAGTGTTTTCTAGTAAAGAATGTAAAGCTGTCACATTGCCTTCCTTACAATATTTATAAGCCACTTCCCAGTTATTGCCATACTTAGCTTTAAGCTCATTGATAAATGGCTTATCCAATTGTTCAAAGAACTCTACCTTTATCGCATGTGAAATTTTACCACGATCTGTCAGAAGCACATTGTGCTCCTCGCACCACTTGACAGCGGAGCGGGGATCGGAATAACCGAGCTCTGATTGAATATCGTGTATGCTGATGAATTCCACTTTTGAACTTTCTTTCGCTTATAGGGATGAATTGGGAAAAAGAATATTTGAGTTTAGTCTGTCGCTTTTGGTTTCTGCAATGCCTCCAACAAATCCTCCATACAAATCAATACATGTCGACCTACTTTCATTCTTCGCACTGACGGGTACCTCTGACATAATCTTTGCAACGACCTGCTGCTCACATTTAAAGCTTCTGAAGCTTTTTTTTGTCTTACGAATTGACTTTCCATTATTTATTATTTTTATTCCATTCGTCAACTTTCTTGGCGTAATTTTTATGTTCTTCAAGCCGCTCAAAAAGCGTAAAACTTGTAATAGGTTCAAACTTTATTTTATTTTTCCCTAGTTCTTCGCTTATTGCCTTATGCTCTTCATGGTTGGTAATTCCGAATACAGAAATCATCCATAAATTAAGTTCCGTTTCAGTTGTTAAAGTTTTCAGAAAGGGTAGGTGGTCCTTAACGATTTGCTTTATTTCTGTTTTTGTATCACCTAAAATTATCGCTGCTAATTCCTTAATTCTCAGTTCCATCAATTCGGCTTCCACTTTATCAGCATCAGCAAGTCCAGTTAAGAAAGCTAAAATCAAATGTTGGGAAATTTCTTTTGCGCCATTATGATCCAAAATGCGTTCTAATACTGCTATTCCTGTTGTTAATTTATAATCTTCAATAACCTTTTTTTGAAGTTTATTGAATTTACTCTCATCTGAATGACATAGCAAAGCTAGTACGCAACTTAATTTCATAGTGTCATTAATATCTTTTCTTTTTATTGTGCTTTTAATTTTTGCAATTACTTTTTGTAATTCTGTTTTCATTTTTATTGCAGCTGTATCTGCTCACAGCTTAGGCTTTATTATATTTTTTTGCAAACACTTATTAATTGGCGGTTCACTTCACCAGCTATGATCATGGCAATAGCAAGCCACAATAAGTTATTCAACTCATTTTCTTTAGTCATACTTAAAGCCTGACCAGCTCTCTTTTTTATGCTGAAAACGCTAACAGTTAAAGCCTGTTTTTAATTTTTGTAACACGGCACAAGTTCAATGTCAAGTGCTTGGTGTTACCCGTTTTATTAGAAGTATGTGCGTAGCCGTTGTTACGGAAAGTGCACAACTGTTGTTTAACTCTTTACGCAGAAAATAAATAAATGTTTCAAATATTTTTTCTGTGTAAAAGAACGTTTACAAAATTACTGCGATTTCTTTCTCATGCCAAGTCTTTTTTTAATTAATCCCACTAACAATACGTTAAAATTATTTTTCAATAGTTAAATGTTTGGTGGATTCAAAATTTTGTTTTCACACACACAGAGAGAAAGAAAGCCTGGGTGCAAACACGAACTAATCAGGCTTTCTTTGCACAACTAGGCTGCCTTTAAGTTCTTCAAGTCAATGTACATAATCGACTTGTTGTATTTCTTATTATAATGTTCTGTCCACTTCTCGTTAAAAGCTACTATCTCCTCAAGCATTTTTTGCGCAACTGCTTCTATTTGCTTTTTACCACGAGCGCCCATAAATTTGGCTAAAATTTTGTACTTTGGATACTCGCACTCTTCGGCTTGATCGTATACATTTGTTTGTACATCTTGCAGCTGTTTTACGAATTGTGGTTCTATTTCATTTTGTTCGACATAGAATTGCCACTTACTTCCATACTCTGCAACGGTAGCACCAACCGTTTGTTCTTAACGCTTATTGAAACTGATTCAAATAAATACTATTTAGAGGTATCAAGCCCGATTGCCATTGTTGGAAGGAGGTTATTGATTGACGCAAAGATTGCTAGACAAATTTATGAAGTCTTCCGAGAGCAATTGCTGTCATCGAAATATTTGAGTGAGGTAATTTTGTGCCTCGATAACGCCTTCTCCTACAGAACGTGCAGAGAGACTGTGTTTGCATTAAAAGTTTTTAATAAGCAATTTTCGAATCATGAGGTCTTAAAAATTCGGGCTGACTTTGATCTGGACTATCAATATCAATTTGATAATGCACTGCAACAAGAACAGGCACTGGAACCAGTCTCGGTTATTGTCAATTTTTCGGGCAAGGCAAAACCAATCGGATATTTCCGAGGTTCCTATTTGGGTTCCGATTACAGGTTTCATTTTTACCCTAACTCGATGTAAACTGTCAATATGACAAACATTTTGTTGATGTAAAGAAACACAAACGAACGTTTAAGGTTTTATACAAGACATAAAAAACTATGAAATATGTAGTTTATACCAGAGTTTCAACTGCCCGACAAGGAGAATCGGGATTGGGATTACAAGCTCAAAGACAAGCAGTACAAAACTATGCTGCAAATGGAGAGATCATCGCTGAGTTCATAGAAATCGAAACTGGTACCGCAAAAAAGAGACGAGTTGAAATTTATAAAGCCATAGAATTGTGTAAGCAAACTGGAGCAACACTTTTAATTGCAAAACTTGACAGACTAGCTAGGAATGTAGTATTCACTGCAACACTTTTAGAATCTAAAATTCCATTCATCGCCTGTGATGCACCATTTGCGACACCTTTGACTATCCATATCCTGAGTGCAGTTGCAGAAAACGAAGCAAAATTAATTTCGGAACGAACATCCAAAAGCTTGCAGGTGGCAAAACAGAGAGGGACTAAATTGGGCAATCCACAAAATCTCACCCTGGAAGCTAGACAAAAAGGTGCTCTCGTAAGGAAAGAAACTGCAAACAGCAATCCAAATAACATAAGAGCAACAGCTGTTATAAAACTATTAGTTGCCCAGGCAAAAATAACTTATAGACAAATAGCTGATAAATTAAATGCAGATGGATTTTTCTCAAGTCAAGGAAAACCACACACTGCCTATTCTGTATGGCTTTTAGCTAAAAGAGCGGAAATTATTTAAGATGATTGTAGAAAAAGAAATATTTGTGATTGAGGAAGACCACACGCTTGTGTTCTCATGTGGTAGCGAGCTTTATCTTAGCAAAATTAATGTTGGAAAAGGACGATACATACTTGAACTCTCCGACAGATGCAAGCGTATAGGTTGCAGAAAGGCGCATTGCGTTAGTGTCGCAGATGGAATGCAAAAAATACTTATGCAATGCAATAAACAATTTCAAAGTTTTGATGAAGCTATAGCCTTTTGGAGCAAGGCGTTTGCACTTGAAACGAATTTAGAATTTGTGTTCGCAATGCGTGTGGTTAAACGAACCTTTGATCATGCTGTTATCGGTCAGTTCATCACCAAATACAGTTTAAAAGTGAATTCTAAAATCGACAACATTGATGCCTCTGGAGCAGAGCCCATGAGGATTGCACTCACATTTCCAAATAGTAAAAAGCCTGTTGGCAGATTTGTCGGGCATTTTTTGAAGAAAGATTTTGTGTTTGAAATGATTTAAGAAAAAACATTTTACATAGCTTCACAAAAATATATTAGCAATTTCATTGTGCTTAGATTGTCTTAATTTTTCAAAAACTAAAGTCAATTGACGAAAATATTGAATTCTGTTCATTTGCCTGTCAATGCCAGTAGGATGTAGCATTACGAGAACTTTCGTATCATCGTTAAGTTCATGTACTGTACCATGTTCATGTTTCATCTTAACATTTCTTTTAAGTAGGAAAGAAGCCGAGTGCTTCCCAAAAGCAAGAATTAACTTAGGTCTTAATTCTTCGATTTCTTGCACTAGATAATTTGAACAAGCCTTTATTTCTGCTTCAGTTGGTGGTCTGTTACTGTTGTTTATATTTGGCCAACATTTTACAATGTCCGTCATATAAAATAGCTCTTCAAGTGAAGTGCCAGCATCAGCAGCACAAGTCCGAAGAATCTGCCCTCCTACACCAACCCAAAACAGATTCCGATCCAAACTTTCCTTTCCTGGAGCCTCCGAAACCAAAAGGTATTTACTAGCATAGTTTCCGTGTGATTTTATAGGAAACTTTTTATGTCCAATAATTGAACTACATTGGGAACACTGCTTAATCTTTTCCAGTAATTCATTGGTTACTTTATTCATCGAAAATGATATATTAAAAGCTAGTTCTTTTAATGACTATTTATCTAATTCAATTATCACAGGGAAATTCTTTTTGAATGTATCATCTAGTGACCAAATGCCCCAGATTACTATCTTACCATTTTTTTCCATTTTATAGTTCCCTTTAAACGGTTGCTTAGGTTGATTATATTCGGAAGGGAATTCAATCTTACCTGACGCAACCCCATCTTCATATAAATAAAGCTTAAATGAAGCAGACTCCTCGTTGTATTTATCACAATAGTCAAAAATTAGGTGTGTTTCTACATTTCCATTCTTATTAATGACATTGCCTCTGCTTAATCTTGCTGGTGGAATTTCTTGATTCAGATTTTCCGTAAACTCCTGATAAGTCTTTGGAAGTGAGCTATCGTCGTATTGATATACATTATAAAGCGCACCGCTCATTAAATTATTTCCTTTTTGAGCTTTCCCTTTTGTGTTTCTATTTTTATTCTTTGCCATAAAGGTCTAAATCCGCTTAATTGGGTCTAGTTTGTCAAATATTTTCGCTCCTGAAAGTTTTTCAATTTCTGAAATAATCATCTTACCTCTAATATTTATGAAGTCAATAAATGCAGGTTTTAAGCTGGTGGACCATATTGGACTTGAACTATTAAAAGGAATCAGATGACTTTTCATTATGCTGCCAAAACCTCGCTTTCTTTTGTAATCATTGAGATACAATCTTGGATGTTTGTCACTTATAGATTGATTCTCATCCGCTGCCAAATAGCATATATTAGCAATCGAATTGACCCATTTTGCATTTATGCTTTTCCTTCTCATTAGTGCGCTCGGAAAAATATGATGCCTGTCCTTCCGATTGGAAATTGAAGAAAAGTCATCCAAGAGCATCTCATGGTTGTTTATCAAATATTTTGGCTTTTTACTCCTAAGCATTATGTAATACGCAGATGTTGAAGAAGCCCCCATGTTTTTGTAGCTTGTCTTCAGAAAATCAATTGGGAGTATCTTTTCGGTTATCTGGTATTTAGCTTGGTTGCTAACAGCTAACCTTTTAAAGAATTTTATATCGTTGGGTATGTTTTTGTTGAATCCACCGCCCGAATACCTTTCACCACAGGAAGTATGCCAAAACCACTTTTTTATTTCTTTTATTTGGTTTGCTCTTGCCCTAGATTTATTTATGTAAAAGAAATAAGCCAAAATTGAGAAAATGTTTTGAGAGGGTAGCAACTCAACTCTGGTAACTTTTAAAGTGTTCACTAAAAAATCAACAGCCTCTTCATATCCATATTGTAATCGCTTCCAAATCTTTACAAACTCCTTATCTCTATTTTTATTTTTTTCAATCTTATTTAAAAAAGCACTAAATGCTATATTTCCTACCTTTGTCGCACCATAAGCGAGTGCTAATGTGGTTTGTAAAGCATCTACTGAAATGCTGCTATATCCGTGTTTGAGCCCTCGTTTTGTATCTAGCATATGTTCTCGTAAATTCACGCTACTAGCCTTTGCAAACAAGGTATCAGCTCGGCTGACAGTCATACCCGCAGAGTTAATTCGCACAAATATTTCTCGAACATTTTCATATTTCACCCCTTCAAAGGACAACAAATAGAAGTTGTAAGAATGAAATGCATTATAGCATTTTCTAACTTCATTTGTCTCCTTGGAGTTTAACTTTAATCGACGCTTTAATACTGAAGGGCTATTATTTAGAAGCGTGGTTAGCCTAACATAACCTACGGTATCCGCTAGGTTTCGCCTGGAAAATATGAAGCGATTGTCTGTATTTAAATCACAATTAAAATACAAATCACTAAAATTGATATATGACTGTGCCTCATTGTTTTCCCCAATTCCAAACAAAACACCATAGATCGTAGAAAGACGTTGCTGCCCATCTATAATTAAATCTGCCTTTTGAGCTCTCTTATTAAAAGGTGGTATTATTGTTTTGTTGTTCGGTCTAATGTTAATTGCTTCTGATATTTTTGCAGTCCAAATTAGACCAATACCAATAGGATAATTCTTGAATATACTATCCATTAATTTACAAATACTTGGTTTCTTCCAAACATACTGTCTTTGTATTTCGGGTATAGCAAACTCATTTGCTTCAAACTTTCTTTTAAGATCTAACAAAGAATATTTTTCAATCTGCATTTTATTCATACTTCAAACATATTTATAAAAAAAGCTACAATTGCGAATAACTCTTAGTCTTTTCCTTCATTTATTCTTTCAGATTTATATTTTCAACATTGCCTAAATATAGCTACACTCCAACATGAATTGGCAAATGCTTCAATAGAAGGTTATGGTAGTGCAATTTTTAAAGAATGCTTTGATACCTATTATTTAATTAGTTTATTTTACATTTTTGATTGGGTCTATAAATATTGAACTTTTGAGGTCTAATTCGCTGAAATTAGCAACATAGCCCAAATAACAAATATTTATTAATAAGTGCAGCAAAAACAATGTTATAATTTGTAATATAAATCATAATAATTACTTTTAACTGAATTAAAAATTAAATATAAATATTAATTCTTATAGTGATTTGAAGGTTAAAATGAAATTTATTCTAAACGAAATTTAATTAACTAAATAATATATAATTTATGAGCTACTTTTCAAGATTTTTAGGAGATTTTAAAGCAGGTATGGATAGTGTCAATTTTGAAAAATATTTTGATGAATTTTTCGAAATGGGGTCATCTTTTATGGATGCTTATACCGAAGTGAAGGGTGATCCTAGTAGACTTAAAAATTATGAAAGCCTTTTTCAATTAATTCAGACTAAAATTGATCTTTTAGTAGCCATAGTGAATAAAAACGAAAAAAGAGGGACTCTTCAAAATTTCATTAAGCAAAGAATAAAAACGACAAATTTTAAGAGCTTAAGCATTAATGATGCATTAGTACTAATTTCAGAAAGAGTTGAAATGCTTAATTCGGCTGTTAAAAAAGAACTACTACATATTGAATTATTGTAATTTGATTATTATCTTCTTCACTTATGCGACTAACCAAACAAGTTCCTAAATATTTGTTTTATGTTCGCTACAATACCAGTTATATTTTTCTTGGCTCTCGTTTCAGCATTCTCAAAAGCCATATTACTAAGTACTTCTTCACTTTTAATTTGAGATTTAAGTTGAATACTTGATTGTTGTTTTAACCCTTTCACTGTATTTTTTACAATTAAAACAAGGTTTTGATTGAGCCCATCTTCATTACTAATTGTAATCTTCTTTTGACCTACATTTAATACGAGACCAAATGGAATTAAAATAATCTGGTCGCAACCAGTTGTTTTCCATGTAATGATGATTTCATCCCCAATTTTAACTTGTTGTTTTGATGTTGTAAATTGAAGGATTGCAGGTTTTTCGTCAGAAACCAGATAAAGCATGCTATTTAATTTTCGCTTCCTCCATTCGGATATATCATCATAATTTTTGCGATCTTCTAAGTTCAAGAGCACATCATGTGCTTTTTTTAGTAAAGCCATTTGCTTTTTTTGCTCTTCAGGCAGAAGGTGGACATTCTCTTCTAAGTCAATTGATTTTACTATATATGCGATATAGATTTCTGATTCGGTTGAAGTAGATTTAAGATTAAGAAAATCGTAAAGGTCTTCCATATATTCTATTTTATAGTTTTAACTGAATTATTATAAAGACCAACGAACCACTAATTGAAATGAATAATTAATTCTTCTGGTAATATTTGTCTTAACAAGGTTGAATTAAACACTTTAGCAGAATTCAATAATCTCACTTTTGGCTGTCCTTTTTTTTCATAAATGTCGTAAATGTCGCTTTCTTTTGTGACTGTTGGTTTAAAGCCCTTTTTTTAAAAGCAGGTCAGTAATTTCAGCCCTGGTGTATTGAGTTTTCATAGAAAATCTTTCTGTAAATTTTCACCTAGTCATAATTGAGATAACTGCTTCACCTTTTCTCAATTATAACTCAGGAATTAGTGTCGTAAAGTTACTATTCTCTGGCATCACAATCAACTTTGATATAAATTGGAAAAAATCGAGAACGTAAATTCAATAAAACAAGTAAAATACTTCTTTTAAGTAAAATAAGTACGGTCATAATATAGAACAGGAACTTCACTTAGATTCAGGTTTATTCTCACAACTAGTTCAATCTTTTTTTGATTATTTTTACTAATAATCTGCACCGCACAAAAAATGAAACCATCAGATAAATTATCAACCGACCTCAATCGTCTTTTAAAAACTCAAGATTTTAAAAACGAAAAAGAAATTCAAGACTTCCTCAGCAAAATGGTCGGTCAAACCATTCCAGAATTTGAGCCAGAAGCTCTCTCAATTGAAGAGAAAGCAGAGGATATGGTTTTCGAGGCATATAAACTCGATCCAGAAGAAGGCTTAGGAAACGTTTTAGAAGCTCTGGACATGGACCCAGATTGCATACCCGCCTACGAGTACCTTGGGTCAATTCAACCAGTAAGTCACCTTGCAATGCCTTTTTACGCCTATGGTATCCAAATAGGTAGAAAGAAATTCGCAAAGGAACTAATTGAAGACCGAGGTCACTTTTGGGGCATTCATGAAACCAGACCTTTTATGCGTTGTCTCAACAATTATGCTTCCTGTTTGGTGGGCATGGGTCATGCGGATCGAACCCTGAATATTTACAAAGAAATAATTGAATTGAACGAGAGAGACAACATGGGTGTTAGAAATCAATACGGTTTATTTCTAATCTGGGCGGAAATGTATGATGATTACCTTAAACTAGAGAAACAGTTTGAATATGAGTCTACAGCCATGCCAAGCTTTAATCGCCTTCTACATAGTTATCGCACCAAAGGTGACTCCCAGGAAACAAAAGATTTATTGAAAAAGGCGAAAGCTCAAAATAAACATTTTATTGGTGTACTAACAGCAAAGTCTCCACCAGATGAATTGCCAGATTCATATGCAATTGGAAGCAAAGATGAAGCGCTTATATATGCTGATTTTGCTTATGAGGCTTGGAATGAAATTGAAGGCGCTGTTGAGTTTTTAATTAAGAACAAAAAATTGTAGTCAGGAGCAGTGAACCCAATCTATTTATTCAAATAAACAGCGCTGCTTTTTCTTAAATTTATACGAAATGTCACAGTCTTCTACACAAGATATTCTTCCCGCCAAAATCTTCCACGATCAAATGATTGCGTATCTGGATGAATATGCCGATTATTTACTTGTGACCAAATCTGATCCGACTGTAATTTCAAAAAGGGTAATCCTTCAGCAGTTTATTAATTATCTCTTTAATGAGTATTTAGTAACGTGCTTAGAAGGAATTACCCCTGAAATGCTGCATTTTGGGAATTTATCCAACGAAGAATACCCTGACCTAACATCAACCGCCCCTCCTGGGCTAATTTTAGGCACTTTAAAGGACTTTTTTGAGTTTTTATATGGGAAGTATGGGTTGAAAAAAGATGTGCTTTCTCAATGGTTAGATCAGTTAGATGTTTCGAATAAATAGGATAAAAGGAAAATTACCTGGGCCATCATTCTAAGTAACAAAATCAATTGGTTCATAGAATCACTTATTGTTTAAACAATTTATAATTCGCAATCACATTATTTTTATAAAGAGTCTTCGCCTCATCAGATAAAAATGACTTATCCACCATTGCAAGAAGTTCACTTTCTTTTTGAATAAACGAGTCAACGATTCTCTTTATTAAAGACGCATCAATATTTAAACGCTTACCAAACTCAGTAAAATCAGCACTTTTGTAGTTATATTTTTGTCCCAGTGGTAAACTGGTTTGCTCCAGTTCAGTAAATAGATTCAAGGCCAATAAATTATCGGTAAGGTGAATTTTGGTATTCATTAAATCGTATGAGGGCGATAACATCATGTCTCCATCGGCAGTCTCAAGCAGAGAAATGTTTTTTAAATGAACATCTCCGTTACCTGTAAGAAAATTGAATATTAGTATCCGAAGAAAATCAACTCTGTTTAGCGGGCTAAGCCACTCACCAACGTCTTGGTATGATTTTGATGTGTATTTATCAGCTGCTTTAAGTACTGACACAAAATCTTCCTGATTTAATTTTTCTCCGTTTACATTATAATCAAAACGTCTGGTAACATATGCAGGCGTTCCATTAGCAAAATTCATAAACGCACATTCGGCAATTTTGATTTTGAAAAGCTGTTTAGCTGCTTGCATGGTTACATGCTCGTTTGCGGGTGACTGGTCTGGTAAATTAAACCTTGATAGCATTGGTTTAATAATGTACTGAGACTTTTCATCCACATCCATTTTTGGCACTAATTCAATTCCCCTGGGCTTTCCTATAAATCCTTTTCGCTGTACTCCTGAAATACTAAAACCCATTGGCTGTCCGTCAATTCTTTTTGAAATGTCTTCCCAATTGAATGTAAGTTGTGGGCTGACTTTTGATCGGTCAAATAGAATTCTCTCGCACGATGAACAAAACCCATTCGTGTTATCTTTTAAGCATCCGTTACACTGTGCCATTTTATATTGTTTTTACTGTTATAGCTCCAATTGTATCATGCTGGCAGGTTAAGGCCAACAGGCTCCAATCATCGCTGGGATCAATACTTAATGCTTTGCAAAGCTGCTCACGGTTTTCGCCTTCACTAAGAATAGATTTGAAATAGTGAAACAGATCTTTGGAATGATAGGTTTTTGTTGTCTTTGAAAGATTGACTGAAATTGGTCTTACTGAGTCATTGTTCATAAATGCATCGTCATACTCAAAATGGTAACCATCATTATCAACCCAAAGTATACCAGCTTTTATTGATCCCTTGTAAATGACTTCTAATTTATTTCCGATTTTCATGGCAGATTAGGTTTGTTTTCGGACTTCGATTTTTATTTCCAGGTTTAGGTACTTAAACACCTTTTGAAGCACTTCAAACGTTGGGTTGGTGCTACCTTTTTCAACTTGAGCAATAGTAGTTTTAGAGAGCCCTGTAAGATCAGATAGGTCTCGTATGGTTAGCCCTAGCGTCTCTCGTCTTTGCTTTATTGCCTTACCTATTTCAACTACTTCCATGCCAATATAATGGTAATATTTTAGCAAATATACGTGTTTTTAACATAAATGTCAACTTTGTACCACCAAAATGGTATATTAATGAAAAAACTGGCTATCCACAGAAATTGGCAACAAAATAACACTATAGCGGTACAAATGTATCAAAATATGAAAAATGCTGCTAATTGTGTTCTTTGTACCATTATACTGAACAAATAACTTTGTGGATATCACTCTTAGGTTTAAATGCATTTTGTGGACTTAGCAATAATGCTGGCCTTATGAAACGATTCAAACTCCGATCAAATGAAATTACAGGATTCCATATTTTCACTTACGGCGTTTAATGAAAATATAAATCTTTGAAGTTTAATTTGCAACCTGATTCGGTCTTATTGGTAAAACACAAACAAGCCATTCATTTTAAACGTGAGATAAAGGTGTTAAGGAGATGGGTATAAATATCAAAAAACGGGGTAAGGTCGGGGTAAGGTAATGGGGTAAGGTTTTTTGTTAAAATGGCTCAAAATGCATGATTTTGCAAGTCTGAAACCCCTGTAAACACTGGTATTACAGGTGGAGGTCGTCAGTTCGAATCTGGCCACCCCGACGAAAAAGAAAAGCCTTTCACGATAGTGAGGGGCTTTTTTGTTTTGAGCAAAGGGAGCGCTCGCGCTCGCGGCGCGAAAAACAAAAAAACCTCTATACGCGCCAAAGCGCGGCGAAAGGCTTTCTTTTTCGAACACCCCCCTCTCCAGATCAGCGATAGCTAATCTGGCCACCCCGACGAACACCAAAAGCCTTTCACAAAAGTGAAGGG
>Ga0154020_10006441_pt1 | contig 13744 bp, 8 predicted proteins | sample Klosneuvirus_201_FD_109709 | JGI IMG/M metagenome (GOLD analysis project Ga0154020, IMG submission 109709) | Active sludge microbial communities from wastewater, Klosterneuburg, Austria - Klosneuvirus_20160825_MG | ecosystem: Engineered > WWTP > Aerobic digester > Activated sludge | place... | reverse complement strand
AACGACTGCACTCAAGCCTCGGGTACCTATCCCCGATGGCCTTCGAACTTAAACAAAATCAAACCCCGCAACCCCATCTATCGCTACACATCTGACTGTCCAGAAAATGGGGTACACTCCAGTTCCACGATACACAGTTTCGATTGTAGGGGCGTAGCTGTGAAAGGCATCAGTTGTCAACTGAAAAGAACCTTTTACTCTACGCGATAAATTTAGAACGAACGAGAGCGTTGTCTCATAGGTTCTTTTCCCGATCACATAGACCGGAACTACCTTTGTGTCGGCATCCATTGCCACATAGACATACTGGTCACCAATATCAGACTGAGACTCGCGCTCTTCCTGAGTAAGGTGGCCCTGTTTCTTGCTAACGTAGCACCAAATCTCATCAGCTTGGACATTCTGACACTCAATGCCCGTCATGGTTGTATTTAATAGCTTCTCGCAATACTGGCCTGTTCTGACCAGTAAACTCATTACTGTATTGCGATTTACGCCTGTCATTCGCTCGATTGACCGGATTGAGGCTCCCTCAACGAGGGCAGAAACGACGGCAATTTGCTTGTCAACTTTTAGACAGTTCATCAGTCCTCTCCTTGCATTTAGGCGCAGAGAGGCGTATCTTATGGATAGCTCCCGGCGCGGGTATAGTCCGCTAATGGGTGTTAGCTCCGTCAGTAGTTCGCGCTACGGGCGGGGCGTTCTTTCTCCTAAATCAGAAAGGAGATGGTGGCGGGCGGGGCAGAAGCGAGAAGCATTCGCAGGCCATGCGCTTCTGCATGATTTGGTTGATTTTTTTGATTTTAGACATACACAAAAGCGGTTAGAGAGCACAAGCCCTCTGGGTTTTCTTTCTGACTGTTTATCTGGCCCCGGATAGTCTTCGCTTTTGAACGGGAGAAGACTACCGGGGTATTTTTTTATTATTGCTGGACGGCTTTCACATACTTTACTTTGCCGCCAGATTTCTTAGTTATGACAATTCCACGATTCGCAAAAGAGTTGAGTGTTTGGTGAACAACAGATAGCACGTTTCCCAGATCTTTGATGTCGGTCTTGAACTGTTTATTCTCCAGCATCTCAAGGAGCTTGTCTCTAAACTGCATGGCTGTCATAGGCTCTCCAGAGTGCTTGTCAACAAGGTACTGAAGGGCAGGAGTCATGGTCAAAGGAAACTGCCATTTGCTGTCATCACTGGGCGAATTTGTCGCCGAGAGCTGGCTCATCACGAGAGACATTTGCGCGCCACGCCTGCGTGCCATCATCCGCTTAATCTCGTCGCGTTCGGCCTGTAGGCTCTCGATTTGCTTTTCTATAGTTTGAAGCTCTACTTGCAGGGCTTCTAAAAAATCTTTGGTATCCATAGTGACACTCCATTTCGCTGATGAAGCAATATACTAAAGAAACGGGAGGTTGTCAAGAGGTTCACTCAAGAATGATACAAGATTCTTTATGCTGTACCTCTGGAAAGCATAGGTTAGAAGAAAATAACATCTTAAGTGGTGCGAATGTTCAAGTTTAACTTAGCTTTGCTCTCCCTCCAATGCCAGAATATACAAAACGAAATCGAGACCGCAGCGTTGCACATGCAACAGTAAAAGGATTATTGCATCTGCAACAGCCCTCGATTGGAACCTCAAATTAAGACACTACCCCCAACGGAACTAAGTTTCATGGATTCAGTATAAGCCATATGCCATTCTCCCGGATAATATCTGTGCTTTTAATCATGCTGGTCGCTGGGCTGGGAATCGCCGCTGAATTCCCACACCATGACCACCATGAAGACGAAGCACACACCGAAATGGGAGTGACCGTAGATGGTCATGTCCATTTTCAAGTGACGGGAGTTACGGCACACGTTGTCCATTTCGCTCCGGCGATTGTCGCCGAGTCAATTGTTCATCACTTTAAGCATAGTTTTCCCCTCCCCCCTCTCTTTCCCTTCGAACGACCTCCTAAGTCGCACTTGTCTTAAGGCAACTATAACCGTCCTGAATACAGGACGGCGTTTTCCGTTTACCTAAAGACAAGGAGCGAGAATGCCTAAGCATTTTCTATGCTGGCCACTCCTGTTGGGGGTGGCTGTTTTGTTTTCCCCATTTATTGATTCACGTTTGGCAATTCGCGCCGCGACGATTGCCGAACTACTTGCTGCCGCTGACAGCACTTCGCCCAGACTACTGGAAGCGAAGGTTGATGTGGCACGTACCCGTGCGTTCTTCGGCGAGCAGCGCGCAGTGCCAAATCCGACGCTGTTCGGTTCGAGTGAAGAACTGGGCAATGATCAGGCCTCGGTGACCGAACGCACAATTGGAGTTCGACAGGACCTCGGGTTCTTATGGTCGATGGGTGCGCAGAGATCGTCGGCTTCTGCGGCGGTGGCTGCCGTTGAAGCTCGGTACAACCAAGAGCGAATCGACATTCAGATTGATCTGATGTCAAAAGTCCAGCGATTACAGCAACTGATCGCGAGCCTGCAGCTTTCGGATACGCTGGAACGGCGCTATGCTGAAATTCTGTTGGCGAACGATGCGCGTGAAAGGGAAGGTGACATCTCAGGGTTTGACGCACAGCGCGTACGACTTGAGTCAATTGCCGTGACGAATCGTCGCGTCACATTGCAAACAGAATTGCGAGAACTTATGACGCATCTCAATCGAGAGACAGGTTTGGATGAGTCAACTTTGCGTGCGGTTGATATTGATGCCATCCGTGCACCAACCTTCACGAATGTGGATGAAGCGTTAACTTACGCCGAATCTCATGCACCGGAGTTGCGATTTCTCGAAGCGAATGACAAGGCCGCTTCTAAGAGCGTGAAGGCTGCTAAATTGAAAAGGCTGCCTAATTTTGCTGTAGGTGTCGGACAGAAGTCAAATGATTCGGATGAATCAGGCTTGCTATTAGAGGCCGAGCTGGAGCTACCGTTGTTCAACAGAAGAGGGTCGGCTCTGCAACAAGCGCGAGCGGAACAATACAGCGCAACACGCCTTCACGCAAACGCGAAGAGTCAGCTTACCGAAGTGGTCGGCAGCGCCTTTGAACGGTGGCAAGAGGTTCGACAAGTGTCCAACAAGTCTTTAAGACTTGATGAGCTTGTCAATCATGTGAATGCTGCACATTCACTCTATCTGAGCGGCGAAGCGGGATACCTTGAACTCTTGGACGCATTTCAGTCCAGCGAGGAGATACTATCTGCTTCTTTTGAACTCGCGGCGGCGCGCATCGATGCCGATCTGCGGCTGCGCGAAGTAACCGGCTATCCCATTCTTGAGGACAAGTAATATGAAACATATATCCATTTCGATTCTTTTCGTTGCCGCGTTTCTCTTTGCGATGGGATGCGGCACTCGCAGCACGGATCATGCACACGACGACCATGATAACGGCACAGAGCAGGCTCATGATGACCATGGAGATGATCATGGACACGGGCATGGTGAAGGCGGCGTTGTAGAAACGCTGTGGCAGGATAACTTAGAGATGTTTGGTGAGTGGCCGCCGTTTGTGGCAGGTCAGACTTCTGAAGCCGTGCTCCACTTCACGAGTATGGTCACTTTTGAGCCGGCGACGAACGGGCCGCTGACCATTGAATGGTTGAGTGGTGGCCGTGTGGTCAAGTCACAGGTTGCCGACACTGTAACGCGTACAGGCATCTTCATCGTGGAGATATCGCCGCCGGATCCCGGAACGTATGAACTGACGATGACGCTCGCATCTTCACAAATGAGCGGGACGGCGAGGCTTACCAATGTGCAAGTCTATCAGGGACAAGCGCCGGAGCAGCCGCACGAAGAAGAGAGCGGCGAAGCGGAGATTTCGTTCTTGAAGGAACAGCAATGGGTGCTGGGAACAAAGACGGGATTAGTAGAACGCAGAGATTTATATGACAATCTGCGCGCGCCGGGTGAACTGAAGCCTGCAGGAAACAAAACGTCAGAAGTTTTTGCGCCGTTTTCAGGAGCGTTGTTGCCCGATCACCAGTTCGGTGCTGTGCGACACGGACAACAAGTGCGCAAGGGTCAAGCTTTGGCAATGATTTCGCCGTCACCAAGCGCGGAGAACAGTTGGTTCCAATTGCTTGGCGAGTATCGTTTGGCCAAGGCCGAACTGAGCAGAGTCGAGAAGCTCTACGAACAGAAAGCCGCGTCAGAACGCAGATTGGAAGAAGCGACGCAACAGCTTGCCATTAAGCAAGCGCAGTTGAGCGCGGCGTTAGGAGGTGCGGAGCTGGATGATGTGGACAGTGATTCGCCACACTTTACGGTTCGCTCACCGCGCGATGGTGTGATTGGTCATCATGATGTTGCCTACGGTTCGTACGTGCAGCCGGGGCAGCGACTCTTCAGCGTGATTGATCCCGATGTCGTGTGGCTCGAAGTACATGTTGCCGCTGCTGACGTGCGTAACGCGACGGACGTGCAAGGCGCATACTTTACAATTGGCGGTTCAGAACAGGTGTTTTCAACTGCTGATTTTGAGGGTAGAGTCATCGCTTCGGGTTCAATATTGGATCCACTGACACGCCGCATTCCGATGACGTTTGAACTGCACAATCGTGAAGGTCTATTGAAAGTCGGCGAGTTCGTGCAGGTTGAAGTACAAACATCCAACACGCGTTCTGCTCTGGCAGTTCAGAAGTCGGCAATACTGGAAGATGGTGGAGCCTCGGTTGCGTTCGTGCAAAAAGGCGGTGAATCATGGGTGCGGCGTGTCGTGACAACGGGTGCGATTGACGGCCCGTGGGTTGAAGTGTTGTCCGGACTGAATGAGGGCGAACGCGTCGCGACCTCTGGAGCATACAAAATCAAACTTGCATCTGGCAGTACCGGCGAAGTCGGTCACGGCCACGCGCATTAAGGAGCACGCATGTTTGATTTCATGATTCGACAATCACTCGAGAAGCGATTTCATGTGCTGTTGGCCGCGCTCGTTCTGCTTATCGGCGGGACGTACGTGGCTCTGCAGATGCCGATTGATATTTTCCCTGAGTTGACTGCGCCGACGGTTACCGTAATGGCGGACGTGCATGGATTGGCTCCGGAAGAGATTGAAAGCCTCGTGGCGTTTCCGATTGAGTCCTCGATGAACGGCGCAACCGGTGTCCGGCGTGTCCGCTCTTCGATTACGACCGGGATGGCGATCATCTGGGTGGAGTTCACTTGGGGTACGGAGATACTCCAGGCCCGGCAAGTCGTCACAGAGAGATTGCAGTCCGTGATGAGCAGTTTGCCTCCGGATATGGAGCCGCCGATGCTGGCGCCAATCTCCTCCATCATGGGTGAAGTGATGCTAATCAGCGTGCGCAGCGACTCGCTGCACCCGACTGATTTACGATCTTACTCAGATAATATCCTGCGCAAGCGACTTCTTGCGATTCCCGGTGTGGCGCAAGTGACGCCGATCGGTATGCAGGTGAAGCAGTATCAAATCGTCGTCAAGCCGGAGCGATTGCTGGCGTATAATGTGTCGCTTGAAGAAGTCGTTGAAGCTGCGAAATTATCCAGCGAGAACACTACAGGTGGCTACTTGTTGGAAGGCGGTCGCGAGCATCTGATTCGCGGCCTCGGTCGCGTGGAGTCGGTGGACGACATTGGCCGCACGGTCATAACGATGCGCAACGGCGTGCCGATTCTTATTGATCAGGTTGCCGACGTCAAAGTGAACGGCGGCGTGGCGTTAGGTACAGCATCAGTGGAAGGCAAAGATGCAGTCATTCTCTCGGTTCAAAAACAGCCAGGCGCAAATACACTTGAATTGACCAAGAGAATTGAAACAGCTGTCGCGGAATTGCAGCGCTTGGCACCTTCTGATGTAGAAGTTCGAGCCGATGTGTTTCGACAGGCAAACTTTATTGAAGTGGCCGTGCGCAACGTGCTGAATTCTCTGCGGGACGGCGCGATTCTCGTTACAATCATTCTCTTGCTGTTCCTTGGGAATGTGCGCACGACCTTCATTAGCCTGCTTGCGATTCCGCTGTCGCTTGTGGTTGCCGTGTTCGCTTTGAGTTTGATGGGCAGCACGATCAACACGATGACGCTTGGTGGTTTAGCAATCGCCATCGGATTACTTGTGGACGATGCGATCATTGACGTCGAGAATGTGTTCAGACGATTGAGGCTTAATGCACTGAAGCCTGAGAACGAGAAACGCTCGGTGTTTGAAGTTATTTATCGCGCTTCACTTGAGGTCAGAAAGCCGATTGTCGTGGCGACACTGATCATCATTGCCGTGTTCGCGCCGCTGTTCTTCTTATCAGGCGTTGAAGGCCGACTACTAAAACCACTCGGAGTGTCGTTCATCATCTCGATTCTTGGATCACTTGTAGTTGCTATCACAGTCGTTCCGGCGTTGACATACTATCTGCTTGGTAGGCTCAAGTCGAGTCAGATTGAACACGAATCGTGGGTAGTACGGAAGTTGAAACAAGCCTACAAGCCGACGATTGACCTCGCGCTGAAACATGCCACTGCTGTCATCACTGTATCGGTGCTACTGCTCTTTGGTTCAGTCATACTGTACAGCCGCTTCGGGCAGGCGTTCCTGCCGGAGTTCAATGAAGGATCGCTCACTGTTATCTCGGTTTCACCTCCGGGAACTTCGTTGGCCGAGTCGCACGAAATCGGCAGAATGATCGAGCAGATTGTGTTATCTCAGCCAGGTGTGGCGAGTGTAGCTCGCAGAACGGGTCGCGGTGAGATGGATGAACACGCGATGGGTTCAAATGCGACGGAAATGGAAGCACGCTTGGAGGAAGATGTGGACAAAGAGCATCTTCTTGAGGAGCTTCGTGGTCGCTTAGCGATGGTGCCCGGAACATTCATTAGCATTGGCCAGCCGATCTCGCACCGCATTGATCACATGCTCAGCGGTACTCAGGCTGCGATTGCAGTAAAGTTGTATGGCGACAATCTGACGGATTTGCGCAATACGGCGGAGTTAATCAAAAAGGAGATGGAGCAGGTTGACGGCGTCGTTGACCTGTCGGTCGAACCACAGATTGAAGTTCCGCAATTGCGCATTGACATGAATCGCGAGGCGATGAGTCAGTATGGAGTGAAACCTGTTCAGTTGGCCGAAGCGATTGAAACGGCATTCAATGGTATGGTTGTCGGACGTGTCATGGAAGGTCAGTTCGCCTACGAGATGATTGTGCGCTATGATCCCGCCTCAAAAGCTGACACTGCGGCAATCGTTCGCACGCCGTTCCATACGCCGACGGGTCATTTCGTAATGCTGCGCGATCTTGCATCCATTTATAGTGCGACCGGCCCTAACATGATCTCTCGCGAAAATGTCAGCCGCAAGATTGTTATTCAATCGAATGTGGCCGGACGAGACTTGGGAAGTGTGGTGCGTGATGTTCAAGTGCGTGTCGCAGCGAATGTCAAGTTGCCGGATAGTTACTTTGTGTCGTATGGCGGTCAGTTCGAAAGTGCGGAAAGTGCTGGACGAGTGATCGGCATTCTCACCGTATTGGCGATTCTGGTGATCATCATCTTGCTCTTCACCGAGTTCGGCAACCTGCGAGACGCACTGCTGGTGATGGTAAACTTGCCGTTGGCGCTGATTGGTGGCGTGATCGCCATTGGAATGACAGACGGTATCGTGTCCATTGCGAGTATGGTTGGTTTTGTGACGTTGTTCGGTATCGCTGCGCGTAATGGTATCTTGCTGATTTCGCATTACCATCATCTGATGGAAGAGGAAGGCGTGCCATTCCGTGATGCCATTGTGCAAGGCAGTATCGAGCGGATGAGTCCGATTCTTATGACGGCATTGTGCGCCGGACTTGCGCTAATTCCGTTGGCACTCGGCGGTGGTCAACCGGGCAAAGAAATCGAGACACCGATGGCGATTGTGATTCTCGGCGGATTGATTTCCTCAACCGCGTTGAACATGGTAGTTGTACCGGCACTTTATCTTAAGTTCGGACGTGAACGCAGACCAGTCCAATCGTAAAGAAGAGTCACGGGATGCAGGGGCAGATGTCACCGTCTGCCCTTGCGTCTCGTTGATCGAATTGATACTTTGTGATTCATGAACAGAGGATTATCCCCTTGAAACTGAATCGTACGGGAGCCTATCTTGGTCTGGCGACAGCGTTGTTGTTTGGTGCGTCCACGCCGCTCGCCAAAGCTCTGTTGCAGGAAGTTGATCCCGGCTTGCTGGCGGGATTGCTTTACCTTGGTGCGGGAATCGGTTTGGGTATGTTGGGACTTGTCCGAAGAATGCGTGGACGGGTGACCAACGAAGGTTCATTGACAAAACGCGACGTTCCGTGGCTTGCCGGAGCGGTGCTTGCCGGCGGAGTAATCGGTCCTGTTTTATTAATGCTTGGCTTGCAGAAGACCTCGGCGGCGAATGCATCTTTGATGCTCAATTCTGAAGCGGTGCTCACGGCAGTTTTAGCGTGGACGCTTTTCAAAGAGAACTTTGACCGCAGGATTCTGTTGGGCATGATCGCCATCGTGGCAGGCGCTGTGGTTCTCTCGTGGGCGGGAAGACCTGAAGGGACCTCTGGAGTTGGAGAGTTATTAATAGCCTTAGCATGTCTTGCCTGGGCCATTGACAATAACGTCACCCGGAATATCTCTGGAGCAGATCCACAACTGATTGCAGGAGTCAAAGGTTTGGCCGCCGGACTCATCAATTGCGGTATCGCACTCGCAATGGGCGCTGAGTTCCCATCAGCATGGTACTTGTTGGGCGCCGGTGTCGTGGGTTTTCTTGGCTACGGACTCAGCTTGCAGCTTTATGTGCTGGCGTTGCGGCACGTCGGGACGGCGCGCACGGGTGCTTACTTCTCAGTGGCACCGTTTGCCGGTGCGCTTGTGTCCTTTGCGATGTTCTCATCTTCGTTGACCACAGCATATGCTGTTGCTGCAGGGTTGATGGCTATAGGCGTCTGGCTGCATTTAAGTGAATTGCACGATCATGAGCACACGCATGACGAGATGTGGCACGACCACAAGCATGTTCACGACGAACATCATCAGCATGAACATTTTGCGGACGTTGACCCGACCAAACCGCACGCACACTCGCACCATCATACGGTGTTAGCACATAAACATCCTCATTACCCCGACCTCCACCATCGGCACTCACACTAATAATGGCCAGTCGAAGCAGAGATTTGGCGACTTCGCCTGTCTTGTTTTTGTTTTGTTTTCGGTTGGTGTCGGATGCTGAATATTGGACTTAGATCGTCTCATGAGTAAAGCCCCGCATGGGGCTTTCTCATTGGTTCTGCGAGGTTTACTTGTTGATTCGAGCGAACCGACCGCTCTTTCGATTCCCACGTCTCCACTACTTCACCATCGGTAGGCTTCGACTGCTGTCCGCGAGTGAATTTAGCACAGAACCAACTGAATTGTTGCAGGGCAGCATGTAGTTAGGGTAGCAGAATGTAATCACTGATCACCCCGTGGTCCCACGCCTGGCAGTCACCTGATTTCACTTGGAACCGCTTGCATAGATCAATCAGTATTCAATTGGCTTCGATTGAATCCGCAGATGAGTTAAGCCAATGATTTAACAGCAGATACATGTTAGGCCTGTCACGCAGGAGGTCGCGGTTCGAGTCCTGTCAGCCCACAAAAACAAAGGGTTTACCAGAAATGGTAAACCCTTTGTTTTTACTACACGAATAAAAGACAGGCGTGGACAGTACGTGCCTTAGCAACAACCCAATGAATGGTCTGCAAGCATGCTTGTGCAATACCTTTTTAACAGCATTTCAGGCGCGGGTACACTCCCTACTTTATCAAAACGATCTTTTGAGTTGAACTGAAGAAATCGCTTGCTATATGTGCGAGGTAGATTCCGGACGGGAGATCGCCAGCCTCATACAAGACACTATGATTGCCGGATGAGAAGTTCTGATCGGCCAAAATCGCAATTCGACGGCCTGTGATATCGAAAAGGGAGAGTGTAACTCTTGCTGTGTGCGGAAGAGTAAAGGTAATTGTCGTAGAAGCATTGAACGGGTTTGGATAGGCGCCGAATGAAAAATTGTCCGGCAAAACAGATGAAACATCTGCATCAAGAACGAACAGCATCACAGGGATTGTTTCCGAGCCAACAGGGCATGAGTTTGTGACGAGGTGCAAGTTGCCGAGGAAATCATAAAAGCTGTCGTCCGTCGTGTCAGGAGAAACCATTACTTGAATTGTCAAAGTATCGCCCGGCAAAATTAATGCGGTGTCTGGGGTAACTGAGAGCCAATCACCGGACGGGTTGACCGTATTTGTTATAATTCCAATTTCCATCGAACCATTGCCGCTGTTGATAACTTCAAATGGCAATGATGATTGAACGCCGTTGTGCACGACCGCGTTGATTGAAGACTGCGTGCGAGAGTATTGGGGATGAAACACATCAAAGTCAACTGTAGCAATCGAATCTTGTTCAACAATTATCCCTCGCAATGTGTCACGAGAAATACACTCTCCGTAAACAGTAACGTCATAGGTTCCGTTCGCGATTCCGATCTTGTAGCTTCCATTATTATCAGTGATTGTGTTCAGGGTCGTGCCAAGGACTTCGATGTGCGCGCCGACAATCGGCGCTCCGGTTTCAAAGTCTAACACAGTGCCTCTAATTTCAGAGTAGAACATGCTAACGATGTAGCCTTTTCGCACATTTTGTTCATTAATCTGCCCGTAGGCGATGAATCCCCCGCTTGGCACAGGCAAAACTCCATAGAACCCGCTTCCGGCGGGGCCAAAAGCCCATTGCCACGCTTCAGTTCCGTCGGCGTTTACTTCCAGCATCCAGCACTGTCGCGCATTCCAGCTTGATCCCGTCCAGCCCGCGCAAACTGCGCTCCCGGATCCTCGGACAATAATTCCGCGCATTTGATCCTCGACACCTGCATGGATGTAACTTCGAGCGAATAGTGAGTCTCCTGCGCTGTTAACTCTTACAAGATAACCCGCATTGCTTCCGGATGAAGTTGACTTTCCGCACAGGTATAGGATGCTGTCGCCGTCAACAAAGTCGTAACAATAATCTTGCCCTGTACCGCCGTAAATAGTCGAAGAAAGGAGATTGCCGTCTGCATCTGTCCGCAAGAGCCAGAAATCACTACCGATCGCACCGTCACTCTTTGTTGATCCGGAGATCAACAAAGAATAGTCTGGCTGTTCTTCGATGCGGTAGCCATTATCAACGTCGTCGCCGCCAAATTTGCGAGTCCACAGTGTGTCAAGGTTCTGGTCGCACTTAAGTAGCCAGAGATCAGAGTGCAGGCCGTCACTTCCAAGTCCATATCCGACAACAGCGAAGTTGCCGTCGTGAAGCAGAGCAATGTCATACGCAGCCGTTCCACCGCCACTGCTGTAACTGCGGCTTGTAACGCTATCACCGACCGCGTTCACAGACATCAGGCGGATGTTATTGTTCCCGCTATTCCCTACAACGATGAAACTCCCATTTGGAAGTTCAAGACAAGAATTGGCTGCGTCATTCCCGGCTGCACCGAAGGTATTCATCCAGAGTAGTGCGCCGCTTGGCCCCATGCGCGCAATCAAGAAATTGGAATTGGAAAAGCCGGGATTGGTCTCGCCTACCAAAACGAAACCCCCGCTGGAGTGATTAATAGCATGGTAAATTGCCGGATTACCGGCTGTGGTTATTCGCGCGGTCCAAAGCGTGTCAGGCTGGGCGAAGGCGCAAAGAACTACAACGAAGTGTGCATGAATCAGGACTGCAATAATAGTCAGCGAGCGCACGGGAGTCCTTCAGAAACGAATTAAGTGAGTGGAAAGGAATCTACTTGCGAGCAAGTTCAAAATGTTCCGAAAACTACTGAGCTGAACGAGACAGCGGCCAGAGCATTTGCCCTGGCCGCCGCTCATTTGGTTGCTAACTCGGTATCACGAAATCCGCAGAATTCTACGGAGCTTCAGTGCAGTGCCCGGTAACCACATAGAACAACTTACTATTACCGGAGTATGATCCGCTGTAATAAAGGTGATTTACATCGACAACCGGCGCGATATTATCCGCAACTATTACCCAGCTTGGGTCACCGAAAGGCACAAACTCGGTGTTGGACCAGACACGATAGGTTCCTCTTGCCGCAGATTCTGCATCCGTCGACCATCTCAATTCAATGTTGTCGCCGTCGATGTTAGCCGTAAGATCGATCGGCGCATCAGGAGGCGTGCAGTGCAGGGAGCCGTTGTCATAAACAGTCAAGGTATAAGCACCGGCTTGGGTGCCGTACTTTGCAACACGAATGAGATAAGTTCCAGCTTCAAGCTCAGCAGCGACATACGAACGTGATTCGCCCGGATGTTGTTCAGGAATATCCCATGTCGGAAGCGGCTGGAAGTTTGCGTCATCGTCATTGCAGAGCAGCGCCGGGTCGGTACAACAAGTGGCGAGGTTTTGGTAAACAGAGATGTGCATGTCGCTGGTGCCCAGTGCCATCGCAATCTTGCGCGCGCCGTTCAGATGCAACGAGTAGAACACGTCGTTACCCGACGAATTATATGTGAATCCACCTTCATCGCAGGCGTTTATGCAACTCGGCGTCGCATTCATCGTAGTTCCGGAGACAGTGACTTGACCATTGGGAACAATTGTAATCGGTTCCGCCGTCGAACATTCGTCGTTGGCAGGCGGCTGATTGGACATAGCATTCACATGAATCGTGTACGGTCCAATGCTATTCGGGTCGTACATCGTCACCGAAATATACCATGTCCCGGCCGGCACGTTGCGCCAGAGGCCGGTCATCGCTGTTATCGGGAAACAGTATCCCCAATCGACAGCTTCGAGCATTTGACGGTCGTCACATGGGCAACTTGAGTAAAGCCACGGATTGAAGCTATGGAAGTTCTCTGTTCCGCAATAATCGACTTGGATATCAGACATTTCAGACAGGGTGAAGACGTGCCAAACTTGTGGATCGCCTTCCTGCCAACAGTCGTTCGTCGCATTCCTGTTGTCGCCAGTAAAAGTTGCAGGTAACGTCGCCGGAGTTCCGGCATTCTGGCAATGATCATTGGGCGGATAAACCGGGCACTCATCGGCGCACGTCAAACCACCGTCCCAATAGCCTTGCAGAACATCGCAGTCGGGCTCTGTCAGCATTGCACAAGTTCCCGCGTAGCAACAGCGTCCAGAGGGCAAAGTACATGGGGTTAAGGTAAACGTTGCACGATAGTCAAACGGCGTTTCAGGGCCGGTATAGGTCATGCCGCGGGCAATCTTCACAAAGTACTCGCCTGCACCCAAGCATCCTGACGAAACCGATCTTGTTCCGCACGGAGTAGCCTGAACACCGTATGCTATGGGTAGCGAAGCACAGGGCGGCTCGTAAATGAACCCTTGCAGAGAAGTTTCACCTGTGTAAGTACAAGTAATCGAGTTGGGTGAAGTCAAGACGATTCTGTACCAGTCGTTGTCGCCCATATTCGAAGCCGAAATAGAATCCGTGTAAGCGAATGTTATTCCGTGAACAGTTTGTCCTCCGGAAACCGTTTGGAATTGTGGCGTGAAGGGTGCATCATTATTGCAGCCGCCATTTGGGTCGTTAATCGAGTAAGTTCCAGGGAGTGGGAATGGTTCGGCTACTTCTTCGATGTCTCCGGGCTGGCTGGTAATGTCGCACGGTCCGCAAGGCAGGATTTCCAAATCATAGGTCATGCAAGGGTGGAACCAAGTGCCGTTGACAACCATGACATAGTAAGTGCCCGGAGCAAGTGAATTGCATTCAAGCACGTTT
>Ga0154020_10006439_pt1 | contig 13746 bp, 14 predicted proteins | sample Klosneuvirus_201_FD_109709 | JGI IMG/M metagenome (GOLD analysis project Ga0154020, IMG submission 109709) | Active sludge microbial communities from wastewater, Klosterneuburg, Austria - Klosneuvirus_20160825_MG | ecosystem: Engineered > WWTP > Aerobic digester > Activated sludge | place... | reverse complement strand
GAAGGTGTCGGGAATCATGCCCGAGGCGATCCCGGTGGTGACCGAGCATCTGCGCCCGAACCTGCTCCGCAAGGAAGTATCGCTGGCAGGCGCGGTGCAGGTCACGGCCACCGATGGAACGCGTCCGTGGCGCATCGATCCGTTCGCCTCGCGCGACGGCAAGCCGACCGACGTGCCGGCCGCGGAGCTGGTGGACTTCCTCGAGGAGACCGATTTCGATGGACCGCTGGTCGGTGCAGCCGCCAAGGGGATTGTGCTGGAGTATGCCGGGCCCAAGGTCGTGCCGGTGCGTGGGGTGAGCACGCCGGTGCATGCGGTCAATGTCCGCTGGCCGAACGGTCGGACGGCGACGGTGCACCTCGATGCGAAGACCTACCTCGAGGTGTTGCGGACGCAGCGCCGGCCCGTGATGGGGCGTGACGCGTCGATGAGCATCACCAGCGGCGATTACCGCGTGGTGCAGGGGATCCAGGTGCCGTACCTGATGGAGATCCTGGTGGAGGGGTCGCCCGCGCCGGTGCGTCTGCAGGTCGACAAGGTGGAGTTCAACGTGGTGACGGATCGGGCGCGGTTTCGGAGGCCGTGAGTGAGGGAATGGTGAACGGGCCCGGGCGAGGGGTGAGGTCCCGGGCACGTGGGCGACCGTTGGCGCGCATCTTTCCACAGGTTACACTCAGGTCCATGACCGTTCACCGCCCCTACCATCACGGCAACCTGCGCGACGCGGTCCTTGCGGCAGCACGCACCATGGTATCGAGGGAAGGCACGGCAGGCGTGAGTCTGCGTGCGCTGGCACGCGAGGTGGGAGTGTCGCATCCCGCTCTCTACAACTACTTCGTCGATCGTGAAGCCCTGCTCGCGGAGCTGAGCACCGAGGCGTTGCTGGCGCTCGGTCGATCGCAGCGGGCGGCGCTCGCGAAGTCCACGACGCCGATTGACGGGGTCGTGCGCCTTGGGGTCGCCTACTTCCGTTTTGGTGTGAAGGATCCGGGACGACTCCGCCTGGCCTTCGCCCCCGAATTGTCGCGCTCGGCCGGTTTTCCAGCACTTCGGGCCGCGGCCGATGCCGCTGAAGCCCCGGTGATCGACGCGGTGACGCGTGCGGCCGACGAGGGGCTGTTGCCGCGGGATGAGATTCGCCCGCGAGCCTTGGCCCAGTGGGCCCTTGTGCATGGATTCACGCTCCTGGCGATTGACGGCCGGCTGACCGAGGGCAAGCTGTCGGTGTCGGGCGTCGGGTTTGCGGCGCTCCAGCGCGCCCTCGCCGACGCGGTGCGTTTGCTCTACCGGACCGGGGCGCGATAGACAGCCACCATGGCAGCTACGCCCGGTGCAGGCGCCGGGCCAGCTTCCAGCCGACGAATGACAGGATTGCCAGTGCAAGCATCGTCCCTGCGACGAAGAGCTTGGTGAGCCGGGCGAGCGTCCAGGTGCCGTGCACTGAGATGGCCTGGGGTACGAAGCCGGACGTATCCACGGCACCGGAGGCGAAGAACCCCCCTACCAGACCTGCATACGCCGTCCCCTGGAATTCCCACAAGTCGTTGTGCCCGGCGTTGCGAAAGATCACTTGGTGCCCGCGTGAGAGCTGCGGCAAGAGTTCCCGCGTGGCGTATCCGGCCGGCGTCGACACATCGAGCGTCCCACCGATCAGCAGTGTCTCCACGTCCGAGGCGGGTGTCACCGGCGCATGGTCCGCCGGGCGCACTATCGGCCAGCCGCCGGACTCGGTGACCGCCGTCCAGAAGACCGATGACATGGGCGATCCCATGAGCGAGCCTGGCGGATCGAACGCCTCGGGGCTTCCACGCACACTGTCAAAATCCACGCTGCCCTTCGCGAACATGTCACCGAAGACCAGGTCGAACTGGGTGAGCTGGTAGCCCGCGATGAGTGACAGGGCCGCCAGGCCGCTGGCATCGCCCCGATCGGCATCGATGAACGCATCGAGGGCCAGCGGCGCACTCTCATGACTGAACAGCAGCTGAAACGCTGCCAGCATCACCACGCCGCGATGGATCGGAAACGGACCCCAGTGCGTTGGCATGTCGTGCACCACCCGCGAAACCGCACCGGGCAGGTCTTGCGTGTTGGCGCGACAGGCGGGGTCCTGTGTGCAGAGCCGGCCGTATTCGAGCAGCACAGTGTCCAGTTGCGCCGCCTCCCAGATGAAGCGGCCTGGTGGATTGACGCCGACCATCACCGAGCGCTCAACACGTTCGCGGTGCCGATGCGCGTATATCTGCGCGAGTCGGGTGCCGTAGCTCTCGCTATAGAGGAGGAGTCGTTCGACCCCGAGCGCCTCGCGCGCGGCATCCACGTCATCCACCACCTCGTGCATCGTGTAGCCAGCGAGATCGATGCCCTTGGACTGTAGCCGGCGTGCGCAGCTCCCGGTGGCCGCGCGTCGGTCGGCGATCGCCCGCGCGCTCAGCAGGTCACCGATCGAGGTGACCAGCGACTGCTCGAACTCAGGACACGCGAGGCGCTCGCTGCCATCCACGCCGCGGAAGCCGACCAGGACAAAATCATGGTTCTGTCGGCTCCACGCAGGCGGGCGCGTCCGCTGATTGGTGCCTCCTGGGCCGCCGTTGAGGAAGAAGATCGGCAGGCCAGGTCTAGCGGCGAGCGCGCGGACGCGGATCACGGGAATGGCAATCAGCCTCGAGCCTGCGACGTCGCGCCGCTCAGGAACCGTCAGCGTGCCGCACTCGGCCGGTATGGTGTCGCGATGCATGCAAGGCCGCATCGAGAGTCCGCCGGGCTCCGGACCGACGCGTGTCGCCGTCGGCGGTGCCTCGGCTCCGCATCCGGCCAGACCGAGGCAGACAAGGGTCGCGACAATGGTGACCCCGCAGGCCATCGGAGGGGTAGCGAGCGGTGCGGGTACAGGGCGGGTTATCACGAACGACATGGAAGGCCTGAGTATCCGTTGACGAAGCGAAGAGCCCCGATGAAGGGGCCGCGGGCGACTCTGCATATCTGACCACCGGTAAGATATGCTCCGGCGCACGCGAGGCAAGTGTGCGACAGGCGCCTGGGCCGGCACAGTCCGCCCCACTGCCATGACCGAATCGCGGTCCATGTAGATTTCCCGCCGCCCGATCCCCTGGAGACGCACGGCCCGTGAACGCTGGGACCCTCAACTGGTGGCACGTCATCGCCCTGCTCGGCGCCGTGCAGGGCGTGATCGTGGCGATGGCGCTCGTCACCAAGCGACCGCGCCGGACCCAGAATCTGCTCCTCGCGGGGGCTCTGCTCTGCTTTGCCTTGCATCTCGCGTCGGTGGCCTACTACTCCGCGGGGTGGGTGGCGCGGTGGCCGCACTGGTTCGGGGTCACCTACTCGGCGCCGCTGCTCTTCGGGCCGCTGATCTACCTCTATGCCGCGACTGCCAGCGATCGCCAACGGCGCCTCGCTCCCACCGATCTCCTGCACGGCCTCCCGTTCACCGTGGCCATGGTCGCCGGCATCCCGATCTACCGCCTGAGCGCCGAGGCCAAGATCGCGCTCCATGCCGCGATCCAGCGTGGTGAGGTGCCCTGGGTCGCCCTGGTGACCGACCAGGCGAAGTTGGTCTCGGGGATCTGTTACGCGGTGGCCACGTTGCTCCTCCTCCGGCGCCATCGCCGGGTGATTGCCGAGAATTATTCGTCCCTGGAGCGCGTCAACCTGATGTGGCTGCAGTGGCTGGCGCTCTCTGGTGCAGCGATCTGGTTGCTGGCGGTCGGATTGACGGTGGCGGAGGGCGTGGGAGCGTGGTCGCCGCTGCAGGGGGACCAGTTGATCGCGCTGTCGATGACCGTGATGATCTACGGCATCGGCTACATGGGGTTGCGGCAACCGGAGATCTTCCGCTTCGCGACGGCGGAGCACGCCATTCCCGCTCCCGTCCCCGCGACTGAAGTCGCGGCTCGGCTCCTCCCCACGCCGCGCTACGAACGCTCCGGCCTCGCGCCGCGCGACGCGGATGAACTCAAGGCGCGGCTTGTTGCGTTGATGGAACGTGAGCATCCCTATCGGCAGCCGGAGCTCACCCTGGGTGATCTCGCAGAGCGGCTGGGGACCACGCCGCACCGGCTATCGGAGGTGTTGAACGCGCAGCTCACGCTCTCCTTCTATGACTTCGTCAATGGCTACCGGGTCCGCGAGGTGCAACAGCGCCTGGTCGGCCCCGATGGCGCACGCTACACCTATCTGGCTTTGGCACTCGAGGCCGGCTTCGCGTCGAAGTCCACGTTCAACGCGGCCTTCAAGAAGCTGACCGGCGTCACCCCCTCCGATTATCGGCGCGCGTCCGGCGCTTAGCACGTCCCGGCCGGTGGGTTCGGACGTCTTGCTCGGCCGGTCCGGTCGCCTGCCCCTCCCATTCCGCTGATGTTGCTCCCACGACTCGGGTCGAGGCATTCGATCCGATCACTGACTCTGTCTGGGAGAAGCTGATGGGAGCACGCTGGTGGGTCGTGGCGGGCGCGATGGCGCTGACTGCCTGTGAGACCATGACAATGTCGGAGCCGGGGAATCTCGTTCCTCGGACCGTGACTGAAGATTCCTCGCTGCCCGCGATCACGGTCAACGGCACGCGCCTCCACGCCGAGTTTCGTGGCGATCCGGCGAAGCCCCTGCTCGTCGTGTTGCACGGCGGCCCGGGCGCGGACTATCGAAGCCTGCTGCCGCTGGCCGACCGGTACGCCGGCTATTCGCTGGCCGACCACTACCATATCCTCTTCTGGGACCAGCGCGGGGCGGGGCTCTCGGAGCGCCACGACAAGGACGTCCTGACGATCGACCAATACGACGCCGACCTGCTGGCGCTGATCGATCGCTTTGCCCCCGGTCAGCAGGTCACGCTCCTTGGCCAGTCGTGGGGTGGCATGTACGGCACCTCCTTCATCAATCGCCATCCCGCGCGGGTGCGGGAGGCGATCTTCATCGAGAGTGGCCCGTTGCGAGGGAGCACCTACGAACGGATCAAGGGCGATCTCTTCGACCTGAACTTCCTGCGTGAATGGCTGAACGACTTTGCCTGGAGCGCACAGTTCTTCTCGACCGACGACCACATCCGGCTCGACTACCAGCTCACGATCGGTGCCCGGGATCACCAGCCGCGCAACAACGCCCGGAAGGGTGCCGGCGCCGAGCCCGCCTGGCGCAACGGCGCGAAGGCGGCACGCTACCTCCAGGAGGATGGTCAGGACGCGGCGGGGAAGTTCAACTACGACTTCACCACCAACCTGCAGGCCTTTACTGGCAGGGTGCTGCTGATCGCCGGCGCGCGAAGTGAAGTGCTGGGCGTGCCATTGCAGGAGGAGCAGCGCCCCCTCTATCGGAACGCCGTACTGAAGATCGTGCCGGGTGGTGGCCACGACGTGCACTGGACGCACACGGCAGACGTGATGGCACAGATTCGCACCTTCCTCGCCGCACCAGTTGCGGCAGGTGCCCGGTGAAGCGGGCGTGCTTGCTGGCTGCCCTGCTGCTCGTCGGGCAGCGTGACCTGGCCGCGCAATGGAACCTCGCGCGCATGCAGCCGGGCGACGCGCAGCTGCACCTGAGCATGGCCGTCGATCCGGCCGTGGTCACGTCGATCGGCTATGGTCGGTTCACTTCGATGTTCGGCACCATCACGCGGCTCGGGCTCGAGGCGGGTGCGGTCGCCGGCGATGCCGAGCTGGGCGACTATCGTGTGCGTCTCAGCGCCGATGTGCAATTGGTGGAGCGTGGCGCCTTTCGCGTTGCGGCGAGTGCCGCCTTTATGACCCGAGGAACGAGCAACAGGGTGTTCCGCGCGGTCAATTTCGGCTCGGACTTCGGCGCCACAGCCGGCATCTACCGACGCACGTGGTTCCTCGCGGGGGAAGTCGGCTTCGACAAGGCGATCATCACCCATCTGAAGCACACGCAGGAGTACCGCGACGAGTACTACGCCGGCGCCAAGGATGGCTGGTACCTGAACAACGGCGGCACGGGGCGACTCGGTGTGATGACCGGGCGCTCGCTTGGTGGGGCCGAGTTGCTGCTGCGTGCCGGGATCGCACGGACGCAGGGTGGCGAGGCGCTCGCGGTGCCGGCGTATCTGACCGTTGGCGTCGGATTCGGCTTCGAGTGACAACTACATTGCATCCGAACCTTCGCCGGGAGCATCGCCATGCACGCCGCTGAGCACGTTCACCCGCTGGAACGTATGCCGCTGCCGAGGCCGCTGTTGTTGTCGGTGCTGTGGGCCAGCGTCACCCTCTGTTACCTCTACGGTGATTACTTCGGGCTCTACGTGCCCGGCAAGATCCAACAACTTCTCGACGGCCGAATGGGCCCACTCGGCGCGGTGACCCAGCAGGTGCTGCTGGGTACCGCGACGATGATGGCGATTCCGTCGCTGATGGTCGTGCTCTCGCTGGTGCTGGTACCGCGGGTGAGCCGGTGGCTGAACATCATCACGGGTGGGTTGTTCACCGCGATCATGCTGCTCACGATGCGGGGCGCATGGCTCTTCTACCACCTGCTCGGTGTCATCGAGGTGGTGCTCACCCTGAGCATCGTCTGGATGGCATTGACGTGGCCGAGGCGTGCCGCATGAGCGGCACGTCGACGCGCACCGCCGGGGTGATCTATCTGATGGTGGTCGTGACCGGGCTCTTCACCCTCGGCTTTGTCCCCTCGCAACTGCTGGTCGACGGGGACCCGGCGCGCACGGTCCAGAACCTGATGGCGAACGAGTACCTCTGGCGGCTGGGGATCGTGTCCGGATACCTCTGTTACATCGCCTTCCTGTTGCTTCCGCTGGAGCTCTACCGCGTGCTGCAGCACGTGCATCCGCGTGCCGCGGTCGTCATGGTGGCGCTCGCCGCCGTCAGTGCACCGATTGCGTTCTTGAATCAGGTGCACTTGCTCGAGGTGCTCACCGTTCTCGGGAACGCCGCGCTCACGCCGGACGCGATGGCGGCGGCGGTGTCGGCGGAACTGTCGACGAATCGCAATGGCCAGCTGATGGCGCAAATCTTCTGGGGGCTGTGGCTCTGGCCATTCGGCTATCTGGTCTATCGCTCAGGGTTTCTCCCGAAGCTCCTCGGCGTGGTGCTGATGGTGGGTGGTCTCGGCTATGTGACCCACTTCGTGGCGACGTTGCTGCTCCCGGGCTATCCGGATATGGCGGTCGTGCGGTGGATCCGGCTGCCGGCCGGATTGGGCGAGATGGGGATTGCCGGGTGGATGGCGGTGCGGGGCCCACGGCGTCCGCCCTCCTGATGCGAGGGTCGGCGTTCGACTTCCATTCTTTCGAGGCGATTCCGGAACAATGATCCACTCACGAGATCGACTGACGCATCGCGCCATCGCGGTGGGCATCCTGATACCCATCGTGTACTACGGCATTCAACCGATCGCGATTCCCTTTGCCCAGGACTACGACATCGTGCGCCAGGTGGCGAGCGAGCTCGGCATGGCCAGCGTATCGAGCCGTCCCGCCGTATACAACATCGGGAGAATGGTTGGCAGCACTCCGCTCTGGATCGCCGCGATTGGTTTCCTGTTCGGCCTCACACGGATGGGAGCGCGCCCTCTTCCGACCTGGTTGACCACGGTCGGCATGATCGGCATTGCCATGAGCGTGGTCCAGGCTGCCATCTACCCACTCCCGGATCCGCGGCACGAAGGCGCCTTCTTGCTCGGGTATCCGGTCTGGTCGCTGAGTCTCATCGCAGCGGCGCGAAGCCTGCCCGACAGCGGTGCATTCAGGACGTGTCTGACGGTCAACTTCGCCCTGTCCATTCTGATGCTGGTGGGGAGGGCCGTTGTCGGGGAGGAAGTCCTTGCGCCGTATGCCGGGTTGTTCCAACGCACCTTTGCGTTCGTCACCGTCGTGCCCCTCGGCGTGGCCGCCTGGTTTCTGGCAGGACGGTTCAAGCGATTTGCACTGCAAAGGAGCGCTTGAGGGTCAGGCGGACGTCACCCCAGGGAAGACGTCCATGGGGGGGCGCCGGCATGGCGTCACGGTGCAACCATTCCGTGGCATCGGTCGTCATACTACCCTAGCCTGGCGGACGCCGGCCCCTCACCCCTCACCCCCACTCCAAGGAAGAGCTCGTGATTGCTCTTGCCCAAGGCCAGTCCACCGGCCGGATCCTCAGGAACATCGAGGCCGAGGGGGTGACGGTGAGCACCACGCACTACACGGGGAGTGCGAGCGCGCAGGGGCTGCACTACCACCAGCATCCCCACCTCTGCCTCGTGCTGCAGGGTGGAGACGTTGAGGTAAGGCGGAGCGCCCCGTACCGTCGCCATGCGGGCGAGATCTTCTTCTACCATGCGGGGGAGCAGCACGGGACCTGCTCGCGGGAGCGGAGTTCCCTCCATGCCATGCTGGAGCTCAGCTGCAGCTTTCTTGACCGGCACGGCCTGAGCGAGTCGCAACTGGCGAACGCGGTGCGCGAAAACATCAATGCCAAGTTCCTCATGCTCAAGCTGCAGCACGAATTGCGGACCCGGGACAGCCACACCCCGCTCGGCATCCACGCCCTGGTGCTCGAACTCGTGAACTATTCACGGACACGTTACGAGCGGACCCCACCGCGGTGGGTGCCGCAGGTAGCGGAGCTCCTCTCGGCGCACTGGAACCGGCCGATGACGCTGGGGGAGCTCTCCGAAGCAACCGGCACCCACCCGGTGACGATCTCCAAGCACTTCCGGAAGTATTTCTCGTGTACCCTCGGTGAGCACCGACGCCGGCTGATGATCGAGCGGAGCATGCCGCTCATCACGGAGAGCCGGATGCCGCTCTCGGAGATTGCCTTTCACTGCGGATTTGCCGATCAGAGCCACTTCATTCGCTCCTTCCAGCAGGCCACCGGCTTCCGGCCGGGTGACTATCGCAGGCTCTAGTCTCCGCTCGCCGTCCGGCAGCAGCGTGGTTTGGCTAATTCTGTTCTATTCTCCCATGCTCCGCCCCGGTACACTGATGTCAGCGGCCTCCCCTGCGAGGCCATGGCGCCAGTTCTGAGGAGGTTTGCATGCGAGTCGGTTTCGGCACATCCGTGCGGGTACTGTGCCTGTTGATTGGAGCGGGATCGAGCGTGCCGCCTGCGACGGCGCAGGCACCCCGGGCAGCCACCATGGTGAGCCGCGCCGATGCCTACCTGAAGGCGTCGGTGCGCCACGACCAGTTCAGCGGCACCGTCCTGATCGCCAAGGACGGGGTGCCGGTGATGCACCGTGGGTACGGGATGGCGAACTACGAGTTGCAGGTCCCGAACTCGCCGCGTTCGGTCTTCCTCATTGGGTCGCTTTCGAAGCAGTTCACCGCGGTGGCCATCCTGCAGCTGCGGGATCGTGGCCGACTGACACTCACGGACCCCATCTGCAAATATCTGGATCGCTGCCCGGAAGCGTGGAAGCCGGTCACCCTGCGGCACCTGCTGACCCACACGTCGGGGATCTTCAACATTTCCTCCCTTCCCGAGTGGGACGATTCATTGTCGATGCGTCGCTTCGATCGGGTCGACTTCCTCGATGTCGTCCGGGAGCGTCCGCTGCTCTTCGCGCCGGGCGCGGAATACAAGTACAGCAATACCGGCTACTACCTGCTGGGGCTCGTGATCGATCGGGTGTCCGGCACGAGCTACGAGGAGTACCTGCACCGGAACATCTTCGCACCACTCGGCATGACGTCGACCCGCGTGGATGATGGGAGGACCCTCGTGCCCAACCGCACGACCGGCTACTACTGGGCCGCGAACTCCTTTGTCCACGCGCTTCCCCAGAACGTGCTGCTGTCGCTGGGTTCGGGAGGAATTCTCTCGACGACGGGTGATCTGTTGCGCTGGGACGCGGCGCTCTACACCGACACGATCCTCTCGCGCAGCTCCCGCGACGAGATGTTCACGCCGGTCCTCAAGGAGTATGGATACGGCTGGGAGATCCGTACCACGCACGGGCGCCCGAGCCTGACGCACAGTGGGTCGCAGGCTGGCTTCTCTGCCTACTTCATGCGCCTTCCGACGGAACGTGTCACGGTCATCGTACTGAGCAACAGCGATCGCACCTCGGCGGGCAAGGTCGCCAATGCCCTGGCGGCGATCTACTTCGGGGTGCCGTATCGGATGCCGGAGGCGCAGCTCTTTGACATCCTCGGGTCGACGATCGCCATGAAGGGCGTGGCAGCGAGTGTGCACCAGTACCGCGAGCTCAAGCGGAGCCAGCCCGAGAAGTACGATTATGGCGAAGAGATGCTCAACGACCTGGGCTATGACCTGCTGCTTGCCGGGAAGTCGGCCGATGCCTTGGCCGTCTTCACCCTGATGGTCGAGATGTTTCCGGGGTCATCCAACGCCTATGACAGCCTGGGCGAGGCGTACATGGCCCTCGGAGAGAAGGCACTGTCGATCAAGAACTACGAGCGCTCGCTCCAGCTGGATCCTGAGAACGTCAACGCGGTTGGGCGCCTGGCGAAGCTGCGGCGCGGGCCCTGACTCTCCGCTCCGACGGATTGCGCCCCTGATGTCCCCGCGCTAAACTGCGCGGGCGCTCAGGGGCGCCATCAGTCCGCGTAAAGGGCCGTGCCCACCCACCGCAGTCACAATTCGACGAACCTTCTTTCAGCCTGATCTGTGCGGACTCCAGGCGCCCCGAAAGGAGATTCGTGTGTATCCCAATCCCCAAGACGTACTCCCGCTTCCGCCGCGTCCCGACCTCGGCCAGTATCGCACGCGCGCCAAGGAGCTCGCCGACGCCTGCACGGCCGGCGACACCGCGCTCCTGACGTGGGCCAGCAAATGGATCGCGGCACTCGATCGATTGCAGCCCGACCACGCGCGCACCTTGCCGCGCGACATCGAGCGTCGCACCCATCAGGTGGTGCAGTTCGCCCGCGACCAGATGCCGAAGGCAGACTGCTCCCTCGCCAAGGCGCAGTTCGTGATGGCGCGCGCCCACGGCTTTGCGAGCTGGCCGCGCCTGGTGCAGCACGTCGAGGGGCTCGCCCTCGATGGCTCCGAGGTCTCGACCTTCGAGCGGGCCGCCGAGGCTGTCATCAGCGGAGATCTCGCCACGCTCAAGCAACTGCTGGGTGCAGAGCCCGCCCTCGTACGCACGCGCTCCGATCGTGATCATCGTGCCACGCTGCTGCACTATGTCGCGGCCAACGGCGTCGAGAACTATCGCCAGCGTACCCCGAAGAACATCGAGGCCGTTGCCACCGTGCTCCTCGATGCCGGTGCCGATGTCAACGCCGAAGCCGACGTGTACGGCGGTGGGGCGACGACCTTTGCGCTGGTGGTGACCAGTGCGCATCCGCGTGCGGCGGGGGTGCAGAACCAACTTGCCGACCTGCTGCTCGCGCGCGGCGCACAGATGAGCCCCGAGATCGTGACCTATTGTCTGGTGAACGGCTGTCCCGAGGCGGCGGCGCATCTCGTCACGCGCGGGGCGAAGCTGGACCTGGTTGGCACCGCGGGGATCGGTCGCGTGGATCTGGTCGAGGCGTTCCTCGGTGACGGTGCGACGTCCTCGACGCTGCATGGTGCCGCGATGGCGATGGCGGCGTGGTACGGTCGGCGCGAGGTGATTGCCCGGATGCTCGACCTCGGCGTCGACGCCGGCGCGCGCCGGGCCAGCGACGGCCAGACCGCGCTCCACATCGCGGCGTATCAGGGCAACGCCGAGCTGGTCGAGCTGCTGATTGCGCGAAATGCACCGCTCGACGTGGTGGACAGCGAGTACGGTACGCCGCCGCTGGTCTGGGCCTTCCATGCGTGGCTCAAGGAGGGGCGTGCCGATGCGGCCGCGTACATCAGGGTCGTGCGGGCGCTGGTCGAGGCGGGGGCCACGGTGCAGCTGGCCTGGCTCGACCACGAGCGACTGCGGGCGGAGGCCGAGCTGTACGCGCTGCTCCGGGAGGCCGCCGGGTGACCCGGCGCTATCTTTGTGGGGAATCCCACGCCAGCCACGTCACCCTGCCCGACCATGCTGTATCACCACACCAGACGGAGTCATGCCCATGATGCGCCACGCCCTGCTGCTCACGATGCTTGCCGCCCCCCTCGCCGCGCAGGACGCGCCACGCTTTCAGCCGAGCGGACGCGGCACCAGCGTGATCGAGATGATGGTGCCGGAAGGTGCCACCGTGGTCCCCAAGATCCGCCTCGACTACGGCCAGCCGCACCTGCGCGGCCGCGTGCTGCACACCGATTCGCTGGTGCCCTACGGCAAGGTCTGGCGGACCGGGGCGAACGCCACCTCCACCCTTGAGACCGATCTCGACCTGATGCTCGGCAAGATCCACGTCACCAAGGGGAAGTACGCGCTCTTCACCATGCCCAGCGCGCAGGGGTGGCAGCTCATCCTGCAAAAGGATGTCGGGCAGGGCGCCGACGCGTACGATGCCAAGAACGACATCGTCCGCCTCCCGCTCCGGATGCGCACCATGGCGACGCCGATCGAGGGGCTGACCATGTGGCTGGTCCCGGCCAGCGCGGGGCTGCGTGGCGAGCTGCGGATCCTCTGGGGCACCACGGAGCTGAGCATCGACTGGATGGCGATGTAGGCTCGAAGGGGCCGCCTGCCCGGGGGAGGACCTACTCCGGGCCGGCGGTCTGCGGCTCCTGTCTGCAGTGGATCGCGCCACGTTCGGGCGATCCAGCCCGTGAGAATGGCCTCTTTAGCCATCCTCCCGGCGGTGCGGATGAAGGTCAGGGCTCTCCTGCGCATTCTGGCGCTTCATGGCTGGCGCCTTGCCAGAGTGCGAGGCAGCCACCGACAATTCAAGCACTCGGACAAGCCCGGGCTCGTCACCGTATCAGGCCACCTCGGCGACGATCTCGCGCCCGGTACCCTCAACAGCATCCTCAAGCAGGCGGGTCTGAAATGATGCGACTCCTGATTGTGGTCGAGGAAACGGCGACAGGTTATTCGGCCTCCTCGCCCGACGTCCCAGGCTGCGTGGCCACCGGAGGGACGCGCGCCGAAGTGGAGGCGGCGATGCGTGATGCGATTGCCTTCCATATCGAGGGGCTGCAGGAAGCGGGTCTCGACACCCCAGCGCCTCATTCTTACGCGGTGATGGTCGAAGTCGCTGCCTGACGAATATTTCCATCCGAGGTGAGACGTGATCACCAGAGTGCAGAAATGGCGGAACTCCCCGGGCATCCAACTCGACAACGCCACATTGAGCGCTGCCGGGCTCGAAGTCGGTGACGAGGTGGGCGTCGTAGTGATGCATGGTGCCATTGTCGTCACTCCGGTGCGTCGCGCTCGCGCATTTCACGATCTGCACGATTTGGTCCGGCGACTTCCCAAGGGGGCGCGACGCGCGGAAGCGTCTTGGGGTGCGCCCGTCGGTTTCGAATTCTGGTAGCAGGCGTTCGACCTGCCCCTCACCCCCCTCGCTTGCACCGCTCCGAGCAGTACTTCACCCCTTCCCAATCGCGCTCCCACTTCTTCCGCCAGGTGAACGGCTTGCCGCACCGGAGGCAGGTCTTTGCGGGACGTTCCGATGGCGGGCGGTGTCTGGGCATGCTGGAGAATTACCCGGCAGCGAGGGTGGTGTGCCCGCGTGACGCTCACTCCGCGACATACCGCCAGGGCTGCCCCGGCCCGGCGCGCCGCCACACCGTGAAGAACGGAAATCCCTTCGCTTTGCTACCGTCGGCCAGCGGGGCGTTGGGATGGATCATCCCGATCGTCACGCCGAGGTCGCCGCTCGACGCCGCGATCACCCGATCGGGTCCCCACGACACCGGCGAGGTCTTCGTCGTG
>Ga0154020_10006438_pt1 | contig 13746 bp, 8 predicted proteins | sample Klosneuvirus_201_FD_109709 | JGI IMG/M metagenome (GOLD analysis project Ga0154020, IMG submission 109709) | Active sludge microbial communities from wastewater, Klosterneuburg, Austria - Klosneuvirus_20160825_MG | ecosystem: Engineered > WWTP > Aerobic digester > Activated sludge | place... | reverse complement strand
TGTACTGCAATATAATTCCAGGTAGGGACATTAATATGATTATACCAGGAGGACGAAACATAAGAGTGAGGCCCCTGAAAAATAGCCATGACAGTCTCTCCATTGGAAAAACTTTTCCATTGCGGATTTGCGCGGGAGATGTGACCGGAAAGAATACTCACTCCATCAATGTCCAATTCCAGCTCAATCGGTATATGCGTTGCCCAGGGTTTACCTTCATGGGTATTCACCAAACAAGCAAATGAATTTTCGCTGATAAATTTTTCAATCTCCTTTAAATTTGTGTTACGGTAATAGGCCGGAATAAACATGCATCAAAGATATTGTCGGATCTACAATATTAACCCGCTCCCTGATAATTTTATTCAATGGTATGACTCATTTTTCTGGCAATTCCTGCATTTGGCTTGAAAATGTTCGAAGATTTATTATTCCCTAAAAACCGGAATAAATCCGGCAACCTTTTGAAAATAAATACGTTTCAACATTATCTTTACAAAAAAAATAGCATGAAAAGCAAAGCAACAAGCTCCATTTTGATTTTTCTTTTATTGACACATTTCGTTTCGGCAAACGGTGATCACTCGGACTCAAGAAATACGGCTTCAGAAGAAAACAGTATTTCTGTTAATTCGGATGGAGTAAATCCATGCATCAGCGATTTACAATATTCAATTCTGGAAAGCAGAATTAAAGAAAATAGCCTGGCGCTTGGAAGATTCAGTTATCTGCATCCTGCGACTGAGAATACAATCACGTCATTATCTTGGCCTCTGAGACCTGCAAGCAATCTGACTGATTGCAGTTATTACTTTATCTCAGCTTATGTTGATCAGGATACCGCGGCAGGTGCAATCAGAGACTTTAATTGCGGAAATAATACCTATGACAGTCACAGAGGAACAGACATTTCAATCTGGCCATTTAATTTTTATAAAATGGATAATAACCTGGTTGAAGTTATCGCAGCCGCACCGGGAACTATTATCGACAAACATGACGGAGAATATGATCGTAATTGCGCCGCGACTTCCAATCCGGCAAATTATGTTCTCATACAACATGCCGATGGCTCCTATGCTTTATACTGGCATATGAAAAACGGATCAATTACAAGCAAAGCCATAGGTCAATCAGTTTCAGTAGGAGAATACCTAGGTGTAGTCGGAAGCTCAGGCAGTTCGTCAGGACCACATTTGCATTTTGAAATCTGGGCCGGTAGCACATCTGCAACACGACTTGATCCTTTCAGTGGTTCATGCAACACGCTTAATGCTTCCTCTTGGTGGGCTGCACAAAAACCTTATAAAGAAACTGCTGTCATTAAAGCCTCTGTGCATACAACTGATGCAGTATTCCCTGCGTGTCCGGCTACTGAGACAAGTAATCAAAGTACTTCATTCCAGGTACCTTTTCAAGGGCCGGGTTTATCAGCAGGCTATGCAAAGTTTTATGCCTTTTTCAGAAACGAAGTCAGCGGTTTGCCTGCAACTTTATCGATTTTAAATCCGAATGGATCCACCTACCTTACATGGAATTACACCAGCGCCAATGATGTAAAAGCTAGAGCTTGGTCATGGTCAAAAGTTTTACCCACTAATCCGGGAACCTATACTTTTCAAGCAATCTATAATGGAATTACCTGTTCATCGTTTTTTGACATCACCACTTCAACAGGAATAAATCACACAGGAATTTCTTCCGACCTTAAAATTTACAGTTCAATTGAAAACCGACACACAACTTTTGAGCTTAAGCATAATTCCATCCGACAAATTGAAATTTTCAATATTCTTGGAGCGAAAGTTTTTTCAATGGAAGGCTCATCAAGCGCAATGGAAATAAATTCAGAGTTAACAGGAGGAGTTTATTTCTATCGCTTGATGGATGCTAACCAATTAGTTTATAGCGGAAAATTATTTATACAGTAATTCTTCAAGCAGATTTTTTCAACATTAGTTTATTTGAAGCAGAATGTTTCTACCTTCGGGTAGATGATCATTTATCAATCTTTTCTCGAATCACCCATAGGCCCTATCCGAATCAGTAGCGATGGAGAAGCAATCAATGAAGTTCATTTTCTTGAAGAGGATGAGTTGAGTACTGTCATTCATCCGAAAATCGCTGTCAATCCATTACTTCAAACATGCAAAGATGAGCTCAGTGCTTTCTTCGAAGGAAGCCTGACCGTTTTTTCTGTTCCTGTGAGGCAAGAGGGCAGCGAATTCCAGCAAACAGTATGGGCTGAATTACTTAACATCCCGTACGGAAAGACTATTTCCTATCTGGAACTCTCAAAAAGAATTGGTGACGTAAAGGCCATCCGCGCAGTGGGAACTACAAATGGAAAAAATAATATTGCAATTATTGTTCCTTGTCATCGCGTCATCGGTACGAATGGTTCGCTAACAGGCTATGCCGGCGGACTGGGAAGAAAACAGTGGCTACTCGAACAGGAGATGAAGGTGGCGCACGGGGTGTTGACGCTTTTTTGACTTTGATTTAGGGGATTTCACTGAGGATTGCTGTATAGCAGTACCCAATCTTTCCAATATTTAATCTTCCCTTAAAAATTCAATACAACACTCCGAACATCCACAAAGGAAGTACACCGGCTACCGGAGTTTCGATGTCATCTTTAACAAGCCATGCATTTTTAACATTCTTGATTTGTTTCCGACCCTTTGCTTTCCCCCCTACTTCAAAAGTAAATTTATTGTTTATTATAAAATCCCCTTGCTTCGGCAAGTGCACCTTATAAAATGGATGAACCTGTGAAAGGAAAAATGTTTCTCTTAAAGCACCTTTTTCAACTTGCTCCTCTGCCAATGCATATAACAGGTTTGTATTATTAAGAAATATTTTCTCGGGTTTTTGCAAGGCAGCTATGCTGGAACCTGAGGGATAAAGCAAGTTTATGGTCTTTGCTTGTTCCAGATAATGCAAATAATTATTCATCGTATTCCTATGGATGCCGGTCTTCTCTGCAAGTGAGGTGAGATTTGGCTTGAAGGGAACTTGTTGCGCAATCACGTAAATAAGTTGCAGCATTTTTTTTGCATTCCGTATATCAAAATCCGCCAACTCTGCCATGTCATATTCAATGACAGTCCGGATAAGTTGATTTATTTTCTGATGTACTGATTCCGAATCTTCAAGCACAAATGGGTAATATCCATTTCTCAGATAATCTTCCAAGTGCTGCATTGGCCTGAAATCATTCGGTACATTCTTCTTGATTTGCCCCGGATCCGACAACAATCCATCGATACTAAATGCCGGTATGGTCAGAATATTTTTAATTGAAAGGTACTCCCGGAACGACAAGCCCGGCAGTTCATAAATTAGGGCTCTTCTGCTTAAGTCACCTTGCTGCTTCGAAATGTTGATAATCGACGAACCGGTAAATACAATTTTAAGATCGGGGAAAAAATCATAAATGTTCTTTATTTCGGCTGACCAGTTTTTATACTTATGGACTTCATCCAATACTAGAACTTTTCCACCTTGCCTGTGAAATTCTTTAACCGTTTCTTTTAATGAATTTTGAGTAAAGTAGAGATCATCCAGAGAGAAATATGCTGCTTTATTTGCCGACAAATTCTGTTGCTTTAACCACTGCAGTACTAAAGTGGTTTTACCTGTTCCTCTTGCACCCTTGATTCCTATCAGGCGATTATTCCATCTTATTTTATCGAACAAATAGCGTCGAAAATCCAGATTGGTATTGGCCAAGAGATTCTCTGATTGTTCCAGCAAGCTGATCATTTGCATAATTATTTATGCAAATATACGGCTTTTTGCACTTTTAGTTATGCATTTTATAATCATTTTTGCACTCTTATACATGCATTATCATGTTTTTTTAGGTTTTTAGGCTTAATGTTTCATTTTTTGCACTTTAGTAAGTGCTATTTATTCTATATTTTGCACTTCTTAAAGTGCATTATTAGAATAAATGACCCCCGCAACAGCCTCCTTCTTCCCCACATCATCCCTCCCCAAAGTCTCCAATTTAAACATAGCATTCACCACCATACTACAAAAGCCAAACTCTTCATCCACTTTTCCGCGGATGCGATAAACACCTTTTCCCCGAAATGGAAATTGCTCCACAACTTTCGGGAAATGAGTGGTGTCGAAAAAGTAGCCTTGCTGATCGAGGAAGGTAGCGAACATCATGGTTTCACGTTTTACGGTGCTGGTATATTTTATTGTGACAAGGTAACCGATGAGTTCTATTTCTTTTCCGACATTTTTCTTCAGGTCGGCGGCAAGCAGAGTATTAGTCAGCGGTTCGCGCAGTAGTTCAAAAGGCGAACGAAGTGGGAAACCAATGATTTCAATTTCATCGAGGGCATCGTCATAAGCTCCATGATGGAGTGCCGGTAATTTAAAATTCTTTACGCCAACATCGAAGAGCTCAACCTTTACTTCTGTTTTCTTTTCGGAACCAACAAGAATATGAATATCCCAAAGCAGTTGCTTCTTGCTTCGACCGGTAAAACGAAAGGCACCGATGCGAATAAGAATACGCAATTGTTCCACAGCTATACCCACACGTTTCATAAAATCAGCGAGACTCAGGAATGGTCCGTGTAGATTTCGTTCAGTGAGAATATCGTCGGCAACTTTTTTCTCCAACTCGCCGAGATGAATAAAGCCGAGATAAATATCATCGTCATATATGGTTGTCGTGTACTCACTCATGTTTACACAAGGCGCATGAATCTCCGCACCCGACATGCGCGCCTCATGAACGTAGAATTCTGTTCTGTAGAAACCGCCAAAATTATTAATCACGCCGACCATAAATTCTTTAGGGTAATGCGCTTTCAGGTAAAGACTCTGATAACTTTCCACGGCGTAGGAGGCAGAATGTCCTTTCGAAAAAGAATAACCGGCAAAACTCTCTATCTGTCGCCAAACTTCCTTAGTAATTTCATCAGGATAGCCACGCTCTTTGCAGTTAAGAAAAAAGCGATCCTGAATTTTGGCAAACTCATCACGCGAACGAAACTTTCCGGACATACCCCGTCGCAGCACATCGGATTCAGAGAGTGATAGTCCGGCGAAATGATGCGCTACTTTAATCACATCCTCCTGATAAACCATGATGCCATAGGTTTCTTCCATCAACTCCTTCATAAGCGGATGAATGTAGGTTCTCCGCGCCGGATCATGTGTACGCAAAATATATTCCCGCATCATCCCCGACTTCGCCACACCCGGACGAATGATGGAACTTGCAGCGACAAGCTGGATATAGGTATCCACCCGTAATTTTTTCAGCAGCATACGCATCGCAGGACTCTCCACATAAAAACAACCCATGCAACGCCCGTTGCGAATCAGCTCTTTGATCTTCTCGTCCCTCTTGAATGCGGCAATGTTATGGATGTCGATATCAATCCCGCGATTGCGTTTAATTATCTCCACTGCCTCTTTGATATGACCCAAGCCGCGCTGACTGAGAATATCATATTTATACAAACCGATATCCTCCGACTCCAACATGCTGAACTGTGTGGTTGGATAACCCTTCGGTGGCATATTGGTTGCTGTGTACCAGGTGACAGGTTTTTCAGAGATGAGCACACCTCCGGCATGAATACTCAGGTGACTGGGGAAGTCAATAATGCGTGTTGCATAGAGCCGTATCAGTCTGCTGATCTGATCGGGAGTATCGGGATGACGACGGTTGTCGATAAGAGAGTCAATCTCCGCTTTAGGAAGACCGAAAACTTTTCCCAGTTCGCGTATAATAGCTTTGAACTGAAAAGTTGAATAGGTAGCAAGCAAGGCAACATGCTCCCTTCCGTGCCGGCGGAAAATGTAGTCGGTAATATCATCGCGGTCTTTCCAGGAGAAATCAAGATCGAAATCGGGCGGACTGGTACGATAGGGATTAATGAATCGTTCGAAATACAAATCCAGGTCAATAGGGTCCACATCGGTAATGCGCAAGCAATAAGCAACGATGCTGTTCGCACCACTTCCTCTACCGACATAAAAATATCCTTTGTGTTGTGCATAGCGAACAATGTCCCAGTTGATAAGAAAATACGGAGCGAAGCCAAGTTCAGTAATCATCTGTAATTCTTTGTCGACACGCTCGCGCACGGCATCACTTGCAGCACCGTAGCGCAGTTCCATTCCTTTGTATGTTTCTCTTCGCAGAATTGCCTTATCCAGGATTTTACTTCCCGAGAAATTTTGTTTGTTTTTACTCTCGTGATAATCGAAAGCAATTCCACATACATTAATAATGCGTTTCGTACTCTCGACGATTTTAGGAAATTCGATATAGGAAATCTCAAGCTGTTCCTCCGGCATCATGATTTCAGAGGGTGAGGCGGCATCCTCCGCATGAATTTTACTTAGCAAGGTATTATTGGCCACAGCGCGCAGGAGTCTGTGCGTATTGAAATCTCCGGGATTACGGAAGGTTACGGGATGCCATACAACAAGTCGCGATAATTGTTTCACAAAAGGAGAAAAGCGAAGGCGTGAAAGCTGCTCTGACTTTACACCGATGAAACAGGGGAAAGATTTATCGGCAAGCGGCTTTAAAATACTTTTCATCTCATCATCTGCATGCAAAAATCGTTCGAATGGAACGATCCAGAAAACATTCTCGCTAATAGGAGGAAGGTCAGGGATGTCAGGAACTTCATTTGTACCATGACGCAGGCAATGGGTGAGAAATTCATTCAGCTCATGGAAGCCTTCATTATTCTTGGCAATACCTACAAAGCACTGCACACTTCCTCTGCGAAAATCAACTCCTACAACAGGCTCCACAGCATACTTTGGTGCGAGACGGATAAAGTCCAATACCGCTGAAGTATTATTGATATCAGTGAGCGCTAATTTCTTCACTCCGCAACGTTGCGCTTCGGCAAGCAACTGCTCGACACTCAGGGTGCCGTACTTAAGACTGAAATAAGAATGACAGTTGAGGTACATGATATGAAGATGCGGGGTGTGCAGGATTACGAATCCTGCACAGATTGGTATAGACTATTAAATCAGGTTAAGCAGGATTACAAATCCTGCATAGCGTAAAGATTGCAAAACAATCTATTGCCCTGTTTGTATGATAATCATTTTTGAAAAATTATTCATGAATTTTTCAGGCCCGGGAAAGAAAAATTTTAAAAAGCACTGGATGAAGGGGGTAAAATTCAAAGACAAAAAAATAAGCCTTGGCTAGTTGACAAAGCCAAGGCTTATAAAATCGAGATAAAATCCTAGATTTTAAGGAATCGCCCTTTATACTCTCCGATCTTGACAAAATAAGTTCCTGAAGAAAGCATTGAAATGTCAATAGAAAACTCCTTCATGCTTTGATAACCTGAAGATTCAATAACGCGGTTCCCCAGCATATCGAATACTTCGACGGAGCCGGAATGACTTGCCTGATCCGGAATACGGATTGTCAGACGGTCGGCTGCAGGGTTTGGATAAAGGAATAAATTTCTTTCTGCAATCAATTCCTTAACATAAACCATAAAGCATGGATTCACTGTGTCTGTTACATGATAATTTTCCGAAGCGATAAATCCACCTTCACCATAGGGAACAAATACGTAATAGTTCCCGGTATCGTTTACGACAATACTTTGAGTACTGTCGCCTGTAGACCACAAATAAGAACTGTAACCACTATCAGCCTGAAGAACATATTGAATGGAATCACCTACGCAGGAAATTGACGGACGGTTAAGCATCCAGGGGAGGCTTGGGTAGTTAAAAGTTCGATATGTAATGAGTGTATCAGGAAAAGACAGTTCAAATATTTTCCTGCCAGCAGAGTCGACCACATTGAAAACAACGTTCTCCGGATAAAGATCCCCATAGCTTATTAATGTGTTTCCATTTGCCAGTCTTTGTGCATTTCCTTGTGAACGGCTGTAAATTGTATCACCCTCGAGATGACTCCAGACAAGTGTGGCAGTCAGTCCAATTTCATCGAGATCATACTCCTTTGCGGCTGCAGGATGAATCGGACTAAGAGCTCTTCCATTATCAAAAAGAGTCATGTGACCATTGGCGATTCTACGACAATCATGTTGAGAAAGGAACTGAATACTGTCACCAATAAATGTAAACTGATTTCTCTTCCCTCCCAGTCTCCACATCACACTACTGTCTGTTCTGTTAATTTTAGTAATCTCATTGAAATGCCGGCTGGAAATTAAAAGGTTTCCATCAGCATCCAGTTCAATGGCATTCATGTGAGTCCAGTCTACCGTATTAACATCAGTCAGAAAAAATTCATCCACATCATCAAAATCAAAATGATCGATGGAATGCCATTCGAAGACTACATTTTTCGCTGAATCCAACTCTTGAACTACGCCTGCACGTACCGTTGCTGTTGAACTGCCCGGAGTTCCATTGCCAAGAAACATATTATAACTGCTTAGATCACGTTGCACATTTTCCAGTCCCAATATTAAATAGTTACCATTAGGCAAAATCAACAGCTCATGCAAATCATCAATAATTCCATTTTGATTGAAAACGGAATCAATGATCGTGAATGTACTATCCATAATATAAAACTGATGATTTGCAGAATAGGACATCAGTCCGTTTGTCTGAACTTTAAAATCACCGGCAAAAAACCCACTGACATCTTTGTAATAAACGAGCTGTCCTTTGCTGTCCAGAATCATTTGCCTTTGTGTTCCTACGGGAAAAACAGGATAGGCACTAAAGTAGTAAGGGCAGAAAAAGTAATAACCACTGGAAGCGGTATCATAGACTGTAACTTGATGAACAGGGAATGCTTGTGCTTTGGCCAAAAAGTTAATTAGCATGAAAGCAATTGTCAGTGTAATGGTCTTTTTCATAATATCAGAGTATAAATTATCTAATGACATAAAATTAGTAAAAACTCAGACGGAATTTTGGATCAAGAGTGAATTGCAAATTAATAGCAGGCAAGCATTGAATTCCGCAAAAAAACAGGCAAAAACTAATTAAATGAGATTGGAAGTCAACAACAGATTTTGTCAAAATCTGAAGGCTAAAGTTACGTAGTAATTCCGTCCGGGTCTGGGTATTCCTCCCCAGTCCAGATGTTCATGATAAAATTTATTTGTAATATTCTCAACACCTCCATTTATTTCAAATGAACGGGAACCGAGCATCCATAGTGCTGTCAATCTAATATTAAAAATAACGTACGAATCGGTTGTTGTTTCGCCGGATGATAAATCAACCCGATTTTGTGTGGCAGAGCATTCTGTTTCGCCTTGAACGCTGTATAGTCCTTTTCTAAACTTGACAGAAGTCACAGACTTGAATGGAGGAATTTGCCACATTGGCTCACCTTTGCTCCTTTCTCCATGCACATATTTTCCTGTACTCATCAAACTCAGAGCTCCTGAAGAAACATACTTAATTGTCAGCTCCCCTCCTTTCAAAACAGCGCTACCGGTATTATCATATAACTTAACACCATTTGCACCTTCAGTCATCGCTGACAAATTTTCATCTTTTATACCCTCGATATAGTGATTAATTTTTGTCAGGAATGGGGACAAGGCTATACTTAAATGACTCTCTTCATAGTGCAGAGAAAAACTGTACTGAGTAGCCGTTTCATTTTTAATGTTTGGATTTCCTATGTAGTCGTAGCCATCCAACCGATTATACAAATAGAAACCAAACATCTCCAGTGTGGACGGGAGTCTCTCGGACCAACCCACTTGAACCGACGCAACAAACTTTTTACCAAGACGGCGTTCATAATCCAAAAACAAACTGCGGACATTCGTATAATAAGAGGAGTCAGTCTGCGGATAAAATATTCTGAGCTGAGACAGGCCGAGTTGATCACTCATCCCGGTATGCGCAAAATCCCATCTGGCACCAAAGGTTATTTTATTCAGGCTATCCACTCGCCAGACCGGAGATAAATACAGCCCGCCTACTTGTCTTTTTGTCTCCGGCAAGGTGAGCATGTACATAGTCCTTCCTCCCTCAGGATACATGAACATTTCGGCAAACAAGGTATTTGAAAAATAATCGACCTTATGAATCAAGTCGAGATTTTTGGATAAAGAAAATTTAAAATTCGCAGTAGCACCATTGGTTTTACTGCTTCCAGGCATATCCATGTGCATGAGAAGTCCTGATCTGTCACGATCGTCCATCATGTGTTTGATGGCATTGGTGTAAACTTTTACTTCTGCTTCCGTAAGCAACGATTCAGAATTTTCATACTTCCATGTCAAGGATCCTATTTGGGCATGAGCATAGCGGACATCCATGGTGAGTGCAGGGAATCCGATTTTAAAACCATTATCGGTCAGATAATCGAATTTCAACGTTTGATTCTGTGTCAGGAGATATTTCAGTGAAGCGGAAAAATTATTCTTTTCATATCCTGAGAAAGGCACAGTACTCCGATCGCCTGATTTGTAGTTATTGCTTTTGCGATAGACACCATTCAGCTTTGCAGCGAGGCGTTTATTCGTGATATCCAATCCGGCGAAAGAAAAAACTGAATTAGACACGCTGTGAAATGTCGAACCTAATAAACCATGAATAGAATTATCATCGCTAAAAAAAGACTCTTTCAATTTCATGTTTAATGAACCTCCGAAAGTCGAGCCATGCTCTGCCCCGCAAGAACCTGTTTCTACAGTAAAACTCTCTAGATTTTGCGGCTCGACATAAATTGTGACGGGGTCCATTTTATCGGTGCATGCACCAAAGAGTTTCATTCCATCAAGGGTAACGTTCATTCGGCTACCCGACAGGCCACGGATTCCGGGTTCTTGTCCGAAGCTGCTTCTGCGTGTAATACTCAGCGCCGGCACTCTTGACAAAATATCTTCCGTGGTAAAAGATTTATTAGGTCTGTAAAAATTATGCACCGGATCGCCTGACCCTGCATCCGGAGAGACTTTTACTTCTGCGAGGCATATCGTCCATGTTGAATCATGGGAACAGCCATTGATGCATTGTGCATTTAAAGTTTCTAAGCTTAAAAATGTATAGCAAGCCAATGCGAACAGAACTACAGGAAATTTTTTCATGTCAATAAGCTAAACGGGGCCGGTGCTATTAAACACTGACCCCGTTGATTCAATTCAGGGAACTATTGTCTCGAAGAAGGTGCTGCTGTTCGCAACAGTACCGTTATCCTTAAACGTAAAATTAATTTGCCAGTCACCACTCATTGTGTAATTGACAGAACCGATATAATGTCCCATACCTGTATGAACCGGATTAACATTGTTCGGAGATCCATGTCCCATGGAAACCATGAGTGGAGAAATTTCTACAGTCAGGTTGCTATCAGCCGGGAATTCCATTCCCATATTCATTCGTTTATGGATTACAACTTCCAGGTCATTCATTCCAACTACCGGGGCTTCGGGCTTGATCAAGGAGACGAAAAGTGTCTCATTGCTTGTGGATGTGATGAATGATTTAATACGGCTTTCAGAAAGATCAGCAACGCTTACCTGAATTGACGCCATGCCCGATAAACTATTTTCATTATTAGTTATTGTTGCATCCAGCGTCCAGGTTCCAGCCATGCTACTCATAAGAAAAACAACCGCACAAGGATATAATCCATCTGACGACATTGTAGATACAGGATTTTCAAATGGTGCGCTGTGCATCATTGTTCCCATATCCATCATAGGGTGTAATACTATCGCAGCATTTTTAACTGCCGCACCCGATACCGAATCTTTTAGAAATAAATATAATTTATTGTATCCGGTAAAGTAGGATGCTTTTGCCCAAACTTCGACTTTAGTACTTGCACCTAGTGCATAAGCTTCAGACAATAAGGTCAGCCCTGCCGTAGGATCAGCGGCAATTGGTGTTGGAGCAGGATCATCATCCTTTTTACAGGCCGTAAATGTTAGCGTCAACGAAAGCAATAGTATCAGATATTGAGAAATTTTATTTTTCATTTTTTTGTTTTTTAGATAAATTTAAAGGAGAATAATTGACATTAATAAGCAAGATGCCTCATAACTATTCTATGTGAAGACAGATTCATCACAGAATAAATAATTACAAAAGCAATATGAAAATTAATCAGGCGCGTGGCGGATGGAAAAAATCGAAGCCGGAAAGAAATGAATACTTAGCTATTGAAAATTCCACATATTGCTTCGGTTGGCTTATCGGCTTAATAGAAGCAGAAGATTCATTTAAAATTGTGGGAGGCAACTCTGTTTTAAGTGTCGGCACAGGAGCATTTTTTCCCTCTTCACGATCTTGCGCTTTTGCCAACTGCTTATCCAAGTGGCATTTTCCATTGCATTTTTTTTCAGGCTTATCTCTGTTTACACAATATGTTTTGGCGATAAACTCCTGATGCTCATAAAAATCAGCAATTACGCCCAATTTCAACACTGGCGGGAACAGCAGTGAACTGATTAATACAAAAGAGAGTAATTGTCTAATTAACACGCTACAAATAAACCGAATTTTCGGGTTTACTTATATGACTTTGCTCAGTTTCCTGGCCTATGATTAATGACAATGCTCAAATATGGTGTGGGGTTTGGAACGTTCACTTCGTCAAACCATTAAAAGGATTAAACGTTCGCCGCCGCATTCCGTTTCCGATAGCACGCTGCACAGAGCCTTCGCCATAACGGGCGCGCATTTTGTCCATGGCCTGGTATAGTTTGATCATCTCTTCGCTGTCTTCAAATAAGTTAATCTGATAACCTCCGCCAACGAGATGACTGAAGCGCACGCCGATGAGCCGCACAAGGAGTCGGCGGTTATAGAGCTTTTGAAAAATCTCTTTCACGCGTGCGATGAGCGTGTGATCGCATGCAGTATAAGGAATCCGCGCCTGCATGGTATGTGTATCAAAATTGGAGTAGCGTATTTTTACGGTTATGCAAGCTGTTACTTTATCTTCACTGCGAAGTTGGTAAGCAAGTTTATCTGTCATACCGACGAGTAAAGCATTTAGTTTGTCTACATCGATGGTATCCTGACTAAAGGTTTCTTCTGTGGAGATTGATTTGCGTTCTGAATACGGTTCGACAGGAGAGTTATCGATACCATTGGCTTTTCTCCAGATGACAATACCATTATCTCCCAAAACTTTTTCCATGAGTTCTACAGGCATTTCCTGCAAAGTAAAAATCTTCTCTACGCCCATACTGCGTAAAAGCTGATAAGTCTTATCCCCGACCATGGGAATTTTATTAATTGACAGTGGGGCAAGAAAGGTTTTTTCTCCGCCGCCATCGATTTTCATTTGTCCGTTTGGCTTGGCTTCACCCGTGGCGACTTTCGAAACGGTTTTGTTGGGTGACAAACCAAAAGATATTGGAAGGCCCGTTTCCTTCGTTACACGCTGGCGCAGTTCGGTGGCCCATTTATAGCAACCAAAGAAACGATCCATTCCGCTGAGGTCGAGATAGAATTCATCGATGGAAGATTTTTCGTAGAGCGGAACACTTTCACTGATGATCTCGGTGACCATGTCAGAGTAATAACTGTAGCGATCATAATCACCGCGCACGACGACAGCATCCGGGCAAAGCCTGCGCGCGAGTTTCATAGGCATGGCGGAATGCACGCCATAAGCACGCGCTTCATAACTGCAGGAAGCCACTACGCCTCTGTCGCCCGTGCCCCCGATGAGGACAGGCTTACCTTTAAGAACAGGATGCTCCAGACAAGAGACTGAGACGAAGAAGGAGTCGAGGTCCATGTGGGCGATGGTGCGAGACATTT
>Ga0154020_10006436_pt1 | contig 13747 bp, 15 predicted proteins | sample Klosneuvirus_201_FD_109709 | JGI IMG/M metagenome (GOLD analysis project Ga0154020, IMG submission 109709) | Active sludge microbial communities from wastewater, Klosterneuburg, Austria - Klosneuvirus_20160825_MG | ecosystem: Engineered > WWTP > Aerobic digester > Activated sludge | place... | reverse complement strand
TGGATTAAAAAAGGCCATTGGAAATTTCGCGTATGATCTTGAGTGGCACAATACATTGCATGATTTAAAATAACCGAAAGAATTGCAATGCCACGTAAACCATCAATTGCTGGATCGTAAAAGGCTTTTTCTGCAATGCTGTTGAGATTGTTCATTTCCCGAAGTTAATTTGGCCCTTCAAAATTGTCATCTCTTATCGATTCTGACCTCTCAAAAATTAATGCTTCTGGGGTTATCAAGCAATCAAAATCTGAAACCGAACTTCCTAATAAGAACAAGAATTGATCAAGTATCACACATAATTTGGATTCAATCCAAAATGACCCGTTATCCATTTGATTTAATGAACCTATTAAAACTGTAAATGAAGTTTTCAAATACTCAAGTTCGACACTTAAAAACGAGATCATTGGTATTCTTTTGATTCATTAATAATTGAATTTTATTTAAATGAAACGACATTATGATTCATAATGATTTTTTTTAAAATTATTAGTTTTATAATGGAACAACTATCTTAGAGTATAGCTTTTGCAGATTAGATCTAAGGATATCCGTTACATTTTTTATTTAGAGGGGGTAACTCGCGTGAAGAAAACTCTTCCAATCCTACGTTTTATACCATTTTCTTTTGTATTTTTATTTAATTTTGCTTTCGCCGGAGCACTTCCAAGCGCCCCCTATTCATTAACAGCCACATCCGGAAATAAAAGCGTTTCTCTGAGTTGGTCTTCTTCAGAAGTTTATACCTATAATGTTTACAGATCCACTATTTCAGGGGCAGGTTATGCATTAATTAAAGCTGGGCTATAAGCGGAAGCGGTACCATTACATACTCAGTTTTTCGTTCTTTCACATCGGGCTCCAGCTACACCCTCATGGACAATAATCTCTCAGTCAGAAATTACATTGATGCGTCTGTAGCAAGTGCGACTAAGTATTACTATATCGTCAATGCATATAATAGTAGTGGAGCAAGCCTCGCGTCCAATGAAACGACAATTACGACTTCAAGCGTTTCTGTCACACCACCCTCGGCTCCGACAAAACTCATTGCTACAGTCTCTGGTAATAATAAAGTGGACCTCTCTTGGTTGGCATCTACAGGAACCGGAACCATTACTTACTCCATACTTAGGTCAACGACTTCAGGCTCAGGATACACAACAGTCACTGATAATATCTCTGCATTAAAATACACTGATGGGACTGTCGTAAAATCGACACGATATTACTGTGGCACTGACGGACGCTTTTGGGTCGCAGTGGATGGTCAAAAAATTGTCGATCACTCAGGGCCAAACATGGGAGACTACAATCTACCTGTCACAAGAATTTTTGTTAACGATGTATACTCGGGAGGTACTGGGCCAGTGACGGGCAACTTAACTGATTTACAAATTTGGAACGGATTTCCGTGTGGCTACATTACATCATGCCATTAGTTTGCGCACGAAATATTTGGAAACCGAAACCCGCACCTGATAACTCGAATCCTCATCTCCATTTCAAATCGTAATGCCTCAATTAATTTAATTCACAATTCGGCGAGGCCAATGAAATGGACCCGCCCACCTTTCGACTACTTGTCGGATACGGCATTAACTGCCAAAATTGTGTTACTGGAACAATTTAATTAGATGGGGGGCCGTTATGAACATTACAATATTAGGAATAGATTTGGCTAAGAAAAACTTTCAACTACACGGGGTAAAGCTTATAGCCGCACAATTGTAAAACCATTCGTTAAATCTCAAAAAAATAATCGTAATGATGCTGAAGCTATAGTCGAATGTGGCATGAGACCGACGATGAGATTTGTTGCAATTAAAGAGTCTTGGCAACGAGACATTCAAATTTTAGATAGAGCAAGAAGACAAGCTGTTAGTGCAAAAACTGCAATAATTAATCAGACCAAAGGGCTTTTACTTGAATATGGCGTTGTAATAGAAGAGAAATCAACTAAATTTAAATCTGCCGTTGTTAGCGCACTCGAAGATTCTGAAAATGAGTTAACATCATCTATTCGCCTTGTAATACATGAGAATCTCAACGAGTTGGATTTTTTAATCAATCAAATTTCAATCTTTGAAAAAGAAATGGAATCTATATCAAGACAATCAGATGACTGTAAGCGACTATTGGGTGTACCTGGTGTTGGACTGTTGGGAGCAACAGCATTCATTGCATCAGTTGGAGATCCTAGTGTATTTAAAAATGGACGACAGGTCGCAAGTTGACTCGGACTCGTTCCGAAGCAACATTCAACAGGTGGAATTCCAAGGCTTCTTTCTATAACTAAAAAAGGAGATCCTGAACTTCGATCCATTTTAATTCATGGAGCTAGAGCGAATTTGTTAGCTATGAAGAGAAAAGCTAGACAAGACGAGCTAACTAAATGGGCTTTGAATTTACTAGAGAAAAAGGGCTGGGGTAAAACATCCGTAGCTCTTGCAAATAAAATGGCTAGAATAATGTGGCATATTTTAAAGCACAAAGAGGAATATCAATTGGTATAAATTTTTTAATTTTATAACCTAAAAATGCGCAAACCCACAACTGGGTTTATGAGAAAATAGGTTAGACCATCTTGATGAGATCCTGGACCATCCTTTGAACTTTTAAGTTCGATAGACCAATGAGGACATCAAGAGCGACTAATTCATAAGGGTAGATCTATTAAGAGACTCATACCGGATATACAAATGCAGTAACTTTATTTTCGAAAAATTCAAAAATGTATTGCGCACGTTGGCGGGTCCATATACAGGATGGGCGTTAGAAAATAATTTATAGAAATTTCATATTTAAAAGGAAAATCTATAAAAAATATTCAAGTATAGTGAGGAGTAAGTTTGATAAAAAAAGCTTTCGGACTTCAAAAATAAGGAGTTTAATTTAGTGCGCATTTTTTTTGCCCGACTTAGGCAAAAGTGGATCTTTGATAATTTAAGAAAATAAAAGATTTTGATAAAAACTCACGTTTATGGGTGGTCCCCATGGGACCGCTACACCGGCGAAAATGGACGCATTTCACTCCGCCACCTACAGGTACAATTCTCAATTCAAAAATTGATGAACTAAACGACCTACCAACCGAGGGCTAGACCCAATTTGGATGATCCAATGTTAATTTGTGAAATAAATATATGTTGTCAATTTTTGCCCACACTTTGTGGTCAAATAAATTGAGTATTAATCCTTTTTCATGTACAACAAGCCCCATGAACGAAAAAGATTTCAACGCAATTTTAAAATCTGAATTCAACCGTCGAATGGCAGATAATCAAAGGTATTCATTAAGAGGATTCGCAAGATCTCTCAAAATGGATCCATCCACTCTTTCCAAGATACTTAGTGGTCAACGAAAATTAGGTGAAAAGGCTCGTGCGAGTTTACTTGCTAAATTAGGTTTTAATAGGGATGCAATAAATGATTTTTATTCACAAATAAGTGATGACGATTTTGACCAGATACCTGAATGGTATGACACAGCTATCTTAGAACAACTCACTGTTACTAGTTTTAAAGCTACAAAAAAGACCTTAGCAAAAGTTTTTGATTTGAATGAAATGCAAATCACATCTGCTTTAGTACGACTAGAAAAGCTCAACCTCATAAAAATTTCTAAATCTGGATTAATAAGTGATTCTACTTCAGGCCAAACCAGTAACATAAAAACCCAATCAACTACTCTTGTAAAAAGAAATTTGCAAAAGCAATTTCTTGCAAAAGCCATACTTTCATTAGATTTGGATCCGCTTGAAGAGCGAGATATGACTACAATTACCTGTGCCGTAGATTCAAATAAAATTGCTGAAGCCAAACTGCTTATCAAAGATTTCCGTAGGAAAATGGCGGAATTTTTGACCTCAGGTTCCCAATCAAATCGTATTTATAATATTACAATTTGTCTTTATCCACTAACAAAAAACTTTAAGGAGATAAAATGAAAAATCATTTATACATATTAACTGCCACGGTGTGCCTGTTCCTAAGCTTTAAGGCAAATGCGACACGCGAAACAGGAGGAGAATCTCAAGCACCACGAGCTGTAGTGATACAAGGTCATTTAATAAATCATAAATTTGATATTATTGGATGGCAAAAGGCACGTAAATTAGCTGCCAAACATCTTGCTGAGCACCACGCCGTTTTCTTCACTGAAGCAAAAAAGTTTCAATACCCTGACAGAACTTACATGTGTATAGAGTATAAAAATAATAATGATTTTAATGTGGCAACTCTTTTGTTTAAAAGACTCCTCGCGAATAATGATTCGATAGAAGTAGTTGAAAACACCAGATGTCATTAGTATATCCAAGTTTTTTACAACAGTTCTTTTATATTAAAGTCTTAAACTTTAATTAAAGACTCTTTATTATTGTAAATAAACAATTTTTAATCTCTCTGCGAGTGACGTGGGATTACCCAATCTTATTACGAAGGGAGCCCCACATCGTCATGCCTGGTTTAAGCAAGTTTGCACAGCTAAATGACAAATGCTAAAGTTTACTCCTACTGTAATTAAATCTTCGAACTGACACTAAGTATTTTTTTATTGTTCAGCTGAAAATTAAATCAGTTTGGCAAACTGACTCTATTTTAAAAAAGTTCCTAAATAATTTTAATTTATGGTTAAAGTCTTTTTTCAAAAGCACTAATGATGTTGCATCAGGGGCTAAATCTTCAAAGGCGTAGGGATTCAGAAACTGAGTCGTTTTCATGATACGCTCGTCCACCGGTGATACTTGACCTTCTTCCATCATGTTCGACCAATGCTTAATGATCGACTCTATGATCTCTTCCGTAATTTTGATGGCATTTTTGCGAGAAAGGAGAAACTGCTGTGATGCTTGAAAACAGGTTTCTAGACGACTTCTTTTATCATCTCTGTATATAAGCATCGCTTGATTGCTTTCTCGACTACCTCGTTTTTGCGGACAAAGATCGTAAGCCGGAGTTAGGGAAAGATTTTTTCCATCCCAAAAGGCAGCATGATTTCGAGCGTGGTCATAATTGTTGCCGACAAGAATATTAAAAACAAGACGCTTCCATAGCTCCTTTAGGTTTTTCTTAGGTTCCTCAAATTCATTGCGAATAATCTCACAGAAATCTTGATAACTAGCATAGCGGGCCATCATCTCATCAAGTGCGAACAAGGTTAGCGCTGAGATCAAAGATCGTCGCGCATATCCTCTGTCGGTTTTAATGCGATCAAATCTTTCAATAAGTAACACATCTTTTCCAGACACGCTTTTGATACTAACAGGAGCCGCTTTGATTCCGCTGAGGGTTGCCAATCGCATTGCTATATATTCTGATTTCACAACACTGTACTCGTCGGAATTAGAAGAAAATTTAGCTATGTATTTTCGATCACTATCATCAATGAGAGCTTTGGGTCTCACACCTCCAATGGAACTGCCATGGTGAAGTGCGGAGTCGAGTTCTGAAGTTAATAAAATTCCTTTCTCTATGCGTTCCACAGAAGTAAGGAGTTCCTCAAGACTCGCATTTTTATGGGCACGAGGAATGTATTTCTTAGCCGAAGCTTGAAAATCAAGAGCACCAATGCGATTGGTGCCACTCTCGAGCAAGTAACCAATCTCATTCAATGGATCATTAGACTCAGTATTTATTATTTTCCGAATATCCGATTGAGAATGACTCGTCTTCCCCAGGCATCGGGTGCGGAGTCTCGAATAGATCCTGCAATGGAAAGTCCTGGTTTAGGCAAAACGATTTTAGAATTTAAAGGAAGCTCCTTTTCAAAAATAGAAATTGCATTTTTTCGACCAAGATAACTTTGACCATAGATAAAGCTAATAACTTCACCTTGCATTTCTAGTTTTCCTGCGACGACGGGTTCAACTTCACCTGGCAGCCAAATCCAAACATAGGCCTCTTGAAATAAGGGAGCGCTTTTAGAAGTCATTGTCGCTCACTTTCATTCTTTTTAAAACGAACACGTTGTGGTAAAAGAGCAGCCTTGTCCGAGGTATGAAGAAATTCCGTGTGCAGAGCCTGAGTATTTTCTGCATTAAAAAGACGAACACCAACAATGGCAGCAGCCTCAAAAACAGCGCCAATCTCATTTTTTGGTTAAACTAAAAAAATCAATTCCAATTGCAAATATTTCTTTTTATTTAGAGGATTCAATATTTTTTAAACGATATTTTAGAAACTCCATAAATTCCTCTTTAATCTTGTCGGCAGTCTTTTTGTCTAATGAGTAAACTCCTGAAAAATGAAGATCTCGATCATCTTGCTTAAGAAGATTCTGAATGGCTCGTTGTCGCCAATTGGAATGGTGAGTAGCCTTTCGTCCCATTCGCTCAACCACCAAGAGGCGCTTTTTTAATATAGACAGAATTTGTTGATCATAATATTGCCTCAACGATTTAGTCCCTGCACGATCTCGACTAACTTGAAATATAAAAAAATCTGATTCTTCTGTGGAGTGATCAAAATATTGATTCGCTAAATCTGCTTGCTCTAAACTTAAAGAATACTTTTGCGCAAGAATTTGGGATAAAAATGCTGGTTGAATTCTTAGAAACTCAGAGAATTGTGCCTTTGCTTCCCTCCCTTTATTCTGAGGACTCAGTTTAATTTTTAAATATTCATAATGAGTTCTATAATCAAATAATGATTTTTGCATTCTATAATTATGCATGTAATTACATATATATAGAATTAATAATTAAGTTTACTTTAATAAATATACCAAAATTAAGCAGCATTGAAAATGCATAGAGTTATTAAAAAGAGTAAAGTCCATTTTAAGTTGTGCTCTAACATTCGCATTACATTCAAGCTCATCATCTTTATGTGAATCGTTGGCAAAAATAAAAACTATGTATTTAACTTCATCACTTTTATTAAATAAAATTAAAGAACCCATTTCGATGGATCCTGGATAAAGAAACTTAGGAAATCGAGCTTTAAAACAATTTTTTATTTCAGCTCTAATATTTAATAACTTTTCATAATCATTTTTTGACAATTTAAATTGAACTTTATGATTTTCGTAACTTTCATTATTAAATGCTGGCATCAATCTACTCTGATTCCAATTTTGACCAATAGTAATCTCAAAATTTTCATTATTAAAGTCATTCCAGGAGAATATTTTCTTTACGTCAGATGCGGTTTTAAAAATATCATAATTAGAAAGGTCTTCTGCTTGAGATTCAGAAATGCGTGTATTGTCAGATAGTGTAACGGAGGTTAGATCTCCATAAGATGAATGGTACCTAAAATTAAGTTGATTTAAAATCGCTGACTTTACGTCATCTGAAGTCAGTGAGTTAAATTCTGCAGAGATTACTGCTGATATTTAGTTTTGGACATCCAGGGAATTATCTCCCCCATGAATGACATACAATGGCTCATGTAACTTCGCGGCCATTCTACCTATAAAATTGAACAAATCCCAGTACAAATACCAGACTATTTTAAAAAGTAGATCAAAACTTCGAGGGATAGCTGGTCAAACAAAGACCTTCATACTCGCGAGACACCCTCAAATATCGCATTCTTTTCCTTCGCAGTTAATGACATGAAATTCCCGGTCCGCAAGGAAATCCATTCCAAATATGCAGATCGGTTAAATGCCCTTCAACTGGTCCCAAACCTCCAGTATAGGCATTGTTGATCATGATTCGATTGATAGGAAACCCATAATCACCCATGTTTGCACCATAATGATTTGTAATTGTTTGCCCATTGACTGCAACCCAATAACGTCCATCACCACTATTCGAACGATGCCAAAAAACTTCAAATTTAAACCATTTTCCGAGTGGAACTGGAACCGTATAATTAGGCTCTGACCAAAAAGATTTATATTCCCATGTCGAACCATCTTTATTCAAATCAGGAGGACTAGTCTTATCGGTCATATTGGCATTATTATCCCAGCCACTACTCCAATACAACGAACCATCCTTCCCTTTTAAAATATTAGTTTTCATTCTATAATCACCCGCATAGGTGTTGTTATAACCACCCGTCTTCCATTCAAACATCGTCCGCCAATTACCTGACGAAACAAAGGCATCTAGTTTACTTGGCAAATCACCAGGCAGTTTATACCAGTAACTGATATACACGTCTCCTGTATCACCTATAGTCCAGGGTCTATTGATTAATAATGGAACTTGAGATCCGCCTTGACCAACAGGATTGTCCTTTTGTTTTAAATCTATAAAAAGTTCATGGACAGGACCACCCTTTGGACCCGTAGCAGATTGAATCTGATTTCCAAAATAAGTACTAACATTTGTAGCGTTAAGCTTCACACCATTATAACTATACGGTCCGAGTAGTTGAAGCTTCAATTCCGCACCACTTCCTAAACCTGGGATAAAAGGAAAGTTATAACCTGTCGCTGTATCCGTTCCACTAAATGTTTGCCACGCTTGTGAATCAATAATTGAGGAAGGGAGATTCAGTACCACATCAGTACCCGAACCAAAACTCGTTTTAAACAACATACTTGCCGACCCAACATTCACTGACGAAATATTCGAAGATAAGCTAGTACCAAGACTATTAATAGCTTTGACATTATAATAATAGACTGTCGCTTTATTTGGTATTGTTGTATCCACATAACTCAATGACGCTAATCCCGTTCTCAATGTATTGTAGGTTGAGAAATTAGAATAGAGCGAACGATAGATTGAATAGGTGACACTGCCGCCTGCCACCGACGCCTTCCACGATAATTCTACCTTCTTGTCGCCAACCACTGTTGCAACGACTGCCGTAGGTACTGCCGGCTTGGTAATGGTTCCAGTTGTAATACTCACTGCTGTCGAGGAGGCACTCTTGCCTCCATAATTCTTAGATTGGACAACATAAGAGTATTTGGTGCCACTAACAGCTGAGGCATCTTTGTAGGCAAGTGACGAAACGGTGTCAATATCCGAATAAATTAAATTGGATGCAAGAGCTCGTCTTATCGTATAGGTGATGGGACCACTCGGACTGCCGGTCGAAGCATACCAGGTTAGCGCAACTTTTCCATCCGTTGTAGTCGTTGCCGCTAGCGAACTGGGAACGCTCGGTGGCGGGATTGGGATTCCTTTAGCTTCGTTTGAAATTGGACTTGAGCCACCAGAGTTGTAGGCAATAACTCTATAAAAGTAAGCCTTATCATTAATAATGGCCGTCGTATCAACATATGAATTAGTCGTTAAACTTGTTTTAATATTTGCATAAGCGATTGTTGTAGGATCAGTGGTTCTTTGAACAGAATAGGTTATTGTACCTGTTCCCGTTGAAGCGACCCAAGTTAAGCTTACTTTTGCATTACTCGCAGTTGCAACTAATGCTGAAGGTGCCGTAGGGGCCGCTGCAAATAACACACTAACTTTAAATAACATTAATGAAACAAATAATAGAATTTGATAAACAATTTTCATTTATTCTCCCCCGTGCATTCAGCTTGTAGCTATACTGATTTCAAGAAATTTCGTTAGCTCCATTTACTCCACTTATAAGAATACAGGTTACATCAAAAAAAAAAGTATATTGTCATATTTATTTCAATTTAATACACAAAACAATCAAGATTTTGGTAATACCAGAATCGCATGATGAACTAAAAACCAGAGGGAAATAGGCTTTTAGCATGATTGAAAATATCTTTGATCAATTAATCTACAACTGTAAACAAGATCTCTATACTTAGTATTCCGCACAAAATAAGGATTTTAAACGTTATCTCTCTTATAGAACAACGCCTAGAAATTTATTCTCCTGTTAACTCGTAGAGTTTGGCCTGAGCAATCATTAAGTCACGTCGATATTCGAGATTTCTTAATCTAGCATCTAGAATTCTTTCAGAGGCACCAACCATATCTGGTGAGTTTTTTACAACCCGCCTATACTTGTCCAACGTGAGTTTATAATACTTTTCGAAGCGTTCTAAATTTTTCTCTTCAAGATCAATTCGTTGGTTCAGAGCTTTGATTTCGGTTAGCGCGGCATCAAGTTCAGAGATCAAAAAAATACTTTTTTGATTATAAGCCATTTGAGACACCTCTAATTTCGAATTCATACTCTAAATAGTATTATAATCTTCAAATCCAGAAAATAATGGCACGTTTATCTTTAACATAATTGAATAATTGTCACTATCATTAAAGACTCTTTCCTCATTTGACAATTTTCCATACTTAGCCTCTAAATCAATTTTAGGTAAAAGCTGTGATGTTGCTTGCCATAAGCACAAGAGGTGATTTTCCAATTGAATGGTGATCATCCTTTTTTTGGATTATAGCGAATAAAATACAGACGATACTGATACTTGTTATTGAGCGAGGGACACTAAGATTAATATCAAAAAATGTCCCCAACACGTTCCCATGGGGACACACTGAATAAATTTCGATAACCAGTTCGTTCAATGACAATAAAATAGCCCGTTTTTAGTCCCAGAGAACAGGTTTTTGTTCAATTTTAAAACCTACACGATCCAATCAGTCTAATGGATATGGGGGGGGAAAGGTCGTTCGGGACGATGAATATTACATCGTTTCTCACATTCCGCCCACGTCGATTTCAAAATTTTTCGTCGGCTTTTCGGATCATTGGAATCTAAAAGTTGAAGATATGGATATTAATACTCCCGAAGAAAAGAAAATATGGTTTTTGTTCAATATTGCCAAGCGGGATCGGCAAGGTCGCCCCCTAAGGATTGAAATAAATAGAATGAGGAGTTCAAATGACGGCCTATCTTTTCGGGAAGTATCATTTTATGGTACGTCTGAGAAATTCACTATTGATGAAAATTTCAAATGGGTCTCCGACGCTCCCAATAGCCGGGTCTCACAAATATTTAAGGAAAAGTATCCTTTGTTGAATCAAACAATCGACGAAATTTTGAGCTTGCTGTCTACTGATTTAATCCCTTGAATTTAGGATCAATCAAGTCAAAGCTCGCGTGAGTTGGGAATCCCTTCTTTTTAGCCTCTGTGCCTATCAAGAAAGCTTTAAAAGCGCTAAGAAACCCATGAACCGCATCCAACCTGAATACATGATGACTATTTTTCTGTAGCTCCATGACCTGGATAATCTACAATGGCCTATCGCTATTGTAGACTATCCAGGTCGAGCGCAAGCCCGCGAGATTTTCGCTATGCGGTTAAATTTTAATTATCGCATAGAGCTTATTTAATCATGCTTTCTTTCCCTAATAAACTGTCAGAACTTCGTTGCTTGATGGAGATAAATATCCTGCGTCATCAAAAGCTTTAACAGTGTATTTATAAAGGGTTCCAGTTCCAGCCGTTGGAAAAGAATCTTTATAATTATTTGAAGAACTTTTACCAATCAACTTTCCATTTCTGTAAATATCATATCCCGCAACAACGAGATTATCTGTCGAATTATTCCAGGATAAATTGTTCGATGCCCAAGCAGTTGTCGTTGCCTTATTAAAGATCAAGCTCAGAGAAGTTGGTGCGGAAGGGGCGGTTGTGTCAAAAAGATATTCCGGCATATTAGCCGCAAGCTGATCCGCTGGAATCGCAATCACTCCACCTTTTAATAGATACTCTGAGATAGGTTTTGGAGTTCCTGGAGGATCAATGGTAGCCATATAGTGGCTTCTCGGCGTCATTTTTACCAGACTAAATCTTGATGTGCCAACTGCTGGAACATACCCCATTGGAGAAAAATCAGATACTGTACTAGTTATTTCCGGATAATAATCAGCGGCTGCAGTAATTAAAATTTGCGCGGATGCTCTGTCATCTACACCTAACGGATTATCCAAAATAAGTTGTGTCTTAAAATGTACAAAAACAGCGGCAATATTTTTTGGATCAATGTATTTCTTTATGTCTATCATATGGGAGCCGCCATGTATCGCATTTGAGTCACTATTAATTTTATAGGAAATCGTTCCGTCAGGTTCCTTCCTTGAATCTGCCTCTCCTAAATGTACTGTTGTGCCATCACTATAATTTTTATTTCTAGCCCACGTTGTGTTCCCAAAAGAACCAGTATCAAGCCTTTTCCACTCGTTAGTTGATTTGTCTTGTATATGAAGAGTTATTCCATACACCTTAACACGAACATTCTTCGCGGCATTATCAACACCTGGAGCGAGGACAAACCAAGGAGTGATAGCATTCCAGGGCGATGAAGATTTTAAGGTTAGATTGGCTGGTTTCCACCAAGATGGCGTAGCATCTCCTCTTGGCGCACTACCCATACCTATCCCTCCTTGTTTCAGCCAGTAGCGCGGATCTGACTCTGCCACGTTGAGTAGTGGCGCCTCATTCAATTGCATATCTGCTTTTATATCATCTATAATAGTTACATGAGCTGCGGGAGTAATAAGGCTAGAGACATCGTAAGGATCTCCATGGGTTAGCGGCGGGAGAGGTAGATCAATGGGTGGGTCCACTGGCGGATCTCCTAATTTTCCGTAACTTGAGAAGTTCATATTTTGAAACTTTTTACCACAACCTTGATAGGTAAAACTGATAATAAATGAAATTAGACATAGACCATAAATTTTTTTTCTCTGCTGGCTCAATCTCATTAATTTCCCCCTTGAGCGTTTCTATAGTATAAACAATAAATATAGATTTATCGAAATATTTTTTGAATGATAAAAGTCAAAGTTATTGCCACTTTGGCATCAAATTCAAATTATGAATTTTGAGAGAGTCAATGGTGATTTTAAATGTGGTTGATGGTGCAATATGAAATATAAGATTCAATATTTTATTCAATGAATTATCAAAATTTATGTCTCAATGTGCGACACGGCTCTGAAATCTCAACTGCATTTAATTTCGTGGGTACTTTATGGGGACTAGCATTTTAATCGTATGCAAGTCCCCAATCTTATGTGCCAGTTTTCAAGCTCAAGTTACTTTAAGATAGCCCCATGATCATTACTTTAGTGACCGTGATCGACCTATCATTTAAAATCTATTTATGTCGAACTTTACTTTAGATCACTTATTTTGTTTTTGCGATCCAGAGCTATCTAGTGAAACCGAAAATGCCACAAGAGCGGGATTTACTTTAAACCTAGACAACCGTCATCCGGGACAGGGTACGGCCAATCGCGCAATTATTTTTAAAGAAAATTATCTAGAGTTTATTTTTATGGATTTACCCGGTGATGCCAACACACATAGCACGATCCGAGGCGATTCGAGCTGTAAAGATTTTAGGACCCCATTACAGATGGCCAAGCATTTCAAAGCCAAAGGAAATTGTTCTTTCTGAAGCGGATCATTTACAGATGAAGGTCACTGTTGACGGAATTGTTCTAAATGAAATCTTATTGAATGATTTGCTTTCAATTCATGGAGTTCCATAAACCTCTCTGAAAGTGAATATTGCACAAATTAAAAGACTTACATTTTATTGCAGCCAATTTTTTGAGATCAGTAGAATTTAGTTTCTTGATGATGAGAAAATTCAACACCGAATATTAGAGTAGCATTTCTAAAAGAAGTCCAGAAGTGTCGCCTTGAATACTTTGATATTGAAGGTTTGATTGAATTACGCGATAGCCAAGTGCCTCATGCATTTTGATCGATGGAATATTTGTATTTTGAAGTATACAGTAGATTCGATCTGCATGTTCCTTAACCCAATCATTCCTAAGGAGGGTAAGATGTTTACCAACTCCATACCCACGCACGGATTCATCAGTCAAAACGCCCTTAAGATAAAAGCCTTGAGGGAGCCCCTCTAACAGACCATA
>Ga0154020_10006435_pt1 | contig 13748 bp, 10 predicted proteins | sample Klosneuvirus_201_FD_109709 | JGI IMG/M metagenome (GOLD analysis project Ga0154020, IMG submission 109709) | Active sludge microbial communities from wastewater, Klosterneuburg, Austria - Klosneuvirus_20160825_MG | ecosystem: Engineered > WWTP > Aerobic digester > Activated sludge | place... | reverse complement strand
TTGGGTCGGGCGAAGGTAGGATTTGATAAGGCGAGGGGACAAGCAACCGGAATGTTCTTTTGGCGGAACAGGCCAACCGGTACCATTGGCACAAAAATCTTTGCCGATCGGGTTGCTCCCCACGTCGTACATTAGCCAAAACGGGCTATCCGGCCAATAACTAACTATGTTCCTGAAAATTGTCGGAAAATTGTCCTCGATTTATGCTCTAAATCCTGCAATGCACGTTTTGCTTTGAAAATTCAAACCTGCTTCATTCAAAATTTCACAACATGACCATGCTTCAAACGCTTCGCCGCCTGTGTCTCGCGGCCCTGCTCCTTGTAGCCGCCCTGTCGGCTACCATCGCCCAAAAAGCACTCCGCCTGCCGTCCGGGGTGCAAAAAATTACCGCCGTGGAAGGCATCACCGAGTACAGCCTGCCCAACGGCCTGCGCGTGCTGCTCTTCCCCGACCCGTCCAAGCCCATCATTACCGTCAACATTACCTACAAAGTCGGCTCGCGCCACGAAAACTACGGCGAGACCGGCATGGCGCACCTGCTGGAACACCTCGTGTTCAAGGGCACGCCCAAACACCCGAACATCCCGCAGGAACTGACCGAACGCGGCGCCCGGCCCAACGGCACCACGTGGTTTGACCGCACCAACTACTTCGAGACCTTCGATGCTACGGACGACAACCTCCGTTGGGCGCTCGACCTCGAAAGCGACCGCATGATCAATTCCTACATCGCCCGCAAAGACCTCGAGAGCGAGTTTTCCGTGGTGCGCAACGAGTACGAGCGCGGCGAAAACAGCCCCGGCTCCGTGCTCAACAAACGTATGATGGCCGCCGTGTTCCAGTGGCACAACTACGGCCACTCCACCATCGGCGAAAAATCCGACATCGAGGAAGCGCCCATCGAACGCCTTCAGGCGTTTTACAAGCACTACTACCAGCCCGACAACGCCGTGCTGCTGGTGGCCGGAAAAATTGACGAGCAAAAAACGCTCGACCTCGTCCACGAATATTTCAGCCCGATCCCCAAACCCACGCGTGCGCTCATCACCACCTACACCGACGAACCCACGCAGGACGGCGAACGTCAGGTCGTGCTGCGCCGCACCGGCGATGTCCAGCTCACGGCCGCCGCCTACCGCACCCCTGCGGGCTCGCACCCCGACTATGCTGCGCTGAGCGTGCTGTCCAACCTGCTCACCGACAACCCGACGGGTCGCCTGTACAAAGCTCTCGTGGAAAGTAAAAAAGCCGTTTCGGTATTTGGCATGGCAAGCGGATATGCCGAAGCAGGCGCCACAGGATTCACTGCCGACGTGCCGCAAGACCAATTATTACAAGACGCTGAAACTGCCATGCTGGAGGTGCTGGACGGCCTCAAGGACAACCCGCCCACGCAGGACGAAGTGGAAAAAGCCAAAGCGCGTATCCTCAAAAACTGGGAGATGGGCCTCAAGCAGTCCGACCGCCTCGGCGTCAGTCTGAGCAACTACATCGGCACGGGCGACTGGCGCCTGTCATTTTTGTACCGCGACTGGGTGGAAAAAGTGACGCCCGACGACGTGGCGCGCGTAGCCATCCGGTATTTCAAAAAGGCCAACCGCACCCTTGGGCAGTTCATCCCGGAAAAGAATCCGGACCGCGCCGAAATCCCCGCGCCGCCGAACCTTGACGAATTGCTGAAGGATTACAAAGGCCGCGCCGCCATCGCTCAGGGTGAAGATTTTGACCCGGCGCCCGAGAACATCGAAAAACGCACCATGCGCAGTGCGCTGCCTAACGGCATGAAATACGCCCTGTTGCCCAAGAAAACGCGGGGTGAGTCAGTCAACGTGACCATGTCGTTCCCGTTCGGTACGTTACAAAGTCTGCAAGGTAAATCCACGATTGCCGATTTTACCGGAGCGATGCTCAGCAAAGGCACTACCAAACACACGCTCGCCGAACTCAAAGACGAGCAAGACCGCTTAAAGGCGCGGGTTATGGTGAGCGGCGGTGCAGAAGGCGCATTCGTCAACATCGAAACCGACCGCGCCCACTTGGCCGAGGCGATCCGCCTGGCCGGCGAAATGTTGCGCATGCCGTCGTTCCCGCAGGACGAATTCGATAAATACAAAAAACAGTACCTGACCGGCATTGACGAGCAAAAGACCGACCCGAACGCCCGGGCCGGCAATACGTTTGCCCGCATTTCCAGCCCGGAATACCCCGTGGGCGACCCGCGCCGCACCCTCACGTTTGAAGAAGAAGCCGCCGCCGTGCAGGCCGTTACGCTGGATCAGGCGAAAGATTTTTACAAAAAATTCTATGGCGCTTCCGACGCTACCTGCGCCGTGGTGGGTGATTTTGACAAAGCCGAAATTGAAAAAGCGCTGCGCGAAACCTTCGGCGACTGGAAAAGCCCCTCGAAGTACGAACGTATCGCCGAGGACTACAAGCCCGTGCCCCTGCGCAACGAAACTATCCTGACCCCCGACAAATCCAACGCCGTGTACATGGCCGGTTTCGGGTTCCCCATGCGCAACGACGACCCGGAATATCCCGCCCTCGTGGTGGGTGGCCAAATTATCGGTGGCGGTTTTTTGAACTCCCGCCTCGCCACGCGTATTCGCCAGAAAGACGGCCTGAGCTACAGTGTGAACGGCAGTTTCAGCGCCAGCCCCCGGGATAAGGACGCCAGTTTCAACGCCTTCATGATCTACAACCCGGGCAACCTCGATAAATTAGAGACCGCTTTCCGCGAGGAGATCGAACGTGCCGCCAAGGAGGGCTTCACTGCCGAAGAACTGGAGGCTGCCAAGGGTGGCTGGCTCAAATCGCGCCGGGTAAGCCGCTCTTCCGATTCAGGACTTGCGCGTACGCTCAGCTCTTATCTGGCATACGGGCGTGATCTGAACTGGGACGCGCAACTGGAACAACAAGTGGAAAAACTGACGCTTTCGCAAGTGAACTCGACGCTGAAAAAACACCTCGACTACTCGAAGATGCTTATCGTTAAAGCGGGAGATTTCAAGAAAGCGGAGAAACCGTAAGTCTTTTTTCCTATGCAGACCTTCCAGGTTTTAAAAACCTGGAAGGTCTTTTACAACCCAGGGCCGATGTACCTTTAGCGCGCTAATCCGTTCGACACATGAAGCAAATCTGGTTGTCGCAGGCAGCAGGCCCGCTCCTGTTCCTGCTTATTGCCCTTGTACCTACCCCTCTTGGTATGTCTGTGGCAGCGCAGCTCACGCTCGGCGTGACGGTGTGGATGGCCGTATGGTGGATCACCGAAGTGGTACACACCGCCGTGACAGCCCTGCTGCCTCTGGTGCTGTTTCCGCTGTGTGGAGTACTGCCGGTCAAGGGCGTGACGGCGGAGTTTGGCAACGAGATCATTTTTTTGTTTCTGGCCGGATTTCTGTTTGGGCGCACCATCGAGCGCTGGAACCTGCACACACGCATCGCGCTGAACATGGTGCTGTGGCTCGGCGGGAACCCGTCGCGCATGGTGCTTGGATTTATGTTGGCTACGGCGTTCATTTCCATGTGGATATCGAATACCGCCACAGCGGTAATGATGACCCCTGTGGCGATAGCTGTGTGCAGCGGGCCATGGGTGGAGCAGGAAAACAGCAACCACAACTTTCGCAAGGCACTCATGCTGGGTGTGGCGTATGCGTGCTCCATTGGCGGAATGGCCACGATCGTGGGCACGCCCACCAATGCCATTTTCCTGGGGTATGCCCAGAACGAATTGCACCAGGACGTGAGTTTCTGGAAGTGGTTCATCTTTGCTTTTCCGTTTTCGCTGACGCTGCTCTTGATTTGTTGGCGCCTGCTTGTTTGGCTTTTTCCACCGGAAAAGGACACGCACGGCGTGGGATACCAACAAATACTCAAGGCTGAAGTGGCGGCGCTCGGGCCCTTATCAGTTCCCGAGCGCCGCCTGCTTTGGCTTTTTGGAACGGTCATCGTCGCGTGGTTGAGCGGCTCGCTGCTCTGGTACAAGTTGGTGCCGAACTGCAACGATACGGTGGTGGCAATCACGGGCGCGATGTTGTTGTTCCTGCTGCCGGCCGGCAATGCACACCCCGGAAAAACCCTGCTCGATTGGGAAAATGCCCTCAAAATTCAGTGGGGAGTGTTGCTTTTTTTCGGAGGAGGATTGGCGTTGGCTCGTGGGTTTGACGCCAGCGGACTGGCTCTGTGGATGGGCGGGCAAATGGAAAGCCTGAGGGTTTTTCACCCGGCGATCATCCTGCTGGCCGTGTTGGCTGTGGTGACGCTGCTGAGCGAAATCGCTTCCAACGTGGCTACGGCGTCCATGATGATGCCTGTACTGGCGGCTTTGGCTGTTGCTGTGGGCGCCGACCCGTTCGGGATGCTGCTCAGCGCGGCTTTGGCGGCTTCGTTCGGATTTGGGTTGCCGGTAGCTACGGCGCCCAACACGATCGTTTTTAGTTCGGGGCACCTCCATACGCGCGACATGGCCAAGGCGGGTTTTCTGCTCGATGCTATTGCCATCCTGCTGTTGGTGGGGTTTTTGTATATGTTCCTGCCCCTGGTGTGGGGGATATGAAGGGACTAACGTTGTTTTGTCACCAAATTGAATTCCATGATCCGATTGCTCCTCGTAGTGGGATATTTGTTTGCCCTGTCGGTTTCCGCAGTGGCCCAGCCGGGATTTTCTATCATTGGAGGGCGGAAACAGGTGGATATTCCGTTTGAGTACAACCACAATTTCATCATTATCACCCTGCATTTTAACGGGTTTTTACCGTTGAAATTCATTTTCGATACCGGGGCTGAGCACACCATTCTTACCAAACGCGAGATCGGCGACCTGATGCGCATCCAGTACGAGCGGGAATTTCGCGTGCTAGGCTCCGATCTGAAAACCCCGCTCATAGCCTATTTGGCTCGCCGGACCAGCTTCGAAATCCCTGAAAAAGTAATTGCTCCCTCCGAAGACATTCTTGTCTTACAGGAAGACTATTTCCGGTTCAAAGAATACCTCGGGCTGGAAATACATGGCATCCTGTCGGCTCTTTCGTTTTCCCAGTACATCATACGCATCAACTACGACCGCCGTGTGATCACGCTATACGACCGGGAGTCCTTCAACCTCCGCGACAAGGAGTTCGTGCCCGTACCGGTGGAGCTATTCCGCAACAAAATGTACCTGAGCACGGCTTTGGAGGTTTTGCCGGACTCCCTGGCCCGGATCAAACTTCTTTTGGATACGGGTGCCGGTCTGCCCTTACTGCTGTTCAGCAATACCCACCCGCTCGTGTACCCGCCGAGCAAGGCCCTGCCCAGCAATATCGGGATGGGATTGGGCGGATACCTCGAAGGGTTTACCGGCCGCGTTCACCAGGTGAATCTCGGCAGTTTTACGCAGCAAGGCGTGATTACCTATTTTCAGGAATTGGACAGCCTGTCTAACCGGGAATACCTGAACGGCCGGGACGGCCTGATCGGAAATGCGCTGCTCAGCCATTTTCAGGTAATTCTGGATTACCAGAACTCCACCATACTGCTCAAGCCGAGCCGGTCCTACCAGGAGGGCTACATCTACGACCGCAGTGGACTGAGTATCATAGCAGCCGGGCCGAGGTTTAGCGACTATGTCGTGCAAAACGTCCTGCCCAATTCGCCTGCTGCCGAGGCCGACATACGCCGCGACGACCAGATCATCCGCATCAACCGCCTCCCGGTCGGGTTCTACAGCCTGAACGACATCCAGCGCATTCTGCAAAAAAAGCCGGGCAAGAAGGTGCGCATCACCATCAGGCGGGGGGATGAAAAGATTAAAAAGATCATCACGCTCCGCGAACTGATCTGACGATCGCGCCGGGGTTACCGGACGATCAGCACCGGGATATCCACGGCGTGCCGGACGGCGTCAATGGTGGTTCCAAAAATCAGGTCCTTGATGGTGCGGTGCCCGTGGGCGCCCATCACGAGCAAGTCCACATGCTGCTCCCGTACCAGTTTGGGAATTTCCTGTTTGGCCGGTCCGTATCCGATGAAGATGTCGCACCGGTAGCCGAGTTCGTGCAACCGGACGGCGTACAGTTCCAGGTTGGCGCGGTCTTCCTGCGACTCGTTGTCGGAAATGTCGGCTCCCATGACCCATGCGCCGGCGGATTCCACGGCGTGCAGGAGGAAGTAGTGGGCGTTTTTGCCGCCGAGATGCAGGGCGTGGGTCAGTGTCTTGGTATCGGAATCGGAAAAGTCGAGCGCCACGGCAATTTCATGGTATTCCGTGGCCGGGGACTCCTCCAGTCCGGCAAAAACACCGTGCGGCAGTTTGGCTTTGCGTTTCGGAATGCGTTGCAAAAGCGGTTTCACGACGATGTACACGAGCATGCCTGCGGCAAACAACAGCACGGGCACTGCGATGAATTGCACCATCCAGGCTTGTTCGCCGGCACTTTGCAGCCAGGAATTGACCTCCTGCACCACTAACCGGACGTTCAGCGCCACGATGATCCCGGCGCAAACCCATCCGGCTAATTTTGTCCAAAAACCTATGGCAAACTGGCCCATACGTTGCGGGTCGCTGACATAGTGCAACAGCGGAATGATGGCAAAACCCAATTGCATACTCAGGATTACCTGGCTCATCACCAGCATGTTGCCCGTTGCGTTTTCGCCGAAATAGCTAATGACGAAAATGGCCGGCACCACAGCCAACAGCCGCGTAATGAGCCGCCGCAGCCACGGGGCGATGCGCAGGTGCAGGTACCCTTCCATCACGATCTGACCGGCCAGGGTACCGGTGACCGTGCTGCTCTGCCCGGCCGCGATAAGCGCGATGGCAAACAGCACCGGCGCGTAGTTTTTTCCCAAAAGCGGTTCGAGCAAGCGGTGTGCATCCTGAATTTCCGACACGCCCTCGTAGCCGTTTTTGTGAAAAACCGCTGCGGCAAGGATCAAAATGGCGGCATTGACGAACAGCGCCAGGTTGAGCGCAATGGCCGAGTCAATGATGTTGAACTTGATGGCCCTTCGGATGCCTTTCGCGGAAGGATCAATCTTGCGTGATTGAACCAACGCTGAGTGCAGGTACAGGTTGTGCGGCATCACGGTAGCGCCGATGATGCCGATCGCGATGAAAAGTGCCTCGTCGTTCGGGATGGAGGGGATAATCCCGACGGCCATTTCCGCCACATTGGGCTGAGCCAACAGCATCTGTACCAGAAATGTCCCGCCGATGATCAAGACAAGCCCCAGAATGAATGCTTCCAGTTTCCGGATACCGAGATTCATGAGAAACAGCAGCAGGAAGGCATCCAGCACGCTGATGCCCACACCCCACACGAGCGGAATGCCGAACAGTAACTGCAAACCGATGGCCATGCCCAAGACCTCTGCCAGATCGCAAGCCGCAATTGCGATTTCCGCCAGTATGTAATTAAAAATATTGGCTATGGGGTGGTACAGTTCGCGAGATGCCTGCGCCAGATCGCGCCGTGCCACTACGCCGAGACGGGCGCTCAGGCTTTGCAGCAACAGGGCGATCAGGTTCGACATGACCAGTACCCACAGCAGAGCATAGCCGAACCGGCTGCCGCCTGCAAGGTCGGTAGCCCAGTTGCCGGGGTCCATGTAGCCGACACTTACCAGGTATGCCGGCCCGAGAAAGGCGAACAGGCGGCGCCAAATACCACCTTTTACCTCGGTTTCCACGGTGTCATGTACCTCAGAGAGGGAGCGATCCGGATGTCGAGTATTCATAGAAGGTTACTGGTTAGAAGGTTACTGGTTAGAAGGTTACTGGTTAGAAGGTTGGAGGGTTAGAAGGTTACTGGTTGGAGGGTACTGGTTAGGGGAAGCAAAACCAGAAACCTTCTAACCCTCCAACCTTCTAACCATCCACCGCCAGGAAAAGATTTTGGCCGACTTTTTCGCTGAGCGTGACTTCCCGGCCTTCCTGAATTCGAATGTGTACGGATTGATCGAAGGGGATGCGTTCCAGCAGTTCGATCCGGACACCGAGGGCGATACCCAATTGGTCGAGGTATTGCAAAAAAGCGGCACTGTGGTCGTTTACGCCGGTCACGGCGCCGGAGTCGCCGGGCTGCATGTTACTCAGCAGCACCTGGGGGCGAAAGGCCCAGCGCCCTTGCGCATCCGGGATAGGATCGCCGTGGGGATCGAACTTGGGGTGGCCAAGGAATGTGTCGAGGCGCTCAACCAGGTGTTCTCCCTGCACATGCTCGAGTTGTTCGGCGAGGTCGTGTACCTCATCCCAGGCGAAACCGAGTTTTTCCGTCAGAAATACTTCCCAAAGCCGGTGCTTGCGGATGAGCGTGGTGGCTACCCGGCCACCGGATTCGGTGAGCTGTACGCCCCGGTATTTCTCGTAGTCAATCAGGTTTTTCTCGGCCAGGCGCTTGAGCATATCGGTGACCGAGGCCGCCGTAGTTTGCATTTCCGAGGCGATGGCGTTGGTACTGGCAGCCTTGGCCTCTTTTTCCGAAATTTTAAAAATCGCTTTCAGGTAGTTCTCTTCTGCGTGCGAATTCATGGTGTGGCGTGCATCAAGTAGATGATGTGATAAAATTTCGGACAAATGTAAATGTATTTTTAGATTAGACTAAAAATATTTTTCAAAATATTTTTAGTCCTGAAATGGGGCTGTCCGTCCCGATGTTGTCGCACCGGCAAAGCCCCTGAAACCTGTATGTTTGCGCACAACATTGACCTGTTCACCCACCTGCGATAAATCTACAGCGGGCAATCAGTACACTGTCATGATCAAACGCATCGTAAAAATGACCTTTCGCCCCGAAGGGCGCGTGCCTTTCGTAGAGCAGGTGTTCGAACAAAGCAAGGCGCAGATACGGGCTTTTCCGGGTTGCCGGCACATGGAACTGCTCCAGTACACAGGGGATACAAACGTATTGTTCACGTTCAGTATCTGGGATGACGAGGCTGCCCTAAACCGGTACCGGCAGTCGGAATTGTTTCAAGACACCTGGGCAAAAACAAAGGCGCTGTTTGCCGAAAAAGCCGAGGCGTGGTCGGTGACGGTGCTGGATAAACCGGAATAGGTTTCGGGGTTTCTAGGTTGGAGGGTTTCTGGTTGGAGGGCTCTCGCCCTGCTTGGTGTTTTCACCAAGCGGCTCTACCCGAGGCTGCTTGGTGAAAACACCAAGCAGGGCGGAAGGCCGAACACGCTTGACATACCTTGCTTATAAAATTGGTTGAATGAGCAAAAAAATCGTTGTTATCGTAACATTTTGGGCCCTTGCCGGGGCATCCACCGGAAAAGTTAACCCAACCGGAGCGCCAACTTACGTACCGGCTTGCGGTATATGTCTAAACCTTCCAGGTTTTGAAAACCTGGAAGGTTTAGGGGAAGGCGCTCCGCTCTGGGGCTTTTTCGCCCACAGGCGCATCAACCGACTGGCTGTACTCACACTGCCGCCGGAGATGATGGTGTTTTTCAAACCGAATATTGACTGGATTTCCGACCACGCCACTGACCCCGATATGCGGCGTTACGCCACGCCCTGGGAAGGCCCGCGCCATTTCATTGACCTCGACGAACACGGGGCACCGCCATTCGAGGGGCTGCCGCGCACGTTCACCGAAGCGCTGCTGCAATACACGGATATATTGGGGGTAACTGCTTCGGGCGACACGGTGCTGTTGTTCGGGGGCGAACGCGTGCAGCCGTTTGTGGCGGAGGAGCACTGGCGTGGATATTTCGCCCGGCACGTCGCCCCCTTGTTCACCGACCCGGAAAAATTGCTAAATCCGGACACGCTCGCCGCACACCTGCGCCTCGACGGGCTGGAGCCGCCGGTGCTGCATGCGGCGTTTTTTAAGGAAAGCCTGTCCGCGCACGGCATACTCCCCTGGCACCTGCAAAAAATGCAACGCGACCTCACCGCCGCTTTCCGTCGCCGCGACTCCAAACGCATCCTCCGCCTATGCGCCGACATAGGCCACTACATCGGTGACGCGCACGTGCCGTTGCACACTACCAGCAACTACAACGGCCAAAAAACCGGACAGACCGGCATCCACGGTTTTTGGGAAAGCCGGATTCCCGAACTCTTCGCCGATGAACAGTACGACTACTTCGTGGGCAAGCCCGACTACATCGCCCGCCCCACAGACTACTTTTGGGATATGGTGCTCACCAGCAACAGCATGGTGGACAGCGTGCTCAACATCGAACGTCAAATGCGCCTGACCTTCCCCAAGGATCAGCAAATGTGTCCCGATATGCGCGGCAAGGCGGTTATCATCACCCAATGCCGCGATTTCGCCAATGCCTACCAGACTGCTCTCGACGGCATGGTGGAACGTCAACTACGAGGTGCCATTCAGGCCGTGGCCTGTGCATGGTACACCGCCTGGGTCGATGCCGGCCAACCCGACCTGTCGCAAATGGATCCCCCCATACCTACAGAGGAAGAGCGAAAAGAGGAGGAGGCGTTAAAAAAGATGCATGGGGAGGGACGTATTTTGGGCCGGCCGGAGGAACATTAGCAGTTTTGAGTTTTGAGTTTTGAGTTGTTAGCGCAATCTGGAATCCATGGTTGCCGATAACACCAACTGGTCGTATCGGACGCCGAAGGGGCGGTAGTACACCAGAACTTGATATTCGTTGCCTGTTTCGTACCAGTTGCCCTCGACGCCCTCTTCGTCCAAAGTGCCGGTTTCGCGATTCGCCACAAGGTACTGGTAGTTGTAGTAGCCTTGCTTGAGGTAGGTTTCCAGGACGTACGCGTTGACACTTTCCTCGTACCGCATTTTGAATTCGGGCCGCAGTTGCCAGTCTGTGAACTGGCCGTACACGTACACGTCTTCGTTGTCCAGTGCTTGCCCTTGTTTCAGGGAAAACAGTACGGCGGCGTAGTCGCATTGTTCCAGCCCCTGGTTTTGGTTGGTATTTTCGATGCTGAAGCGCCCGTTCAGGTCGCCGTGCTGCGTGTAGGTGCGGTTGGCGCGGCTCTCGTCCATGTGGAGAGTGACCTCGAAGTAGCCGGGTTGGGTGCGGATGTCCCGAATGAATTCGCCCCGGTACTGGAAGGTACGCATATCGAAGTAGCGCCATTCTTTGCCCGCCGGGAACACGATCTTGTCCTGAAAGTCGAACACTAATTCCTCCTGCCGTACGATAAAAGGAGGGAAAGGACCGAGAGCAGTGTTCCAACGCCCGTTTTGCAGCACGTAGGCCTTGACCTCGCGTTCGGGGTATTGTACGCGCATACCCTTGGCGTCCACTGTGAAATCAACTTCGTGATGGGTATTCATTTTGTCCACGCGCACGGGCCGCACAAAGTCGGTACGCACGTTCCAGCGGCGATCCACGACAAGAAACCGGCGCACGAGCACCAGTCGCCGTTCGCGGGAATTGTCGTACACCTTTAGCAGGTAGTTGCCCGATTTTGTCCAGCGCACGTTGTTGTTGGGCAGGGTCAGGGTGTAATGGACGTATTGCTGGAGGGTATTGAATGAGTTGTAGATGTCCAGTATCCGGTCTTCGGTGAACCCGTTTATGTACTCATTGTCGTCGAGGGCGGAGCGCTGCCAGTCGGCGTTGCAGTGTTCGAGGGTGTACAGGTAGTCGTGAATATCGGTGCCGAGGTGGTCGAACTGAAGTACCAACGCCCCGGGCGACGCATTCAGGTCCACCATCGGGAAGGTTGTCGGCGCATTGCGCAGGTGCAGTTGCACGGAAAGGACGTCCGGGTCGTAGTTGCGCTCTTCGTTGCCGGGGTTTTCGGGTGTTTGCGCGAAGAGGGGGAGGGCAGAGAGAAGAAGCATGCAGATTGCGAGGGCTTTATAGAAATAGCAATGCCCACGCAGTTCAACCCCACCCCCAACCCCTCCCCCGGGGGGGAGGGGGGTATGATTTCTAAAAAATTGAATATTCCGTTTTACAAAAATTGTGTAATCAAAACCGGGATAATCTGGCAATGTGCGATGTTGCCTCCCCTCCCTGTTGGGGAGGGGCCGGGGGTGGGGTGCAACCGCAGGGGCAGTTCTCTGAAAATTCATACCAACTTATTTTGTCCCGTCAAACGCTCGCACTGTCCTGCCAATTGTCCGGCAGGGGCGCTTCGATTACCAACTGTTTGCCCGTCCGGGGATGCCGGACAACCAGACGGGAGGCATGCAGTTTGACGGCAAACTCCAGCCAGGCCGGCCCCCCGTAGCGCGTGTCGCCCATCACGGGGCAACCGATGTGGGCCAGTTGGGCGCGTATTTGGTGGAAACGCCCGGTTTTGGGCACGATCTCCACGCGGGCGCCGGTTGCGGATTTTGCTACGGTCCGATAGTCGCATTCCGCAGGCTTGCCGCCGTCGAACGGTGTGTCCGATACGACGGCAGATTTCCCATCCGGTGATTTGGCAAGGTGGTGGCGCAGGGTGCCCGATTCTGCAGGCAACGCGCCGATGACCTCGGCGATGTAGGTTTTTTCTACCGTCCGGTGCTCGAACTGATCCATCAGATCAGTCAGAGCCGACTTGATTTTGGCAAATAACAGCACCCCGCTGGAGGCGCGGTCGAGCCGGTGTACGGCCCGGAGGTAGGGCGTGCGTTGAAAGGCTCCGACGGTCTCCCGTCGTTGAGCGGCGGTGTATTCCTGCGCCCACTTTTCGGCGGAAGGATGTTGCGCCATGCCGCTTTCGGAGGAGAGTCCGGCGGGTTTGTTGATGGCAAGCAGGGTGTCGTCTTCGTAAATTATATGCATCTTTTTTCGGGAATTGCGCGACTCATGCGGCAGGAAGGAGAAGTTGGGATGCCCTCGCCTTAGCTAAGCCAATAAGGTTTTCCAGCCAAACGAAGTACTCCAGTTCACGTTCATCTTCAGCGGAGAGCAGACCGGCACTCTTTTTTAAGATCAGTTCCTGAACTCGCTGAATTGTTTTTTTTGAGGGCTTGTATGCTATAATCCTTTCCGGATTGGCCATTGCAATCATTTCATCATAAGCAGGAATAGTCATATGCGCTTTTTTTGCAAAAATACTGATTTTTCCTCACCCCGCCAGCGTCACATTCTTCACCTCCGTGAAAAACCGCATGGCCTCCCAGCCGCCTTCGCGACCTACACCGGATTGCTTCACTCCGCCAAACGGCGTGCGCAAGTCACGCAGGAGCCAACAATTGATCCACACGATTCCGGCCTGTAGCTCGATGCTGAGGCGCTGGGTGCGGCGCAGGTTGTTGGTCCACACGGTGGCGCTAAGGCCATAGGGCGAACCGTTGGCCAACGCCAGTGCTTCGTCGTCGGTGTCGAACGGCTGGATGGTGACCACCGGCCCGAAAATTTCCTCCTGGTTGGTGCGGCATTCGAGCGTCAGACCCTCGATGACGGTAGGCGCGATGTAGTAGCCGCCTGCCAAATGACCGGGAAATTGCATCGGGTGTCCACCGCAGAGGATGCGACCGCCCTCCTGTTTAGCCAATTCAATGTACGACAACACTTTTTCAAAATGCAGTTCGGACACCACGGCGCCCAGTCGGCTGGCCGGGTCGGCCGGGTCGCCCACGCGCATGGCCTGTACCCGCGCCACAAAATCGTTTTTGAACCGCTCGTACAGCGGACGCTCCACGTAGATGCGCGAGCCGCAGAGGCAAATCTGCCCCTGATTGTTGAACGAAGAGGCGACCGTTGTTTCCAGCATCTGGTCGTAGTCGCAGTCGGCGAAGATGAGGTTGGGGTTTTTGCCGCCCAGTTCGAGCGACAGTTTTTTGAACATGGGCGCAGCTATGCGGGCGATTTCGGCGCCGGC
>Ga0154020_10006434_pt1 | contig 13749 bp, 9 predicted proteins | sample Klosneuvirus_201_FD_109709 | JGI IMG/M metagenome (GOLD analysis project Ga0154020, IMG submission 109709) | Active sludge microbial communities from wastewater, Klosterneuburg, Austria - Klosneuvirus_20160825_MG | ecosystem: Engineered > WWTP > Aerobic digester > Activated sludge | place... | reverse complement strand
TTCGACAAGCGACGGTTTCCTGCCGCTACCGATCCCCACCTCTGCAGCACCACCGGTAAGCGGAAGCTCCCTTGGATCGTGCCGTCGGTGGTCGGCCGAATTCCCACTTTTCCTGAGAGCCTAGATATATCGGTATGTATATCTAACAGTTGCAGACCGACTTATCCACCCCCACCCGAGAGCAAGTGTGGGACGGGGCGGAAATCCTGCCGAGTGACCGGCGACTCCGATGCACCACCGGAAGCTCCGCTTAATTCGCGAGAGCCGGAGTAACCCGCCAGCTCACTTTCAGCTTAGAAAACGACGCGAGGGGACGGCAGGGGACGCCCGATCTCGGTGCGACGGTAGCCGCAGCCGGGGCCGCGCACGCTGTCCAACGACAAGTGTCCGTCCTTACGATAAAACAAACCGGGGTGCACCTTGGCCTCGATCTCCGACGCCGCCGGATAAAACTGCGCCGCGTTGCTCTCGACCCCCATGATGGTACCAACGTGTGCCGCGAGCTGAACATGCGGCAGCATCGCGAGCATGGGATTGGTGAGGTCCTGCACCATGAGCGTCATTCCGTGTGCCTTCGCCCAGCAGGCCGCGAGGAGGGCTCCGGTTTGAGTCTTGCAGGTCTTGAGCGCCACGCCCGTCCAGCCAAGCTCCCGCCCACGCATCACGTGTTCCCAGTCATGCGCACTCTCATCCATGAACAACGGCTTGCGCGCGCCGATCGCATGCACGTCGAGCGGGTACTTCTCCAAATCGTAGGGAAACGGCTGCTCCACATAAAGGATGCTGCCGTAAATGCGCGGATGCTCCGCCATCAGACGGTCGAGGAACTCTACCACGTAAGCGACATCCCTGGCCGTGCAGTTGAAGTCCGCCGTCAGCCAGTCGACTCCCTGGGCGAGCGCGACGCGACCGACATCCACGGTGCGCTGATAATCCCAGTCGAAGTTGTCACCGCGCAGCTTGAACTTCAGGCAGTTCAAGCCGTCGCGCCGGATCCAATCAGCCAGGAGGTTCGGGTACCCGTCGTTTGGCTCCTGTCCGGTCAATTCTTCCGGCCTCACGGCGTCCAATCCACCCACTAAGTGCCACACGGGAAGGCGCATCACTGGAGACGCGGCCAGAAAGTCGCGCGGATACCTTCCCTGGAAGCAGGCGTCTGCGCCGGCCGCAGGCTCGATGTAGGAGGCGAGGTCGTGGTTGAGATGATCGGGCCCGTAGAGCTCGTACACCGGCCGATCCGCTGCGGCACCGAACGCGTCGTGCAGCGCGACATCAAAGGCAGAGCAGCACACCAGCGCGGCGAGCCACGGCATCGGTTCCGGCAGGGTCGCGGTCTCGTTGAACGCGCGCCAGGCTTCCACCAAAGGACCTTTCTGAAATGCGTACCCGACTTCCAGCACGTCGCCCATCGTGTCGAACGAAGCCCAGCGCTTCGCGAGATCCTCGGTGAACGCCAGCAGTACACGCTCACGTTCCTCGAACGTGAGGGAACTCGGCCAGACCCAAGTCACGGAGAGCGGCGTCTCGCCCCACCCCTCCACCTCGCGTCCCCGCCGGTCCCGCACCCGCAGGCACACACGCGCACAATGGATGCGACTGACCGCTTCACGGCCGAATTTGAGCGGGGTGCGCGTGGTGACGGGCAGAATATACAACGTGGCCCCGATCGGCCTGATGTCGCTGGGATGAGTCATGGTTGCAAAAAGTGTCAACGCCCGCCCCTGCCAGTGATCGGAGCTTGGGCACCGGCCGCCCAACGAATTCCATTTCGCAGCAACGCCACGAACGACGGATTCTCGAAGTCAGCCGGCATGCCCAGTGAGGTGTAAAAAGTTCGTCCCCCATCGTCCCGAACAAAAGTCCAAGCCACCGGCTCGCTCTTGTCTCCCTCAACGGTGCCCACCAGTACGGGCTCGGCGCGGGATGCGAGCGGCGTAACCTTGTACATCCATGCGGACGACTCGAAGGGGAGCGTCACCCCCTCAAGCAACGTTGATTTCGGATCCGGCGCGCTCATGCGACTGATCAATCCGCGTGGGTGATAGCCGCGGTAGTTGCCACCGATGACGAGAGGATCCCAGTCTGGCCACTCCGTGCCGCCTTCGGGCTGGCCGTTGCGACCACGGGCGAACGCATGACTGGCGGTACGAATGCCTACTACCGGCTTTCCGGCCAAGACGTACGTGCGCAAGATGTCCAACTGCGACTTGGGCGGCAGGCGGCGGCGAACGCTCACGAGCACGAGATCGGCATCCTTCACGTCCTTCATTCGGTCAAAAACCGAATTGGTCACCTCCCGCCCAGCCGAGACCACCACCACCTTGTACTCCTTCAAATGCTCCGCCGCAAACGCCGGTAATGTGCGCTCCGTTTCGTATTCATTCTCTCCGATGAGGAGGACGAGCTTCTTGCGCACAGGCTCCGATTGAGCCGTGACCGGCTGTGCACTCAAGGAAACGAGCGCGAGCCAAAGCACAACGAGGGAGCGGATGAGCTGGAGAATCAAGAGCGTCATTGGCACGGGCAAAGAGGCGGCTGTGGGAAGCGTTCGAAGGAAGTGACTCGGATTATCGGTATGTTGGCGCGCGGCTCAGCCGCTGCACCGCATGGTGAGGGTGATGAGTGGTATCGAACAACGCAAAAGAAGCGGAACCCCGGTATCATCGTTCCATGAGCAGTTCTGCCTTGAAGGCGCCGGTGGGTACGGTATGCCCGCGGACGCCTTGGAACGGCGTTATCATGCCGCCACCTGTGGGAGAATCCCCGGTGGATTGAGCGGGAGGATTGCCGTAAGTCTCGCACCATTGAAAGTTGATTGGAAAAGGGAATGAAACCGCGTGTAGTCAGAGTGTTGTGACACAGCTGACCACGGAAGTGCGTCATTTGCCTCAAGCGGAACCTCGTCCGGGTTCGTCGGTCAGGATTGATCCCGTGGATCTTCAGCAATCTACCTATGGTGAGTCGTTTGAACGCCTTTGGAGCCGTCATGGCTACTTACTGCGACAGTTTACGCGTCGTGCGTTTCAACAGACATATTCGGGCAGTGCCCTCGGACTGGCGTGGGCGATCGTCACGCCCCTCGTGATGATGGCGCTGTACACGTTTGTTTTCAGTGTGGTTTTCCAAAATCGCTATGGGGTAATGCCCGGCGAGTCGCGCCTCGACTATGCCTTCGGCGTTTTCCTGAGCATCACGACATTCGGTGTCTTTTCGGATGCGTTTGGCAGCGCTCCCACGGCGATTTCCGGTCAGCCCAATTTCGTCCGAAAGGTGGTTTTCCCTCTCGCAATTCTACCGTTGGCGCAAGTGTTGGCTTCGGGGATACGGTATGGGTTGACGATGGTTCTGCTCGTGGTCGCCGTGGTGGTCTCGGGTCGGGTTTTACCGGCAACCGCGGCTTGGGCGCCGGTGCTGATGGCATCGGTGCTGCTCATGACCGCGGGACTAGCCTGGTTATTTTCAGCGGTAGGCGTCTACTTGAGAGACATCTCGCAGGTGGCGAGCACACTCTCCCTAGCGCTCTTCTGGGCCAGTGCAGTCTTCTTTTCGCTGGAAAGGGTGCCTGATGGATTTCGTCAGGTGATGGCGCTCAACCCGATCCTGCAGGCTATCGAGCTGCTCCGCGGCGCATTGCTGTGGGGCGTTTCTCCGGCCGACCGCCCGGGCGGTCTGGCCGTGCTGGCGATCGGGAGTCTCGGACTCTTTTTCGGCGGGTTCTGGACTTTTAGACGGCTACAGCCGGCCTTCGCAGACGTCGTATGAACCAGATCGATCGTTTGCACGTCGAGGCGGACCCATCGTATGCCTCACCTCCCACCGCGGATCCCACCGCGGAGGCAGGGACCCCGACCGAACTTGTGGTGTCGGTTGAGGCGCTGACCAAGGTGTTCCAAATCTGGAAATCGCCGCGGGCACGGCTTTGGAATTCCCTGGTGCGGAGTGCCCCTCGTGATGCAAGCGCTCCCATCGAAGCTGGAGTGAAGGGTGAGCGGACGGTGCATCGGGAACATCACGAAGATTTCTTTGCCTTGCGGGATGTCAGCTTTCAGATGCGTCGAGGGGAAGCCCTGGGCGTCATTGGACGGAACGGATCAGGAAAGAGCACCTTGCTGCAGTTGCTGGCGGGCACGCTCCGTCCAACCTCCGGCAGCGTTCACGTACGAGGACGTGTCGCCGCATTGCTGGAACTCGGTTCCGGTTTCAATCCGGAGTTCACCGGCCGTGAAAATGTCTTTCTCAACGCCGCGCTTTACGGACTTTCTCATCAGGAAACACGAGCGCGGTTTGAGTCGATTGCAGCCTTTGCGGACATTGGCGACTTCATCGAGCAGCCAGTCAAAACGTACTCCAGTGGCATGGCCTTGCGCCTCGCTTTTGCCGTCGTCGCCCATGTCGACGCCGACGTCTTGATCGTCGACGAGGCGTTGGCAGTTGGTGACGTCTTTTTTGTTCAGAAATGCATGCGCTGGCTAGCGGCCTTTCGCGAGCGCGGGACCTTGTTGTTCGTAACCCACCAAGCCGCGGATCTTTCGGCTCTCTGTGAGCGTGCGATCTGGCTGCGAGACGGCCGGATCGCAGACATCGGGGAAGCGAAACGAGTGGCGCAGAGGTACCTCGCGTACTTTAACCAGGAAAGCTCCAAAGTCACTGGCTCGTCCCGGTTCGGCGGCGACGCAGCGCGACATGGGTCGGAATCGCGTGCCCCCGCCATTGATCGACGCGCCTTGGTGCTCGCCTGCGAGCGCGAGCGCGCGGATTTCCGTCTGTATGAGTTTGATCCTGAAGGCGAAGCCTACGGCACAGGGCTGGCTCGGATCGTGGGCGTGCGGGTTCTGGATGCGGACTCCCAGGTTCGCACCACTGTCGATGGCGGCGAGGACATCTACCTGACGGTCACCGCCCATGCATTTGCCGATCTGGAAGACGTCATCCTCGGCTGGGTCCTGAAAAATCGTCTGGGCCAATACATTTTCGGTGACAACACTTACCTCACCACCCGCGGGCAACCGGTCAAGGCACCGGCCGGGAGTCAAATCGAGGCAACCTTCCGCTTCCGCATGCCGTTGCTTCCCCGTGGCTCCTACGTGATAGCGCCCGCGGTCGCGAGTGGAGACCTCGAAAACCATGTCCAGCATCACTGGATCCACGAAGCGCTGCTGATTGAATCCACCCACGTCTATGTTCATCGCGGCATGGTTGCCCTGCCGATGGACGAAATCCGCATTTCTGTCGGTCCGGCTCAACCTGTTGCGTCGGTCGGTGGCACTGCCTGAGCGCCTGCCCTTGTCCCATGGGAAAACTTCACCCTTCACCCGTCCACCGCAACGGTCTCACCCTGGCGCGTGCCGGCGGACCGCAAGAAGAGACAAATCTGCTTCGAATGCCCGAAGACGCGCCTGAAGCTGCGTCCATCGAGGCGCTCACCGAAGCATACGGAGGCGACGCGCTGGGTGGTGGGGGGGAGCGTCTGGTGCCCGGAGGAGAAGGACATGAGCAGATGGTTTACGAGCACCTCCACCGCTATTTCGTGGCCTGCGAACTGGCGGTCGGGCGGCGTGTCCTGGACATCGCTTGCGGAGAAGGTTACGGGACGAATTTGCTGGCCCGGCGGGCGGAACGGGTGGTCGGCATGGACCTTTCTCGCAAGGCGGTCTGGCATGCCACTCAACGGTACCGCCGCCCAAACCTGAGATTCAAGATTGGCGACGGTCAGCGCATTCCCGCAGAGGATCAGGCCTTCGACCTCGTGGTTTCCTTCGAGACGATCGAGCACCTTCCCCAGCCGGAACTCTTCCTTTCAGAAGTAAAACGGGTGCTCGCTCCCGGCGGGATCCTGGTGATCTCAAGTCCGGACCGTGCAATTTATACGGAGCGCATTGGAAATATGAATGCGTTTCATTGTTCGGAGATGTACCATGATGATTTCCTGGCGCTGCTGAGGACGCGTTTTGCGCAGGTGGCAGGAGGACGCCAGCGTCTCGTTGCGGGTTCGTATATCTCGCTCGATCAGCATCTCTCCCCTGTTCTTTACGGAACCTACCGGGGGAATTTCACCACCGCATCCTTCCATGAAGGGACGAATGAGGGTGTCTATTCGTTCGCGGTCTGCAGCGACCATGCGCTTCCCGCGCTTCGCCTGGGCGTGTTGGAGAACTGGCGACAGAGCGAATTTATCTGGGACTGGTGGGAGCGAGCGGGCGACACGCGACGCCGACTGGAGGAACTTGAACGGGAAACGACGCGTCTACGCGCGGAGTCGACGGAACTGGAGGGGCGGATCGGAGACGCTTGGCGTGAGGACGAGCGACTGAAGGCTCTCTGGCTGGAAGCCCAGCGGAGCGCGCACGAACGCGAACATGCTCTTGAGGAGTCAAAAGGACATCTGGACGTGGCCTTGCGTGAACGCTCGGAAGCGGGCGCGCGGATTGCGCAACTTGAGGAACGGCTCGCGAAGGCGCCGGAGCATGCACGGGTGGATGGGCTGGAGTCGGAACTCGCGAAGCGCCTGGCCTGGGCGCATTCACTTGAGCTCGAACTGCGGAAGGCCCAGACAGATTTTCTTTCGGCGCGCGCCGATTCTGACAAGCACCAGACGGCCTGGAACCGCCGGGATGCGGAAGCCCGCCTTCTGGAGTTGCAGACCTCGGAGCTTCAGGTGGAACGCTCCCGGTTGTCGCAGTCGAACGCCGCTGCATTGGAAGAAATCGGGCGCCTTTCGGCGACAGTCGAGGAACGCAGCCGCGAGCACTCCCGAACTGAGGAACGGTGGCGCGCGGAGCACATCCAGGCTGAGGACCTGCGAGCCGAGTGCCAACGGCAGGAGGAGAATATCCTCGATTTGCGTCACGCCATTCTTGAGGCGCAGCAGCAGCAACGGATGTCCGCGGACGAACTGTTGACGACTCGGGCCCAGATGGACGAGTTGAGAAGGACCATCGCCGAGCACGAAAGCAGACAAGCAGAGATGGGCGAAGCAGCCGACAGCGAACGCGTTCGCCTGACCGGAATCGCAGCGATCGCTCTCGAGGATAAGCGTGCCGCGCAGGCCGCGACGCAAAAGGCGGGCGCCGAGTGCGACCGACTTTCGCTGCAAATTTCGGAGTTCGAAGGAAAGTGGCAGCGGGCTTCGCGGGCGCTGACGGAGAACAATGGCAGTACCGAATGCTTGAAAGTTGAGGTGCAGGAACTGGGCACGCGACTGGCCGAGGCGCAAGCCGCCGCCGTGAATGCCGCCGCCGACGCACAGCGCTGGCAGGCCAAGGCGCGGGAGGACGAAGTCGCGTTCCGGCAGGAATCCACCGCGGCCAATGTCGCGCAGCGGGAGGAGATCGCTCTCTGGCAACGCTGCAGCCAGCAGGCCGAGCAGCAGCTCACCGCGGCCCAGGCGGAACTTCACCGGGTGCTTTCCGAAGGAAGACAGGCAGTGCTGTGGGCGTCTTCCCTCGATACCGAGCTCTTGCAGGCCCGGGCAGAGATGGAGGGGCTGCGCGCCGAGGGTGAGCGAAGTCAGACTGAGTCTGAACTGGCGCGCAATATCTGCCTGGAGTCCAAGCGGGCGCTCGAGCAGCGGCTGGATGTGATCCAGCAGAGCCTTGCCGGCGAAACGGCGGCGCGCCTTTGGACCGAGAACAAAGTGCAACGCATGCAGGCGTCGTTCTCGTGGCGGGCCAGCGTGCCGCTTCGGTTCCTCCGCCGGCACCTCCTTGATCCTCTGCGCGCCACTGTAACACGTTGACTTTCCCATGAGACCTCCATCCCAGATCATTCGCTTTTGTGAGGACCGGGAGAGTTGCGCGACCCAGGTCGCGGCGCTTTTACCGAGTCTTCCTGAGGCGAGCGAGCCGGTGGTGTCCGTCATCATCCCGGTTCGCGACCAGCTTTCGTACACCCTTCGCTGTCTGGCTTCGCTCGCCCGTCATCCTCAGCGAGTGTCGTACGAAACGCTAATCGTCGATGATGCGTCCGACCTCGCTGTCTTTCACACGCTCGCGGAAATCCCTGGGCTGCGCTTGGTGCGCAATTTCCTCAATCTCGGTTTTGTCCACAGTTGCAATCGCGGGGCCCGTCTGGCCCGGGGACGTTTTGTTGTTTTTCTGAACAACGACACCGAAGTCACGGCGGGATGGCTCGATGCCCTGATCGACGTCTTTGTCACCCATCCGGACGCCGGGCTGGTGGGAGCAAAGCTTGTCTACCCGGATGGCTCCCTGCAAGAAGCCGGAGGAATCTGCTGGCGCGACGGCACCGCCTGGAACTATGGGCGCCACCAGGATCCCGCCCGGCCCGAGTACAATTATCTGCGTGAGACGGATTACTGCTCCGGCGCCTGCATCGCGTTGCCGCTCGACCTCTGGCGGCGCTTGCATGGCTTTGACGAAGTGTATGTTCCTGCCTACTACGAAGACACCGACCTTGCCTTCCGCGTGCGAACGGCGGGGCGAAAGGTCTATTATCAGCCGAAAGCGTTGATTGTGCACCACGAAGGGCGCAGCAACGGCACCAGCGAGGAAGGAGGACTGAAGCGTCACCAGGCGCTCAACCGCGACGTCTTTCTCCATCGGTGGGGCCCCGAGTTGCAATCCCACCCTGCGAACGGGCAGGACGTGTTCCGCGCCCGCGAGCGCAGCGTCCGGCGGAAGATCATCCTTGTGATTGATCACTACGTGCCGCAGCCGGATCGAGACGCAGGCTCGCGCAACCTCATGGCGTATTTGCGGTTCTTCCTTCGCCAGGGCTTCAGTGTGAAATTCATCGGCGACAATTTTGCGGTTCCACAACCTTACACCGACCAGCTGGAGCGCATGGGTGTGGAAGTGCTGGCGGGAGACTATTACGGGCAGCATTGGCAGGAGTGGCTCGCCGAACAGGGACATCACCTCGATTATGTGTTCCTCAGCCGGGCCCACATCTCGCTGCGGTGGATCGAACCCCTGCGGCGCGCGACCCGGGCACCGCTTTTCTTTTATGGCCATGACCTCGTGTCCCGCACCCTCCGACGGGCCCATGCCGAGCTCGGGGATCCGCGACATTTGAAAGAGGCGGTGATCTTCGAGGCGGCCGAGGCGGAGGTTTTTGCGGGGGTTGATTGGATCTTTTATCCCTCGGCTGAAGAGGTCTCCTTTCTGAAGCAGCGGCATCCGGATCGTCGCATCGCGCAACTCCCGCTCTATGCCTTTGACCAGCCCTCGCGCAAGGTGCCCCCGTTTGGTGAGCGTTCCGGGCTGCTCTTTGTGGGCGGATTTGCCCATTCCCCCAACGTCGATGCGATGCGTTGGTTTGTCGCCGAAGTCTGGCCGCGTTTGAGCGCAAGACGTCCGGAACTCCGGCTGACGATTGCCGGTTCGAGTCCGCCAGCGAGTGTGCTCGAACTAGCAGGCGGAGCGGTGACGGTTCTCGCGAACGTCCCCGAGGACCGCATGTCAGCGCTTTATCACCGGCACGTCCTGGCGGTTGCGCCCCTGCGGTACGGCGGAGGCATCAAGGGTAAGGTGTTGGAGGCGCTGTTTCACGGTACGCCAATGGTGACAACGTCAATCGGTGCAGAAGGCCTCGGTTGGACTGGCCAGCACCTGACCGTGACGGACGAGGCAGGCATGGGCGATGCGATCGATGCGCTGCTCGCCTCCCCGGAACGCTGGACGCGCCTGCAGACGGAAGGCTGGAGGTTCATCGAAGAGCAATTCAACGACGAGCGCATGCGCCAGGCTTTTGCCGTGGCCATGCCGGAGATCGCACCAACGTCATGAAAGTCGTCATACTTTGCGGCGGCAAGGGAACGCGGCTGCGCGAGGAAACCGAATTCCGACCAAAGCCCATGGTGCCGATCGGAAACCGACCCATCCTGTGGCACATCATGAAGACTTACGCCTGTCACGGACACCACGAGTTCGTGCTCTGTCTCGGTTACAAGGGAGACATGATCCGGGACTATTTCCGCAACTACCTCTGGAACACCTGCGACGCGACGCTGCGGCTGGGCGCGGAGCCCGATATCCGCTTTCACAACGGCCATGGCGAGGAAGACTGGACCGTGACGCTGGCCGACACGGGCGAGGAGTCGATGACCGCCTATCGGGTGAAGACCATCCAGCGCTACATTCCACACGGTGAAAGTTTCCTTCTTACCTATGGCGACGGTCTCTCAACGATCGACATCAATGCCTCAGTGAGAGCACACCGGGCCGCCGGCAAACTTTGCACGCTCACAGCAGTTCATCCCGCGGGGCGCTTTGGAACGCTCCGCATCGAAGAGGACGGAGTCATCCGTGCGTTTCACGAGAAACCCCAGTTTGAGGAGGCGTACGTGAATGGTGGTTACATGGTCTGCGAGTATGGCCTCTTCGACTATCTTCCCGACGACCCGGACATGATGCTGGAACGGAGGCCGATGGAGCGCTTGGTGGAGGACGGACAGTTGAATGCGCACCGACACGACGGGTTTTGGCAACCCATGGACACCTATCAGGAGGCGCTTTACCTCAACCGCCTGTGGGCAGAGGGCAAGGCACCGTGGAAATGCTGGAAATAGTTCATCCAATCATGGCCTTTCATCACGTTTACGAAGGAAAGCGCGTGCTCCTGACCGGCCATACCGGCTTCAAGGGAGCATGGCTCGCGGAATGGCTGCTCGCTCTCGGCGCCAGCGTCACCGGCTTCGCTCTGCCACCACCGACCCTGCCGTCGCTCTTCGATCAACTGCGACACAATCGTCGATTGCACCACGTACTGGGAGACATTCGCGATTTGGCAGCCGTCAAACGGGTGGTCGAAGAGAGCCGGCCCGAGATCATCTTCCATTTGGCGGCGCAGCCGCTCGTCCGGCTTTCGTACGAGCGGCCCGTCGAAACCTATGCGATCAACGTCATGGGCACGGTCAACCTGCTTGAGGCGGTCCGGACCGCGGGGCGCCCGTGTGTGGTGGTGGTCGTGACGACCGACAAGTGTTATGAGAACCGGGAGTGGGTGCACAGTTACCGCGAACAGGATCCGATGGGCGGTTACGATCCCTACAGTTCGTCGAAAGGCGCGGCCGAGCTTGTCGTGGGTGCCTATCGGCATTCGTTCTTTGAGGCGCACACGTCTGGGGTCTACGTGGCAACGGCGCGGGCCGGGAATGTGATTGGAGGAGGCGACTGGGCGCAGGATCGAATCGTTCCGGATTGCATCCGCTCGCTGAAGCGGGGGGATCCGATTCCCGTACGCAACCGCACGGCCACCCGGCCGTGGCAGCATGTCGTCGAACCGTTGAGCGGCTATCTGTGGCTTGGCGCGATTCTCGCGCAGCCTTCGTTAGGACAGTTTCCCGTCTCGTCGTATACGGGTGGGTTCAATTTTGGCCCCGGGCTCGAATCCAACCGGACAGTTGAAGGTCTCGTCACCGAGATTCTCCGACATTGGCCGGGACGCTGGGAAGACCGGAGCGATCCATCCGCGCGCCACGAGGCGGTGAGGCTGAACCTCTCGACAGACAAGGCATTTCATCATCTGCAGTGGCAGCCGGTGTGGACGTTCGAAACCACGATTGCTCATACAGTCGCATGGTACCGCGAACATGCCAGACGACCGGCCGCCGGAGCTGAGCTGCTCTCGGAGCAGATTGCCACCTACATGACCGACGCCGAAGCCCACGACGTGTCGTGGGCTGTTGGAACGTCACCGCGTCTCCAGCCCGTTCTTGTATGATTCCTGCCACTCCCGCTGAACTGAAGTCCGAGATCCTCCGGCTTACACGTGCCTATTCCGCCCTTGTCCACGGGGCGCAACGGCCTGGTGCAGACAGGCGCGAGAACTTTGTGCCCGGCACGACGCCTGTACCTTATGCGGGACGGGTCTTTACCGAGGACGAAGTCGAGGCCGCGATCGGGTCGACTCTCGATTTTTGGCTGACACTCGGTCCGGAAGGAGAGGCATTCGAACGCGAACTTGCCGCCTGGCTGGGAGTGAGAGATACGCTGTTGGTCAACTCCGGCTCATCGGCAAACCTCGTGGCCTGCAGCGCGCTGACGACCCACAAACTGCCCGCGCACCGACGGCTGCAAATGGGAGACGAAGTGATCACGGCCGCGGCGGGTTTTCCTACAACGGTCACGCCGATCCTCCAGACCGGAGCAGTCCCAGTCTTCGTGGACAACGACCCTGCAACGGGAAATCTGCGGCCGGAGTCGCTGGAAGAGGCGTTTGTACCCGGAAAAACGAAGGCGGTGATGATCGCCCATGCGCTGGGCAACCCGTTCGACCTCGGACGAGTGCTCGCATTCTGCCGGAAATACGACCTCTGGCTCGTGGAGGACAACTGTGATGCGTTGGGGAGCACGTATTCCATGCCGGCGGACCGGGCCAAGGCTCTGGGAATCACCGGCAACTCGCGTGGGCTCGCTGAGGAGACCGGAACGGTCGCGCGTTACACAGGGACCTGGGGTGATCTATCGACCCAGTCCTTTTATCCCCCGCATCATCTCACCCTTGGAGAAGGCGGAGCGGTCAACATCGTCCGGCATGCGCCCCTTCGGAGTTATGCCGAGAGTTTTCGGGACTGGGGACGGGACTGCTGGTGTGCCTCAGGCAAGGACAACACGTGCGGCCGCCGCTTCGACTGGCAGTTGGGAGAACTGCCGAAGGGTTATGATCACAAGTACATCTACAGTCACCTTGGATACAACCTGAAGCCCCTCGATCCGCAGGCGGCGATCGGACGGCAGCAGCTGAAGAAATTGGAGTCGTTCGGCGAGGCAAGGCGGCGAAACTGGGAGACGCTGCGCAGGGGCCTAGCAGACTTGGAGGAGCACTTCGATTTTTCGCTGCCCACCCATGCCACCGCGTGGAGTCGTGAAAAGGGATTCGCGTGGGACGCGACTGGTTGTCGGAGCGATTGCTCGTGGTTCGGCTTTATGGTGCGGGTGCGTCCAAACTCTCCGTTCAGTCACGCCGACTTGGCGAGGCATCTGGACAAGCGGAAAATAGGGAACCGGATGTTTTTCGGTGGAAACCTCGTGCGGCAGCCAGCGTTTGTCCGACTTGCGAGCGATAGACCCGCGGCGTTTCGCGTCGTTGGCAACCTCAGCGGTGCGGACGAAATTATGCACCGCGGACTCTTCCTCGGGACCTACCCAGGGCTCACACCGGAGATGCTCAATTACGAGATCGAGACGATCCATTCGTTCGTGACTTCCCACTGATGTCGTCGATTCCGCCGCCACTTCCCCTTTCGTCACGCATCGTTCCGCCGTTGCCCGCGGAGGATCTCGAACACGTATACCGACAAACGCGAGGGCTGTGGGCGGGGACAAAGGGAGCCACCTTCTTTATCACCGGGGGAACGGGTTTCTTTGGCTGTTGGCTTGTCGAGTCGCTCCTCGCGATCAGCCAGAGAGAAGGTCTGGGACTTCGGCTCATTGTTCTTTCGAGGGATCCTGAGACATTTCTTGCGGGAAATCCTCACCTCGCGAATCGCTCGAACCTCGAACTTGTCGGCGGTGATGTCCGCACGTGTATTTTTCCGGGAACGGAGGTTGACTACGTGATCCATTCGGCGGCCAGCTACGGCGTGCGAGGGTTGGGCCCCGATGAGCTGATCAGCTCGATTATTGAGGGTACCCGACGCGTGCGTGCCTTCGCGTTGGCGGCCGGTGCACGCCGGGGCCTTTTCACCAGTTCCGGTGCAATCTACGGCATCCAGCCGCCACAGCTTGACAACCTGTCGGAGGAGTACCGCGGTGCCCCCGACCCGGTGCATCCGAGTTCGGCCTACGG